>ENA-OQAS01000014-OQAS01000014.1-human-gut-metagenome-genome-assembly--contig:-NODE-14-length-82776-cov-6.311510_pt1 | contig 82776 bp, 102 predicted proteins | sample MGYA00242733_ERZ504523 | MGnify/ENA primary metagenome ERZ504523 (study PRJEB26092, sample SAMD00036239) | human gut metagenome | host: Homo sapiens | study: EMG produced TPA metagenomics assembly of...
CAGAACAATTTTTCATACTTCTGTAGTTTTTTCTCCCGTTTCAGGAACGCCTGCACACCCTTCGTCACGAAATACATCAGCGGAATCAGCATCGGCATGCTGTATCGTCCTGCGGCTGAAAATCAGAACTGTAGGAGTAATACGCATTCAGATAATTCGGGATCAGCAGGGCAAACACATTAGCCCAGGTAAACCATCCCAGTTTACTCCATTTTCTCTTCGTTTTTCCGGTAAGAGCCGTCTGCGTGCCGTCTGCATTCCAGAAGAAAAAGTCTCTCTGGCAACAGTTCCGCATCAGAATGAGACCGACAAGAAGACAGCAGAGGTACGGAACAATAATCATCGTGGAAAGATAAATCTTATTGTAGCCAAACGCGCCGACAAAGCTGTACAGCACTGTTACCAGCCAGTCATGTTCCAGAAAACTCGGCTTATAGAAGATCATATGCAACATGGAGCCTCCTTTTTTCTGGAAGGTCTTGCTGTGCGACGGCTTGTACTGGTATCTTGCATACAGTTCCGCGCTTGCGCTCGATGCCTGGCGTCCCAGAAAATCTCCTCCATAGAGAATAGCATTTCGAATAAACCACCACAGAGCAATGACACAGACGATCACCAAAATAAAAAGACCTTTTTGGATCATTCTTTCCATCGTTCTTTGACCGGTTTCGACTGGTCCGTCAGCATCGTTCCCACAAAGTAGAAAAACGTCATCAGAATAAATCCATACGCATTGTAATACGACAAGAAACAGATTCCCATTCCAACGGCCGATACCGCACACGTGGTCCAGCTCCATCCCTCTTTGTACGCCTTTACCCAGGAATAAAAGATAATGGCCGTCGAACACATTGCAAGCGCGTCGCAGTTGACATAGGAATATAAAATCACATTGCCCGGCAGGAAAACCACCAGAGTCGTAAACATCCATGCGTAGCGTCTTGGAAACAACAGCTTTGCCGTCTTTAAGACCACCCAGCAGTAAGCGCTCCCAGCAGAACATTTACAAAACGGGCGGAAATGAGCAGCATCCACTCATCCGTGGAAAACAGGCTCATCCCCTTCATCAAAACTGCAGATGCCATATAGGAGAGAATCGGATTGAATGCATAGGAAATCCCCCAATCCTCATTCCGAATCAGCGGTTCGTCACCCCGCGGAAGCTTCCCATATTCATAAATGAACTGTGGAATCTGATACCGCATTGATTCATCCGACGAGAAATTGTATCGCTGCGTACAGGACCACAAAAAGTAAAACAGGAATACGCCGAATACAAACAGAATCTCGATTCTGCGTTCTCTGCTCACATCCTTACTGCAGTTTTTTCTCATCTTCCTCAATTCCTTTTAGCATACTTGCGTAAACTTTTTCGGCTTCTTTGTACCAGGAGGTTCCCTTTACGAAATCCATTCCCTTTTTGCGGATTGTAGCCAGCTCATCCGGGTGGTTGAAGTAATATTCCATTCTATCTGCGATCTGGATCGGATCATAGTCAACCAGAATGGAGTTTTCCTCATTTACCATCCAACTGCTGTTTGCACCCTTGGAGCAGACAGCGACCGAGTTGCAGGCCATAACCTCGAACGGTACGAGGGAAAGGTTGGTATTCGAAATAACAAGGCACATATCACAGATCGCATAGGATCTGCCAGCACCTGCGGTGTTACGATACCTAAATTTCTGTGTTTGAACGGAATCTCATAGCCGCTGACATCCCATCCCGCGAAAACAACCTCGATCTCCGGCATTCTGCGGCACAGCTCATTGAGTGCCAGCATACCGAGCTCAAAATCACGTCTCGGGGTAACCGGGCGGGCATAGAAGAAAACTCTCTTCTCGTTGTCCTGCTTTTCCTTCGGCTGATATACCTTGTCATCGTAGGAGAAATGGAAGCTGTCTGCCTGCATGCCGTATTCATTTCTCATGATATCCCGCAGCCAGTCTCCTGCTGTGATTCCTCGGAATCCCATCTTGTACGTGTTCTCTGCAAACTCATACTCCGAACCGTGTGCATAGAAATGCGGCTCGAAATCCTGTACGAAGTAAAACTTCGAAATCGTATTCTGGAATTTTCTTACGTAGTAAGCGGTGGTCCAGGAGGTTGCTACGGTTGCATGTGCAAATTTCATCTGGGATACATCGCAGTAAACTTCTACTTCCGGCACAAGAAGCGGGAAGTACTCTTTTAGGAATTTGCGGATGGACGCATTATCCTGAAAATTCGGGGACATGTAGAGATAAACTCTACTGTGGAAACCGAGGCGCTCCAGGTTGGAAATAAAACGGAAAATGGTGGTATGACCGCCGGAACCAGGTCCCATTTCCGGTACAACCCAATTCAGGATCTTTTTCTTGTCGTTTTTATGTTTCTCATACTCTTTTTGATTGAACGGGATCGGATCGTTGTCTACGACAAATCTGTAAAATCCGATGACGTTGTTCTTCGGCGGTACAGCCGGCTCATTGCCCTGTTTTGCGCGCTCAATCGTTTCTTTTAATCCATGATTCTTCAGATACCGTAACGCACGGTATGCTACATTTGGTTTTTTCACGTTTCTTTTTCCTTTCTTCTATGCATGTCTCTGATCGTACTGCTGCGAAATGTGACGATCCAGGAACTGTTGTTTCCGTTTGGAATACAGATGGTATTTTCCGCCGAGATAGCCGCCCACAAAGCGGTCAAAATTGCGAAACAGGGAATAAAATGCCCAGTGGATTTTCTCTTTTTTACTGAGCGGCTGCTGACGGATATACACGCAGTCCCCTCTCACCTGACGGTACAGCATGCCCGGAAGCTGCGTCCATTTCTGTGCAATCATATACTGATGAACTTCATATAATCCCTTCTGCTCATCATAATACCGTTTGAAATACGTTCTGAGTTTGAAATTGTGGGAATGATATACCGGTGCATACGGGCAGTATACTTTTTTGAATCCGAGTTCAATCATCTTTCTCGCCCAGATCTGATCCTCGGCAAAGTTGACATCCTCATACGGATATTTTTCAAAAATATCTCTTCGGATACAGGAGTTATTGTCGGAGAAAAACGCCAGATAATGACGATATCCTTCTTCTCTTTCGTAGCGTTCCGGATCATCAAGGTGGAAAATCGTATTAGTTTCTCCAAATCCTTTAAAATGGCCGTCCAGATCACGCTTGTCAAGCAGATTGCAGTCCGGATACGGATAATGAATCCCGAATCCTCCACGATTTCCGGGTCCATCTTCATGGCATCAATGAAATTCTGCAGCCAGGTATCGGTCGCTGGAAGCGCATCCTGCGTAATAAAGATGATATACGTTCCGTTTCCTTTGGAAGCACCATAGTTTCTCGTTTTTCCATGTCCAAATTCGGACGGCTCAATCTGAAACAAACGGCATGGATATTTGCGGATCACATCGAGAGTTCCGTCCTTTGACCCGGAATCCACGCAAATTACTTCATATTCATACTCTGTCTTCTGTTTGAAAACGGCATCCAGCACTTTTTCAAACAGATGCCCACCATTTTTGGTAGGAATGACAATGGATACATCCATAGTTATTTACTCCTTTTTATCACATGCTGCACTTTATCTGCCATACGCACAACCTTACGCTGGCGCATCCGCTCCAGCTCTTCCTCCAGAAACTGCTTCTGTTTTCTCGTTTCCTGGAGTTCTTCTTCCCTGTGTGCAAGTGCCGCTTTTTCTGCTTCGATTTCTGCCTGCAGCTGGCCTTTCCGATAAATCTCCCCGTTCAGTTCATCCCTCAGATCTTTATTCTGACGGATATATTGAATAAACTGGGACGTAACGCCATCGCCTTTGTAGTAAATCCGGTAATCAATCCGGATCTGTTCATAACCGGCATTCCGGAATTTCAGAACCGGCGTTCCAAGGAAATAATAGTCGTCGATAATCTCAAGCTCGGCGTTGTGCGAAAAAGCGATACGTTCCGTCTTTCCATCGCTGCATACGCCCGCGAGAGAACGGATTTTAATGACAGCCCCCTCCTGCATCAGCTGAAGGGAAAGCTCTCCGTCCGCGTCTGCCTTTTCAAGCATCATCACCTTCTGCTCATCCAAGCCGAAGCAGTCCTCATAATAGAGTTCTCTCTCCTCCGGTGCTGTTTCGGTGAGCACAACCGGGTACATCATTTTTTCTTTTTCCCAGATAGAAAGCGGATAATTGTGCCGGTGCAGTTTTCCATAGAACGTGGCGAGCGCATTTGGCTCACCCTTTCCGGCCGCGAATTCCTGGAAGCACTCTTCCATATGGTAGTATACCGGAATCTCTTCCATGGAAATACCGCCAATGGCGTACAGTTCTTCCTGCTCTTCCTTCGTCAGTGCACTCGCCGCCTCCTGTAAAAAGACGCTCCGCGCATAGATAAATGCAATCGGTACGGCAAACGGGAATACCCACTCGTAGTCTGCCACCCAGACCTTTTCTCCATCCAGAAGAAGGTTGCCCGGAATCATGTCAATATTGGAAATCTCCGCTGCGGCAAGTCCTTCTTTCAATGCCGGATGGCCGAACACCTCACAGAACGCATCGGTTTCCACAAAGGATTTCTGCCCTTTTGCCGATGCAATGATCTGATACAGCAGTTCATAATCCTTTTTCAGCGATGCAAAATCTTTTTCTTTTCCATGACGGGAAATGCGCGTTTCCAGACTTTCCCCTTCTACAAAAGGAAATGCAAGCGCGCATTTTTCTTCATCCAGTTCGCATGGGCAGATCTGTACGCCCGCATAGGCGTACAGATGCTCCAGCTTTCTATAGTTTTCATACATATGCCGGATGTGGAGTTCTCCCTCTTTCTGCAGCGGAAGCTTCCACACACGCCGGATCCCATCCTCTTCTGTAATCCGGGTCATAATCTGAAATTCGTTCCGACGTTCTCTCGAAAATTTCGTATACAGAACTTTCCTCATACGTTTACTCCTTTTTCTCCACTTCAATCAGAAAGGAATTGGAAAAAACCGGAAACAGACCGGACTTCAGGATTCCGTCAAATGCTTTGCCTTCGTCAAAAAGTGTGATCCTGTCAGCATCAAAATTCCGCTGATTTTTCTCAATTCACCCGGCTTCGGCAGATATTCATCCGAATAAATGACCGCCGGAAATTTGTAATCCGGATAGGGATAATAAAACTTGAACTTCGAAAAACCGTTTTCCTGCAGCATCTGCTCCAGCTCCGGTTTGCTGAATGTCTCGACAAAATCGATCCCCGGATATCCTTCAATTCCGGCAAATTCCCGGCCCACATGGTCTTCCCTGCAGCCGGCAAAATACTTCAGTCCCAGACGGTTCTCAATCGCAATCAGGATTTTTCCGCCCGGTTTTAAGAGACGATTGATCTTTTCCAGATATTCCGGATACGGATTATCCTTTCCAATATAGCTTTTTGCATACTCCAGAACACCGATCAGTGTCACGTAATCGAAGCGTTCTTCCATTTTTTCTGCAACAACATTAAAGTTCCAACCATAATCTCCAGGTTGGACGCATCCTGATTTTTGTAGGCATTGATCGTACTGCGCCGCTTCGACAGATCGTTTGCCACTACCCGCTTTGCATTTCTGCAGAGCACGCCGGAAATGGCTCCGCAGCCGGCTCCGACTTCAAATACGGAAGCATCGTCTTTCCACTCATACCAGTCCAGAATATTTTCCCGTTCCGGAGAGAGATGATAAAAATCGGCCAGCTTTTTTCTGTGAGGATTACCTTCTGGTAATCCTCTTTCGGCGTCGTCTTGACGATCTCCAGCAGCCGGTCCTCAATGCTGCCGTCGCTGTAAGCATCTTCGCCGTCATAATAATCCAGGTTCAAAAGAACATTTCCTATTGTTTCTTTCATATAACCCCCGTCGTTTATCCTCCGCATCCTACTCGTAGGTCACGGTAGAGTTCATATCAAAAAATCCTACGGTGTCTTTCATGGAGAAGACTTCCAGGAAGCAAGCATCGTACAGTCTGTGGTGGATCACCAGCTCTTCCAGATGGTAGCTGGTACATCCAAACGACATCAGATACTGTCCGCTCTGCAGCGGCATGATCTGGTCAAAGCATACCGTGACGGTCTTTCCCGCTTCCACCACGTCTTTTGTGTAATCCTCCAGCGCCGTATTCGTTCCGGTAATCTCCGTTCCCTTCCGGTCTTTGATCGAAAAGGCAAAAATCGGATGCTCCATCGTTTCATGGAACTTGATTTTCATCTTGATGCGGAATCTCTGGTTTTTATCCACAGAAGATGTAATCATACCTTTGTGGTCAATAATCGCAAAGTCCACGATCTCCGCAGCCTTGTCTCCATACTCTACCAGCTGCGCATTCGCAATCAGGCGTTCTCTCCAGAGGCCTTTTTTCGGCTTTTCTGCCGATACGGCACCGGATGCATCTGCTTCGGTTCTCTCTTCGGTCTGTTCTGCACTCTCTTCGGTCTCTTCCTCTTCTTTTGTCTCGTCATCGTACTGGTTGGCAAGAATCTTCTTGTAGACATCGACTGCCTCCGACGATTTTCCAACCATCACCTGTTTTCCTTTGTTAATCAGAAGACATCTCTCACAGTACTTGATGACGCTGCCCATATCGTGGGAAACGAAAAGGATCGTTTTTCCTGCTTCTTTCAGATCGTTAAATTTCCGGTAACACTTGGACTGGAAGAAAATGTCTCCGACGCTTAAGGCCTCATCGACAATCAGAATATCCGGATCCACATTGATCGCAACCGCGAAGGCAAGGCGGGCAAACATACCGCTGGAATACGTCTTAACCGGCTGATTGATAAAGTCACCGATCTCTGCAAACGCAATGATATCGTCGAGCTTTGCCTTCATCTCCTCCTCGGTATAGCCAAGCATCGTTCCGTTCAGGAAAATGTTCTCAATACCGGTATACTCCATGTTAAAGCCTGCACCCAGTTCCAGAATGGCACTGACTCTTCCCTTTAACTCCACGTTTCCGCTCGTCGGGTTTAAGACACCTGTGACGATTTTCAGCAGTGTGGATTTTCCGGAACCGTTCGTTCCAATGATACCGACACACTCGCCCTTATGCACCTCAAGTGAGATATCCTCCAGCGCAAAATGATCGGTGTGATAGTTTTTATGTGTCAGTGAAAGCGATTCTTTCAGACGGTCCATCGGCTTTTCAAACAGCTTGTAGACCTTGCTGACATGGTTAATTGAAATTACTGTTTCTGTATTTTCTGTGCTCATTCCATCCTCCTATAATACATCTGAGAAATGAACCCGGAGGCGCTTGAACACTTTGGAACTGATTAGTCCTGCCATAAGCACAAAAGCCCAGAAGTAAAGGGTGTGCCATGGATGCTCGAAGAACCAGAGTCCATTCATAAAGCTGTCACGATATCCCTGGACAATATAGTACAGAGGATTCAGCTTCAGAAGGCTGTTCAGCCAGTTCGGAATATTCGGAATTGTTGTGGTATCCCACAGAATCGGGGTTGCCCACATGCCGACATTCAGAATTACATTGATAATCTGGCCGAAATCGCGGAAAAACGGTGTGATGGAACAGGTCAGATAGGAAAGTACAACGACGAGACAGATCACCGCAAAGGTATAGTACCCGATCTGGATAATCTGAACCGGCGGAAGTTTCCCATCAGTGCAAAAATCAAAATAGCAAACACAATAAAGAACAGATGTACAAACAGGGAAGAAATCACCTTTACAATCGGAAGTACACTGATTTTAAATACGACCTTCTTTACCAGATAACTGTATTCCAGCAGACAATTTGACGCACTTGGCAGCGCATCAGAAAAGAAGAACCACGGAATAATACCGGAAACCAGCCAGCAGATATACGGATATCCAGTGGCAGCTGGCTGCACGCGCAGTCCGAGCTGGAATACGACAAAGTAAACAGCAACCGTCACCATCGGCTGGATAAATGCCCATATAATGCCAAAATACGCTCCGGCGAATTTATTGCGGAAATCATTTTTCGACAGTTTCCAGATCAGTTTCCGGTTCTGATAAAGTTCTTTGAATACGTTCATAAATGTTTTTTACTCCTTATTTCTTTAAATCCTTAATTCCGCCCCATTTATGATCTTTTTCCGAAATAATCAGATCTTCTTTTGTCATTCCTTCCGGCATCGGCCACTCCACGCCGATCTCCGGATCGTCAAAATACAGACCGCCTTCATCGTTTGGATGATAGAAATCCGTACATTTATAAGCAAATTCTGCGTAGTCAGAGAGTACGATAAATCCGTGTGCAAAATTCTTCGGAATAAAGAACTGTTTCTTGTTTTCTGCTGAAAGCAGCACGCCGAACCATTTTCCGTAGGTTTTGGATCCCTCGCGAAGGTCAACTGCAACATCGAATACTTCACCGTTTACCACGCGTACCAGTTTGTCCTGCGGGTAATTGATCTGGAAGTGAAGTCCGCGCAGGACACCTTTTTGGATGCAGACTGGTTATCCTGTACGAACTGGACATCAATGCCGGCTTCTTTAAAATCATTGTAATTGTATGTCTCCATAAAATATCCGCGCTCATCGCCGAATACGGTTGGGGTAATTACTTTTAATCCTTCAATTTCACAAGATTCTACTTTAATTTTTCCCATTTTTCTTTCCTTTCTCTTCTCCACAAAAATGTGAACAGATCTTTTTTTGACCTCTTTTGTGTCTACAATCTTTGCTATTATACCATTCTTTTCTGAGAAACTCAAGAACCCATTTTCACGCCCGCCCCGCCGCTTTTTATGTAAATTCCCGGATTTTCATTTTCCACTCGTATTTTTTAAGAAAATACTATTTTTTCGTAAGTTTCTGTTATAATATCGTAAGTTCCCAGTTATATTTTATACCTAACGCTACCTGTTTGTTACCTATTATAAAACACTAAAGAAAACTGGAGGTTATTTACTGTGTCTCGCAAAAAAAGTACAGCATGTTGGAAAGATACTTTTTTCCATTCTTTCCGTTCTGTTAGGATTCCTTGGGATCCTTCTTTTTACGTCTTCCCGCTGGATGCTCGCGACCTGGGCGCATCTTGATATGGAAGAACTTGTTTATCACTTAAAGGCACCCCTTGAGGGTACCAGCAAGGATGTGCTCTGGAGTTACGTCTGGTCCTGCGGCATGATCTCTTTTGCCGTTCTTGCTATTCTGATCGCGCTTTTTATTATCCTGCGCCATCGGAAGAAAGTGGAAATCATTCTCGGTTGCATCTGCATTGCCCTGGGAATCGCTCTTTCTTCCTATTCTCTTTATAATGTCTGGACGACGCTGGATATCGATACTTACCTGCACATTCAGAACAGCTACAGCACTTTGATCGAAGATAATTACGTCAATCCGTCCCAGACAACGATTACATTCCCGGAAAAGAAACAGAATCTGATCTATATTTATCTGGAATCAATGGAAAGCACCTATTCTGATAAAAAAGACGGCGGTGCTTACGACCACAATTTTATTCCCGCCCTGACTAATCTTGCCCTGGACAATATCAATTTTTCCAACTCCGACAAGCTGGGCGGCGCTTATCCGACAACCGGAACCACCTGGACCATGGGCGGTCTCTTTGCACAGACTTCCGGTCTTCCGCTGAAGCTTTCGATTCAAGGCAATGAGATGGCTTATCAGGACAGCTTTTTTCCGCAGCTTTCAACACTTGGCGACGTTCTCAATGAAGCCGGCTACAAACAGTACTTTATGATGGGTTCCGATGCCGCATTCGGCGGACGGAAGAATTACTTCACTTCGCACGGTGATTATGAAATTGACGATTACTACTGGGCGATCAGCGAGGGACTGATCCCGGAAGGCTACTACCAGTGGTGGGGCTATGAAGATGCCAAACTGTTTGAGTATGCAAAAGATAAACTGACGGAGATTTCCAAGAATGACGAACCGTTCAACTTCAGTATGCTGACTGTTGCCACCCACTTCGAGGACGGCTACAAATGTGACGAGTGTGATGAAAAGCAGTACGGAGATGACCACTACGGTATGGTGATTGACTGCTCCAGTTCCCGTGTCAGTGAGTTTATAGACTGGATCAAGGAACAGCCTTTTTATGAAAACACGACTATAATTCTTTCCGGTGATCATCTGACCATGGACTCTGATTTTTGTGAAAACATCGATGAAGATTATCAACGTTCTACTTATAACGCTATTTTAAATTCACCCATTCTTCCGGTTCATGAAAAAATCGGATTTTCACCACGATGGATATGTTCCCAACTACTCTCGCAAGCCTTGGAGCTGTCATTGACGGTGACCGTCTTGGACTTGGTACGAATCTTTTTTCAGACAAGCCTACACTTGCCGAAGAACTTGGCTTCGATGACTGAATCGCCAGCTCTCTATGGGCTCCCGATTCTTCGATGAACTTGATGCTGATCTTACCCCCGTCTGGTCGGCGATGGCGAATATCAGAAATTTTATATTAAGGAAGAAGATCGATTTGCCAATAACGAATGGGTAACTTACAATCCACATCAGCTCTGGGCTGACGGTAAGCAGTCTTATTTTATTGATAAGGACGGCCACGCGGTTTCCGGCTGGCAAAAGCTTGAGGATGGGAAATGGTATCATTTTTCCGAGTCGGATTACCATCTCATCGAGGGTCCTTGCGATACAAATCCTGAATTGGAAGAGGAAACACCCGACTCCACTTCGGTAAGTGACATTTCCTCCGCTTCTTCTTTTACAGAAAACGATTTGGATTCCACAGTCGAAAGTTCTTCTTCTGGAATAGATGAGGACGATTTCTCTGAAAATGAGGATAATTCCAAAACCATCAGACATCTAGGCTCTTCTGCGGAAGATGATCCTCACGACCTGTCTCCTATCGATTATCAATAAAAATTTGATAACGATTCAGATCTATGCAATATAAAATAAAATTCCGCAGAAAAAGTTTTCATTTCTTTTTCTGCGGGATTTTTATTTTGCAAAATATTTAAAGCAGTATACGCTTAACTATTGTCTTACGTACAAAAATATGTTTTTTCCCATTTTTTTCACCTGTGTAAGGATCCACTGGATCAGTAAGGCAACAAAAATCGCTGCTAATAAATACAGAATTTTTGTCTGTTCTACGTCCTTCGGCATATAATACCACCAAATATCACTTTTACATCTTGACCAGTCAAACTTCAAAAACAGCTTTGTGCCATTCGCAATTGTTCCGAAAGCAACTTTTACAAGTAAAAAACCCAAAAACTGATTTTCCATAATCGAAAATGTGTTGTCTGCAAGAAGATTAATCCACTTTTTTCTTCCAAATACTGGTTCCATTATCGTTGCAATCCGCATCCAAAGTGCAATTCCCAAAAAACCAATAATAATTGGCATGACCGGTCCTTGATTAAAGTCATTGCACCACGCTGGCGTATAAGCAACCTAGTTTTATAATGAAGAAAAATCATAAGTTTTGCAGCAAACACAATCGCAAAATACACTACAGATGGAATCCTGTCCACATATTTCTCCAGTATCTTTTTATAAAAAATACCCATTGCATAAAACGGAGCAAAATACAGAATTCTGACCACTGTCAGCCACCAGCTGGTGCGATATTCCATAATCGCCAAAAAATTGCCGCCCATTCCAATAAGTACTGCCCCTGCAAAAAATATCCATTCCGGTATCTGCCATCCTTTTCGCTTAAAAAATGCCCGAATCATACAATTTAATATTTCTACCATAAACAAGGGCACAATATACCAGCCGGCCATATTAAGGACAAACTGATGCCCATCGTTTAAAGGTGAAATCAGAATATTGTGCAAATTAAATTTTCCACTGATTTGAAAGCCCCACCGATGTAATAACCTGACAAGCAGCCCATACGCAATCGTATACCCATACATTGGAAGTATCAGGGTACGAAGCTTTTTACAGACATATCTCCCCGGTCGTTTCAGTGCTGCATCTTTAAAAAAATATCCTGAACAAAAAGTAAACAGCGCCAGATGGATTCCCTCATACGGAAACCATTGCGCAAAGTCCAAAGAAATTCCACCACCATCACAATGTCCCGCAACAACCATCAGAATCGCCACAGCATATAATATCTTAAAACGATAATCTATTTTTTTCTTATTCATAATTAAAAGCCGTTCGTTTGTTGTACGCAGACCCCCTATTTCAAAGGACAAGGACTGCTTAGCTGATATCGCTTTCTTTCCATCATCGGAACGTTTTACGGCAATGTATACACCAGTACTCCCAGGATAATAATCAGATTCCCAATCAGCTTTCCTTTTGATACCTTTTCTTTCAAAACGCCAAAGGAAAGCAGCAGGACAAAGACGTACGTAAAGGTATCCAACACCGGACCGTATTTCAAATCTACTGTGTGTAGGCATACGTATTTAAAAGAAGTACACTGCCAAAAATCAGATACGCCACAATCACGCGCCAGTTCAGATACTCACGAAGTGCAGATGCATGCTCCTCGTTGGCGCTCTGTTTCAGCAGAATCTGTGATACTGCGGAAAACATTGTACAGATCAGCATTAAAATCATATATTTATTCATATCGCTGCACCACCATAACTCCCACCAGCACAATCAGAAGGCCGATGATATTTTTTACCGTCAGATTTTCATGGAAAATGATCACGGCCCAGATCTGGGACCAGATCAGATAGACGCTGCGGTTTGCATATGCGGTTGACAAAGAGAATTTTTTGATTACCTTCTGCCATGCAATAGCGTAAATGCCACAGTTTGCAACCATCAGAAATAAAAATACATATAATAGAGGATTTTTGATTCCTCCCCGTTCAGCTGAACCGATGCTGCTTTCGAGAACACACTCGTCAGAGAAAACAGCAGGATATTCAGGTGCAGCTGAATATAATCTTTTGCCTTATTCAAAAACAAGTCCTCCTTTTTACTTTTCTTCCACGCGGAAAATGATATGCCCTTCTACTTCTCTTACCGGGATGCACCCCGCTGTTTCCACATAGGATACTGCCGCTGAACTGCTCGAAAGTACAATATACTCTGCATTCATTTCCCTAAGACTTCTGTAAAATTCTTTCTGATCCAGCGACAGATCCATCTGTGTGATAATCTGAAGGATCTTTGTTTCGTCTTCAATTTCCTGCTCGGTCAGTGCATCGGTTGATACCGTATTGGAGCCCTGATAGGTCAGAACCATATCGCGGTCCAGAACCAGTTCAAACGAAGCATCATACTGCCGCACGATCAGGTTGAAATCCGGTTCAAAGACAACTCTTACGGTTCCCTCTCCCGCTTCTTCGTGCAGCACCGTACAGACGGCCAGAAGATCATCTGGCATCTTGTACTGGTTATCCGGCAGCTTCGGCAGTCCGCCAGCCAGTACGGAATTTCCGCCAAAACAGATGACCGCTGCCAGCGCAGCCGCGGTCAAATACCGTCTCCAGCCTTTTTTCTGCCCGCCCACAACTTCGTGCAGGCATATCCGATGGTCAGTACCATCGGCAGAATCCAGAAAAACCGGTAATAGACATTGACCATTCCAAGTTTTCCCAGGATATATTTCACCGCAAATGGATTGTATACCGTAAAGGCCAGAAAAACAGCGGTTGTTACGAACACATACCGCTCTTCCTTTTTTCCTTTTAAAGCGAGATACAGCACCGACAGCAGAAACAGCGTCAGTACGGTTGTGTTTCCTCCAAACGTCACAAAGACCTGTCTCACAAAATCGAGGCCGCTCTCATTCAGATTTATTCCGCCCACATTTTCTCCTTTCTACCGCACAACCGGAATCTGCAGGATACCGCGCACACCAAGGAGATAGATCCCAAGCACCAGCACACACGGCAGCACAGCAAGCAGATAGAGCCTGCTCTGTCCCCAGCGTTTTTTCCGCACAAGATTCGGCAGAATCACAGCACTCATGGCCACCGGTACAGTCATCATGGATGACATCGTAAGGTCAATCGCAGCGACGCCTGTCATGAAAACAGCAGCCAGACTCTCTTTCCGTTTTTCTCCTGATACATGCGCAGACCAAGATAAAACAGAAACGGGAGGATGATATTGCACAATACGGCCTTTCCCTCGTATCCCCTCGTCAGCAGGAACGACGCATTCGAAAAGATCGTATGAAAATTCAGATTCACAACACTAATAAAGCACAGGAGCACCCATACCATCTGTTTTTCTTTTAACAGCGCCTTTCCGATCTGTGCATAGACGAGATAACTTAAAACTACCGTCATCATACAGAGAATCACCTTTGTCACTACGAGCGGATGAAGGCCCGTTAAACGGCACAGTACTGCATTTGCTGCCGGATACATGCTGAACACATAACGGATGTTAAAAAATCCAGTGCTTTTCCTGTATATGGGTCAAAGCTGCTGATGGAATCTGTCGCAAGGTTCGTTGTCACACTTCCCACATAATACGCTGCATCCGCACTGCCGTTTTCCTGCAGTGCAGCAACAAAATACAGCTGGATTCCAATCAGCACCAGCATCACATAAAAAGCCGCCGTCTTTCCTCTCCAGAAACCGCCGCTTCTTTTTCCCCACTCTCTCCACATTCCCAGATGAAGACAGATGGAAGCAATTACAAGGACAGCCACAACAGCAGCCCATACCCATGCGAGCAGATGCAGCTTTGCACCGAGCACCATCATCGGCACAGAAATCAGTTCAAATAAGAAGTAATATGCAATAAAGCCAAACAGCACAGTTTCACCCAGATGTCCGCTCTCATACCTGTTTTCTCTGATAAAAAAAGAACCCAGGCAGCAGAACACTGCGAGCATTCCCAGAAACAGTGCCGGCATTTTTAATAAGGTAATCATGTTTGGTTCCTTTCTTTTCCTTACATTCCCAATCCCACTCATTCTAACATGATGCCCTGTCTGCGTCAAGTAATCGAAATTCTAATAAACATTGACTTTTCCCTGAAATTTTGTATAATTGTGATGTCGGGCGCTTATTTTCCGCCCGGCTGTTTTACTTTTTGTTTTAATGATATATGTTACGAAAGGAGCCATTGATATGCCTTTTTCCCGGCATACCCGCAGATCCGTGTTTTCCATCGGCGCGGCATCCCTTGCCGCTGCTTTTCTTTTTCTCACCCCGGAAAACACACATGCGGCTGATACTACAGCAAAAATTCACATTCTGACACTCGGCAGCGGCTCCAATGCCATCGTTCTGGAAAGTGTAGACGATAATGGCCAGAAAATTTTCGGCATGGTAGACTCCGGCGAGGACTGGGATTACCCTGACGGATCTGATCCGCGTTATCCGCTGCGCAGCGGCATCACAACGTCGACCGGCTACGACGATGAGGTACTCTCCTACCTGGACTCCCTCGGTGTCACCTCCGATAATCTGCAGTTTTATGTTGCAACACATCCGCACAGCGACCATATTGGAACCGGCGATACCATCGTGCGGCTGTATTCCCCCGACCGGGTTTATCTGCTCCCGTATGATGACAGTTATATCTATAATACTGCGCGTCTCTGGGACAATCTTTATGTCTACGACCAGCTTCTTACTGCTGTAGAAGAGACTGAAGGTGTGACCTGATCCAGCATCTGAATCCCGGTGCCGCCTCCGCAGAAGAAGGATCTCCTGATTTTGCTTTTGGAAATTTCCAGATCCAGATTGTCAACTACGAGGAAGATTATCTCACAAGTCCAAAAGAGGACGCCAACCAGTTCTGTCTTGGTGTAATTGCCTCCGCAAACGACCACCGCGCTTTTCTGACGAGCGATATCGACGACGTCGAGGCGATGCCAGCCGGATTGTTTCGAACTACGGGCTGTACAGCATTGATCTGATGACTTCCAATCATCACGGATATCCGAATGCTGTCGATGCAGACTATCTTGCTGCCGTCAACCCGGAATATTTTATCCAGACCGGTGACTTCCGTATTATGGATAACGATACCGTCGAGACCCTGACCTCTCTGGGGCTGCGCGTATTTTCCACGACAGAATATTCCGGCGATCTTCCGGCAGTCATTGCTGACTTTTCCGGTTCCGCGGTCACTTCCAACGTGGATGATACCTATGAAATTTACCGCGGCCGTTCTTCCAAGCTCGTTGCTTATCATGACGGCATCCCGTACAGCGGATTTTTCACCCGCGGCGGACAGAAATATTATGCAGACAGCAGCCATCTTCTCGTATGCTCCACTTCCTGGCGCGACACAGAAACGGGCATCGAATATACCTCCGATGAAAACGGCGTGATCACAAACGAACGCCACGTCATCGGCTGGGTAAAACGGGATGGAAAATGGTATTACTACAACGATGATGAAACACCGTATACCGGCTGGCTCACCCTCGACCACAAAACGTATTACCTCGGCGCGGACGGCGTTATGGCAACAGGCTGGCTTCTGCTTGATGGAGATTACTATTATTTTTCCGGCAGCGGTGAGATGCAGACCGGATGGCAGTTTATCAGCAACAACTGGTACTATCTCGCCAAGGATACCGGTATTATGTATTCGTCCGGATGGCACGCTGATCCGGAGACCAAAACGATGTACTATTTTTACACATGGGGAGGTGCCGCACGCAATACGACACTTACCTTAAACGGTTACCGCGTCAAATTTCTTTCCTGGGGCGGTATTTCCGGCAGCACCTGGCTGTACCATGACGGTGCCTGGTATTATGTACAGAAATATTCCTGCGTAACCAATGGCTGGTATCAGATCGATGGCGCCTGGTATTTTATGAATGCGGACGGTTCCCTGAAGCAGAACGAAAGTTTCCTGTATGACAACAATCTCTACTTTGTAAATAAGAGCGGAAAAATGTATCAGAACCAGTGGCTGAAATGGGATGGAAACTATTATTATCTCAGAAGCTGGGGCGGTGCCGCACACGAAGGCTGGCTGCTGCTTCAGAATAAATACTATTATATTAATGAGGACTGTACACGGAAAACGGATGAAGCCTTTACGTACGACAACAATCTTTATTTTGTTGATGAAAACGGCGTCATGCCGGCAAACCAATGGGTGATCCGGGACGGTGTCTGGTACTTTACCTACAGCTGGGGCGGTGCGAGAAAATCGCAGTGGTTCTATTATAAAAACAACTGGTATTACTTCAACGATGATGCTTCCATGCAGACCGGCTGGGCAGAAATTGACGGAAAAACATATTATTTCCAGAGCTGGGGCGGATGCGTCACCGGGACGAAAAAAATTGACGGAACAACGTATGTGTTTGATAAAAACGGTGTTCTGCTTTCCGAAAAAGAAAGCTAGAAAAATCCATATAAAAATGCGGCAGAAACGAAAATCTCATTCGTTTCTGCCGCATTTTTTATAAATTTCTTTTCCGGAACAGTGCACGAACGCACTGCCGGTAAATTCCGGTTCCCAGAAACAGGGTCAGATAGGCGATTTTCCGCCCGTTCGTGAAGTGATCGCCTTCCAGTACCAGAAGCGGATGCTTTTTAAGCTCTTTTGCCAGCCTCTTCGCAAGCGCCTTTTTCTCCGCGTCCATGGTTTCCAACAGCATCAGCTTGTCCAGCACGAAAAACCGCGCCCAGCAGCAGCGCACACCTGCTTCTTTTTTCAGCGCCGGGTGGCGTTCTTCCACGACATTCTGATTATGATCCATACTTCCACCGAACCCAGATCTGACCAGCGAAAACCGCTTGTCGTGAGGCTTTCGCGCCGGTGCACATAATAGTATTTCTGTGCTGTGGAAAAGGCCACCTTCCGGCAGTGCTCCATTAACGGAACGATGACGTATGCATCCTCGGCGATTGTTTTCTCCGGATAGACAACGCCCTCGAAAATCTCTCTCCGATACAGCTTGCCCCACGCATCACGCCGAACACGCGCGCCTTCATCACCTGGCGCAGTCCCTCCTCGCTGTCGGTCACAGATTCGATTCCCTCCTGTTTCAGATCCGGCACCGGCCTTCCTTCATAGAGATCGTATCCGCGGCAGATACTCATTTCGGCATCATATTTTTCCGCCAGACGATACAGTGTTTCCAGAAGATCCTCCGCTGCGAAATCGTCGCTGTCCACAAACGTGATATAACGCCCCTCTGCAAGCGCAACGCCCGCATTCCGCGCCGAACTGACGCCGCCGTTCTCTTTTTGGTGATAACGGATCCGCGCATCCTGTTCTGCGTATGTCCGGCAGATTTCACTGCTCTTGTCGGTGCTTCCATCATCTACAAGAAGCAGCTCCCAGTCCGTAAAAGACTGGGAGAGAATGGAATCCACACATTTTTTTTAAAAATTTTTCTGCCTGATACACCGGGGTAATGATTGAAATTTCCGGCATTGTTTTATCCTCTTTCTTTATTTCTTACAGCAGTAGTGTATCCCCTTATACTGCTCATACGGATGATCGAGATCCAGAAACGCCGCATCGTGGTGGCCTTTCTGCTGTTCTTTCGGCGGCAGTTTCATATAATCGCCGAACGCCATGCGCAGATATGTGTCATATCCGACCGGAATCGGCAGGCGCTCGTTCTCGAACGGAACCTCAATCGCCGATGCAAAAATCTTTTTCGGATATTTCCGGAGAATCGCCTGCGGTGCGCACATCTCGGTGATGCCGTCCACCCGTGGGCTGTCGATATCAAATTTTGTAATATAGTTTTCTGCCTGCTTCCAGATCCGGTACCGCATCTTCTGCGTCGGAGCCAGCGCCAGCAGAATCGTTCCCAGGTAATGCATAAACGCGCCGTGGCGTTCTTTGGTCGGAATAACCTGCGTGCAGAAGAGCTGGAAAATCTTTCCCTCGATCACCTGCCATTTCCGCGCAAGGTTTCCCGGTGCATAGCTCGATCGGGAGAATATCAAGCGCAACGCCGTGGCAGAGATCCATATCGACCTGCTCCTTTTTCACCTGCGTGGTGCGGCTGTCGCGGATGTTCGCAAACGTGTGCGCATTGCAGAAGCCCTCTTTCGGGTACTCGAGCTTGTAGATTTTACTCTCCTCCTGCGTATCCCAGATTTTCAGGAACTTCTCGTAATCTTTCCGCGGCATGAAAAAGTCGAGATCATCGTCCCACGGAATAAAGCCGCCGTGGCGGATTGCACCGATACAGCCGCCGCCGCAGAGATAACAGGTCAGATGATTTCTCTGGCACCAGTGGTAAAACATAACGGCCATTTCCAGATTTTTTTCCTGCAGCCGGCGCAGAATTTCGTCCTCGGTATTAAACATCTTTTTTCTCCTCTTCCTTTGCGTTCAGGCTGATCGTCTGTCCTTCCTCGAGCCCTTCTGTGCTCTCCTTTGTGAAGACAATCTTAAAGGTTGCAAGAATCAGCTTCAGATCCTCTAAAATCGAATAGCTCTCTATGTACATCAGATCCAGCTTCAACTTATCGTATGCGGTCGTGTTGTACTTTCCGTAAATCTGGGCGTAGCGGTAAGGCCTGCCTTTACTTTCAGACGGTAAGCAAACTCCGGAATCGATTCCTCATATTCCTTTGCAATCTCCGGCCGCTCCGGGCGCGGTCCGACGACGCTCATATCGCCCTTGAAAATGTTCAGAAGCTGCGGCAGCTCATCAATTCTCGTCGCGCGGATCACCTTCCCGACCGGCGTAATGCGGCTGTCGTTCTTCGTTGCCAGGCGGGCTACGCCGTCTTTTTCGGCATCCACGATCATGCTTCGGAATTTGTAGACATAGAATTCTTTTCCGCCGATCGTGAGACGTTTCTGTTTAAAGAACACCGGGCCATGGTCATACAACTTGATGCAGAGCGCTGCGATCAGCATAATCGGCGACGTGATCACAAGAAGAATCGTCGATACGAGCAGATCCAGCAGGCGCTTGCAGAATCTCTGATCAAACGAAAGACCACTGTTTCGCGCGAGCAGAAGCGGTGTATCGAAAATATGGAGCGCTTCCGCTTTCCGTACCATAATATCCGACAGCTTCGGCGTCAGATAGACACGGATTTCTTTCGCATAGCAATATTTCAGCAGACGGTTGCGCAGCTCCGAATGAAGATCGCCAAGGATCACGCCCTCCTGACCGTATGTGTCAATCTGGCGGCAGAGCTCTTTCTCTCCCACTTCCGTGCTCACCTTATGTGCTACAATATACTTGTCCGGCCGCTGGTTCATCTTCAGCTCCAGGCTTTCCATCGGGTATTCACCGTAAATCAGAAGCACCTCTCTTGGCGGAAAGAGACGCGCAAACGTCTTCTCAAAAAGCCAGGATACAATGCCTGCCAGCGCAAAGTCCACGAGTGTCATGCCGACCATCGGCAGAATGTACGGCAGGTGACGCCACAGCAGGATAATCTGCAGATACATCAGCGCATTGGCACAGAATGCCGTCATCATCTGGGAATAGATGATGCTGCTTCCCTTCATGTAGCCGATCTTCATGCCGCCGTAAATGTACATGAAAACCAGAAGAAAAATGCCGTAGATCACGACGATAATCTGATTTCCCTTATCCCAGAACGGCTCCAGCCACAGGTGGCTCGCATAGTATCTGTCCCAGAACACAGAAAAAACAGCGCATTCCAGAAGCACAATCGCCGCGACCGCCAGGACACGCATCAGATGTTTGTACTGTTCCCTGTTTTTATAGTTCATCAATCTCTTCCTCTCTTTTTGCCCTTACCGTAATACTTCCGCACACCGTTTACGGCATAGCACGCAAAACAGTACAGGGAGCGGAACGTTCCCATTCCCAGCTCGCGGTAAACACGGTAAGTCATTCCTGCAGAATGCAGTTTATTCCCCGATTTTCCTGTGCTGGACAGCCGGTATTTCAGCAAAGGCTCATCCACACCGCAGGCTGTCCCGTATTTTTTCAGGATCCGCAGCCAGTCCAGATAATCCTCGTGGCACTCGTCCTTTTCCATCGGGAATTCCAGCAGAACGCTTCTTTTGGCCAGTACCGACGAGCAGCCGATCACGTTGCCGCGCAGCAGCATTTTGTAGGTGATCCGCTCCGGGACAGAAAAGATCTTCTGCTTTTCCGGTTCCTGATCGTAAATCAGCTCCCGACCCGTACAGCAGAGCACATCACCGGTCTTTGCAAGGGCTTTTTCCTGCTTTTCCAGTTTTTCGGGATCCCAGTAATCATCCGCGTCCAGAAAGGCAATGTAATCGCCCTTTGCGAGCTGTACACCGCGGTTTCTGGATGCGGACGCTCCTTTGTTTGTCTCATTCCGGATATACCGTACCCGGTCATTTTCTCCGTAACGCCCCATTTTTTCCAGCGTATCGTCCGTGGAATTGTCGTCGATCACCAGGATTTCCAGCGGGGTTTTTGTTGTCTGGCAAAGGACTGAGTCGATTGCCTGAAACAGTGTTTCTGCACCGTTGTACGAAGGGATTACTACTGAAATCATGTATTTTCCTCTCTTACTTTGTCTGCTGCATCTGTTTTTTAAATTTTCCAGCAGCAAACCTCCTACTTTTATAGCATATCTGCACGGGCTTGTCAATTTTACGCCGGGATCTGCTGGTTTTTCTTTCTTACATGTAATTCTATGTGAGCTTTAAAAACGCCAGTAAATAGAACAGAATTCCTCCGAACAGTGCTCCGTTTCCGCCGTTTTTCTGCCCCGTCTTTTTTCCGATGGCAGTTCCGGCATACATCGCCGCCATTCCGACCGCGAAGGAGGCAAAAAAGATCTGTCCTCCTGTCACCGGAAGATCCGCGGCAAAGACGCCGGAGACAATTCCATCCACCGACATCGAAACCGCCAGCAGGCCAAATTCCAGTGGGTGGAGCTGTTTTTCCAGATGTTCCAGTCTTGCTTCTGGTTTTCCCTGCTTTTTTCTTCTGCGTTTTCTCAGTTCCTCAAAAATTTTCAGCGTTCCCATAAGAAAAAAGCAGCCCGCACCCACTCTGGTTCCCCATTCCGGTCCTGCGGACTGCAGAAATCTTTTTCCAAACTGCGCGGAAGCAACCAGGGCAGCACTGCAAAACAGATTCAGCAGCGCCGTCATGCCTGGTGAAATTCTCGTATTGCTGCTTCCATATCCGATGCTTACTGCAAAGTTATCGGCTGAGAGCGCCGCAGCAAGCAGAAGCAATTCTACCATATGACACGCTCCGTCATTTCTCACTTTACAGTATTCGTCTGTTTTTCAAACCGTGCATCCCGGGAAGCAGTTCTTTTTCTTATTCCACTGCTTTCCGGAATTCCCGGATTTTTCTCCGAAGTGCGATACATCGGTGCAGAAAATGCTCGAAGTTCCCGCCACAAAAATGCTGGCTCCACAGGAACGCAGCGTCGCGCCGTGCTCCTTCGTAATGTTTCCGTCCACTTCTAAAATGATGTCCTCCCGGTGCATCTCCTGCAGAAATTTCTGCAGCTTTTCCGCCTTGCGCAGCGTACTCGGCACAATTTTCTGCCCGGCAAAGCCCGGATTCACCATCAGAAGATTGACGCCGTCGATATAATCAAGCACTTCCTCGATCTGCCCGATCGGTGTCGCCGGGTTGATCGCGAGGAACCGCTTGCAGCCGTACGGCACGAGGTAATCGAGCGCGCGCTGCACCTGGAAAGTGCTCTCATAATGAATCGTCACGATGTCCTCTTTGTGAATGCCGATCCACGGCAGCTTGTACTCCGGGTCTTTAATCATCAGATGAAGATCAAGCGGAATACTCGTCAGTTCCCGCAGTCCGCGGATGTAGTCGACGCCAAGGCCGAAGTTCGGAACGAACTCGCCGTCCATCACATCGATATGGAGATATTCGACTTTTTCTTTTTCAAATACATCGATCGTCGCCTGCAGATCCACAAGGTTTGAGCACATCATGGATGCCGATATCTGACTTTTTCTCATATTTTTCTACTCCCATGAAACCATTACTTTGCAGTATGGCTCTTTATGATTTTTCATCAGTTCCAGTCCGTCCATCAGCTTTTCGGACGGGAAACAGTGCGTGATCAGCGCCTGTGCCGGGATTTTCTTCTTCGAAAGCGCATCGAGTACCTCCGTCCAGTCGCAGGCTTCATCTTTTTCATAAGAAGAATTCCACGTTCCCATCAGGTTCAGCTGTTTGCGCAGTATGCGCCAGTACACGTTCTTTTCCATCGCAAGATCGCCCGATGGATTTCCCATCAGCACGATGCTTCCGCCTGGTCTCGCAAGAAGAACTGCACTGGAAACGGCCTGCGGCGTTCCGACCGCTTCTACTACAACATCCGCCTGAATCGCTTTACTCTCCTCTTCCATCACATATGAGATGCCCGGGATCTGTTCTGCGATCGCACGTTTTGCTTCGCCCCGTCCAATCACAAAACGGTTTCGGCGCCGAGCGCTTTCGCCCACGCTGCCGCTGCAAAACCGATCATGCCCGTTCCGATCACTGCTGCGGTATCGCCCGGCTTCACACCGCTTCGTTTCACCGCATGAAGCGCCACAGAGAGCGGCTCCAGCATTGCTGCCTCGCGGAAGCTGACGTTTTCCGGCAGCTCCATCAGGTTCCAGTCCGGCACGCTACGTATTCCGCAAAGCCGCCGTCCCGGCGCGAGCCGAGGTAATCGTAGTGTTCGCACATCTCATATTTTTTCTGCCGGCACTGCGGCAGGTGCGGCATGGGATCAGCGGGAAAATGCCGACCCGTTTTCCAACTCGCTCTTCCGGCACACCCTCGCCGTATGCGGCAACCACGCCTGAAAACTCGTGACCCGGAATCGTTGGAATGGTATGTTCCGTTTGTGAAAATCCGCGGAATATCGGAGCTGCAGATTCCTGATGCCTTTACCTGCACCAGAACCCAGCCGGATGGGATTTCCGGTTTTTCGATGTCTTCCCTTCTTAAATCATTGACTCCATGCAGCTCGTATGCTCTCATTTCGTTTCTCCTTCCACAATCGTACAGAAACGCTCCAGGTCGCTCCTTGTTGTAATCTTAAAGTTCCGCTCATCCCCTGGGATCATCGCCACATCCATTCCATGGCGGTAGGCAATTTCACTTGTTCCCCTTGTGAGGGACAGCTCCTCTTCCGATGCTTCCCGGTTGATCTTCGCGTACGGATGCAGCCGGAAAGCTTCCGGCGCCTGACCGGCAAACAGCGTGCTGCGCTCCAGCAGATGGTCAATTTTCGTTCCGTCGCTGCTCTGATAGATCGTGTCCTTCATCGGCAGCACCGGCATACAGCCCTCATGATCGGCAAGCGCCGCAAGGCAGTCGCCAATCAGCTGTTCGCTCACCAGAGGCCGCACGCCGTCGTGGATGATCACACCGTCGTTCTCCGATACGGAATCCTCCATGCAGACGGTAAGGCCATTATGAATGGATTCCTGCCGCGTATCCCCGGCATCCGCAAAGGCGAGAAATTTCGTAATCCCGTCTTCTTCCATCCATCCGCGGATCTTCTCTCTCCAGGCATCTGCCGCCACGATGACGATTTTCTCAACGGCACTGCTTTTCTGAAACTGCTCCAGCGTATACAGCAGAATCGGTTTCTTTTCCACTTCCAAATACTGCTTCGGAAAATCCCCCATCTGCATTCTCGTTCCGATTCCCCCCGATAGTATGATTGCGTAATTCATCTTAAGCCTTTCCTTTGCTCTTTTTACTCTCTTTTTTTCGCTCTTCTTCCAGCTCTTTTAAAAAGTCTCCCAGTTCTCCGGAGGCGTTCTCCAGCAGGTACGACTTCGTTTTCTGTTCTTTCTCCAGATAGTTTTCCCGGATCTGGCCGTTTGTATGTTCAATCTCGGTGCGCAGATCCCGTGCGGAGAGACGATGCGCGCCCGCTCCCATAATGATGATCTGCTCGAGACCGTCCGAGGAAGCCACCGTTACGTTGCCGTTGTGGCCGATCCTGTGAACCGTTTTCTCGATGTACTGGTCAGCCGTCTCCGCCTCTTTCGTATAAACGACATGAATATTATGGTACATGCCGACCTCACCCTGGTTGCCTTTTACTTTGTAGGCATCAAAGACAAGAATCAGCGTCATTTTTTTATATCCCTGATAATTTGACAGGATGTCCATCAGTTTTCCTCTGGCGCTCTCAATATTATACTTCGCCAGCTCATTTAAATCATCCCATGCAAAAATAATGTTATAGCCGTCCACCAGCAGATATTCCTCCTGCGGCTCCTTCGGGCGGTTTGATTTTGCATATTTGGGATCCCCGATGCCGGACGACGAGGTGGCCGGACGTGTCCGCCGCTCGAAACCGGCGCGCTTCCGCTCCACTTTGCCGTATGTCCTCGTAAAGATTTCTTCCAGCTCCTTTGCCTCCTGCAGGGAAGCTGCCATCGGCACGCGGTCGGATGCTTTTTTTGCTTTCTGCACAGAGGATGCTCCGCCGCTCCGGTCTGCCGCAGATTCGGCTGAATCGCTTTCTTCTTCCGGATTTTCCAGCGTGTATTCCAGATGCATATGGTCTTCCACTTCATTCCATGGAACGACAAAGCCTGCCCCGTGGGCACAGAACACAGAACCCGTCGGATTTTCCACATCCGCCTCGGAATCGTAACCGATGGAGGCAATCACTTCCTCCGCGTTGTGACATGGCTCATATCCTTTTAAGGTACAGAACACTCTTCCGCGTCCCCGGCTGTAAGCAGTCACTTCTTTCTGATAATCCTGCATCGTCACAACCGGTGCGGTTCCGGTGATCACTGTCATATCGCCTTCCATTTCCGGCGGTTCAAAGCTGCCGTACATCCGCTGGATATCGTTCAGCGCCCGTCCCGTCGATTCCGACGGAATTTCCAGACGGAACGCATAGACCGGCTCCAGCAGAACGGATTCTGCTTTTTTCAGCCCCTGCCGCACCGCACGATACGTCGCCTGGCGGAAGTCGCCGCCCTCGGTGTGCTTAATGTGCGCACGGCCCTTGACCAGCGTGATTTTCATATCGGTAATCTCCGACCCGGTCAGCACGCCGGGATGCTTCCGCTCCAGCAGATGTGTGAGGATCAGACGCTGCCAGTTGCGGTCCAGGGTGTCCTCGCTGCAGACGGTTCCAATCTGCAGTCCGCTGCCCGGTTCTGCCGGCTCCAGCAGCAAATGAACTTCCGCATAATGGCGCAGCGGCTCGAAATGGCCGACACCCTCCACGGTACTGCGGATCGTCTCTTTGTATACAATATTTCCGGCTCCGAATTCCACCCATTCGCCGAAACGCTCGTGGATCAGACTCTTTAAGATCTCGATCTGCACCTCACCCATGACCTGCGCATGGATTTCCGCGAGGCGCTCATTCCAGACAATGTGGAGCTCCGGGATTTCTTCTTCTAACTGGCGCAGTTTTCCAAGCATCTGATGGACATCGCAGTCCGGCGGAAGCTCGATGCGGTACGTCAGCACCGGCTCCAGCACCGGTTTTTCCGCCTCGGTTTCGTTGCCGATGCCCTGACCGGAGAAGTGCTGTTCAGTCCCGTTACGGCACAGATCGTCCCCGCCGGTGCTTCCTGTACCATCGTATAGCCCGCACCGGAATAAATACGGATCTGGTCTGCCTTTTCTTCGCCGAGCATCTGCTTCACCTTCAGCACGCCGCCCGTGATTTTCAGATGCGTCAGACGGTTTCCTGCCGTGTCCCTTGAAATCTTAAAAACGCGCGCGCCAAAATCCCCGCCGTACTCCGGCGTTTTTTGTAAACCGGTCCAGAATTTTCAGAAATTCCGTCACGCCCTCCATCTTGAGTGCAGAGCCAAAGCAGCACGGAAAAACCTTCCGCTCTGCGATCATCGTGCGGATCTGGTCTTCTTCCACGCTTCCCGTTTCCAGATACTGCTCCAGCACGTCCTCATCACACATGGCGAGTTCTTCCAGCAATTCTGCGTTCTGGAGATCCTGCGAGAAATTCAGGCAGTGCTCTGAGAGACGGCTCTGCAGTTCTTCCAGCAGTTTTTCCGCATCCGTGCCCGGCTGATCCATCTTGTTGATAAAGAGAAAGACCGGGATCTCATACCGCGCGAGCAGCCGCCACAGGGTTTCCACATGACCCTGCACGCCGTTCGCACCGCTGATCAGAAGAACCGCATAGTCCATGACCTGTAAAGTGCGCTCCATCTCCGCCGAGAAATCCACATGGCCCGGCGTGTCAAGGAGTGTGACCTCCGTCTCGTTCAGCTTCAGCACGGCCTGTTTGGAAAAGATCGTGATACCCCTTGCTTTTTCCAGTTCCTCCGTGTCCAGAAAGGCGTCCTTGTGATCCACTCTTCCGGCTTTCCGGATCTGGCCTGTTTTATATAAAATTCCCTCTGCCAGCGTCGTCTTTCCCGCATCGACATGCGCTAAAATGCCTACCGCCAGTTTTTTGGTTTTTTCCATTTTGTTTCATCCTGTCTGTATGATTCATATTTTTCAGGCCCCCTCATCCCCTGCGGCCCGACTCACTGCTTATTGTACCACAAAACCTCTCATTGCGGAACCCCGGAGTGAAACGCAAAAATCTCAAAGCGGATTTCTCTCCTGCTTTGAGATTTTTATGCTATGTTCTGTTTTATCTCTCCCCCGCCATCGGCTGCCGATCTGCAATTTTCAGGAAAACAAATCCCAGTGCAAATAAAATCGCCAGGCATGCAACCGCCACGTTGATCGTTCCGCCTGCCAGTTTTACAGCTGCAATAACTGCAGAACCGAGGAACGATGGTTACTCTGTCTTCCAACGTCATATCCGTTTCTTTTAAAAGTTCATTTGCAAGAAGTGTACCGTACTCTGCATGATGGGCAACCTGCATACAGTGTTTCTGCGAATGATCCGTATATCCCAGCTGTCCCAGGTTTTCGTTTCCTTTTTCAGATATGCGCTGCATCCATTCCAGACTCCAGCCTAACCGCTGTATTTTTACTGTTCCTGCCATTCTTTCAGAATATTTTTTACTACAATCACGATCGTAGCACATTTGTATTTTAACTGCTATCCTGTTCCTATAAGGTCTATATCAAATGATTGTTAAATTTTTTTATATTTTTGATGCAGTCGGGCGGGGTTCTGTTACAGCAGAAAAGCACTGCAAATACAGATGAATGTATTTACAGTGCTTATTTTGAGATTATTTTTGTTTTTTAATTCTGTGCGTCTTCGTATTCTTTTACTTTTTCTTCATACTGCTCCTGGCTCTCGATCGTATGTTTTACAATATGACCGTGCTCTTTCTGCTTATGTGCCAGATCCCGGCCAGGACGCGGTGCATATTCGTCTTCCGGGATTTCGAGTGCATTGGCGGTGGCGTGAATGATACCGTTGCTGCTGTAGGTGGCACCGCTCAAGGCGTCGATGTTAAGGCTCTGTTCTTCTTTCATCTGCCCTATCACGTAAGGCGCTGCACGGAAAAGTATTCCTCGGTGTCGCAGTAGGAAAGGATGGAGATGTCGGTCACTTTCTGGTTTTCTACCGTTACCTGCACTTCGACATCCCCGCGGAAGGCATCGGCGGTACCCGTGCAGATGCCGTCTTTCAGGTCGTGGAAACGGCCGGCGTCCAGGAATGCCTGTTTTTCTTCCGTTGTATCCGTCGATTCAGATGCTGTATTTTCCTGTACAGTATTCTCATCTCCGGCGGCTTCTTTTAACGCATTTTGAGTGGCCTCAATCAACCTTTACTGCTGTAGGTGGCGCCGGAAACGGTATCTATCTCCTCGGCACTCTGTTTTTCATGATTTCCGAAAAGATTCCTGACTTTGCTCTGTCCAGATATGTCTGATCATCCTCGGCGTTCTCTATCGTCAGTCCGGTTATCGTTCCCTGTTCCACTTTTACGGAAACGGTCACGGTTCCGCGGTAGCCTTCTCCACTTCCGGAATAAGTGCCGTCCTGGAATCTGCTGTCCAGATTCTGTTCTGCCGTATCAATGGCCGCATCACCTGCTGTCTTACCAACGGAACCGCTCTCGCTCCGGATCAGGAACTGTGACGCTGCAATCGTAAGGCAGGTCACCCCGACACCGATCCACACGCTGTATCGGTACTTCCAGTGTGCATTGTTCTTCAGACATCCGTTTATACATACCCCGCATCCAATACACTCGCCGCCTGCCGTCTGCTCTTTTTCTGTCAGATCAATTCCCATGGTACATTTTGCAGTACAGAGACGGCAGCTTCCGCATTTGCTCCGCGGTTTTACAATTTTTAACAGCGTACATCTGGAAATCAGGCTGTAGATGGCTCCCATGGGACAGAGATACCGGCAGAAAAAGCGCTGGATTAAGACGGATCCGACGAAAATCACCAGAATCAGCGCACCGCCAATCGAAAACATCGGCTTCACACCCGGCCAGTGTCCGATGGAACTGTACTGTCCAAACACCTGCCACGGCCCTGCGATGTTCCATTTTATCATACCGCTCCATACGAAGACTGCCCAGAACAGGAGCACACCATATTTGATCCAGCCTGTTGGAACATTTCTTCCACTCTTCTTTGAATTTGAATGCAGGTTTTTCGCACCTGCTTTTCGAAACCGCTTTTTCAGCTTATTTCCTGCAAACCACAGAAAATCCTGCACAGCCCCGAAGCTGCAGAAATATCCGCAGAAAAACCGTCCCACAATAATCACCGCCGGAACCGTCGCCAGCACCATCCATACCGAATACCTGATCCGTTCCCACGAAACCGTCCCCTGATAAACTGCGGAAATAATCGTCCCAACCGCAGAAACTGCGCCTCAAACAAGCCCGGGATCAGCAGGAAAGAAAGGATCTGAATCACTGCTTTCGGCCAGTTTCTTTTGTCTTGTTTTTTCAAATTTGTTCCTCTTTTCTTATGTTTAACGTTTCATCTCCATTACCGGACCATTCGATTTATGTTCCTGGATTAATTCACAAATCTCCGAAAGATTCATTGCCGAGAAATCTCCGGGGACGGTATCCTTCAGGGCACTTACTGCATTTCCGATGGATACTGCCTGTGACAGTAAAAAACCCTCATAAATCGTGTATTTTCTGCACATTTATGAGGGTTTTATATTTTTGCGTTATTTTTACAAATTCACAGTTGAATTATGCGTTCATCTGTTTAGCAACTTCCTCAGCAAAGTTCTCTTCTTTCTTCTCGATTCCTTCACCGGTCTCGAAACGAACGAAGCCTTTTACTGCTACGGTTGCGTTGTTTGCTTTTGCAACCTGTGCTACATACTGAGCTACGGACTGTTTTCCGTCTTCTGCTTTTACGTATACCTGATCAAGCAGGCAGATCTCTTTGAGCTCTTTGTTGATACGGCCCTGGATCATTCCCTGGATAACTTTTTCCGGTTTCTGGGACTCTTTCGGGTCGTTCTGAATCTGAGCCATGAGGATTTCTTTCTCATGTGCGATGTAATCAGCGCTTACTTCGTCGCGGTTTGTGTACTGCGGACGAAGAGCTGCAATCTGCATTGCAACGTTTTTAGCCATCTCTTTGAGGTCATCGTTTACAACATCTGTCTCAACGTCAACCAGAACACCGATTTTACCGCCCATATGAGTATAAGAAGCAACGAAACCGTTCTCCTCTTTTACCTGCTGGAAACGACGGATGTTCATGTTCTCGCCGATGGTAGCGATCTGATGAGCCAGCTCTTCGCCAACGGTCTCGTTGGTATCGAATTTCCAAGCTCTGCCAGGAATCCTTCTACGTCTGCTGCAGTTGTATCCATAGCCTGCTCTGCAACCTGTGCTACATAGCCACGGAATTTCTCGTTCTTTGCAACGAAGTCTGTCTCAGCGTTTACTTCTACAGCGACAGCTTTCTTTCCATCCTCGGATACGTTCAGCATAACGATACCCTCAGCTGCGATTCTGCCAGCTTTTTTCTGAGCAGTAGCAAGTCCTTTTTCTCTCAGGAACTCCATTGCTTTGTCCATATCACCTTCGGTAGCTGTAAGAGCTTTCTTGCAGTCCATCATACCAGCACCGCTTACTTCTCTTAACTCTTTTACCATTGCTGCTGTAATAGCCATTGTTTTATTCCTCCGTATACGTGATTCAGCAGACTGCATCTTCATGCCGGTCTGCTATTGTGAGATTCGCCGAAGGGAACCTGAATTTCAAGTTCCCCCCAGTTCATTACTTCGCGTAAATTATTCAGCGTCTGTCTCTGCTGCTTCTTCGTATGCAGCTTCCTCAGCCTCGCCCTGTTTTGCCTCGATAACTGCGTCTGCCATTTTGGAAACGATCAGTTTTACGGCACGGATAGCGTCGTCATTACCCGGAATTACATAGTCAAGCTCTTCCGGATCGCAGTTGGTATCGCAGATACCGATCAGCGGAATTCCCAGTGTATGAGCTTCCTGTACGCAGATTCTCTCTTTTTTCGGATCTACTACGAAGATAGCGTCCGGCAGTCTCTTCATTTCTTTGATACCGCCAAGGTTTTTCTGCAGTTTTGCAAGCTCTTTCTTTAACTCAATGACTTCTTTTTTCGGAAGAACTTCGAAGGTGCCATCCTGCTCCATGGTCTCGATTGCTTTCAGTCTTGCAATACGGCTCTGGATGGTTTTGAAGTTGGTCAGCATACCGCCGAGCCATCTCTCGTTTACATAGTACATTCCGCAGCGCTCTGCCTCAACAGCGATAGCGTCCTGAGCCTGTTTTTTGGTTCCTACGAAAAGGATTGTGCCGCCGTCTGCTGCGATGTCTGCAACAGCTTTGTATGCGTCATCTACCATTCCTACAGATTTCTGCAGGTCGATGATGTAGATACCATTACGCTCTGTGTAGATGTACGGAGCCATTTTAGGATTCCATCTTCTTGTCTGATGTCCGAAATGAACACCGGCTTCCAGTAACTGTTTCATTGAAATTACGCTCATTGTTTTATCTCCTTATGGTTTTATTCTTCCCCATGTTTTTTCACCTTGGAACCTGTTTTTCAAAAAACAGGCACCATCCTTGGTACCGCATGGGTGCTTATTGTGCAACAGTAAGATTGTATCACAGAGTTTTTTTCATGACAAGCATTTTTTTCGCGGATTCTGCGGTTTTTTTCTGTTATTTTTGTGTTTTTCCCTGTTTATCCTTTAAAAACAGATACCAGAATGTTCCGGCGCAGATTACCGCTTCCAAAAAGATGAACATCCATGCACCTGCCGGTGCTTTTTGGGTCATCCAGGATACGAACTGGCTCCGGTAAAGTCCCCAGATATTTTCTGCCATGTGCGCAAGAACCGGGGCAAGGAGTGTTCCGCACCGCTCATAAATAAGGATCAGAAGCACACTTACCACGGCTGCATAGACAAACTGCGTCACATTGCCGTGATATGCACCGAACAGCAGACATGATGCTGCGATGCCCCAGCCGGTTCCCCAGAAATCTTTTGCCCTGCGGTAAATCATGCCGCGGAAAACAATTTCCTCTGCGGCCGCGCTCAGCACACCGACGGACAGGATCAGAAGCAGCGGGTTCTGTCCTTCATAAATCTTTGATGCCATGTCCTGATAGCCGGAAAAGATTCTGGTAAAGCCGGTCACGTTCATTACAGTATTCAGGAGATGGCCGAAGGTCATAACCAGCAGAATACAGGCGGCTGCCTCTGCCGCACTCCACCGTTTTTCCGGTTTCGGGAACATGCCTTCATCTTTTTTGTACTGTTTCCAGAGAACCGGGATCGCCGCCAGACTGCCGATTGCTGATGCAAGAACGGATGTCGCGTGCATACGCTCTTCCAGATAACCGCCGGTCGTAAACGTCATCAGGATCAGCGCCAGAAGTACGGTTGCTCCGATCAGAAACAGTTCGTACGTCAGAAGCGGTTTTAAAAGACGCCATAGCTTCCGCTGGATAGGAATTACGATTTCCTCCGTTTTTGGCTCTGTTTTCGCTGTCCTTTTTTCTTTTATATTCTCTGCTTTTTTCTCTTTCTGCGCAAAGATTCCTGTTCCACTTTCTCCTCTTGTCAGCCACGGGATACGCTCCGGCTTCATTTTTTTGATGCGGTCGCGTCTTTTCTTCTCTTCTTTCGGATCCTCCGCCAGCAGTTTCAGTTCTTCCGGTGTATCACATACCTTTGCGGCACCTGCTGCCTCGAGTTCTTCTCTTCCGCCGTACCCATACGATACGCCGACACAGAGCAGTCCGTTTTCTCTTGCCCCGATTACGTCATAGCTTCTGTCACCAACCATCACCACGTCGGAACGGCTGTCTTCTGCTCCGAGTCGGCGCAGCGTCTCTGCGATGACTTCTCCTTTGTCGGTTCTGGTTTCGTTCATTTCTGAACCGGTTACTACGGTAAAATACTTTCTGATTTCGAAATGCTCCAGGATCTGCTCCACGTATTTTTCCGGTTTGGACGATGCTACCGCCAGAATTTTTCCCTTCTCTTTCAGATACGCCAGAACCTCCGGGATTCCCTCGTATACTTCATTTTCAAAAATGCCCTCTGCCTCGTACCGCTCCCGGTATTTTGTGATGGCCTGCTGTGCTTCTTCGCAGCCAAGGCCTGCAAAATTCATGAAAGATTCCAGAAGCGGCGGTCCCACGTAACAGTTCAGTTTTTCCAGATCCGGCTCTTCGATGCCAAAGGATGCCAGCGCATACTGTACGCATCTTGTAATTCCAGGACCGGAATCGGTCAGGGTTCCGTCCAGATCAAATAATATCATATCTGACATACTCTTATTTCCTCTTTTACTTTTTTATCGTATGACATGTCTTTTATTCTAGCATATCGAAATTAGAAATACAAACAAAACCGGATCAGCTATTTTCTGCAGAGTGCACGCAGATAGCGGGTGGTCTGATTCTGAATTTCGGCAATGGCACGAATCAGGTTCCAGAGGCGCCTTAAGGACTGCAAGAGGCGGGTTCCTTTTGGTTTCTGGCTGGTTCTTTGGCTGACAAGTGTGGAAGTTTTTGGTTTCACGTTGACTTCCCACGGTTTCATGGTTCGTACAATGCCGTCTGCGCCACGCACTTTTACAGTGATGCGGTTGTAGCCTTCGGAAAGGCTCTCGGCTTTCAGACAGATTTTGTTTTCTTTCCATTCATATTCGGCTTCGGAGCCATTTACCATGCAGGAAAGAATTTCAGCCGTGTCGGCGGCTCCCTCGAGCAGAATTTCCGGGGTATAACCGGGATCTATTTCGACGCTGGTGTCGGCCGGGCGGATAATCAGGGGGTTCGGCGCTTCGAAATCTTCGTCTGCTATCTGTGATAATACGAAATCGGCGATGATCTGCGGCCGTATTTGAGATGGCTCCTCCCCGGCACTCTTAGATGGAGTTTCGGCAGGCGGAGGACTGCTTTCTTCTGTTTGTAGCGGAATATCATCTGGATCTTGGGTCACCTCCTCGGGCGTGGCTGCAGCAACGGGCAGCTGTTCGTCTGTTTTGAGTTCTTCTTTCTCCGGAGACGATTGCCCGGGCCCCGTTTGTTCCTGCTTTTCTGTGTTTGACTTTCCGGCATCTGGCATTACGGTAGGCTCCTCTTTTTCTGGTGCTTTTGTTTCCGAGGTTTGATTTTCTGACTCTTTTTCGGTTGACGGAGATTCCTGCTTCGTTTCTTCCATATCAGGCTTTTCCGGTTCCGGATCTTCTGGCATCAAATTTTCCGTTCCGGATTTTTCTGAACCTGTATCTTCATAATCTGGTTTTTCTGTGTCCATTTCTCCAAAATCCGTTCTCTCCGAATCTGACTCTTCTGTCTCTGATTCTTTTGTATCTGTTTCTTCACATCCTTCCTCTGATTCCGATTCCCCGGAACCCATATCTCCTGCCTCCGGCAATTCTCCTGGCTTCCCCGATTCTGAATCTTCCGAAATTTCTTTCTCCTCTTCTTCCCACCTTTCCGCTGGTTCTTTCTCCGGATCCGGAATTACCGTCGGGGGAAGCATTTTTTCTTTCTCCTTCTTTCTCTTTTCTTTCCGGTCTCTGCCGGATCTGTTTTCTCTTCCGGCGGCTCTGGTTCCTGCTCTGGTTTCTCTTCTATAGGCGGTTCTTCTTCTGACTTTTCGTCCGGCAGCAGTTCCTCCGGTCCGGCTTTCCCGTCTGCATCTGTCACATCACTGTTCTCGATGATTTCAGCTTCTAATTCCACGCTTTCCACCGCACTTGCGGCCTCGCCTGTCGTCTGCTGTGTCTCCGCGTGGACTTCGATTCCCTGGACTGCAGGAATCCTGTCATCATTGCGCATATGGTCTTTTTTCTCATCCTGCTTCCTCCCATCTTTTTCTGATCTGCTGATAAAAAAATATCCTCCTCCATTCCCGGAATTTCTGCGGCCTCGTTGAGGTACTGTTCTGCTTTTTCCTGCATGTCGAACTGAAGTGCCAGCTCTGCGGCCCTGAGCAGATTTTTCCGCCGGTTTCCATCCTGTCTGCTGCACAGAAGCCGTTCGTAATAGAGAAAACTCTCCTGGCACCAGTCCTGTTCTCTTTCCCCATCCCCGGATTTTCCGCCAAGATAGCACGCATCCGCCAGTCTCTGCCAGATAACCGCCTCCCACTGCCCCTCCATATTCTCGCCTGCGGCCTTTTCCAGCACTTCGATTCCTTTCCGCATGGCGTCTGTGTCATTTTCACGCGCCAGTTCTTCGGAAAAACTGAAATACATTCCTGCAACAGCAAGATATCTGCGGCAGCGTTTTTCCTTTTCCGCTCCTGCTGCGTGTCATCATAAAATTCAGCCAGCAATGGCTCCATCTGCATTTTTTCCCTTGCCGCATCATCCGCCAGACAGTATTCCACAAGTTCCTGCTCCACACGCCCCGCCTGACTGAGATGGTCTGCCTTTAAGAACGCTTCCCGCGCTTTCTGGTAGTTCGGCAGACTGCCTTCTTCCACCGGATTTCCGCAGAACCAGAGATCTCCCTGCTCCTCCCATTCGTCTGCCGCCGGAACTGCCCCATGGCATCCTGCTGGCAACCGCAGCCGCTCCTCCTGTCAGAAAAGCAAAAACTGCAAAGATCCGCAGAGTCTTCCTGCCTTTTTGCTTTCTTTCCAGCCGCCGCAGTGCCTTTTTGACTTCTCCGGCAGACGCATACCGCTCCTCCGGCTTTTTCTGCATACACTTTTCCATCACCCGCCAGAGTCCTCTTTTCTGCCGCTTTTTCGCATGCTTCGCCATTGCCGCAAGCAGTGCGCCGAGTGCATAAAGATCGGAACGGGCGTCACACTTCCCGTCATACTGCTCCGGCGCTGCATAACCGCGGGTTCCATAACGGACTTCCACACCCGTTTCTTCTGTTCCGGCTGCACCGAAATCCACAAGGTATATTTCACCACGCTCTGTTATCATCACGTTGTCCGGCTTCAGATCCCGGTAGAAAACCGGCGGGTTCTGTGCATGGAGATAACAGAGAATCCCGCTCAGGGCAATTCCCGTTTTCAGAATTTCCCGGCTGGAAAACCGTTCTCCCTTACGCATACGCTGTCCGATAGATTTTCCGTTTACAGCTTCCATCACCAGAAAGCTTTTTGTCCCACTTTCCAGAAATTCCACCGCACAGGGAATCCCGGGATATGAAAACTTCTGTAAAAGAAACGCTTCCCGGCGCAGTTTTTCCCTGTCACATATACTTACCTTGACTGCATACCGCTTTCCGGATCCAGTTTTCTCTGCAAGATAAACGACAGACGTTGCCCCTCTTCCGAGCACTGACAGCAGGCGATACTTCCCTCCCGGAAGTTCTACTTTTCCAATGATCCCGCCTCCTCTTTTTACGTCAAAGTGTTTGTCAGTCCGATATTCTGTTTTTGTACATGGATATAAATTGAGCCGAATGGCTCTTCGATAGAGTAATATAGAATCATTTTTCAGGACGAATGTCCAAGCGGATGAAAAATCGTGATGTAAGTATAACACAACAGCCGCCGTTTCCGCAAGAACTACAGAAGCCGACGGCTGCCAAAAAAATCGCCTGTTTTTTTATCTATTTTTTCCCTCTTGACGAATCTTACATCCGTTCCGGTGCCGAGAATCCCAGCAGGTCGATGCAGGTCTCAAGTACTCGCGGACAAGATCCAGCAGTGCCAGGTAAGATGCTTTTCTTGCCTCATCCTGCTCACTTAAGATCTTGGTCTCGTGGTAGAAATGGTTGAACTCGTTTGCAAGCTCGTAGATATAAGCACAGATCTTATGCGGTGCTTTCTCCTCGAATGCGTTCTCCACAACGCCGTTGAAACGGGATACGGAAAGCATCAGAGCTTTCTCGCTGTCGCTCTTCGGTGCCAGAAGTGCGCCTTTCTTCAGTTCATTTCCCTCTTCTTTATATTTTCCGAGGATGGATTTTGTACGAACGATCGTGTACAGGATGTACGGACCGGTGTTTCCCTCGAAGGAAGTAAATCTCTCAACATCGAATACATAATCTTTCGATGCCTGGTTGGACAGGTCACCGTATTTAATAGCAGACAGTCCGACAATCTGTGCCGTTCCTCTTGCATCCGTATCTTTTACGCTGCGGTTCTCCACGATCTTCTGATACATCTCATCGTTGATCTCGCCGATCAGACGCTCCAGACGCATAACGCCGCCCTCACGGGTCTTGAACGGTTTTCCGTCTTTTCCGTTCATGGTACCAAAGCCGATAAAGGAAAGAACGGTATCATCATTCACCAGTTTTGCTTTTCTTGCACAGCGGAAACACTGTACGAAGTGAAGCTCCTGACGTTTGTCTGCCAGATAGCAGATCTCGTCCGGCTTGTACAGTTTCATACGCTGGATGATGGTTGCCAGGTCTGTCGTATCATACAGAGCTGCCCCATCGGATTTTAAGATCATGCACGGCGGGATCTCTTTTGTGTCTGTCTCTTCTTTGACATCAACAACGAGTGCGCCCTGGTCATAATGTGCATAACCATTGTCTTTCAGGTAATCTACCATGTCTGGAATGTACTCCTGTGCATCGGACTCACCCATCCACAGATCGAAATGAACGTCGAGGTTTCCATAGTTCTTTTTCAGATCGGCAACAGAAACGTTCATAATGTGTTTCCAGATCGCACGATATCCTCTTCTGCCTGCTGCAGCTCTCTCGTTGCCTCGAGTGCACGTTTCTTATAGTCCTCGTCCTCTTTCGATTTGCCGCTTGCGCAAGGATAAATCTCCTCGAGCTCGCTGATCGTAAACGGTGCTTCCTCCGGGTACTCTCCCGTAAAGGACTCATCAAAATAAACAAGCTCCGGATGGCGCTCCTGCAGCTCGGTGATGATCAGTCCCATCTGCAGACCCCAGTCTCCAAGATGAACGTCACCGATCATGTTGTGGCCCATGAAGCGTCCCATACGCTTAATGCTTTCCCCGATGATCGCGGAACGGAGATGGCCGACGTGAAGCGGTTTTGCCACGTTTGCTCCGCCGTATCTACGATGATGGTTTTCGGATTTTTTGCTTTCTCTACAGAAAGATCTTCGTCGTTCTGCATTTTGGAAAGATAATCTGCCAGAAATTCCGGGTTGATTTTCAGGTTGATGAATCCCGGTTTTACGGCTTCAATTTCACCGATCACGCTGTGATCGGTCACTTTTTCTACAACTGCTTCAGCCAGCTGGATCGGTGCTTTGTGGTATGCTTTTGCAGCTGCCATTGCGCCGTTGCACTGGTATTCGCACAGATCCGGGCGGTTGGAAACGGAAACCCTTGCATAGGACGGGTCCATCTCCGCAGCGGTAAAGGCTTTTACCAGCTCTTCCTGGATAAGATCGATCAGTTTTTTCATAATGTTTCCCTCATTTTCTTCTTTACTGCAGAATCATCTGTTCTGCGTTTTGTTTCCGCGCGCTGCGCCGGGCTTCTTCCTCTTCTTTGATGCCGCTTTTCTGATAACAGTACTGGATGATATCTCTTCTTCGGATGATGCCGATGAAGATTCCCTCGTCATCCACAACTGGAACGAAATTCTGCCGCATGGACATCTCGATCAGGTCCTCGATGTTGCTGTTGATGTTGACGGACTCATAATTCCACCGTTTTGGAACCTGCCAGAGCGGGATATCCTCTGCTTCATGGTAATTCAGCAGATACCGTTCTTTTATGATGCGGAGCAGATCTCCTTCCGTCAGTGTTCCCACGTAGCAGCCCTTTTTGTTCAGTACCGGAACCGCCGTGTATTTATGATATTCGATCTTCTCGATGGCCTGCCGAAGTGAGCAGTCGTCATACAGATAAGCCGTTTCACTTTTCGGTGTGATAAAAAACAAAATATTCATTCGCGTATACTCCTTTTCGTTGGTCATACTCTTGTTTGATTATACCATAAACGAATGTGAAATGTCTTTGAATCTTTCTTATATTTTCATAAACATACCGAATCCGAAACTCGAATGCCTCTTTGCTGCGCCGCAAATTGCGCTTATTTTCCAGTATAACCGACTTTCCGCAAAAAGTAAAGATCTTAAGTTTCATCCGCACACGCCGCACAAAAATCCGCACGGATCCAGCACCTACGCTGTACCCGCACGGATTTTTCAACTCTTTTTTGTTCTATTCTCTTCGCAGCGCATCGATCGGATTCAGGTTCGCTGCTTTTACCGACGGCAGCAGTCCGAATACGATACCGATCACCATGGAGAAGACCACGGAGAAAATGATTGCCGGAATACTGATCGCCACAGGCGTCTGCGATACCCTCGAAATCACCTGTGCCATGATAATGCCGCCCAGCACGCCGAGCAGTCCGCCGATGCTGGTGAGCACCGCCGCCTCGGTCAGGAACTGGAACAGAATTCTGCGTTTTCTTGCTCCGATCGCCTTTTTCAGGCCGATCTCGCTTGTACGTTCCGTTACAGATACCAGCATAATATTCATAACACCGATACCGCCGACCAGAAGCGAAATGCTCGCGATCCAGATCAGCTGCTGGTTCGTGCTCTGGCCTAACTCCTGCAGACTCTTTGCTTTCTCCAGCAGATCCTCTGCCTGATAGGAAAGAGAATCAGTTGTATTGGTCACGGATTCGTTCATGATATCCGCTGTTGTCTTTCCCACCGTGCTCATATCCTCGGTCGTTTTTGCCATCACAACGGCATTTTCCGGTTCATCATACTGGAATACGATCGGCCAGCAGACATCCGGCATCAGCACCAGCGGATAGGATTCCTGATTGTACGTATAGTAGTCATCTCTGGAATTGATGACCGGCTGGAACGAATCGGCTTTTTTGATCACGCCGATCACCGTGAACGGCTCTCCCATGATCTCGATCGTTTTGCCGACCGGCGACTCATCCGGGAAGAGTGTCAGCACTGCGGTATCGTCGAGGAGGACAACTTTGTGGGTCTTCGAGAAATCGCTCTCCACAAAGCCGCGTCCCTGATAAATCTGATATCCGCACGTCGACAGATAATTTTCATCCACTCCAAGCGCCTTCGCACTGTCCAGTGTTGTGTTTCCTTTTGCGATGCCGCTCACATACGTTCTTTCGGTGTAAAACGATGCATTTTCCACCTGATCCTGCTCGCGGATCCGCTTTTTCTGATCACCGGACAGTTTCGACACGCCGCTTGGCAGTCCGTTGTCCATCCAGTAATCACCGTCGCCCTGCTTTAAGCTGACGGTCACGTTGTTGTTTCCAGCTCCGATCAGGTTCTGTTTGATCTGCTCATTCGTTCCCTTGATCGTGGAGACAATTGAGATGATCGACGCAATTCCGATGATAATACCCAGCATCGTCAGGAAGGAACGCATTTTGTGTGACCAGATTCCCTGAAAGGAAAGTCTTACATTTTCTAACATAATGCGCCTCCTTAACTGTTGTAATAATCCGATGAACTGGATTCCTTCGTGTCTGCGCCTTCCACCACGGTTTTGCCGTACGGAAATGCAATGTAATCCTCTTCGGAAAGACCGCTCTTCACTTCGTAATAACTGCCCCACAGAAGTTTTCCGGTTACCACATTCTGTTTCTTTAATTTATCATTTTCATCCCGGATATAAACGAATTTCTGTCCGTTTTCCTCGCGGATGAATTCTTTGCTGACGTACAGGCCGTTGCCGTTTTCTACATCGTTTCCGACAGTGATTGCAATCTCGATCCAGTCACCGTTTTCAAAACCTTCTCCGCCTTCCGGGATAACGGCTGTGAACGGATAGAAGGAGGCTGGTGTCTCGCTGTACGACATGTAGCTTGTTGTCGGGTACGGAGAAATCTCGGTTACGGTTGCCGCTGCAAAAGCACCCGAAGACCAAGAAGTCACGTTGAGTTCATCGCCGACTTTTACCTGATCGAGATACGTCTCGCTTAAGTAGCCGCGCACGTACAGACCTTCGTTTCCACTGACCTGGATAAAGGCGCTTCCGTCGTTGGACGGGTTTCTGCATTCCGAACCTTCTTTACCACACCGCTGATCGTCGCTTTTACGGTCTGGGAATCCAGGGATTTCTGCGTATTTTTGACTTTGAGTTCCTCTTCCTTCTGATCCAGCTTCAGATTACGGATCTGGCTTTCTTTTTCGCTGATGGCTTTTTTCAACTCATCTTTTGTGTAGGTCATCTGGGTATCATCACCGGAAGAAGTATTGTTATTTGCGCTGCTTCCTGTGGATGATGTAAAGAGGGACTGTACCGATGCTTTTTCACCGTAGAATACGGTTTTTGCTGTCGTCTGCACTGCTTCCGGTGCATCTTCGCTCTGCGGTTCCGCTTCCGGTTCTGCCGGGGCTTCGGTCGGCGTCGGCGTTTCCGTCGGAACTGGGGTCTCGCTCGGCACCGGAGTTTCTGTTGGAACCGGCTCTGTGGTCGGAATCGGTGTTGTACTTGGTTCCGGGCTGACGGTCGGCTCTGGAGTTACACTCGGTCCCGGCGTAACGCTCGGGGTCGGAGTTACACTTGGTGTCGGGGTAATCGTTCCTTCTTTTACCGCCACATTTGCAGTGCTGACTGCCATGGAAGTACCCTTGTCATTTTTCGCTGTCACTTCTACTATATAGATTCCGGCATCCTCTTTTGTGATGTTTTCTTTTGTGTAAGTATCCTTAAAATCTCCGTCGATTGTCTTTCCGTTGTGTTTCCAGACGTATGTGTAAGTGCCATCCGTTTCGGTGTTTTCCGTGGAATCGTCTGCCTCACCGCTTCCATTTCCGGCTTCACCCGGCTGTGTCACATCGTCCTCGGACGGACTCTCGGTTCTATCATCCGTTTTATCGTCGGCTTTCTCATCCGGCTTCTCTTCGGTATCTTTCTTCTCATTGATTCCGATTTTCAGCTTCAGCTCGCCGCCCTCTGCAACCTCTGTATTTGCAATCGGCGTGGTAATTTTTATTTCCGGTGCATCCGCCGATTCGGATTCTTTCAGACTCAGGACTGCTTCATACGAAGTCTCGTATGCTTTCGCAATCTTCGTTCCATCCTGCTCCCACACGGTTTCCAGCGCCTCTGCGGCTTTGTTTTCCTCATGAATCTCCAGGCGAAACCAGTATCCTTCGCTGTCCTCTTCTTTTTTCGTTCCCTTTTCATCCGCGTATCCTGCCATCTGATTCAGGAATCCGCCTGTCAGGACTGTCCCCGGTGCGCAGAGATAGTGTATGGGTCTTCCTGCGTTCCTTCTCCTTTGTATGGTTTGGAACCAAATACAAGCTTATTCGTACTGCTGTACAGAACAGCATCCTCGTACGTCGGCTCCGGTTCTGGGGTCGGAATCGGTTCGTCCGGGAAATCCGGATCGATGGGTTCATCTGGAAAATCCGGGAAATCCGGCTCCACCGGATCCAGCGGCGTATCCGCTACCGGTTTTGTCTTTTTCAGCTTTTCCAGTTCTTTTTCACTCTGCTGGATTTTCAGCTTTGTCTGTGCAAGCTGTAACTGCTGCGTTTCCAGATCCAGCTCGATCATGCTGGTATCGTATGTCATCAGCGTGTCTCCGGCATTTACCACATCGCCCTCTTTGACGAGAACCTGGGAAATGGTCTGGCTGTCTGAAAGATAGATGTTCTGGGAAGCCGTCGAGGTGATCTGGCCTTCCATATTCATGCTGTCTTCCCAGTAACCACTCGTAAAGTCACTGACCGGATACACTTTTACGGTCGTCTTCTGCGCCTGGCGGATGCCGTAATAACCGCCGACACTGACACCGCCCACGGCAACTGCGGTCACAACTGCAATCACGACTTTCTTTGCGGCTTTTCCTTTTTTCATGTTTCGGCCACCTCCTTCGATTTCATCATTCCGTCGCGGATCTCCACGGTGCGCTGTGCCATCGATGCGATCTCCGCGTCATGCGTAATCATCAAGATGCTGACGCCCTCGTCGTTCAGGCTCTGGAACAGCTCCATGACCTGCTCGCCGGAATGGGAATCGAGTGCTCCCGTCGGCTCATCAGCCAGCAGAATTTTCGGATGGTTGACAATTGCCCGTGCAATCGCCACACGCTGTTTCTGTCCACCGGAAAGCTGCGTCGGCTTAAAATCCATGCGATCGCCAAGTCCTACGCGCTCGAGGGCAATCGCCGCACGCTCTCTTCTCTCTTTTTTCGGTACACCTGCATAGGTTAACGGCAGACATACGTTTTCCATCGCGCTCTGTCTTGAAAGAAGCTGAAAGTTCTGAAAAACAAACCCGATTTTCTGCAGGCGGATATCGGACATCTGATTGTCACTGCATTTGCTGATATCCTGTCCGTCGAGGATCAACCGTCCGCTCGTCGCCTGGTCGAGGCAGCCGACAATATTCATCAGTGTTGTTTTTCCGGAACCGGAAGGACCCATGATCGCAACGTACTCGCCTTCTTCCATGGAGAAGTTGATGTTTTTCAGAACCGGAACCGGGATTTTGCCCTGCATATATTCTTTACAGATATTCTCTAATTCCAGAATCACGGCTGCACCTCCCCGTCATCTGCTGATCCGGCTTCCTGTGTGTCTGCCGGTTCTGCATCACCATTGTCGGCGCCGCCGATCACGTTCGTTGTATCTTCCTCACCGCTGTACTCTGCGCCGTCCATGGTATTGTCAACCATGCCGTTTTCATCCTGCTTCATACCGTCGTCGACCATTCCATCGTCGTTGTCAAGCATACCGTCATCCTCGCCGCCGGCCGGATTGCTCTGTCCCAGTGATCCGTCGGTGCTGACTACGGTCTTCATCCTTCTTCCAGACCGTCCTCCGGGAAGGTGATTGCATCATCTTCTGCAAGGCCGTCGGTGATCTGATATTCCATCATGTTTTCATCGTACGTTCCAAGCGTTACGCTTCGTTTTTCCAGTTTGCCTTTTCCATTATCGGCCCAGACGTAAGGATTGCTGTCGACATCGTTGATAAAGGAGTCAGACAGCCAGATTCCTGTTTTGACTTCCTGCTGGCCGACATCCGGCTCTACGTAAACGTGCTGGCCGAGCATCAGACCATTCGTTCCGGCAAGCTGTACATAGAACGGATAGGAGCTCGACTGTGTCATGCCATCGCCGGAACTGCTGTACATGTTGTTATTGCCGGTCTTTGCATTTTCCCGATCAATCTTTGTCACGGTTCCGGTCCAGGTCTGATTCTCATCTACACGAGAATGCACGATCACCTGGCTTCCTTCCGTAATCGAACCGTCGCTCATATTCTGTTCATTGATCTGGCCTTTTACACGGAAATTTCCCGTTGCAAGAACAGTCAGGAAGGAATTGTCGGAGCTGTCACCGGAGTAAGCGCCGGCGCTGCTGTCATCGTTGTTGATTGATTTTACGACACCGGCGATTTCACTGATCACGGTCGCATTGGTGATGTTATCGTTTAATTTATCAATCTCCGCCTGTTTTGATTTTCCTTCATATTCTTTTTTCTTTAAATCCAGCTCCGCTTCCTGAATTTCCAGTGTGATGCTTGCCTGCTGGTCTTTTGATGCCTGCTTTTTGTCTTTGTAAAGCTGGTTGATATTGGTATTCATACTTGAAAGTTCATTGTTTATGCGTTCCAGATCCAGCTGCGCCTGCTCGAGGTCACTCTGGAATTTCTCGGTATCGTAGGAGAACAGCGGTGTTCCGACCTGAACCTCCTGACCGACTTCCACATAAACTTCCTTTACCTTTTTCTCGCTGTTTTTCTCTACTTTCCAGGTATTTTCCGACTCCACAACACCGGCATAGCGGTTTTCCATTCCATTTCCAGTTCCCAGATTGGTCAGGGCTTTTACAGTATTGACATAGACGACGTTATCGTCCTCTTTTGTACCGTTTCCAAGGAAATGCCATGTCACTCCCCCTCCGGCTGCCGCCAGCACTGCGACTGCACACACAATCGCGATTACTTTTTTCTTCATATGCTTCCTCCCACTTTTCTATTTTACAAATTAATTTTCTGCTTTCCCAAGTTAGTTCTATCGTATCACATTTTGTTTTTGTTTTCTTACTTTTTCCTTACTCTTTTTTTAGCAAATACTGGCTTTTTCTGAAAATAGATTTTTGTTTTTGTCATTAAAAACCTGCCTCCGTGTTTATGACGGAAAGCAGGTTTTCTTTCGAATCTGTTAGATTTTATTTTTTATGCTACAAGTTTCATCTCCCGCAGAATGCGGTATACGAGATAACAGATCAGCGCTGCACAGACCAGTTTGAACAGAAGCGGAACGACGGCGAACACGATTTTAAATCCAAGCCAGATCACGCCGATCGGGAGAAGAATAGTGGCGCATGCGCCGAGGACTTTTCCTCCAAATTTCAGCAGCAGTCCGACGATCCCAAATAAAATTCCAATTCCGCAGAGCAGACCAAAACAGGTTGCCAGCATGACTAATGTAACTAACATCGTGATCCCTCCTTGTCTTTTTCTCTATGTGTTCCACTTGCTGTGGATGTTTCCGTATCTTTCTTACAAACCATATTGTAGCACTTTTTTCCAGCAAAACAACGGGGAAGACGTGGAAGAATTTCTTAAGTTTTTCTTTACACCGATCGAGTGAAACCTAAAAAAGGACAGACAACGCTGCACTTCTGCAAAATTGTCTGTCCTGTAAATCACAAAATTTTCTTTACTCTTCTGTTGTCTCTTCCTCAGCCTGCGGCTCAACCTCAAGACCAAGCTCTTCCAGCTGTACTGCGTCAACCGGTGACGGAGCCTCGGTCATCAGACAGGAAGCATCTTTTACCTTCGGGAATGCGATGACGTCGCGGATGCTGTCCTCTTTTGCCATCAGCATCACAAGACGGTCCAGTCCGTAAGCCAGTCCGGCGTGAGGCGGAACTCCGTATTTGAAAGCATCCAGAAGGAAACCAAATCGCTCATGTGCCTGTTCCTTTGTGAAACCAAGCATCTCAAACATTTTCTCCTGCACATCGTTCTGGTGAATACGAACGCTTCCTCCTCCGATCTCAGTGCCGTTCAGGACGATATCGTAAGCTTTTGCACGAACTGCGCCCGGATCGGTGTCCAGAAGCGGCAGATCCTCGTCCATCGGCATGGTGAACGGGTGATGCATTGCGGTGAAACGGTTCTCCTCATCGGACCACTCCAGAAGCGGGAACTCGGTAATCCATACGAAACGGTACTCGTTCTTGTCGAGCAGTCCCATCTGCTCTGCCAGTTCCAGACGAAGTGCGCCAAGAACGTTCCAAACAATCTTGTTGCGGTCTGCTGCGAAGAGAAGAAGGTCTCCAGCCTGTCCGTCCATGGCTTTGATGAGGGCTTCCATCTGCTCCTCTGTCATAAATTTGGAGAAGGAAGATTTCCAGCTTCCATCCTCATGGATTGCAATGTATGCAAGACCTTTTGCACCGTAACCTTTCGCAAACTCAACGAGCTTGTCGATTTTCTTTCTCGGCATTGCGCCCTGTCCCTTTGCGTTAATACCGCGGACAGAACCGCCGTTTTCAAGTGCGCCCTTAAATACAACGAACTCGGTATCTTTTACGGTCTCGGAAACATCAACCAGCTCCATACCGAAACGCAGGTCCGGTTTGTCGGAACCGAAACGGTTCATAGCCTCTTTCCAGGTCATTCTCTGGATCGGGAGCTGTACCTCAACGCCGAGCACCTCTTTGAACAGGTGTGCCAGCAGTCTCTCATTGACATCGATAACATCATCTACATCAACGAAAGCAAGCTCCATATCGATCTGGGTGAACTCCGGCTGACGGTCGGCACGCAGGTCCTCGTCACGGAAGCATTTTACAATCTGGATATAGCGGTCATAGCCGGAGCACATCAGAAGCTGTTTGAACAGCTGCGGAGACTGCGGCAGTGCATAGAAGCTGCCCGGATGAACACGGCTCGGTACCAGATAGTCTCTGGCGCCTTCCGGTGTGGATTTCGTCAGCATCGGGGTTTCGATCTCAAGGAAACCTTCTTTTGACATGAACTCACGGGTGAGCATTGCCACCTTGCTTCTCATAATCAGGTTTCTCTGGATGTCCGGGCGGCGCAGATCCAAGTAACGGTATTTCAGACGGAGCTCTTCTCTCGTCTTGGAATCCTCCTCGATCGGGAACGGCGGGGTTTCTGCCTCGGAAAGAATGCGTAAGGACTCAGCCTTTACTTCGAGCTCTCCTGTTGCCAGATTTTCATTGACAGCACCGGAGCGGGCCATAACTTCACCTTCTACGGCGATGACGAACTCGCTGCGCAGTTTTGCTGCTTTCTCAAAACCTTCCTCACTGATCGGGCCGTTCTCAAAGATAATCTGCATAATACCGCTTCTGTCACGCAGATCGACGAAAATAATTCCGCCTTTATTACGGCTCTTCTGTACCCAGCCCATCAGGGTTACTTTTTTTCCGATATCTGCTTTTGTGACTTCCGCACAGCGGCAGGTTCTCTTCAGGCCTTTCATGGATTCAGCCATTTTCTTGTTCCTCCTATTTGGAACTGCGGACACAAAGAATCTGCATCCGCAGCACATCGTTTTTTCATGCGATTACTATTATTGGATATTCCTTACATTTTGTCAACAAAAAATTCTTCGATCTCAGTGTAGCCCTCGCTGGCAAGCTGCTCTTTCTGGAATTTCTTGTTCTTCTTCATCACGGCGATGTTGATGGCCGTGCCTTCACTTCTCTCTTTTGTCGCCTGCTGAATGATCTTCTGCATTCCCTCTGCCGGCATGTTTTTCTCGATCAGGTACGCTTTTTTCTTCTGCGCGCCCGGGATCTGGTAATCTCTCTCAAGCAGAAGCATAACGATACGCTCAAATCCGATGGAGAATCCGCATGCGCAGGTCTGGTTTCCGGTGAATTTTCCGATCATTTCATCGTAGCGTCCGCCGCCTCCGACAGATCCGCCGTACTCATCCATAGCGATCTCGAAGATCGGTCCGGTGTAGTAGGACATTCCGCGCACCAGAGTCGGATCGAAAGCGATCTTGAATTCTGCGGTCTTCACGGCATTGACACTGTCGATGATGGTCTTCAGGCCGTCTGCGTACTCTTTGTCAAGGAATCCCTCAAGTTTCTCACGGCAGTACTCTACGCCTGCGGTATCCGGGGTGATCTCCTCGAACATTTTCAGGTATTTCTCTACGGACTCTTTTGCAAAGCCGGCTTCCTCGAGCTCTTTGGCAACGCCCTCAAAACCGATTTTATCCATCTTATCGAGGATAATAAATACGGTGTCATAGGACTCCTCCGGGAATCCGCTGTAGGCTGCCATTGCTTTTAAGATACGGCGGTCATTGATACGGATCGTAAAGTTCTTGAAGTCCAGTTTTCCAAGCAGTGTGGTGGTAGCAAGGATCAGCTCAATCTCTGCGAGGTTGGTCGGCTCGCCGAGGATATCGATATCGCACTGCATGAACTGGCGGTATCTTCCTCTCTGCGGACGGTCTGCACGCCATACATTTCCCATCTGAAGTGCTTTGAACGGGGACGGAAGCTCGTTTGCGTTGTTGGAATAGTAACGGCAGAGCGGAACGGTCAGGTCATAACGCAGGCCGCTGTCTACGAGATCGTTTTCTTTCTCAGCGGTCTCGAGTTTCAGCTTCTCTCCTCTTTTTAAGATCTTGAAAATCAGTTTCTCATTCTCGCCGCCCTGTTTGCTGTTCAGGTTTTCGATGTGCTCCACGCATGGGGTCTCCATGGAGGTAAAGCCGAAGGTTCCGTAAGTTTCCTTGATCAGACGGATCACGTAGTCACGGATTGCCATTTCTTTCGGTAAAATATCTTTCATTCCGGTAACCGGTTTCTTCTTTAATGCCATTTTCTGTTTTCTCCTTTATGATTTCCTGGATCAATTCATCGACATCAGAAAGCTCGATCGCTTTCCGGCTGCCGCTGTGGATCACTCTCTGAAATGCCAGGAACATTTTCAGATCGAAATTTTTGACTTCTTCTGCCATAAGCTCCATCGCCTGTTCCTGCGTAAACGCGCTCCGGTACGGGCGGTCGGAGGTCAGTGCGCAGTACACATCGCAGATACGCAAAATACGCGCCCCAAACGGAATCTTTTCTCCTGCCAGATTCGCAGGATATCCTGTTCCGTCATAATTTTCATGGTGGTACAGAATGCTCTCCAGCACAAAATCGGAGTATCCGCGTCCCTGCAGCAGCTCATATCCCAGTGTGGGATGGGTCCGCACAAAGCGCATCTCCTCGACAACGAGCGTATCCTGTTCTTCTACGTAATTCTCCAGGACAACCTTTCCGATGTCGTGGAGACGCCCGCTTTTGCAAGCTCATAGCAAATTTCTTTTTCATACCCCAGTTCCCGCGCAAGATCGTAAGCCAGATTACTCACTTCCATGCCGTGGATGAGCTGTTCGGTCAGGGTATATCGCAGCATGTGAAGCTGCTGACTGGATTTTTTTTTCATTTGGCAGATACTTCTCCATTCCGATACGCTTTCTCTCGATCATCTCATCGATACGCTCCACATAATTTTTCAGATCCTTCACATTTTCCACCCGCTCAATGCGCTCTCCGTGGTCAAACACGAATTTCGTGGATGCTCCGGCTCCTGCAGCCAGAATGGACTGTTTTTCTTCCATAATGAGAATGTTGTAAATACCGGCCTTTCCTTCCCGGGAATAACCTACATTCTCAAAGTTTCCCGCCATATTTTTCTGGCGGTACATGTAATACGGCCCCATCTCCATGCGATGTGCGCTGTCCATCGTCATTTTCATGATCTCAGCGGAATTTTCAAACGAGATTTCCTGATATTTGTCTTTGAACAAATTGAGTCTCGTCGCACGCTTCAATGCAAGGGAATGGACCGTCAGGGAATCCGGGTTCAGCGCCTCCACTTTTTCCAGGGTATGCGCCACTTTTTCCCTGTCCTCGCCCGGCAGACCAACGATCAGATCCATGTTGATGTTGTCGAAACCAAGGTCACGCGCCATGCGGAACTTCTCTTCAATCTCCTCCACCGTATGATGGCGTCCGATCAGATCCAGTGTCTCCTGGTTCATCGTCTGCGGGTTAATCGAAATACGAGTCACCGGGAATTTGCGGATGGCCTTTAAGACCTCCTCATGGATCGTATCCGGCCGTCCTGCCTCCACGGTAAACTCCTGCACCTGATCCATCGGGAAGAGCTCTGTCACCTTCGAAAGCAGACGTTCCATCTGTGCTGCATTCAGCGTCGTCGGCGTTCCGCCTCCGATGTAGATCGTATCAAGTGTATAGTCTTTCATACGCTCGCTGATGAAGGTCAGCTCTTTGATCAGCGCATCCAGATACGGATCTACCATATGGGCCCAGCGGCTTAACACATGGGAACCGAAGGAACAGTACAGACAGATGCTCGGACAGAATGGAATGCCGATGTACAGGCTGTAGCCGTGCTCGTAGTCGATCGTCTTTAAAATATCCTTTTCCCGGTTGCAATCGTGATTGCAAGTGCCGTCTTTTCCGGGCTGGTGTAGTAGGTCTCGCGCATGTATTTCGCAATCTCTACATTTGTTTTGCCCTCTTCCAGCATCTTCATCGGAATTTTCGTCGGACGGATGCCGGTGAGATCGCCCCACGGAAGTTCTTTTCCGCTCACTTTCGAGAGCGTGCGATAGACCATCCGTTTCAGGACATTTTTCGTTTCGTGGCGGTCTTTTTCATATTCCACCGCCTCACACGCGGCAGAAAGCTCTTCGTGCTTCTCATTTTCTATGGAAAAGCAGATCTGGTCTGCCGCGTACAGGATCTTATCATAATATGCAAATTCCCCGTCCGGCGCTCCATCCTCTTCGTACCACGAGGTGATCTCGCAGCCGGGATAGAATGCCTTGATCAGGGAATACACATCGTATTCAAAATCTTTTCTGTTAAAACAAAGGCTGATATTAAGCAAGGGGATTGTACCTCTTTTCATGTTCAATCGTAGTTTCATCGTTGTGGCCCGGATACACGGTCACATCCCCGGGAAGCTCTTTTAACAGGCGCTTGACCGACGCGGTCAGCTCTCTGCCGGAGGATGTCGGGAAGTCGTATCTTCCGTAGGCTCGCAGAACAGCGTATCACCGGAAAAAAGTGTTTTCGCTGCCGGAATATAGTAGCAGACACCGCCTGCCGTGTGCCCCGGTGTCGCAAGAACGTGGATTTCAAAATCTGCGAGATGCAGCACATCGCCCTCTTTTACGGTTTTGTCCGCCTGCATCGTGTACGGTTTGCTCCAGAGCCCGGAAAGATTTTCCTTTGGATCCCCCAGCAGGTGCTGCTCTTTTTCATGGACATAGACCGGGATATGGTACTTTTTCCGCAACGCATCCGCTGCCAGCATATGGTCGAAATGGCCATGGGTCAGCAGAATGGCCTCCGGGTCGCCGTCGATCTCGTCGATCTGGCGTTCAATCTCCAGCGGCGAATCGCCCGGGTCCACGATCAGCACCTTCTGGCTGTCCGGATTTTCCACAACGTAGCAGTTTGTCGAGAGCATTCCAAGTGCCCGGTAATTTACCTTTATCATACGCTTTTCTCCTTTTTATCCTCTCGATCTCTGAATATCGATCACGCTCTCCACCTGGCGCACCTTCTCGATGATGCTGTTCAGCTCTTCGTTGTTGTGCACGTCGAACGTCACATCGATGGAAGCCGTTCCCTGCTTGCTCGTTCTCACGTTCATCGCCGCAAGGTCGATCTTCCGCTCGGTAAAGATCTTGGAGATATCCACCAGAAGACCGGTACGGTTGTTTGCGTAAACGCTGATCTCCACGGTATAGAGAGAGCCGCCGTTGTCCTCTGCCTGCCATTCAGCATCAATGAGGCGCACCCGCTCAGATTCCGGCAGATTCAGGACATTGACACAGTCGGTGCGGTGAATGGTCACGCCGCGTCCTCTTGTGACAAAGCCCACGATCTCATCGCCCGGGATCGGATTGCAGCATTTTGAGAAGCGAACTGCCACATCGTGGATACCGCGCACGACGATGCCGCCCTTGCTCTTTCCAACCGGCAGAACCTTCTCTCCGGATGCCGCTTCGAGCACCTGCTCGTCGGTGATCTCTTTTTTATGCTGCTTTTCGTACGTCTCAATCAGCTTGTTGAGGACCTGGCCCTCTTTTAAGCCGCCGTGGCCGATGGCCGCAAGAACGGAATCCCAGTCGCGGAAGCCGTACTTTCTCATGACAGCCTCTTCGTACATCGGTTTCGTATAGATTCCAAGGTTTTTGCCCTTCAGCTTTGCATAGCTGGTGAGCATTTCCTTGCCTTTGACGATGTTGTCCGTCTTGTTCTGCTGGCGGAACCACTGGTTGATGCGGCTCTTTGCCTGGGAACTCTTCGCAATTTTCAGCCAGTCGCGGCTCGGTCCCTTGGAGTTCTGCGAGGTGATGATCTCGACGCGGTCTCCGTTGTGAAGTTCCGTCTCGATCGGCACGAGTTTTCCGTTGACCCTCGCTCCGACCATCTTGTTGCCGACCGCACTGTGGACGGAGTAAGCAAAGTCGATGGCACAGGAGCCGACCGGAAGCGTTTTGACATCGCCCGCCGGGCTGAAACAGTAAACATTGTCGGCAAACAGGTCGAGATCGCTCTTTAAGAGGTTCATGAACTCATGGTTGTCTGCCATGTCCTGCTGCCACTCCAGAATCTGGCGCAGCCAGGTCAGTTTTTCCTCTTCCTGCTCCGGTCCCGGTTTCTTGCCGTCGGAGGCCTCTTTGTATTTCCAGTGTGCAGCGATACCGTATTCTGCAATCCGGTGCATCTCATAAGTACGGATCTGAATCTCAAACGGCTGTCCGTTCGGTCCGATCAGGGTTGTATGCAGGGACTGGTAACGGTTTGGCTTCGGCATCGCAATGTAATCTTTGAAACGGCCCGGGATCGGCGTGTACATTTCATGGATGACACCGAGCGCTGCATAGCAGTCTTTGACGGATTCCACGATGATGCGGACCGCAAAGAGGTCATAGATCTGATCCAGCGTCTTGTGCTGGTTGACCATCTTTTTGTAGATGCTGAAAAAGTGCTTGATTCGTCCGTTGACATCTGCCTCAATGCCGGCCTGGTGGATATGACGGGTCACCTCTTTTACGATCGCATCGACAAACTCCTGCCGCTGCTCCCGCTTCATGCTGACCTTCTGCACCAGTTCATAGTACGCATCCGGCTCCAGATATTTCAGAGAAAGGTCATCGAGTTCGACCTTGATCTTGGAAATACCGAGGCGCTGTGCGATCGGGGCATAAATATCCATCGTCTCACGCGCTTTTTTCTTCTGCGTCTCCGGCGACCAGTACTGTGCAGTCCGCATGTTGTGCAGACGGTCCGCCAGTTTTACCAGAATAACACGGATATCCTTTGCCATCGCAAGGAACATCTTTCTCAGGTTTTCTGCCTGCTCCTCGACCTTATCCGCAGAATATTTCAGCTGTGCCAGCTTCGTGACACCGCTTACAATCAGGGACACCTCCGGGCCGAACTCCTCGGTCAGCTCTTCTTCGGTCATGACGGTATCTTCGACAACGTCGTGCAGAAGGCCTGCCGCGATCGACTCCTTGTCGAGCTCCAGATCTGCCAGGATAATTGCCACACAGAGCGATGGATGATGTACGGTTCCCCGCTCTTTCTTTTCTGGTCCTTATGTGCATCCGCTGCCACGCGGTATGCTTTTTCGATCAGGGAAATATCGTCCGATGGATGATATTTTTCACAGAAGCGATCAATTCCCCGTATAATTCCTCCGGACTTGTAAAATCGTCCGTCTTGCGGATTCTGGCTTCTGCCGCCGCCACATCCTTCTTTAATTCTTCTTCACTGATTCTTTTCTCTTCTTCCATATGTATCCTCCGCTCTCATGATTAACCCCTGCGTTTCGTTGGATACGTTATTTGCCATCGTAACGGATGACAGATTTTACATCATATTTTGCCAGTTTTTCGCGTCCTTTTAAGCCGGCAAGCTCCATCAGGAACACGATTCTGGTTACTTCGCCGCCGAGGCGCTCGATCATTTTTGCACAAGCCTCCACGGTACCGCCGGTTGCAATCAGGTCGTCGATGATGACTACCTTCTGGCCCGGTTTGATGGAGTCTTTGTGCATCTCGATCGTTGCGCTGCCGTACTCCAGGTCATAGCTCTCCTCGACGGTCTCCAGAGGAAGTTTTCCTTTTTTACGGATCGGCACGAACGGTTTGTGCAGATTGTAAGCAATCGGCATACCGAAAATGAAGCCGCGGGACTCGGTTCCGCAGATTACATCACAGTCTACTTCTTCTACAAAATGCTGCATCTCATCTATGGCAAGCTGCAGTCCGTCTGCGTCCTGCAGGATACTCGTTACATCTCTGAAAATAATACCCGGTTCCGGGAAATCCGGAATACTTCTTACGTAATCCTCTACTTTTTTCATAAAATATTCCTCCGTTTCGTCAAGGTTTGACAATTCACCTTACAGTATAGCATCAATATTCTTCTGCGTCAATTTTGTTTCCGATAGAAAACAGGGCAGAAAAATCAGGTATTTGCGGCTTTTCTGCATCTTTAAAAATAACTCTGGATATTGATCTGTAATTTGTCGCGTCCGTTCCACGTATCGATCGACGGATAGTACGCTACCGAGAGGGTTGGATGTGCATCCACGTATGCGGCGAACGCTTCTCCCTCGCCGAAATAGACACCATCCATCTGGTATCCGCCCGCATCGGCAAGCTGTACTTTCACCACGTTTCTATTCTTTCCAAAAATGCGGTAATTTAATACAGTCAGTCCTTTCTGTGCGAACAGCGGTTTCGTGTTGCCTTTTCCGAACGGCTCCAAGAGACTTAACTGGCGGATCAGATTTTTGGTGATGTAGGTGATCGGCATCGGCACATCGATCACAACTTTTTCGACGAAATCCTCTTCCGTCAGCATGGAATTATCGTTCAGTGCCCGGCGGAACGGTTCGATCATCTCCTCTCCTGCGAGGGAAAGGCCCGCAGCCATCGGGTGGCCGCCGAATTTCGTCATCAGTTCTTTGCATTTGCAGAGCTCCTCATACATCGAATACGCTTCGATCGAGCGGCCGGAGCCCTTGACGCCCTCCTCACTTCTGGTGAGTACGAAGGATGGTTTGTGGAAGTGCTCCCGCAGGCGACCTGCGATGATTCCGGCAAGGCTCTCGTGGCAGTCCGGCAGATAGACGACGAGGACTTTGTCGTTCTGCAGCGGGGAGGTTTCCACGAGCTCGATTGCTTTCGCCTCACCCTGGCGCGTCAGCTCTTTGCGGCTTTCATTCAGGTCTTTCAAGTCCCCGGCAAGCTTTGCGGCCTCCTCACGTGTCTTTGCGCAGAGCAGTTTTAACGAATGCTCCGCCGTGTCAAGCCGTCCCGATGCGTTGATGCACGGGCCGAGAACGAAGCCGATGTGATACGGTGTCACGTTTTCCGCCTCGATGCCCTGCACACGGATCAGCTCCTGCAGGCCGAGGTTCTGCGTTTTATGGAGCGCCCGAAGGCCGGCTTTTACAAAAATCCGGTTTTCTCCCTGCAGATCCATCACATCACCGATCGTCGCAATGGCGACAAATTCCAGAAAGCGGAAGCTGTGCTCCTTTGGAATACCTGCTTTTGCCTCCATCGTCTGGATCAGTTTCCATGCGACGGCCGCACCGCAGAGGCCCGGAAACGGATAGGAACAGTCTTTCTGTTTCGGATTGACAACCGCGTCCGCTGGCGGCAGGATGTAGCGGCGTTCTCCGTTTTCATCCTCCTCAAACGGAACCTCGTGGTGGTCCGTCACAACAACCGTCATGCCAAGTTCTTTTGCCAGACGGATCTGACTGCCGCCGCGATGCCGTTGTCACAGGTGACGATCGTGTCCCGCCCCTCATCCGCGGCAAACTGCACAAGATGCTCATTTAAGCCGTATCCGTCTGCAATCCGGTCCGGGATACGCACATCCGCATCGGCACCGAGATCTTTTAATCCGGTCAGCAGAATATACGTTGCCGTAACACCGTCGATGTCGTAGTCCCCGATGATGCGGATCGGCTTTTTCTCCCGAATTTTTTCAGCGATCAGATCTGCCGCGCGCTCCATATCCTTCATCAGCAGCGGATCGTGGAGCTGCTCCAGATCACCGAAGAGATACTCTTCGATCTCTTTCTCCCCGGTCACATCCCGGTTCCGGATCAGGCGGGCGATGACGGGATCGATGCCGAACCGGTCCGCAATTGCCTGGAAATCGGCGCGTTTTGCCGAAACTACCCAGCGTTCTTTCTTCATATGTTCTCCTCTTTCCTGTTAGCAGGAACGCCGGACTTTTCCGGTCCGGCGTTTCTCTTTTTATGGTTTTTGCTGCTTTTATTTATTTTTTGTCTTATTCTGTACTGCTTTGGACGGCACATATTTGTTTTTTCCAACGTGCTTCATCACATACCACAGGGCACCTGTGATGCAGACAGAAGTGTAAGCTCCGCATACGATACCAACCATCAGAGGTGCTGCAAAGTCGCGGATGGAAGAAACTCCCATCACGAACAGAACAAAGATGGTGATAAAGGTGGTGAGGGAACTGTAAATGCTTCGGGTCAGGGTGTCCGTGATGCAGCGGTCAACCAGGGACTCGATCGGCTCTCTCTTTAACTCCGGCAGATTCTCACGGATACGGTCGAAGATGACGATCGTACTGTTGATGGAATAGCCGAGGATCGTCAGCATACACGCGATAAAGGTGCTGCCGACCGAAATACGGGATACCACATAGAATCCGAATACAATGGCGATATCGTGCATCAGTGCAAGGATGGCACTCGATGCGAAACGGATGTCGCGGAAACGGATCCAGATGTACAGCAGCATGCAGACTACAGCGATGATAACTGCTTTCATCGCATTCTGGCTCATTTCTTTACTTACAGTAGAAGAAATGTTGTCGAAAGTGATTTCAGAAGTATCGACACCGAAATTGTCTGCCATTGCCTGGTAAACCTGCTCACGCTCTTCCAGAGTCAGAGAACGTGTTTTGATGATGACATTGTTGCCTCCGACAACCTTTGTCATCTGAATATTGGAATCTTTTGTCACGCCTTCCACAACCGGCTCTACCTCTTTGTCCAGCTCTTCGATGGAGTAATCCTCGTTGAACGGAACGTTGATGGAAGTACCGCCCTTGAAGTCAAGGCCGAAGTTCAGTGCGCTTCCCTTTGTCTGATGCATGAAAATCATGCTGGCCGGAACGGCAAGCAGCAGAATGCAGGAGATCGTGAAGAAGATCTTTCTCTTTTCCACAAATGGAAATCCCTTGCGCTCTTTCTTGGTTCCGTAGTATTTCGCATCCTTCAGTCCCATACCGTACAGGCTGTTGACCAGCAGTCTGGAAACAACCATGGCGCTGAACATGGAAAGAACAATACCAAGAGCAAGTGTCATGGCGAATCCGCGGACACTTCCGCTCGCAAGCGCATACAGAACAGCTGCTGCAATCAGGGTCGTCACGTTTCCGTCCAGGATGGCAGAAGCTGCCTTCTTGAATCCGTCGCGGATTGCCGCATGAACCGTCTTTCCGGCACCGATCTCCTCCTCGATACGGGCATAAATGATAACGTTCGCATCGACCGCCATACCGATCGACAGGATAACACCTGCGATACCAGGCAGGGTCAATGTCAGGTCAAATGCATTTAAAGCAATCAGATTCAGCTCAACATAGATGAGCAGTGCCCATCCGGCAGCAATACCAGGCAGGCGATATACGATTGCAAGGAAAAGGATAATCAGTACAATGCCGATCGCTCCCGCTTTTACGCTGGTGGAAACAGCTGCAGATCCAAGCTGTGCTCCAACGACGCTGGAGTTGATCTCCTCAAGTTTCAGGGAAAGGGAACCGATACGGAGGGTGGATGCCAGGCTGGTTGCTTCATCCCAGTCCATGTTTCCGCCGGAGATGACTGCAGTACCATCGGAAATCACAGCGTTTACACTCGGTACACTGACGAATTTTTCATCATAGTAGATACCGATGCTCTTTCCTGCGCTGTAGGCTTCCTGGGTTGCGTCTGCAAATTTCTGTTTTCCTTCGTCGGTCATTTTCAGCTGAACGACGCTCTCGGTTGCTTTTGTGGTGGAGTTCTGCTGATGCATGGCTTCTGCGCTCTCCACATCTTTACCGGTCAGAACGACGGAGCCGTCCTCCTCGAGCTCTTCGATAGTTTTTCCGTTCAGAACGTACTCGCCGGTCGAGCTGTCGTAGGTGTAGTTTTCTGTTCCGTCATCGTTGGTCTGTTTGATGAAATACAGGCTTCCCGGTTTACCCATCTCTTCCAGAATGGTGGTTGCATCGGTTGCACCCGGGATTTCAATGGTGATACGGTTGTCGCCCTGCAGATATACCTGTGCCTCTTCGCTGTACTGCTGCGCACGCTGTTCCAGCTTGTAGCGGGTATCTGACATTTCTTCGTCTGTCGGGTTGTCCTTTACGGCTGATAGGTAATGCTGACACCGCCGGACAGATCCAGACCCAGGTTGATGTTCTTCATCGAACCGGTTCCGGTAGGACCCCATCCTTTGATCATCGTCCATCCAAGAAGCACTGTTACAATGGCTGCCAGGACGAGTGCGATGATACTCTGTTTCTTCTTCATCATGTCGCGATTTTCCTCTTTTCTTTAATCTTCGGCCAGAGCTGCCTTTATCATCAATGCACACTCGATCCGTTTCTGCTGCATCTTGCATCCGATCTCGTAAACATCGTTGATCTTACCTGTGAAATTGTAGGAGTTTGCCGCGCATCCGCCGCTGCAGTAGAACCGTGCAAAGCACTGGCTGCACTCCTTCTTGGAATAAACGTTGCATTTTTTGAATTCGTTGACAGTTTCTGTCTTTTTCACGCCTTCGTAAACATTTCCGAGGCAGAAATCTTCCTGTCCTACGACTGGTGGCACGGATAGAAATCGCCCCACGGTGTTACCGCAAGGTACTCGGTTCCGGAACCGCAGCCGGAAAGACGTTTATAAACACATGGTCCGCCGGTCAGATCGATCATAAAGTGGAAGAAATTGAAGCCTCTTCCCTCTTTTTCTCTCTTGATCATCTCTCTTGCCAGAATGTCGTACTGTTCGAAGATCACCGGAAGGTCTTCCTCACGGATCGCATAGTCCTCGGTCGGAGGCGCTACAACAGGCTCAACCGAGATCTGCTTGAAGCCGAGGTCTGCCAGATGGAGAACATCAGCTGCAAAGTCTGTGTTGTAATGCGTGAAGGTTCCGCGCACATAGTATTTATCCTGATGACGAAGCTCAGCGAATTTTTGGAATTTCGGCACGATCAGATCGTAGCTTCCGGCACCTTTGCGGAACGGACGCATGTGATCGTGAACTTCTTTTCTTCCGTCGATACTTAATACGACGTTGCCCATCTCTTTATTGCAGAACTCCATGACCTCGTCGTTTAAGAGAACACCGTTGGTGGTCAGGGTGAAACGGAAGTTCTTGTTATGTAACTTCTCCTGTTCTCTTCCGTAGGCTACGAGCTGTTTTACAACATCCCAGTTCATCAGCGGTTCACCGCCGAAGAAATCTACCTCGAGGTTTCTTCTGCTGCCGGAGTTTGCGATCAGGAAATCAAGCGCTTTTTTGCCGACTTCCAGGGACATCAGTGCACGTCTTCCGTGATACTCGCCCTCTTCTGCGAAGCAGTAACGACAGGCAAGGTTGCAGTCGTGTGCAATGTGGAGGCAGAGTGCTTTTACGACGGTCGGACGGTTGGAAACTGATCAATTGCGTTTTCGTAAATGTCTTTTGTAAAGAGCATGCCGTTATCTGTAAGTTCCTGAATTTCTTCTCTGGCTTCGGTGATGTCCTGCTCGGCATATTTACTGCTAAGCGCCTCTGCTGCCTCTTCTGCATTTTTTCCTTCGTTCATGCAGGAAAGGACATCGTATACGCAGTCATCCACAACATGGACGGAGCCGCTGTTGACGTCCAGCACCATGTTGAAGCCATTGCTTTTATATAAATGTATCACTGTGGTATTCCTTTCTATAACTCTCTCTTTTTTTGATGTGCCTGGCAAAAAGAATGTTCCCAAATCCGGCGAAACCGGTTCTGGGAACACCTTTTACTCGTCCTTATGGATTACTTTTACTTATGCTCGCAGCTCTGGTTGCCTACGGTGCAAGAAGTCTTACATGCGGACTGGCAGGATGTCTGGCACTCACCGCATCCACCTTTTTTTACAGTGTTCTGTAAGCTTTTTGTATTTAAAGTTTTGATGTGTTTCATGGCACATTCCTCCTTCATTGTAGTTGACGCGCGACTTTTTTATAGTCTTCGGCCATTAGCTCTTCCCATTATAGCATAGGTTTTTCAAATTTAAAAGTCTGTTTTTTGAAAAAATGTTCTGTTTTGTCCGCTTTTATCTGCCGTGTGCCGTCATTCCGCCTGCCATTCCGCCGACGGCACAGACTGCTGCCGCCCACAGAAGTCTTCCGGCTCCGGCAAATCCGCCCGGCAGGAAGACTGCGGAGACGATGATCAGAATGGCAAAATACACGATTCCAAAGCAGATGCCCCAGAGAAACCGCCGTTTTCCCGCCATGTTTCCTGCCATTCTTCCGCCGGAAAAGCTTGATGCCAGATAGATCACCACAATGCCCGCCTGCACCCAGCTTTCCTTCCAGGAAAATTTCCAGAGCAGGAAAGACAACAGCAAAAGAAGAAGCACCGAGATCAGATAGGAAACGAGAAGAGCCTTCAGCCAGCCGATCCCGCTGCCCGCACCCACCGCCCATGTTTTCTTTTCTTCCATAAGAAAAGCCCTCCCATACTGTAAATGTATGGAATGGCTTTTCCGGATATGCCTGTTTCTTTATTCTTCGTCAAACGGATGATTCTTTTTGAATTCCAGCCATGCGGCCATGCTCTTTGCGCGTTTTGCCTGCATCTGAAGGAATGCCATGCAGAACATAACGGCTGCAGAAAGTGCGGAGCTGATCGCCAGCGGAAGCACCATCGTCTCATCGCCGGTGTTGACCGGGATGCTGCGGATGCTTACAGTGGTCTGTGTCTTCTTCTGCGGAATCTTTGTGCTTCCGGTATTGGAATTGGAAGAGCTGTTGTTACTGCTGCTCTTCGACGGTGTGGCTGTCGGAGTCGGAGTGGATGTCTTATTCGTTCCGTAGTTGTCCGGTCCTACAAGGATCGTTCCTGCGGCACGCAGCGTACTTACGTCATCGGCTGCACTTGCTGTCATTTCACCTGCACTCAGGTTGGATTTCTGCTCTGCAGCTGCAAGCAGTTCATGCTCGCCTTCGTCCGCCTCTCAGCTTCTGCTGTTTCCGTCTGCTCCTCTGATACAAGGCTTCTGGACAGACTTACTGCCACCGGCTGGATCAAAAGAGAGACATTGGAGATCAGATAGCCGTCTTCTGTGCTGTCCGTACCGGATGGATTGGAAATTTCATCGAAATTTTTACGGTTTCGTTTTCTTTCTGAATTTCATCTTTTACAAGGTCATCCAGATTTTCATCCTGTTTCCACTGGTCCGATGATGCATCATTTCCCGTTCCGTTCTGGTTATCCTGGTTTGTATCGTCCTGGTTTGTATCATCTGCTGCAAGATCGTCTTTTGCTGTATCATCCGGGGCAGGTGTCACGGTTGGATCTTCTGCCGGAGTTTCCGGATTCTCCGGATTTTCACTGTCATCGGTATTCTCGCCCGGTGCTGTCGTCGGAGTTACTTCCGGCGTTACGGTCGGTTCCGCATCCGGTGTCGGCGCTGCCGTTGGTGTATCCCCTGTATCTTCTCCGTTGTCCGCATCCGGTGTCGGAGTTGCCGTTGGTTCCTCCGCCGGCGTTACGGTCGGCTCTGCGTCCGGCGTTTCCGTCGGTTCTGCGTCCGGGGTCACCGTTGGTTCTGCGGTCGGCTCTGCATCCGGCGTTTCCGTCGGACCCGGAGTTGGTGTTACGGTATCTTCTGCCGCATCCGGTGCCGGAGACTCGCCTGGCGCAAGCGTTGGTGTTTCCGAAACCGTTTCTTTTGCTTTTTCTGCTGCCAGAACAGCCTCATATCCGGCTTCTGTCACCACGATTTCATCTGCCGCAAAAACGGTATCTGTTACTCTTCCCCAGAAGTCTGTTTTCTGCTGTTTCTTTCGATACGTTTCCAGCTCTTTTTCATCCATTCCGACGAATACCAGATATTTTTCTGCTGCTTCCTCCGCTGCCGTTTTGCTGGTATCTGCAGCAGTGTTTTTTTCGGTTGTTTTCCCGTCCGCCTGCAGTTCTGCCGCTGCAACTGCAAGAAGCTCCTGTGCTTTTTCCACGGTTTTTACTGCTGTCTCTGCCGTTGTACCGTCTGCCGTATCATCGCCGGTTTTCAGATTCACATAAACGGCTGCCCGTTTTGTCTCTGTACCGTTCTCCGTTCCGGAGACAGTTTCGTTCTGTACTACGCTTTTTCCGTTCCTGCCGATGCGCTGGCACGGAGCGGAACTGCATCGGAAAATACCAGTGTGCCCGCAAGGACAGCACCCATCACTTTCCATGCCTGTTTTTTCTTCATTGCGTTTCTCCTTATGTTCTCTTGGTCTATCCTAAAAAAATCTGTCTTTTTGTGTCATAATTTCGCATTACAGCATTATAGCACAAGAAAGAATCCCGCGCAAGGCTGAAGTCGCTTGAAACGCGGGATTCGTGAATCACTTTCTTACGCAGTGAAACAGCAAGTGTTTCACTGCTGGGTGAACAGTAACGCGGGATTCTCATCTGCTTTTATCGCTTTTTAGTTTGTTTCCATTCTCGTTGTCGTGAGCTGATCCGGGGATAAATTCAGGATTTCCATAAACTCATCACCTGTGATCGTCTCTTTCTCATACAGATATTTTGCCAGCTCGTGGAGTTTCGGCATGTTATCTTTTAAGAGCTGCTCTGCTTTGTCGTACTGTTTTCTGACTGCTGCAACAACCTTCTCATCAATCTGTGCTGCTGTCGATTCGGAGCATGCCAGGGAAGTGTCACCGCCGAGGTACTGGTTCGTTACCGTCTCAAATGCAACCATACCAAATTCCTCGTTCATACCGAAGCGGGTGATCATGGATCTTGCCACCTTCGTTGCCTGCTCGATATCGTTCGAAGCACCTGTCGTGATGGAATGGAACACCAGATCCTCTGCCACACGGCCGCCGGTCAGCGTTGCAATTTTATTTTCCAGCTCTTCGCGGCTCATCAGGTTGTGCTCATCTTCATCCACCTGCATCGTATAGCCGAGGGCGCCGGACGTACGCGGGATAATGGTGATCTTCGTAACCGGAGCGGAATGGCTCTGCAGTGCTGCGACGAGTGCATGGCCGACCTCGTGGTAGGAAACGATCAGTTTCTCTTTGTCGGTCATGATCTTATTCTTCTTCTGGTATCCGGCGATGACAACCTCAACGCTCTCCTCCAGATCCGCCTGGGTGACGAATTTTCTTCCATCACGGACGGCACGGAGTGCTGCCTCGTTGATCATATTGGCAAGTTCTGCACCAGAAGCACCGGATGCCATACGTGCGATCGCATTGTAATCGACATTGTCGCCCACGCGGATGTTTTTCGCATGGACTTTCAGGATTTCCTCACGGCCTTTTAAGTCAGGCAGTTCAACCGGCACACGGCGGTCGAAACGGCCCGGACGAAGAAGTGCCGGGTCCAGGGAATCCGGACGGTTCGTCGCTGCCAGAATGACAACGCCTTTCTTTCCATCGAATCCATCCATCTCGGCAAGCAGCTGGTTCAGGGTCTGCTCACGCTCGTCGTTTCCGGAGAATCCGCCGCCGTCACGTTTTTTGCCGACGGTATCGATCTCATCGATAAAGACGATACACGGTGCTTTCTCATTTGCCTGCTGGAACAGGTCACGCACCTTCGCAGCTCCCATGCCGACGAACATCTCGACAAACTCAGAACCGGAAATGGAGAAGAACGGAACATTTGCCTCTCCGGCTACTGCCTTTGCAAGCAGCGTTTTACCGGTTCCTGGAGGGCCGACAAGCAGTGCTCCTTTCGGCATTTTTGCACCAATTTCTTCATATTTTTTGGGATTATGCAGGAAGTCAACAATCTCCTGTAAAATTTCTTTTGCCTCATCCTCTCCGGCAACATCTGCAAATTTAATGCCGGTTTCGGACTGTACATAAACCTTGGCGTTGCTCTTTCCAAAGCTCATCGCATTTCCCATGCCGCCCATCATCTTGCTCGTCATGCGTTTCATCAGCCACTGTCCGAGCGCAACCATCACAACGATCGGTATTACCCATGTTAAAAGAAATTCCATGAGTGGCGACATCTGCTCTATGATCGGCGTTCCGAATTCGGTAATACCTGCCTCATATAAACGATCTACCAGCTTGTAATCATTCATCATACCCGTCTTATAATAATTCGCCGGGCTTGATTTGTCGCTGAAAATAATCTCATTTGACTGGATCTGGACTTCGCTGATTTCGTTGTTATCTACCATCTGCAAAAATTCCGTAATCAACTTCTGTTACTTTGGGCTCGAGAAGTCTCGGGAAAAGCAGAAGATTTAACAGCAGAATGACGATCAGCGCAATTACATAATAAAAAATTATGGGTTTTTTCGGTTTTTGCACCTGCTTCATCTGTATCCCCTCCTGTTTCTTGATTTTCTTCTTTTTTAGTAGCATAAACTTTTCTTTCGCTAAAATCAATCAATTCTGACATTTCATGAAACTTTTATACTTTTTTATATTTTCGCTATAGAAAAGTAAGTTTCTTGCTTTTCCATCTGTTTTCGGCTATACTTGCGAAAGACTGGGAAAGTCTCTTTTTGAAATTTTGCCCCGAAATGACGGGGTTCATTCGATAAAAAAGCTATAGAAACGGAGGTTTTGTGTATGGGACACAGGTTTACATATGTGGTTTCGCCGGAGGAGGAACGGGAAAATCTGACTGTGGAATGGTTTCTCCGCCGGCATGGATATTCGCGCCATATTATTACGGGCTTAAAACGCACAGAGGACGGCATTTTCCGAAACGCGTCCGCGCCTGGACGAGCCAGGCCGTGCACGCCGGGGATGTGATCGAAACGCACCTTGTCGAAACAGAACCCTCCGACGGAATTCTGCCGCGGCCGGTTCCGTTTTCGGTTGTGTATGAGGATGACGACATCCTCGTTGTGGATAAACCCGCTGATACGCCGATTCATCCGTCGATTGGAAATTATGAAAATACGCTGGCAAACGGCATTGCATGGTATTTTGAACAGAAAGGTGAACCCTTCGTCTACCGCTGCATCAACCGCCTCGACCGCGACACCACCGGCCTTATCGTACTCGCCAAGCACGCCTTAAGCGCCGCCGTCCTCTCCCAGGCCATGCGCTCCCGCGAAATCCACCGCACGTATCAGGCCTTCGCCCTCGGCGAAACCGCTGCATCCGGCACCATCGACGCCCGATCGCCCGCCTCGACGGCTCCCTCATCCAGCGCACCGTCGACTTTGCCTCCGGCGAGCGCTCCGTAACCCATTACCGCACCCTCGCGCACTGCTCCGTTTTCTCCCACCTCGAACTCAACCTCGAAACCGGCCGCACCCACCAGATCCGCGTCCACATGGCTTACATCGGCCATCCGCTGCTCGGCGATACCCTCTACAACAAAACTCCCGGCACTTTCCCCCGCCAGGCACTTCACTCTGCATCGCTCTCCTTCGTCCATCCGATCACCGGAGAACCCTTAAACTTCCACGCACCACTGCCGGAAGATATGCAAAACCTGCTGACATAAACCAACCCCCGTGAGTTGCCGCTCACGGGGGTTTTGTTGTCCCTGATGGAACTGTCATGTCTTTTTGCCGGTGACATTGTATCATACACAAAATTTAGTTTCAATCATCATTTTCATACAGTTCTGATTCTTGGTACTTCATCGATATGCAAATATTTGCTGATGCATTTCACAATCACATCATGATCCGAAACCTGTCCCATGCCGGACACTGCTACGGTCGCCACAACGCCGACTTCTTCCACGCAGATCGGAAAACCTCCGCCCAGCATTGCGTATTCCTTCGGGTCCAGTACCATCTGTTTTACGCTCTCCGGCGCATTCGTCGCTGCCATGTAGAGCTGCAGCGAACTCCGCTCCGTCAGAAGCACCGAATTGCTCTTCCGTCTCATCAGCTCCACATTGTGCGGCGTAATGCCGTTATCACAATACTGGAATACAACTTCCCCGTTGCTTCTGCGGATCATGATGCCAACCTGTGCTCCGCGCCGTCTTGCCTCCATCAGGATCATCGTTCCCAGTTCCCATGCGTCTGCATTTGTAAAATGCGTAAACTGCAGAATATCCTCCTGCATATCGAGCACTTTCATCAGTTCATCCATTGTCATTGTCATACTTTTGCCCCGTCCTTTCTGCCATTTTATATTTTTTTAGCTTTTTGCCCATCGTTTTCTGACTTTCAGTTTATCATTTTCCCAAATTCAAGTCAAGCCAGCCACCACCGGCATTGGCTAACACGATATCACCGAAAAGCAAAATTCCACGCCGCAGAAGTTCCCTCCCACAGCATGGAATTTCTCATTTTTATTTTTCTACCATAATACACTTCCGCGGGCAGTTCTCCGCGCAGAGGCCGCAGCCCGTACATTTTGCCGGGTCGATCTCCGCGCGCTGATCCACAACGTGAATTGCATCCGACGGGCAGTTCTTCTCGCACTTCTTACATCCGATACAGCCGATCTCACACGCTGCCATCACCGCCTTGCCCTTCTCGGTTGAGCGGCATTTCACCGTGATCTTCTGCTCATACGGAATCAGGTCGATCAGATTTCTCGGACAGGCCCTCACGCAGGCACCGCATGCCTTGCACGCTTCGCCGTCCACAACGGCAATGCCGTTTTCAATATGGATCGCATCAAACTTACATGCCTTCACGCAGTTTCCAAAACCAAGACATCCGTTTCCGCAGCTCTTCGGACCGCCGCCCGGTACAAAAACGGCGTAGGAGCAGTCCCTTGCACCCGTGTATTCATACTTGTTCTTTGCCACGTCACACGTACCGGCGCACCGTACCACTGCTTTTCTGCGCTCCTGTGCTCCGGCTTCCTGTCCCATAATGGCACCGATCGCTGCCGCAACCGGCGAACCGCCGACCGGACAGACCGAAATCGGGGCTTCACCCTTTACCACTGCAGCCGCCGCTCCGTCACAGCCCGGGTAACCGCAGCCGCCGCAGTTGTTGCCCGGCAGCGCTTCACGGACCTTCGTCTCGCGCTCGTCCACTTCCACATAAAACTTCTTTCCGGCAATTCCAAGGAGAATACCAATCAAAAGGCCGGTTCCACCCACCATCAGGGTGGCTGCTAAAATACCATTCATCTCTTCATCCTCCTAGATCATTCCGGAAAATCCCATAAATGCCATTGACATCAGCATAGCCGTAAGAAGAACGATCGGCATTCCTTTGAATGACTCCGGGATATCGTTGTACTCCATCTTTTCCCGCAGGCCGGCCATCAGCACCATGGCAATCGTAAAGCCGATTGCGGTTGCCAGACCGTAAACCGTACCCTGCAGAATCGTGTAATCCTTCTGTACGTTGATGAGTGCCACACCGAGTACCGCGCAGTTTGTTGTAATCAGCGGAAGGTAAACGCCGAGCGCTCGATACAGAGACGGAATCGTCTTTTTCAGGAACATCTCAACGAGCTGTACCAGCGCCGCGATGACAAGAATGAAAACGATCGTTTCAGATAATCAAGTTCTGCCGGTGCCAGGATAAATTTGTAAATCAGACTTGTCACAAATGAAGAAATCGTGAGGACAAAAATAACCGCTCCGCCCATGCCGGCCGCCGTATCCATCTTTTTGGAAACACCGAGGAAAGCACAGATGCCGAGGAACTGGCTTAAGACAACGTTGTTCACCAGCGCCGCACCGATCGCAATTAAAATCAGTTCTTTCATTTCGCTTCCTCCTTTCCTTTCACAGCCTGGCAGTATGCCTTATTGGCGCATGCCATACAGCCGGTCTCTTCTGCCGGGACTGCCGGTTTTCCGGTTTTCTCTGACTTCTGGCGTTTGATGCGGTTCTGCACCGCAACGAGCATTGCCAGCACAAGGAATGCACCCGGCGCCATGATGAAGATGTTGACCGGCTCGTAAGCACTCGGCATTACCTGGATACCGAACAGGGTTCCGGCTCCGATCAGCTCACGAAACATACCGATCAGGGTCAGGCCGACGGTAAATCCAAGGCCCATGCCGATACCATCAAATAAAGACGGGATCGGACCATGTTTTCCAGCATATGCCTCGGCGCGTCCCAGGATGATACAGTTTACAACGATCAGCGGGATGTAGATGCCAAGGGCGGAATAGAGTGCCGGAATAAAACCTTCCATCAAAAATTCCACGATGGTTACAAACGATGCCACAACAACGATGTATGCTGGCATACGCACGCCGTCCGGATGATTTTCCGAAGCAGGGAAATCATCAGGTTGGAGGCGGTCAGGATGACCATCGTCGCAAGGCCCATGCCGATACCGTTCTTTGCAGAAGTGGTAACCGCAAGCGTCGGACACATACCCAGCATCATGACGAAGGTCGGGTTTTCTTTTATGATACCATTATAAAGCCGTTCCAGCGGCGTATCTTTTCTCATGAGTTCCCTCCCTCTCCGGAAAGCAGACCGGATTCACTGCAGTAGTTAAAACAGCAGATTCCTGCATTGACACCGTTTGTTACAGCGTTCGTTGTCAGAGTTGCTCCGCTCAGCGCATCGATTTCATCATCCGCGGATGCGCCGGATTTTGTGTAGGAGAATGCTTCTACGTTTTTATCCTTGAACTGATTCTTGAAATCGTCTGTGTCGGCACGCATACCAAGGCCGGCCGTCTCGGAAAGTGACAGGAAAGAGATTCCTTTTGTCGTTCCGTCCGATGCAATTCCCATCGAGAACTGCATGCCGCCGCCATAGCCTTCGGTTGTGGAGATGATCTCAACCAGGCCGATCGTCGCGCCGGATGCGTCTTTTGCAAGCAGCAGTTCGTCAATCGTCTGTGCTTCAAAACCGTGGCCGATCAGTGCTGCCGTAAGCTCTGCCTGTTGTGCATCGCTCATTGTTACTTCTTCAAAGGAAGCTGCCTCCGGGAATACGTTCTGACAGGATTCCTGTTTTTCTTTCTCCTGCTGTTTCTGGATCGGCTCCAGGGTTACCTGATGTGCCGCCCCGAGAAGCAATCCGGCAATCAGCGTGATCGCCGCAAGAATCAGTGCGTTTTTTATGATTTTGTTCATGCTTTTTTCTTGCCTCCTCTTCCGAATCCAACCGGCACGGTCACGCGCTCAATAAGCGGAACCAGAAGGTTGGTAAAGATGATGGCATAGGAAACGCCCTCTGCCGAATTTCCAAAGATACGGAATACACCGGTCAGAAGTCCTAAAATGACCGCGTAGATATACTGTCCCTTCTTTGTGATCGGACGGGTAACGTAATCGGTTGCCATGAACCATGCGCCGAGCATCAGACCACCGCCAAAAAGATGCGCGCCAAGGAAGTTGATATCAAAACCGTGGCCGCCGAAAATCAGGGCAAATAAAAGCTCTGTTCCGATGTAGATGAGCGGAATATTGAGGTCAATCACATGAATGCAGACAAGGAAAATGCCGCCAATCAGAAGGGCCAGTGCGGAAGTCTCACCGATCGTTCCGGCCGTATTCCCAAGGAACATGGACAGCAGATTCACCTGCTCTCCTGCTTTTGCTGCGGCAAGCGGTGTCGCACCGGATACGGTATCCACAAGATGTGCGGCTGCCGGGGCAGCGAAGTTGGTCATATGACCCGGGAAGGAAATCAAAAGGAAGCATCTTCCTGCAAGCGCCGGGTTCATAATGTTCTGGCCAAGACCGCCGAAAAGCTGTTTTACGACGAGAATTGCAAACACACCGCCGATCACCGGCATCCAAAGAGGTGCCTGCACCGGCATGTTCATGGCCAGCAGAAGGCCGGTTACCAGTGCACTGCCGTCGGCAATCGTCACCGGTTTCTTCATTCCTTTTTCATACAGATATTCCGTCAGGGGACAGACTGCCATCGAAATCGCAATCAAAAGCAGTGCCCGAGGCCGAAATTCCAGACTCCCACGCAGCTGCCGGGGCAAGGCAAGCAGGACGGCAAACATGATTTTGTCTGTCGTCACCTTGGACCGCGCGTGTGGGGAAGATGATACGTGTAATAATCCATTCATATGTAAGATCCCCCTATTTCTTCTTTCTCTTTGCCAGAAGCACTTTACGCATTGAGCTGATTTCCTGCGTCAGCGGACGTCTTGCCGGGCAGATAAAGGAACAACAGCCACATTCACAGCACTCCATTCCGCCGTATTTCAGGAACTTCTCTTCCTCTCCGTGCTCCGCAAAAACGGAAAGGCGGGCCGGAAGAATCTGACCCGGACAGACGGAAACGCAGCGTCCGCAGTTGATGCAGGCAGATGGTGCCAGCGCAGATACTTCATCCTCGGTGAGGCAGGTCAGTGCAGATGTTGTCTTGGTTACAGGAACCTCCATTGTAAACAGGGCTTTTCCCATCATCGGACCGCCGCAGATGATCTTGGATGCCTCGTTTTTCAGACCACCTGCCTGCTCTAAAAGTTCGGATAAGAGCATGCCGACCGGCACTTCAAAGTTGCACGGATTCTGTACGGCATCTCCTGTCACGGTAACGATACGGCTCATCAGCGGTTCGCCGAAGCGGACTGCCTGGTAAATAGCGGTTACGGTGTCGATGTTGTCCACGATACAGCCCGCGTCCGCCGGCAGCATGGAGGAATTTACCTTTCGTCCCGTTGCTGCATAGATCAGCATACGCTCGGCACCCTGCGGGTATTTCGTTTTAAGCTCCAGAACCTCAATGTTATCCTCCGGAAGCACCAGCTCACGGAACTTCGCGATACAGTCCGGTTTGTTGTCCTCAATGCAGATGATTCCCTTTGCTTTCGGGAACATATGCAGCATGATTTTTAAGCCTCCGATCACCTTTTCCGGCTCCTCGAGCATTCTGCGATAGTCGCTCGTCAGATACGGCTCACACTCTGCTCCATTGACGAGAATGTGGTCGATCGCTGACGGATCTTTCGGGGATACTTTGACGTGTGTCGGGAAGCCTGCACCTCCCATTCCCACGATTCCGGCCTCTTTGATCTTGTTCCGAATCGTATCTGCGTCGAGTTTTTCCCAGTGCGGGCACTCCTCAAATGTTTCTTTTTCATACAACCCGTCGTTCTCCACAACGATACAGTCTACCGGGGAACCGGCTGCGGAAACTTTTTTCTCAATTCCTTTTACCGTGCCGGAAACCGATGCGTAAACAGGAGCCGAAACAAACCCTCCCGCTTCTGCGATTTCTGTCCCGCTTTTACATGATCGCCTTTTTGTACGATCGGCACAGCAGGCGCTCCGATGTGCTGTGACACTGCGTAATACAATAAGTTGCCCGGCTGCGCTTTGACAATCGGTTTGTCCTTGGAGAGCTCTTTTCCCTCGTACGGGTGAACGCCGCCATGAAAAGTATTTCTTTTCTTCTGAAACATGCTTTTCACCTCATCCTTTCTCTTTTCTATGCTGCATTTATCAATTCACAGCCTTTTTTCGGTTTTATACAAAAAAGGCTGGTGCATTGCCCTGATTATTTCGGTTATTCATATCGGACTTCTTTTAACAGGAGTCCGCATGCCGGTGCAAGAAAACCCGCACTTCGCGATTTTTTGCTTTGAGAAGCTCCGTCATTGATGCGATATCCCGTTTTCCCATCCCGGCCTCCACAAGTGTTCCGGTCAGGATCCGCACCATGTGGTACAGAAAACCGGTTCCGGTATAGGAATGATAAGAATCCCGTCTTTCTCGCAGAAATCAATTCCGGTAATCGTCCGTACTGTCGATTTTTCATACGTTTGTTGGCACAGAAGCTCCTGAAATCATACGTTCCGATAAACGCTTTCGATGCTTCTTTCATTTTTTCCACATCGAGCGGTGCTTCCGGAAAATACACGTATTTCCGCTCGAAAACATGCTTTCTGCCATCGATCACGATACGGTATTCGTATGTTTTGTCCACCGCATTCAGACGGCTGTGGAAGCGCTCCGGCATCCGCGCGAGGCTGGTGACTTCGATGTCTTCCGGCAGATAATGGTTGATTGTCTGCAGAAGTTCTTCATCGGATAGATCCGTATGGAACTTTGCATTTGCGACCTGTCCCGCCGCATGGACGCCGGCATCGGTTCTGCCCGCGCCGTGGATCTCCACCGGCTCTCCTGCGATCCTGGACAACAGCGTTTCGAGCTTGCCCTGAATCGTGTTGTCCGTATTTCCCTGCTTCTGCCAGCCGTTATAGCGCGTGCCATCGTACTGCAGGATCATTTTATAATTCATCTTTTTCTTCCTTCCTCTGTCCTGTTCTTCCTCTTCCTTTCAAATCATTTTTCTCCAGAAATGGGCTTTTCAGAACCATTTTCTTCTTTCCAAAGTGGCAGCTTATCCTTCGGCATCCATGCTTTTCTCAATCAAAAAGCTTCGCAGCGCAGGACTTCGCGCCAGATTTGCTTCAAACAGCACCACTTCTGCTCCGCCCGGAAAGCTGTTCTGTAAAAATTCAGCGGCACGGCGGATCTGCAGTTTCACATCCTTTACTTCCTTCTCCACTTTTTCCTGTTCCAGTTCACATACCGTTTCAAAAAGCTCTTTCATCTGATCTGAATCGGTTTTGCGACATTTTTTAGCGGTCTCCTCGAGTTTTTTTAACTTTTTCAAGACCCGCGCATTCGTTTCTTCCTCGCCCTTTTTCAGCAGTCCCTGCTGTTTGCACACTGCAAATCCCTGCTCTTTCTGTTGTAGCCAGGATGCGTATGTCTCATCTTTTTTCTGCCTGCAAAGCCCGGTAAACTGGCGAAAGCACTCGGAGAGCTCCTTTGCCGTGTGCTCCTGCTTCTGGCAGCCGGATGCCTCTTTCTGAAGTGCCGCATGAAACAGAGACAGCAGTACAGATCGCTCTTCTGCGGAACCATTTGCCGCCATCTTCTGTTTTTCTGCCATGATTTTTCCGGAAAATGCACCGGTCAGAATCTCCTCTACACCGTAATCCTGTCCATATTTTTCGTAAATCCTGTAGTATGAGCTGAATTCCTCCGCCGTCTTTTCTTCCTGCAAATATTGTCCGATCAGTGCTTCGTCGACCGGAAAATGCAGGATTTCATAACTTTTCAGCACTGCCGACAAATCCTCCCAGCCGCGTGCTGTCACAAAACGCTTCTCATCCGCTTCATGCGAAACAGAATAAAAATGGTCACTGTGTGCCATAAGGTACGTTGTCACGGCGCTGTGGATCTGATTTTTCTCTGCATAGGAAAGCCACACGGAAAGCTCGGGAAGCACCTCGATCTTCCGCACACGGTCAAGCGTTGCCACATCAAATTCCCGCACAGATTTATTATATTCCGGCGGATTTCCGGCGGCCACGATCAGCCAGTCATCCGGGATGTGCTGATTGCCGAATTTTTTGTCCTGCAAAAGCTGCAGCATTACCGGAGCGAGGGTCTCGGAGACGCAGTTAATTTCATCGAGAAAGAGGATACCCCGCTTCTTTCCGGTCTGCTCCATGCAGTCATAGATCGAGGCGATGATCTCGCTCATCGTGTATTCCGTTGTATGTACCATTTTCCCTTCGATTCCACGTGTGCAGATCTCCGGAAGGCCCATGGCACTCTGACGCGTATGGTGTGTCATCGTGTAGGCGACAAGCCCCACACCGCACTCTTCTGCGATCTGCTCCATAATTGCCGTTTTTCCGATGCCCGGCGGGCCGATCAGGAGAATGGGACGCTGCTGCCGGAGCGGAACCAGCGGAAAACCAATTTCATCTCTTGCAAAGTATGCGCGCAGGGCTTTTTCAATTGTCTCTTTTGCTTCTTGTATGTTCATATGATCTCTCTTATCTTATGCACTCTTTATGTACTCTCGAAATCTTTCTGTGTTTGATTTTGCGAGATGCTTTTTTGTCAGTTTTGTTCAAAGAGTACATTCTTCTGTCAGCAGTTTTTTTGCCCATTTTGGGACAAGATTCATTTTTTCGGTCTGTCTGACAAAGACGAATGCCGTCTCGTAATCGGGCTTTTGTTCGGGATAAATTCCGTCTCCGTCGGTAAAATAGATCAACGCTTTTAAGTTTCGGAATACATGCTGTTTCCGCAACTCTTCCACTTTCTGAAAGACAGGACGGAAATCGGTTCCGCCTCGGCCCTTGATGATAATTGTTTCACGGTAAGCTTCCCATTCTTTCGGTGAATGGATCATCGTGACATCCTGCACGAAGCTGTCGCACTGGATCAGGCAGACGTTCCATCGGGAAAAGAAGTTTTCTTTTTCTTCAAGAATGCTGCGCGTCTCACCAAGGAACTTTGCTACAATTTCTTTTTTGCACGAACCGGATGTGTCGATCGCGATAACCAGCTCTTCGAGACGGTTTCCCTCGCGCGTCTCCGGCGGCTCGATGAAAGGGAAATTTCCGTAATACATAAGCCCATAATGGTAAGCGACTGGATCGAAGCTGTCGAGATCCAGCTCCATTTCCTCGCGGGTAACGGTAAAGCGTTTCAGGAAGCGGCGGTAATCGTACGCTCTTTTTTCGATCCCGGACAGGGTTTCTTTTTTTCCACCACGGTTCTGGCCTCGCAGCAGGCCGCCGGTGCCGTAGTTTTCCGCCAACTTGCGGGAAGCACGTTTCCAGACTGATTGAAAAGACTCGATAAGTTCCGGTTCTTTTCCCGGCACCAGCCATGAAACCGGAGACTGTTTTTCTTTTTCCGGCATCAGCCATGAAACCGGGGGCTGTTCTTTTTTTTCCGGCTCCGGTGTTTCTTTCCCAAACCGGCGGATGCATTCCAGCAGCAGGTGCTGATAGCCTTCCTTGAGGAACGATGAATTTTCGGCACACATGCAGAGTACAAAATCGGAGTTAAAATATATCGTATGACCGTCGGATGTGATGGCTTTTGTCCTGTCGGATGGCTGATGCTGAAAGAAAAGAATCGCTTCACCAAGTTCCGGGTACAACCAGCAGAGGTTTTTGCGGGCTTCTTCGAAAAGCCGGAGCGCCAGCGCTTCTTTTTCTTTTGTGGGCTTTTCTTTTTGAAACGCAGCTTCTGTTTTTCTGCTTTCCGTATTCTCCTGCATCGGATCCTGTGAGCTCCGGTTCAGGAGAATACGGAAAGCCTGCCATTTCTGCTGGTCGGCAGCAAGGTTGAGAAAACGTTTTCGGTCTGCATCGGACAGCCATCCGGTCTGCAGAATACGTTCCAGCTTTGAAAAATCATCCTCACGAATCAGCATTTCGACAGCGGGACGAATGCGTTTCCGCAGGTATGCAGTATATGCGGCTCGCTGTTCTTCCGGAAGATCCTGCGATTCACAAAAGCTGGAAAGTGCAGCCCGGAGGCGCTGCTGTTCGGATGTCGTCGTTCTGAAACTACTCCAGTCATCCATTTTATTCACTCCCTTACTCGCCGCGTTTTCTCACTTGCACTCAATCTTACGCTGCCGCGTAAGCGGCATTCGTCGTTCGTCAATTGAAAATAAATTTTCATTTGACTCACTTGCACTCAATCTTACGCTGCCGCGTAAGCAACATTCGTCGTTCGTCAACTGAAAATAAATTTTCATTTGACTCACTTGCACTCATTATATCGTCATTTTTGAGCATTGACAATGTTGGATCGTGTTATTTTTTTCACACTTTTACCATATTTTTATGATATACTTGATATTATAAAATACGATTGCAGTCGTAAAAGTGCAAAGGAGATCCTTTTTATGAACAAAGAAAACAGAAAAGCTGCCAAGGAACGGCGTGCCAAAGAGCGGGAGCACGAAGCGAAAGTAGCGCATTACAAAAAGATCTGGAGCTGGGCCGGACCGGCTCTGATTGTCGTTGTGATCGTCGGCCTTATTATTGCCAGCGTACTCGATTCCAAACGACTCTCTACCAAAAGTGCCTCGGAGGATACCTCCACAGCCTCATCGACCGCATCCGCCTCATCAGCCTCCACTTCGGCTTCTGCCTCTTTGCAGACCGACACTTCCCTTACCATCGAGGACGGTGATACCGTCAATATCGACTATGTCGGCTCCATTGACGGCGTGGAATTTGAAGGTGGAAACACAAAAGGAAACGGCGCTGATCTTGTGATCGGTTCTCATACTTACATCGATGACTTTGAAGAACAGCTCATCGGTCATCACCCGGGCGACAGCGTAGATGTAACCGTCACTTTCCCGGAAGACTATGGAAAAGACGAACTCAACGGAAAAGAAGCTCTTTTCAAAGTTACCGTCAACGGCATTTATAAATAGAACAGCAAAAAGACATCCTCCACAGATTTTCCGTCTGCGCCGGATGTCTTTTTCTCATCGTTTTTTGTTAAGTTTTTTTCAAAGCCGCGCTGATGTTTTGAAAGTACATCTTTTTATTCCACAATTTTGTAATACGCCCGCGCCGTCAGCACATAGACGATCAGGTAAACCACGGCAAACGCCGCAATCGTAATCGCTGTTGCAGCCAGGAACAGATTGCTGTCCGGGAAATTCAGCATTGCCATGATACGCCTGGTCAATGGAAACGCTACCATTGTATGCACCACGGCCACCGCGAGCGGCAGGAAAAAGACCGTTACCACCTGTGACTGAATCGTCTGACGGATTTCTTTGCGGCTCATGCCGACCTTCTGCATAATCTGGAACCGTTTTCGGTCATCGAAGCCTTCTGAAACCTGCTTGTAATAGATAATCATAACGGCACCCATCAAAAATAGCGCACCGACGAAAACACCTAAAAACAGAAGTGAACCATACAGACTGTAAACCGTATTGCGCTCTTTTTCGCGCACTTCCACCCATCCGTTAAAAGATGACTCCGTCAGTATCGTCTCAATCTCATCTCCAACTGTGATCTGTTCGCCAGCATCCCCGATAAGATCCAGAGCATATTCCCAACTGTATCCTTCTGGCTCCTTTCCCTGCACAGCTGCATACGCTTCCTTTGCTTCCTTATTCCGCGTCACCACCGTCATTGTCTCATACACCTGCGTCTTCTCATCCAGAATGTACGATTTCTTATCGGTATTCCATTTTTTTACTTCATACGTCTGATTTCCCAGTTCAATCGTGTCATATCCATAATTTTTCTGTTTTGCCTGAAAAACCAGAGCCTGCCCTGGTTCCAGCTCTACCTGTTCGCCGGTTACCTGATTGTACTCCGACTCTTCCATGATTTTTATCAGTGTGCTCGCCGCAGCATCATCTGACTGTGTTTTTTCTACTTTGTTTCTATCTACAGCAGCAAGCATAACATAGTATCTCTGATCACTTTCATACTTTTTTCTGAGCTGCTTTTCTTCCAGATGCTGATCAATCCCAGTTTTCACTTCCTCTATCATCTTCTGACTGACCGGTTTCACCGTCTTCATAATGCCGCTCACGCCAGTATTTGCTTCGATCGAATCTGATGTGGAAACCGCGTATAGGTAACCTCCTCAATTCCCGTCCACAAACATGTCTGATGGAGATAACCAGAAGCACACCCGTTGACAGAATACAGATATTCGCAAGACCGACCGCATTTTGCTTCATGCGGTACAGCATACCTGAAATGCTTGTAAAATGGCGTGTCTGGTAATAATAATTCTTGTTTTTCTTCAGAATTTTCAAAAATGCAATACTTCCAGCAGAAAACAGGCAGTACGTTCCCACCATAACCAAAGCGATTGCATTAAAAAACTTATCAAGTGCGTCCATCGAGGATTGGCAGGTCAGAGCCAGATAATAACCAACACCAAGCAGCATGAATCCAAGAACCGCCGTCAAAAGCTTCGTTTTCGGTTCCCGCTCACCCTGCGCGCCGCCGTGCAGCAGTTCGACCGGCTGTGAGACGTGGATCTGGCGAAGGCTTAAGAGAAAATTGATCACAAAAGTCAGGCCGAACAGCAGCATCGTACTTCCCACGGCTTTTGCGCTGAACGCAAAACCAATTGTTCCGTTCAGTCCGGTCAGCTTCATCAGCACCAGAAACAGCAGGCGGTACAGCAACACACCGAGCAGAATACCGATTCCAAGCGATGCCGCCCACAGATACAGACTCTCAAAAAAGAGGATCTTCGCCAGATGCTTTTTCTCCATGCCGAGAATCTGGAACAGACCGAACTCTTTTTTCTTCTTTTTGCCAGAAACTGTTGCTGTAAATCAGAAAAATCACCGCGAACAGGCCAATGATATAGGTTCCCATCCCCATCACTGTCAGGATCGTATCTTTTCCGATCATGGAATCAAAGCCACTTCCCTGCGCCAGTGTATCCATGATAAAAAACATCACCACCGTGCCGATGCATGACAGCAGATACGGAAGAATATTCTGACGGTTTTTGCTCAAATTTGTTTTTGCCAGTCTGGCATACAGCAGATTATTCATCCCGTTCACCACCCGTCGCAAGAATTGTCAGCGTATCGGAGATCTTCTGATACATCTCATCGCGCCCTAAAGAACCGCGATACAGCTGGTGGAAGACCTCGCCATCCTTGATGAACAGCACACGCTTCGCCGAGCAGGCCGCCTTCACACTGTGCGTTACCATAACAATCGTCTGGCCCTCCTCGTTGATCTCCCCGAACAGTTTCATGAGGCCATCCGCTGCATGGGAATCGAGCGCGCCGGAAGGCTCATCCGCAAGAACCAGCTCCGGATTGGTAATCAGCGCACGCGCAACGGCTGCACGCTGCTTCTGTCCGCCGGACACCTCATATGGGTATTTATTGAGGATCTGGGTGATGCCGAGTTTTTTCGCAATCGGCTCTGCCCGAAGACTCATCTCCTCGTATTTTTTTCCTTCCAGCACGAGCGGCAAATAAATGTTGTCACGCAGGGAAAAGGTATCGAGCAGGTTGAAGTCCTGGAACACGAAACCTAAATTTTCGCGGCGGAATCCGGCAATCTCCTTCTCCTTTAATTCGCCGAGATTCTTTCCATTTAACCGCACCTGTCCGCCGGTTGGCTTGTCGAGTGCTGCGAGCAGGTTCAGAAGCGTCGTTTTTCCGCTTCCCGATTCGCCCATGATTGCAACAAATTCGCCCCGTTCCACTGTAAAATTAACGTCTTTCAACGCTTCCACCGGTTGCTGCCAAGGCGCGTGGTATATGTTTTTTTCAGATGTTCTACTTCCAGAATTGCCATGTCACATTTTCCTTTCTGTCTGAACTGTTTTCTTAATTGACAAGGCTTATTATACCCGTCCGCGCCTCTTCTGCCTTAGGATCATCTTACAAAAAGACCGGCAACCTTACATTTCTGTAAGATTCCCGGCGAAGCTCTCTATGTACTACAGGGATACGGTATCCAGCCCAAGATACACCTTCGTTCCCACTCCCATCTCCGACTCGATGCGGATGGTATGCGAAAGTTTCTCCATGATCTGGCGGCACAGATACAGTCCGATGCCCGTTGACCGCTTGTCTGCGCGGCCGTTGCAGCCCGTGTAGCCTTTTTCGAAAATCCGCGGCAGATCCTCCGGCGCAATGCCGATGCCGGTGTCCTCAATCACCAGCGTTTTTGGTGCATCCGGTGACAGATAGATGTGAATGCTTCCACTTTTCGTGTATTTCAGCGCATTTGACAGAATCTGCTCCAGCACAAAGACGAGCCATTTTTCATCTGTCAGCACCTCGCAGTGCACCGGCTCGTAGGAAAGGATAATCTTCCGGCGGATAAAAAGCGGAGCATATTTCCGCACAGCCTGGCGGATCAGCGCATCCAAATCGTACCTTGCAAAGACAAGATCCGATGTCATTTTTTCCATGCGCAGGTACTGCAGCGCCATCTGCACATACTGCTCCGTCTGGAAAAGTTCGCTCTGCATTTCACGCGAAAACGGCGTATCCTCCTCCTGCAGAAGCAGCCGCATCGCCGCAATCGGCGTTTTGATCTGATGGGTCCACATCGTGTAATACTCCATCATATCGCGGTATTTCTGCTCCATCTTAATCTGTTCTTCCTGAAACTGCCGCTCATAGGATGCGATGATCTGCTGGTAATCCCGCGCCAGAAGCCCGTCCGCCTCCGGAAGCGCTTCTGTTTTGCCCTGCGGTTCGGCGGCAAGGAGTGCTAAGACCAGATGATGTTTCCGGTACTTCCCATAATGAAAGCAAAAACCTGTGGCTCCGACAGCAGCCATCAGCACGATCATATAAACGGTGACATCCTGCGGCACATTGCGCAGAAAACAGAGGAGTGAAAATACTCCTATAAAAGCGGCAATCCGCACGGCCGATGCAAGATGCTCTTTCAAATACCAGTTAAGAAGCATAAACTCCTGCCGGATTCCCTCTTTCTGTTGTTCCATCCTCTTTCTCCTGTTCTGCTTCCGTCATGCGATCAGGTAGCCGACACCCTTTTTCGTCTGGATAAAGTCTGTAAGTCCTGCCTCCTCCAGTTTTTTCCGCAAGCGCGTGACGTTGACGGTCAACGTGTTGTCATCTATAAAGCTGTCCGACTCCCACAGATGCATCATCAGCATATCGCGGCTGACGGCTTTTCCTTTATTTTCGAGAAGGGACTGCAGAATGCGCCACTCATTTTTTGTCAGCTCAATTCGCTTTCCCCGGTAATTCAGCACACCACTTCCCGTATCGAGCATGGCACCGCGGTGCTCGAGGAAATTCGTTTCTCCGGCAAATTCGTAGGTGCGACGGAGCATCGCCTGGACTTTGGCGGTCAGGACACTTAAATCAAACGGCTTCGCGATAAAGTCATCGCCGCCCATATTAACGGCCATAATAATGTTCATGTTGTCCGATGCAGAAGAAAGAAAAATTACCGGCACTTTCGAGACCTTTCGAATCTCCTGGCACCAGTGAAATCCGTTAAAAAAGGGAAGATGAATGTCCATCAGCACTAATTGCGGATTTTTCACGGCAAATTCAGCGAGAACACTGGAAAAATCCTGTACGCAGAACGCATCCATGCCCCAGGAAACCAGGCTCTGCTGCACGGCGCAGGCGATGACTTCATCATCTTCTACAATCATAATTCGATACATGGCTGTTCCTCTGTTGTCTCTAGCAAAGCGGATATTCGCAATCCGCTTCGCTACTTGCTTGATTCGGTTAAAAATATAGACTCCGGGCGGGTGTTTTCAACGCACAGCCGCTCCCGGAGCCGTTTTCGCAGATGATTATACTCTTACAATATAATCTGCTTTTCTTTCTTTTGCCTCCGGGTACTCACAGTCGCGATAGCCGAGGATGCAGTGGCCGATGCCAACATAATTTTCGGAAAGTCCCCACTCTTTTAAGAGGGCTTTTCCCTCCGGGCTCGCGAACTCTTCTTTTGCACGATGGATCCAGCAGGAATCCACACCAACGGCATGTGCTGCCAGCATCAGATTTCCCATGACAAGAGAGCCGTCCTCCACATAAGTTCCGCGCTCCGGGTCAGCAAGCACAATCAGAACGGTCGGAGCGCCGTAGAACGGATCGGATGTTGTACCCATAACAGCCGCATTCATTTTCGAAAGCTTTGCAATCAGCTCCGGTTTCTGTACCACAACAATCACCGGCGACTGTTTTCCCATGCCGGTTGCCGCATACGTTCCAGCCTCCAGAATTGCATCGAGCTGCTCATCGGTAATCTGCTCCGCTTTGTATTTGCGGATGCTTCTTCTTGTTTTGATTGCATTTAATACTTCGTTGTTCATGGTAAAAATCCTCCTGTTCTTTTTTTGTTTTTATCGCAAACGCCGCAGCCTTGTATACCGGACGCATTGCCTGCCTACATCTGTTTCCGCACAATCCGATATTCATCGCCGAGCTGGTAGTACGGACAGTCGTAAAATTTATCCTGCAGAAAACGTGCCATCTCATCCTCATCGAGATCCACCTCGCAGGTGTAGCATTCATACTCCTCATCATACACAAAATTGCCGCACGACTCACAGCTTGTGGCCATCTGGCGGGAGTGCTTTTTCTTTTGTGTGTGGGGTGTTGGTTCTATCATATGGCAATTCCTCCCATTTCTTACACTTCGCTTTTCCGTTTCGGCGCTTCCGGCAGAGGAAGAATTTCTATTTTTCATCCACCACCTGGAAGATATAGAATTTCAGGTAATAGGACTCATCCGCCGCCCACAAAATTGGATGATCCGGGGCCTGGGTGCGGTATTCTACCTGACGAAGGCGTTTGTGGACGTTGTGAGCCGCCTGGTTGATGGTTTTCGTGAAGAGTTCGTAGTCCATAAAGTGGGAACACGAACAGGTGCACAGATAGCCGCCGTCTTTGACCAGTTTCATGCCGCGCAAATTGATTTCACGATATCCCTTGATTGCGTTTTTGATAGAGTTTCTTGATTTTGTGAAGGCCGGCGGATCAAGGATAACGACGTCGAATTTTTCTCCCTCTTTTTCAAGACGTGGCAACAGTTCAAAGACATCCTCGCACACGAAAGATGCTACGTTTTCCAGACCATTTAAGGATGCGTTTTTCCGTGCCTGCTCTACGCCGAGCTCTGATGCATCAACGCCGATAACTTCCTTTGCTCCTGCATATGCCGCATTCAGTGCAAACGATCCGGTATGGGTAAAGCAGTCGAGCACTCTCGCGTCCTTGCAGAGCTTCTGC
>ENA-OQAS01000015-OQAS01000015.1-human-gut-metagenome-genome-assembly--contig:-NODE-15-length-80271-cov-6.980273_pt1 | contig 80271 bp, 129 predicted proteins | sample MGYA00242733_ERZ504523 | MGnify/ENA primary metagenome ERZ504523 (study PRJEB26092, sample SAMD00036239) | human gut metagenome | host: Homo sapiens | study: EMG produced TPA metagenomics assembly of...
CCGTGTCCGTCAGCACATAGTCCTTGCCATCAGCGCCTGCAGGACCGGGATCACCTTTTGGTCCTTGTTCGCCCTGGGGGCCTTGCTCACCTTGTGGGCCTTGCGGGCCTCTGCGCCCGGCTCCCCTTGGGAACCTGTGGGCCCACTGCACCATCTTTTCCCGGTTCGCCCTGCGGTCCTCGCTCTCCATCTTACCAGGAGCGCCTGGGGACGTGTCACCCTTTGGGCCTTTAATGTTCACCGGTTCCGGGTTGTCCTTCCCGCCGTCATTGGTCCAGCTGATCTCCCCGCTGCGGACACACTGGGCGTATAAGTGGTGCCATTCACACCCTTACCAATATCCTTGAGCAGAGCCTGCACCTTGGCGTAATAAGACTCAACTCCGTTGGATCAGGCGCGTCTGCCTCCACAGCCGCCGCGTCATAAGAACCTGGGCGCACATAAAACACGCACGGCTCCGGGCTTATACGCTGCACCAACTGCTCACCGTCCATAGCATAGCCGTAAACGCCAGGCGGCACATTCCCTCTTGCAGCGGCGGGGCGAAACACTGTCCATCCACCACAGTGGCAAACTGGCCATCCATGCACACCCGCACGACCAGATCGGCGTATGCCGGATCCAGCTCTACCACACAGCGGATCTGATTGACATTCTCAGCTGTCACCGGGTCTTTGTTTTGTAAGATCACCGCCTGCTGGGTGACCTTAATATTTAATGTCTGCATAAAATCCTCCTTTTTGACATAAAAAAACAGCGTGCCTAAGCCGCCGTTTGCAGTTGACTGCAATTTGTATTTTACATGGGAATCACCTCCTGTTTTCTTGCAATCTGCGGGGAAGTGTGGTATGGTGGGGAGTGAAAGGAGAGATGGAGATGAAGTCTAAGGCCAAAGTGTGGATCCTTGTTGTGACCGTTGTAATGGCGGTGGGGGTCGGTATCGGTGTGTGGGTGCACTATGATCGAGTGCATGATCAGGAGACAGCCAGTCTGGTAGATCACGCTGTATCCAGTGCACTGGCTGGTGTTACTACACAGCCCACAGAGACCACTACAGAACCGGCAGCCACAGAGGCGACCGCAACCACAACAACTACAAAGCCCACAACCACTAAGAAGAAAAAGAAGAAGCATACTACCACGCAACCGCAAGTAGTGTATCGCACCGAAAGGAATGGCACAGTAGCCCCGGCCGTAATAGTAACAGACACAAGAGAAACAACCACTAAACGAACGAAGCCAGTCGGAGCCATTGGCGAAGTTATCCATTCAGATGATGGAGATTACTGGGCAACGAACAAATGTGCAACGCTTGATCCCGACGAATATGGAGGCAGGATTAGCGCACTAATATTCATCGATCAACATGCAAAGAGTTTATATTTCCTGAGGAGAATTCTAAAACTCGCCAATATTTATAACCACAAGCGACAGGCAATTGCCTGTCCGCCTTTTTTGTTTACAGTTTTGCTTTCAATGCATCCACCTCTGCCCGCAGATCGTCCAACTGCTGTTTTTGCTCTTGAATGAGCTTAAGCATTGCCGGGATCATAATACGATCTTGCCAACTTTCCGGCCGTCCATCTTCATCATAAATCACTGCATTAGGATAGTGCAGGGCCAAATCCTCTGCCACCAAGCCGATTTGTGTGCCACCGACCAGTTCTTTGTCCCGACACTCCGGCTTGTAGTTGTACTGGCACACCTGTACATCGTAAAGACCGTTTGGATCCAGCACAGCGTCTTCTACCGGCTTAATGTTCTCCTTGTACCGTTCCGATGAGCTTGCAACCGTAATAACGCCCTTGGTGTTTACGACAAGAGGAATTGTTCCGCTTGTTGATGCAAAATTCAGAAATATGTCGCCGCCGGATTTGACATCTCCTGTTGTTGTAAGGCTGCCATTTATTTTCGAATTACTGCCCAAATAGACACTTTTGCCAACAAGGTACAGCACATTGTTTCCATCGTTCGCACTAAGTACGAATCCGCCTTTAGAGTTTATTGTGTAACGGTCTGCGATGTTTCCGTTAAGATCCCAGGATATTTTTGAAAATCCCAAGCCAGTTTCATGAGAGCTGCCTGACTCATTCGTTTCCACCTGCATGTATAGACCGCCATGCATACTCATTCTTAATATGATGTCGCTACCTTCCACATATGTCATATATCCTTTGTTTTTAATTCCGTTTCCGATCACAAGGTGGCCACTTCCCGATGAAGCATTAATTATCTCGCGATCTCTAAAGTCATATATCTTTTTTCTAAAATAAACCGAACCATTGCATACCATATCACCAGCCATCGTTACATACCATGTACCAGTATATGAACCGTTGCTGTTCTTTTTTTGTGCAGAAAACACCCAAGAGTCTTTGGTAGTGGGCTTTTGAATGTATGCACGATAATCACCAAGATCGGCATACAACTCTTTGCTGTTGATATTCCACCCGGCGATCGTGCTTTATCCGCAAGGATCTCAATACCAGAGAGTCTACCGGCTGAAATGTCCGTAGCATTCAGGTAATACTGGTTGGTTTTTTTATTGTAGTACACCGCAAAGTCCTTAAAGGGGCCTTGCAATCCGGTGGTAGAAACAGCCATGCCGTTCTTATTCAGCAGCAGGCAGCGTCCTTTGGTCTTGCCCTCCGCTGCCGGGTACTCTCCGATATAAAGCGCGTCTGACACACCATCGCCGTCCCGGTCGATCAAAGCAGCGTAACCACCAACTGCGTTCGTGATAGAATCCGTGGCGTCCTGAATGCGCTGCGCCAACGGCGCTGTGACCTGCTGCATAGCCTTAGAGATCATGCGGGAAAGAATGCTTCCGGCAGAGCTGCCCTCCTGTTCTGAACGGGCATGGGCGGCCACATCCATAGTGACGGAGCCATCATAATCATACTCCACACCCATCAAGGGGATATGGTGATCGCCGGTATCGTCCCGGTAAGTGATCACATCGAAACTATCCAACGCCGGATTGGCCGTGAGCAATGTCATACTTCCCGGTCGGTACTGTATGCCCAGGTCAAATACAGTCTCACCCTGGTCGCCATCATCTATGTAGATCATATCAGATACAGCGTTAAATACTTTTTCCGCTTGGGCCTGGGTGGTGATCAGTGGGTTGTCGAAATACAGCACCTCGCTGTTGACCGACAGACTATCTGGTGCAAGAATATTCTTATTCCCATTGTTGCAGCTGATCCCCAGGTAGGTTTTGTCCGTCTCCGCCAGTGAGACTCTGTGACCGTGTCATCTGTCACCGTGTATTCTGCCGTACCATCATATACCTGGGCGAAAGTATCTACTCGCAACTTGCCCTCTCGGTCAAAGACGGCAGCACAGCCGCAGAACCCAGCCACATAACCGATGGCATCATTCACATTATAGGCAGTGACCTGCTGCTTGCCGTCCTCGTCTGTTTCCGTACCGCAGAGCAAAGAAACATCTACCGTGCCAAAGCCGGAGACCTTGCTCTCCACGCCGGCAGCCAACTCAAAGTTACCCTGGCGTGCCAGGTCTTTTAAGATTGCCAAAGGGGTCTGCTGACCGCTGATGGCGGCAGAATACGGCATAGAAAGATCATACATGTGGTCGTACATTTCCAAAGTGGTACATTCGCCGGACCGAGTGACCTTTTCCGGATAAAACACGCCCATTGGCACCCACTCCACTGCACCGTTGACCATACAGCCAAAGTACACCACGGTTTTTTGCCCGCGAAGCACGGCACCGGCGGGCACAGCCCACAGAACGCAGTTACACCCACAAGCGTAGGACTTTGCCAGCGCGTAATCGTCATGGCTGATACTGCGGTCAATATTCAGCTCCATAATGTTATTTTGCTCATTTGGGCTTGTAGGATCCGTCTCATCGTTGTAGCCAAAAATGAAATTGCCACATTTAACCTTCACATAGATCCGTTCCCCGTTTTTGATGGCCTGGTTAAAAGCTGTGCTTGTCTTGTACATAAAATACTCCTTTAGCGCTCGATGGCATCTACTTTGTAGTTGATGAAATACCGGCAATTCCTGGCACCGGAATAGGCTGTCCAACTGGGCGTACCAAAGTAGCAGTTGAACGAAAACACCGTATTCCCGGAAGTATCCTCCAGTTTAATAGAATGCCAGGGCTTACTCGCATTGTTGATCACGCCGTTTAGCTTGTCCAATTCCGCCCGGGTCAAGGGCGGAAAGGACAACTGCCTTGTTTTTTTGACCTGAACGATACTGCCGTTCATATAAGCTGACTTGGAGCGGCCCGTGTTAGAGGACCACACCTTTTCGTCTGAACAGGATATGGCATTGAATGATGGGTTTGGCATTTTTGTGCCGTCAATATATAGTGGCATACCGTCCCTCCTTACGCTGTGGCCGTAACCGGGTCACGGCCTTTCTTTTCTGTTTGGTTCACATCGTCCAGCACCACCGTGCTTAAATGCTTACCGCCCACATATACTGGGATCGTTACATTGACCGCCTGCCCGCTGCTACCCAGCATTTGCACCATCATTGCGGCTACCTTGCTGATCCACTGGGTGTTTCGCTCCAAAGGCACAACAGCCTCGGCGCCTTTACCTTCCAGCAGACCGACCTGGCCTTTTTTCAGCACGCCGCCCTTTTCCAGCTCTGGGATAGTGGGTATAGAAAACAACTGGTACTGGCCGTTGGTCACGCTCACGCCCAGGGCGCTAAGCACCTTAGACAGTGTGCTGCCAACGCTAATCAGCAGCTTGTCATTGATCTTGCCAACCATATTGTTGACCAGTTTGATCACACCGTTTAAGGGGCCTTTGAACGCATTGGTAAAGGTGGCTTTCAAATTCTTCAGGCCGTTCTTTAAGCCGGTCACGATCTTACCGCCAAGGCCGGTGACTTTTGATACAACGCCATTTTTCCCGGTAAAGAAATTAACAACGCCGTCCTTAAATCCTTTGAATTTTTGGCTGACCTTTTTCCACAGATCGCCGATACCGTCAAACAGACCTTGAGAAATAAAGCCGCCCTGTTCTTTCATAACCCTTGAAGGTGACTTGATCTTAAAGGCTTCCTGGAAGCCTTTGAGAAACGGCTGGAAGATATGTTCATTGATCCACTTTCCTGCGTCGCCAATACCGTCAACAATGCCGTCCCAAATGCCCTGGGCCACATTGCCGCCGGCGTCTTTGATCTTTCCTCCAAAATAGGTCTGCACACTGGAGATGGCGTCCATAATCAGTTTGCCGAGAAATGCGGAAATACCACCCAGGGCGGCGCCCAGCGCCTCAAACAGAGAGCTAGCCATACCCCCAAAGTCAATACCGGCTATAAAATTCTCCAGCGCCGTAGCCAGCCCTCGCCAGTCCAGGTTTTCCAAGAAACCGTAAATGGCCTTGAACACACCACTGATGGCATCCGAAATAGTCTTGGCCACTTGGCCCCACTCAATAGTGCTCACCAAGCCGTTTATGTTGCTTGCAAGCCCGGCACCCAACTGGTCGAACTTAAAGGTGGTCAGGAATGTGTCCAGTGCGCTGAATATCGTATTCACGCCCTGTCCCACGATCTCACCCACACCTGCCCAGTCAAAGTCCTGTACAAAGCCGTTCAGGCTATTGGCAATGCCGCTGACTGCATCATTGACCTTTTTCCGTATGCCGTCCCAGTCCAGGTTCTTGATCTTGTCGATTACTTTATTGCAGGAGGCCGCAACCTGCTCGCCAATGCCCTCAAAGTCGCCGCTTTTCCACAGGTTCTTAATTTTCTCCAAATAAGCGGAGAACTGGTCGGACGCTGCCGGTGTCTTGGCCGCAGAAGAATTGGACGAGCTGCTGTCTTGCTGATCATCACTGACCTTAGTAATTTGGTCAAACCCATACAACTCTTTTTGTGCTTGAGACAGCTTTTTCGTCTCTTTTGTGGTCTTGCCCACAGCGGTGGCTGTGGCATTTACTTGCGAAGCGATCCCCACAGAGGAAAGCAAGCCGCTGATGGCATTAGCCACACTCATGGCATAGGGCATGAGCTTTTCAAACAGCCCCACAACCACATTGATGGCCGGTGCCAAAGCATTTGCAAAAGCATTTTTCAAGGCTTCTACACGGTTATTCAGAGCCTCGTTCTGACTTAAATATCCGGTGATCACCGAGCGCAGCTCGCCGAAAATGTTTTTACACACTTTCAGCCCCAGCGATACCACACCTATACGGCGGATAGACTTGACCACATTCAACAGGGACTTGCTGGCCGTACCGGAAGAAGCACGCATATTTTTCAGGTGACTATGCACCTTGCCGAAAGCGGCGCCCGCTGCAGATCCGATATTTCCAAATATGCCCTTTAACCCGGAGAAGCCTTTTTCAGTTTCCCTGCTGCGGAAACATCACCGGTTTGCTTGAGCTGCTTGCTCATACTCTTAAGCGCAGGAGCATTTCTGGATATAGACGATTTCAAGTTGGAGAAGTGGGTGCTTTCCGTTGCTATATCCGCATTCGTTTTGTTAATCTGCGCCGTGGTCTGTGACATTGCGCTCTTTGTTTTGAGAATCTGCGAAGAAGTTTTGCGGATTTCGTTTTTCAGCTTGTCCAGGGAGTCCGTTTTCAAGTTGTTCGGATTCAGTCCAACCCCTTTCAGCTCGCTGTCAAAGACTTCTAAATCGTTCTTTATACGATTGATAGCCGCCCGCTGCTGTTCGATCTGATTGATCGTCATGCCGCTGGTCGACGCTGTTTCCATTTTGTGGATCCAGTCTACCATCTCCTGATACTGACTGCTTACACCGGCGATGCCGTTCTTATAGGACTTCAAAAACTCCTGCTGTGCCCGGTAAGTGCTGTTACCTCTTTTAAGCGGCTGGACAACTGCTTGTATGTTTCGTCCTGGCTGTGCAGTTGATCTTTCAGCTGTCTGGCTTTTGCCGTATACTCGGATATTTTCGCAGCACTGCTCACAGCGGCCTGCACATTGCGCTCCTGGCTCTTAATAAGCGTATCCACCTGCTTTCCCATCTTCCTTGTATCAGAAGAGGCGGAAGACATTGCCTTGCAGTCACCGTCTTAATTTTATCCGTCACGCCGGACAGCTGCTTCAGCTCGGCTTGGAGAGAGGCCATGCTCTTTTTGTACTGGCTAATATCCGCAGTAAATCGTGTTACCAATTCCTGATCCACAAAATCACCTCCTTTTCTTGTTTTTCAATCGTTAAAACTGATCAAAGTAAGCCATTGCTTTGGCCGCTTGAATATCCAGCACATCATCCCCTGTCCAATAAGGGAAAAGGTCGTACACAGCGCCCACATCCTCCCCGGCAATCGCAGCAGCAATTACCCCGGCTTGGATATAGGCGATTTGTGACAGGTTTTGATACTGCCTTTTCTCAAAATCACGATGGAACAGAATGTAACGCTTTAGTTCTCCATAGGTCATAGAAAGAATGACGGAAAACGACAAGCCATAAGCGTTGGCTCCAGGATCATATCCTCCGTTGTGCAGTAATTACTCCCGAAAGGAAGTGGACGGCTTGTCCTCACTCTCTGTGGACTTCTCCACGCCGTCAAACGCAGCGTTGACCATCTTTTCAATGCCGGCGGAGAGCTTCTCGGCCTGCGTATCGCTCAGTAGACCGGACACATTGGCCAGCTGAAAGAGAATGCTTGAAAATGCGTCCACGCCGCTAACGCCGCTATCCACCAGCGCGTCATACAACGCCTCACCGGTCAGATCGCCGTTGGGATCATCGTTAAAATGCAGTGCCTCATCCAGCACAGCCAGCAGCCGCTCCGGATCACTGGAAGCGCTCAGGATTACATCCAGGGCATCCTCCTTAAATCTATTTTTCAGTCGCAGCTGTGCAGCCACGGTCAGGCGCAGGTGCACCGTCTCGGTTGCAGTCAACTGCAAATCGTATGTTCTGGTTACAGTATGCTGATTATTCATTGCTTACCTCCTAAAAATGAGGGAGACGGTCTCCCGCCTCCCGAATAATCGATTTACGCGGCGGGGAACTCTCTGCTCCAGTCGCCGTCCAGCTTGTAAGAGACAGTAGCCTCCATCAGGCTGTTTACGCCCGGTCCCTTAATCGTCAGGCTGGGCACACCAGAGTTGTTAAACTTGGTGCCGTCCGGCAGCTTAACCATAATGGGTACGGACACACCGGCGTCCTCCAAAGCTGCCAGCACCCGATAATCCGATGTGGCGTCCTTTGCGTTGTACAGAAAAGTCACCTCAAAGGCGTCTGCTTTCTTGCGAATACCGGTAATGCTGTGTTCCACATCATCGTCATAGCAAGTGGCGTCCAGTTCTTCCCGTTCGCCCTTGGTCAGATCGCCGATTTGGGTGGCGTAGTTCAGGCACTTGGCTGTGGAGCCGGTATAGTTGGGATATACCTCAATGCCTTTGGACGCAAGACCGCGTTCCGGCTTTGTTTCGTTCATATAAAATCCTCCTTAATCTATCAGTCGATTGGTTCTTGTATCAACCCGACGGCCGTAACGCAATGATTTGCGCAAATAACCGCTGGGGTCATGTAACAGTGCGTCCGAGGACGCAAATTGCCGGATCAGGCCCAGCGAGGTCAAAGCCTCGTCTACCTTTTCCGTCAATTCCAACAGGTCCGGCAAGGTCATAAACCACAGATCCACCTGATAGGCGATCACATCTACGCACGCCAGTTCCGTGCCTGTATTGGTAATCTCATAAAATGTGATCAGGTTACCTGCGGTTTGCTCTCCGGAAATGCCATCTTAATGTCATAGGGAATATCCGACTGTACGGATTTTAAGGTATCCCGGATCACTGCACGGTAGTTTTTCACTTGATCGCCTCCTGTATAGCTGTGCCATAATGCTCTGCAATCACCGGCTGCATTTCCTGCATGCCGTTATACATAAAGAGCGCCGGCAAGCGGCCTTTCAATCTGCGAAATCCGTAGCCGGGTATATACGCAGTCCAAGGCTCGTGCTTGCGCACAATACCCAGCTCACTGTCCAGCGGTGTACCCTTTTCGTCACCCACAGGCCCGGTTCCGAATTCCACATAGGCCGCATACTGCATATTGGTACGGCTGCCTGCGGTCACCCGATCACCGTCACGCTCGCAAAAGGCGGCGATGGACTCCCGCAGCAGCCCGGTGTCCTCCGGGCAGTTGCTGCGCTGACGGCCGGCCATATTCTCTGCGTCCTGCAACATCTGCCGCTCCAAGTTGTCCAACAGATGATCTGCGGTGCGTTGCAGCGTCTTGGCATAGGCACTCAGCTTTTCAATCTCAATGTTTGTTTCCACCGGGTGCTCTCCTCTCTGTGGCATTCGCTGTCAACAACCGATAATGCAGGAACTGCTGTACGGTCTCCACCTCCAGCCAACCAATACCATCCGCCTGTACCAGGTCGCCGGGCCGCACGCCCACAGGGTCATACAACACGGCTTGATACCCGGCAGACAGCACCCGCCCCCGCTCCTCAATAGGGGCAGAAGCAGATACCGGCTGCCAGCACAAATACAAAACGGCAGGTGTAGCACTGTAAGTGTTCTGCTCAAAGTCGTAAGCACTGTCTCTGATCGTCTGTGCGGAGAAAATCCGTGATTTTACAGTCCACGACTTAGGCGTTTTTGCTTTCACCGGTGCGCACCTCCCTGTATCTGTTGTACGGCTGGAGCAGGTCGGCAATGGCCGTCTCCTGCTCCGCAGGGGTGGTATAGGTCTCGCTCATAGATACGCTGCCCTCCGTATAGGACGCACTCTTTACACCGTACTCCCGATCCTGTATAAAACTGTTCAGGTGCACAAAAGCCAGTTTGGCCAGTGTGGTGGCCGTTACCACCGGCGGCAGCTCTTGCGTGCCCAAATAGGTCAGGCAATCGTCCTCTGCCATATCCAAAAACAGCTGCAAATCCAGCTCTTCACCGGCGTGTGCGTACCAGGTCTCGCATATCTTGTCATATCGCCCGGCAGCAGCTTGCAGCAGCCGCAGAGCCTTGTTTTTTGTTTCTTCTGTCAAAACATATCACCCCATAAGAAAAGGCGCCTTATTTGGCGCCCTGTTTCGTGTTTTCTTTTTTCTCCGGCAGTTTCCAACCGGCATTCAAATAAGCCGGCAGACAACTCCGATCAATGACCACTTGGGTCTTGCCCTGTACAACGGTTACCTTTTCCATTTGTACCTCCCCGGGCTTAGCCCTGCACCTTGACGATCATATCCTTGTCCAGCGTAGTCACGCCGTACAGAATATCAAAGGATACGGTGTCGATCTTGTGGGTGCTGTCGTAGTCAAAGACCACACGCACACCCAGGCCGTCCGCAGAAGCCACATAGGCGTTCTTGTTGCCCATCGGCAAATCCATAGGACGGGTCACCAGTGCCACGCCGTTGCGGTGGAACCTACGGAAGTGGGCGCAGAGATCACAGTGGCATCCTTTCCAGACAATGTAGCGTGCAAGGGCTGGTCAATAGCCACCTCGGCCACCGCGCCGCTGGCAGCCGTAGCGTCCGCAGCAAAGTGGTACACATAGCCGTCCACAATAAAGCAGTCGCCCTTTTTCACCGTGGCAGTAGCAGCAGTCACAGAGGACAGCGCCACCTTGCTCTCACCGGCAGTACCACTGACCTTATAAGTCTTGGCAGTACCAACGGCATTGTCCAGATAACCGTAGGGATACGGTGCGTTCTGGCTCATGTAGGTGTCCATGGTGTACACCTTACCCAGTTCTGCATCCCGCAGGGCGTTGCCGTCACCGGCGTAGGACACCTTGGACAGGTTGTCGTCCGTGGCATACAGCACCTTGTGCGAGGGGTTCAGTACCAGGCGGCGGTTCTGAACCGGCACACCGGCGAAGTCCAGATAGCTGCCCACCTTGGCAATATCTTTAATGGGCTTGGTTGCGCTCTCTCCGGAAGCGGTCACGGTGCGGCCGGCGCCCTCTACGGCAGTCGCCAATACATCTGCGTCCACCGCGCTGGCGATGGCGGTCATGGCCGGTTCGATCACCTGGGCAGAGAAGTCGCGCAGATCCAGGGACATTTCCTTAGAAGTGATCTGCACAGTCACATCGCGCAGCCGGTCCATCTTCACGGGTACACCGCCCTCGTTCAGATCCTGGGGATCCACAGCGCCGGTAAAGTTCTTGGCCACAAATTTGCTGGGACGGCGGGCGGTAACCGTGTCGCCAACCTTCACAAATTCGTTCTCATAGTCCCGGTGCACCAAGTTAGCCATCACCAGATTGTTTTTCAGTACCATCAGTGCCTCATTGGCAATGACATTGGGTGTTAAAATCGTATTCGGCATTTCTTATTCCTCCTATTAGCCGTTCTGTTTTCTCCACGCCTCATAGGCGCGGAAGTCTGTGGGCGGTACATTGTCGCCCGCTGCTTCCTTGCCTGCCGGCGGCAAGTCCTTGCCCCGCAGGTTGGCGGTTGTGGCGGCCTGTACTGCCTCTTGAAATGCGGCGTCAAAAGCTCCAGGTTCTTTTGCGAGGCGGTGGCGTCATTTCCGGTCAGGAATGCGGCAAACTGCGCAGGCAGCTTGCGCTGGAGCAGCTCCGCCGCCACAGCCGTTTCCAGCTGCTTCTTGGCAAAGGCTGCCTTTTCCTGTTCAAATGCCTGGCGATCCTTGGCCAGGTTATACCGCTCTCGCTCCTCTTTGTTCATACTGGATAGTTTTTTGGCTTCGTCCGCCTGCTCTTTGGCGCTTTCTTCCCACTTGGCTCTGGCGTGGCAAGCGCCTTGCTGACCCTGCTGTCAAATTCACTTTGGAATTTTTTGTCTTTCAGCAGTTCGTCAAAGGTCGGAGTGATGTTGCCCCCATCGGAGTTGGCGCCGGTATCATCCGCTGCCCCCTCTGTGTTGGTGTCTGCTCCATTTTCGCCGGTGTCTTCGGCAAACAGCTGGAGGTTCAGCGGCAGGCGTGCGCACACCCGTCTCTGCTCCTTGTTGCTTTCCATCTCGGCATTGTGTTTTGTCATTGCTGACTCCTTTCCCAAACCGTACGCTGCCGGTTCGTTAAGTGATATATCCCACAGGCATAGCCTGAAAATGGTATAAAAAGAGCAGGGCTGCATTGCAGCTCTGCTCACTTTGGGTTATTTATTGCTTTTCTTGGAGTGCTTTGTACTTCTCTTGTATCTCAAAATATCGGCGTTTCAATTCTGCTTTCAAAGCCTTCATTTCCGGTGTGTTACATTGCCCATAATAACTTGTTCCAGGCAATGTTTTTCTCCATTCTTTTATGATTGCTTCGCTACGATTTGAATAGTACTTGCCGAGAGCAGAGAGTTCCTCGCTTTTTTCCTTTTCAAGGTCTATCTTTCCCATCTGGTATATACTCCTTTTCCTAAAATACGGCAGGTCTCCTCGATCAATATGTGCTCCGCATTTTCTTCATAATCCGAGAAGCTCAAGCCTCGATCATCCATCACATGGGTTATTTCGTCTTTTGCCTGTTCTTTTGCTTCTTCCCACTCTTTAAGTGTTACTCCGTCCATCTGTTCAAGGCGATAACGATATTTATGGTCAAAGGCTTCCATCACGCTGGTGCCGTCGGCAATCATACTGGCACATCCGCCTCATCACTGAATGAAAACTGCGTTTGATCCGCCGGGTGATTATGTATATTGTAACTGCCTTTCATGGAAATGTCAACGCCGGTTAAGTCGATATAATCCGGCTGGTGACTGGTAACGGAATACACTTTGCCGGTGCGGTCAATAACCAGCATGTGCTCCTCGTCGGCACGCTCGTACTGTGTAATAAACCGATCCACATAGGCATTGCGTTCCTGCTCAGACTGCGGATTGATTTGGCCAAGATATACAGCTTCCGCCTGTTCCTCCACCGCCGGTTTATCTACGCCGTTTGCGCCACGAATAACGCCGCCGTTTTTCTCCACATACTTCTCATACCACTGGGCGTAAGTCATATCCGCCGGTACAGTCATAGACTTGCCAGTTACCGGATCCCTGGCCCAGCGGGTGCCGGGGCGGTTACTCACCACCGGCACGGTAATACTGCGGCAGAAAGGGTGCATAGGCGGCAGGTTCTCGCCTGCTTTTGCCTCTTCCACCAAAAAGGTCTTGCCGTCCAGCTGGCGGCAGACGGCGGAGGTGCGCAAATCCAAAGTAGCCATAAACCGATACCGAATAATGCCCGCTGCTTTATAGCCCTCTAAAAAGCCCTGATTGGAGAAGTGATTGACCTCTGTACGGATCAGGCGGCTGGCACAATAGCGTTGCCCGCTGTCGCTGTCTGCACCTATGCAGTCCTCCAGCAGGTGCTCCTCCATGTCATGCAGGGTCATGCCGGTCATGCAGCCCACCTCAATGGTGCGTTGCAGGCGCTTGCAAAAAGCAGCGTTATTGTTCCATATACGGTCAGAATAGTTCTTCCCGCTCCACTTATGGGTAAGTGCGGCCTGTACACGGCGGTCACTGATCAAGCGAAAGTCATATAGACCATTACGCTTTTGGTCGTTAAATATAGTGCGGTAGTATGCTTGTTTGAGTGTATCTGTCAGTCGCGCTTTCGCCAGCCGTTCCTCCCGCACGCCCATGGCTACGGCTTCCGCACGAATAGCGTTCTGTAAAGCCTGCAAACGGCTGATACGGTCCGCATAGGCCGGTGCGTCCAGCATAGCGATCAACTCCCGCCGTGCCTGTGGTTCCTTAGTCTGTTGTAGCTGTTCCAGCAGGCGCTGGCGCTCCTGTGCGGTTTGGCCTGCGCTCAGCAGCTGCAAGGCATAAGCCTGGCTGATCTGACCGTTTTTAACATACCGGCGGAGAATACGCTCAATTTGCTCGTTGAGCTGCTCTACACCCTGGGCGTACATACGGTTGACCTCCACCATCGTAGCGGTGGTGCGCGCTTGCAGCAGGTGCTCCAGGTCAACCGTTCGCCTTTTCCAATACTCTGCTGCCTTCATAGATTAAGCGTCCTTTTCTTCGTCTTTCTGCCGGCCTGCCGTGTCTTTCTCTTCGTCCTCGTCCTTGTCCTCAGTCTTTGGGGCAAAGCTGTCCATATACTGCTGCTGGTTCTCCTGCTTTTGCTGTTTCATGTTCTCCACGGCTTCCGCCGGTCCTTAACAAACCATAGCAGGGACAACAGTGTCTGATCGTCCACCAGCCCGGCATTCTTCAAGGTGCACACCATAGAGACAATCTGCGCCTCATCAATGGGCAGCGCCACAGTAAACACCATATCCACATCATCTACGGACACCGGGTCTATACCGTTATGGGCCAGCCAGTTGTTGTATAAGGTCCAGCGTTTCTTCAGCCCGCCTCCATGGCGCTCATCTTGCTTTTCACCAGCAGGTGCAGGGCAAGCAGCTTGAGCTTTAACGCCACGCCGCTGGCATTACCGGCAAAGGCCTGGTCTGTCATATCCGGGGTTAGGGTCATCTTGTGAATATCCGATACCAAGGTATCGTCCAGCACCTTCATGGAGTTTTCGTCAAAGGTCTTTTGTATGTATTCCAACCGGGCGTCCTGGGGAATGCCGTCAATGAGCCGGTCTCGCTTGGCTGCCTCCATGGTGTCCTGGGGCAGAACCGCGCCGAATGCTGCCAAGATGGAATTGACAAACTTACGCTTATCTGTAAGCCGATCAGACAGCAGCTCGTTTCTGGCGTCAATCAAGTTGGCCACCTGTTCAAAGTCGCCTGCCGCTCCTCGTTGTTCTCATAACACACCACCGGCACCTCATCAAAGAAGTGTGACACCGGTGCACCCACCGGGTTGTACACATAGTTTTCTTTATCCAGCGAGGTGCTTTCGTACTGCTGATACTGGGTAGCCGTATAGACTGTTACCGCATAGTACCGGCTGCGATCTGTGCGTTCCCGCTGCTCAAACCACAGCGCAAACAGATCCTTATGCTCCACCGTGTCATCCTGCACCAGGACAATTTGATCCGGCGCATACACCGCAGACCGGGGGCGCGGCTGCTCCTCTGTGCTGGCATACAGCAGCTCGCAGCTTTCACCGTATATACCCATGGCCTTGCCAATCCGCTGATCTATCGTAGCAATATTCTGACTGTGATAGGCAGCCATAACGGCAGAAATATCAATTTCCTTGCCGCACAGATCGCACAGGCCGTCTTTGTTTTCGTCCACAGCGTTGTGCCGGATCAGGTTACCGCTTTCCCGATCCAGCTTTGCCTCCACCGTAGACACCAGGGACAGCTTGGCCTGGCTGTCTTTCTTGTCCTTGTCGTTACAGTCGTACTTTACCGGCTCGCTCAGAAAATAGCCACGGATAATATCCACAATGTACTTGGCATAGTTAGCTTCGGCCCGCACATCGTTCTCGTCCTCTCCTCGGTGGATTTGCGGCACGCCAATATATCGGCCATAGAGGGCACGGCAGCGCCGCTCATATTCGTTTGCCCGACCGACCACATAATCAATCACGGCAGACGACAGTACGCCCTGTTCCGCCTCCGGCACATCCCGCCGGTTCATGTAAAGTATCATATTCAATTCCTCCTTGTTACGATCCGCCCCAGCGCCGTGCTTACAAAATAGCGCATGGCGTCCATAGCGTGGTCGTCCTGTTTGACCGGCTCATCCCGGCCTGCCTGAGCCGCTTTGTCATACCAACGGTAGGCGTAAAACTCTGCAATGGTGCGGGTGCAGTCCTTGCAAAACAGCAGATCCGCCCGCTGCAATAGCGTACATACGGTACGGATTCCATCCAGCACCGCGTTATCCGCCTTTAATACCTTGAGCCCCCGCCTTTGCAGTTCTGTAATGAAAGAGGCCGCCGAAGGGTCAACCACTACGCAGGTATACGGCGTATCGCCGATAAAGGCCATCATCTCGTCCGCATACTCTGCGTCCGTTCTTTGTTTATGGTTCTCTCGCCCGGAATAGTAATATTCTTGGTGCATAGCCATTTGCCATGGTATTTGCGCCACATCAGGAACACCGTAGGGTTTAGCGTACCGTAGTCCACACTGATATAGGCAGAACCTTGCAGTTCGTTATCCGGCGGCAGCGGAATACAGTGCCGCCTTTCGTCAAACATATCGTAGATCAGGCCCTCTGCCACTTTCCATTCGCCCAGAATGTACCGGGCATAAAAAACGCCCGCATACATCGTTCTGTACCGGGCTTTGACCTCCTCTGTTAAGGACAAATTGTCGTCCATCGTAAAGTGGAGGTAGAGTATTCGCTTTTCTTGCCGCTTCTCCGGCAGGATCCATTCTTCATAAAACCAGTGGTGTGGGTTATCCGGGTTACAGTTGAACCAGAATTTTGCACCACTGACAGAGCACCGGGCGGTGGCCTGCTGCACAAAGGACTGGGGCATTAAAGCCACCTCATCGAAAAACACACCTGCCAAAGTCATACCCTGGATCAGATCCTGGCTGCTTTCGTCCTTGCCCCCGAAAATGTAAAATGCGTTTTCCGTATTACCCCGTGTTACCACAAGCACATTGTCGCTGCGGCTGTATTTCACCTGATACCCACGACTTTGCAGCATTGCAGGCAGAAAAGAAAGCACGTTCCGGCGAAAGGAGCTGATCGTCTTACCGCACATGGCAAAATTCATGCCGCTGTAGGTACTCATGGCCCACAGAATATAGCTAAGCGCCATACTTACCGTCTTACCGGATCGTATAGCGCCGTCTGCAATTATTCCGTTTTTGTCGCTCACAGGTGATGTTTTGCACCACCAGGTGAGCACCTGGAGCTGCTTGGCGGAGAATGGCTGAAAATGAAAGGTGCTTATTCTTCCCATGCCTGTTCACCCGCTTTCTGCTCCAAGGCCTCCAGAAAGCCATCGTCCGTCTGCTCATCTTCATGCCCTCGGGCCAATTCAAAGTGACGCAGAAGCTCTGCCAGGGCTTTCACCCGATCAGATGTATTCGGCGGCTTTGCCGTCTCTGCAAACCCGATGGAGCACAGTGCGTTCAGCACATCCGTTGCGGTAAAATCCAACTTGTCCAGCTTTCGCTTTTCCAGCTCAGCGATAAATTTTTTTACCTTATCATTTCTTAGCAATCGGCTTGCTTGGCTTTCTGCGCTCCCGGGCGCCTTACAATTCGGGTAAGCAGCCTGGTAAGACCGTTTCCCATTATGGTCGAGCACATATTCATAACAGAACAACCTTTGTTAGGTGTTAAGGTCTCTTTACCCACACTGCTCACCTCCTTTGTAATAATTACGGATTATATGCTGTTATTTTTTCTGTTTGCTATTTGGAAAAAATTCATCCAGTATCTCAAGCGTTAGTACCGTTTTTTCAAGATGGATATTTTTCTTTATCCAAGTAAACAACAAAGCAACTGATGTAACGATAGCGGCCACGATCACTACGACAAGGACGATATAGCTTATCACTCCTTTACAGTCATTGTGAAGTGCAACGATCCAAGAAGTCATAGTCGCAATCAAAGAAAACTCTGCTGCCATAGACGCATTAAAGAATTTGGATGCGGATTTCACATCCGTCTCAGCCATAATGCGTTTGCGCCGGCGTTCTGCCGGAGAAATGTTGGTCAGTTCTGTCTTGATCTCTTCGTACTTCAGGACTTCACGATTTTTCTTCTGCTGCTTGCCTAAAGGTTTTTCAGAGCGTTTACGCATGTATTTGTTTTCCCCCCTTTCGCTCACCATAATTATAGCACATCTGAAAATGGGCCTCGTAGTAACCGCATTTAAGAAAGGAAAAGCACAAAAGCAAAAGCCAAAGAGCGCACCGTTTGGAGCGCTCTTTCAATCTGTTTGGCAGTTTATACTATAACACAGACGGCAACCTGCATACTATAACATCAACATGCATTGCATAGTGGTTTTTTATTTTTTGCATTCCAGCATATCCAGGGACTGCGGGTGAATGCGAGAGACCAGGTGATTGTATGTAATATCTTCGTCCACAGCGATCTTCTCAAAAGTGTCACCGTTCAAATACCGCCGACGCAACACACGCCGGTGCAACGGGCTGCGTACCTGCTCAATAGCAGCCTCAATTTCTGCCCGCTGCAACAGAGCAAGCCGGACTTGTTGGTCCAGCTTCTCTTTCAGTTCTATAATGCGATCTACCGTCAAGGTAAAATCTGCCCGCTGCCCGCCTCCCGGCGTGGGAGAGATGGAAGCGTGATCTTTTGCGCCCGGCTGTTCAGTTCTTCGATCTCCTGTTGTGTAATCTCAACCTCCGCCCAGCACTCCCGATAGCGTTGCAGCCATTCCTTCTTTTCGTTGTTCGTCATTTTTCCTCCTGCTTTTTATTCCGCTCATTTCTTAAAGTTCGGACCAAAGCCGATCACGCCGAAAAATGCAACAATAATCGCACCGGTCACAAGAATAATTTGTGCTGCTGTACACATCCTGCTCACCTCCCTGTACTCCCGAACCCGCCATTTCCGCGTTCGGTGTCCGCCAGTTTGTCCACCAGCACCAGCTCCGGAGTGTCGATCTTGACCACCACCAGCTGGCTGATCTTGTCCCCACGGTGTACAGAGTAATCCATACCGCTGTGATTGTACAGTTTGACAGCAATGCTTCCTGTGTAGCCCACATCAATCACGCCCTCGCTGGTGATTCCGTATTTCACATTCAGTCCGCTTTTTGATTTGAGAAAGCCTGCTGTGTGTGCCGGCAGCTCAATATGTACTCTGGTGTCAATGGTCACCGCTCCGTGTGCCGGAACCACCGTATCCACCGGTGACAGCAGGTCAAGTCCTGCGTCCGTGTTGTGTGCTCTTACAGGCATTAACGCCTGTTCGTCCAGTTGAATGTTCATTCGTCGTCGTCCTCCTCTTCGTCATCCTCCTCATAGATAATTTCCAATCCATAGGCCACCGCTGCGGCGTGTTCAATCTGACAACCCCTTGCCTGTTCCCAGCCACGGCAGAAGTAAGCAGCGTGGCACTTGCTCATATTCTCCAGCGACTTGGCAAGGAAGCATAGCGGGATATTGACCACACCTCTTTCTTTCATTGCCTTATCGCTGTACCACTCATCAGTAAACAGCGTGTTCACGACCTCATATCCTCTTTCCTTCAATGCCCGGATTGCTTTATCTCTTGTAGCGATAATCTCCGCTTCACTCTTTCCAGCCATCGGCTGGCTCAACATTGCTTTCTTCATTTTGTTTCTCCTTTCAATCTTCATTCCACTTCTTACGACAGACCGGACAGAAATCTGTGTCCAGCACAAACGGCTTACCGCAAACAGGGCAGTCCTCGTCAAACTGCACTAACATTACGCTGCGATGATCTTCCGGAGGTGTCCAATCGCCTCCAACAACACACGCCGTTGCATATACGCCCTCGGAGATAAACTGCCCAGTTGTTCTCGCAAGATCAGCAGCGTAATCTTTGATTTCAACCAGCGTTGGCTGCCTCTGGCTTCCGGTGAAGATGATTGCCGTGCCATCTTCATTCCATTCGTGCGTTATTTTGTTTTTTGCCATTCTTTCTCTCTCCCATTCTCGCAGCTGTACTGCCCCCTGTGTATCGTCTTTCCGTCCGGTGCCAGGTGGTTGCGGCAGCCGTATTCATTGCTGCCCAGGTTGCGGCCATACTGGCAGCGATCACAGCGCACATAGAATGCACATTGTTCAGCCATCTGTTCGTGTCCTCCAGTTCCGCAGCTCGACCTCCACATAGCCATCCAAGTCATAGGTCTTGAGCACTTGCAACTCCACCACCTGCTTGTCATCCGGGTAGGCCAGGCCGTTCAATGCGTCCAGCACGATCTTGGCGATGTTGTCCGTGTCCGGCTTTTTGGTGGGCAGCACCCTGTCGGCCATCATCTCCACCTTACGCTTTTTGCTGGAACTCTTGGGAATGCCAAACGCTGCAATGATCGTTGCACTGACCGGCTCGTCCACAGCGAAGGCCATCAGATCTCCATATACCTGCCGGTAGCAGAACCGCACCTCGTCTTCGTAGTCCTCGGTCTTCCTGGGCGTATATGTAGCAATATGGTCACCTCGGCGCACAGCCCGGTGCCGACCCTTGCCCTGGGGCTCTCCCGGTATCGTCAATCGCACCATCATCTTGCTGTCACCAGCCTTTCGTAAATCTGCTGGGCCATTGCTGCCGTGGCCAGCTCTTCATCGCCGTGAGCGTTCAGGCGCTTGGCGTACCGCAGCAGCGGCTCCGGATTGTTCTCGTCCACCAGCATGTACCAAAGTCACCGGTGACGATGGGCACGCCCTGTTCCTGCATAGCCTTGCGCTCTGATCTCAGGTCCCGCTCGCTAATGCGCGTCCGCCGCGCCAGCTCTTTGCCCCTCACCGGCATGCCGGGCGGATCAGTGCGTCATAGATCAACGCCTGCGTGGTGTCAGTTTGTTCAGTTCCATAGGCTCCTCCTAAAATCGAATTTCTGTGTTGTTCATGGTGTCCCGCTTGATCTGCTCCAGGTCGTAAGACGGCGGGCTTTGCAGTGCCCCGCTGTTCTTCCTGTCCTCTGCGCCCCACTTCTGCAGTACCGCCAGGTGGTCGTAGTAGGTCTTGTGGGTGTTGTGAATATGGAAGGACAAGTTCTTGATCAGTCGCTGCCAGTCAAGTGGGAATTGTTTTTTCAGCTTGGCAAGCTCCTCATCGGTTAATCGCACATTCTTAAACTCGCCATATAATTTTGCGGGCGTGCACGCGCTCGCGCGCTCTCTCCCTTCTCCTGTATTTCTTCTACATTCTTCTACATTCTTGTTTGTGTGTTTCTGCGGCGTTTCAGTGTCGTTTCTGTGTCGTTCCTGTGTCGTTTCTGTGTCGTTTTTTGCATTTGCGTACGCTTGATATTTGGCGTAGTGAAGCACTCTAAGCCGTGTCTTTTTACTGTCGCTTTTTACTGACAACATTCCGTCAGTTTGAAGTGTATCCAAGTAACGCTTAACTTTCGTGTTACTCCACTTCCACCGATCGCACAAAAAGCGAATGGAGGTGACCAGCTCGCCACTGTCCACATCCATCAGCTTGCCATCAATCATCATCTTTGCAGGTGAGCGATTGCACAGCAGCAGAAGGTCCATCCAGGCATGGAATTTGTCGTAGGGCTCCGCAGAATATAGCCAGTGCTCCGTAATCTTTCGGTGCACCTTGATCCATCCTTGCATAGGCTCTCCTTAAAACGGCAGGTCGTCGTCATCATCAATGGGCTCAAACTCTGCGTCATCTGCCGGTGCGCTGCCTGTGGTCGCCTGTGCGCCGCTCTCTGCCTTAGAGCCACAGAAGGACACCTGATTAGCTACCACTTGCACGCTCTTGCGTTTCTCGCCGTTCTGGTCCGTGTAGTTGTCTGTCTGCAAAGAACCCTCCACGGCGATCATAGAGCCTTTATGGAAGTATTTGCACACAAATTCTGCCGTCTGCCGCCAGGCGGTGCAGTCGATAAAGTCCGTCTTGCGTTCCTCGCCCGCCTTCTGATAGCTGCGGTCCACAGCCACCTGGAACCGCACAACGGAGACGCCGCTGGGCGTGGCTCTCAGCTCCGGTTCGTAGGTCAGTCGACCCATAATTACAACGCTGTTAATCATAGATAATTCCTCCCAAAAATAGATATAAAGTCCTTGTCCGGGTAGGCAGCTTCAAAAGCCTGCTGCCCAACCCGGTGTAAATAGTCCATCGTCTGCTTGCAATGGTGTACGCCTCTCGGCGGCTCGTTGTGGCAATTATGGCACAGGAGCACCGTCAAGCCGTATTTCTCGCTTTTCCGTCTGTTATATGCCCCAAATACATGGTGTCGCTCCAGGGCCCGCACAGAGCCGCACAGGTAGCACTGCCGCTGCTCTTCCGGCTGTATAATGCTCTTCTTCACTGTTTCCGTTCCTCCCAAGAAGCCATCAGCTGCGCAGCTCCGCTGGCGGCATAGTCTCAATGCCCAGTGCCTTGCAATCCTGCACAACAGCGTCTATGAGCCGAGCCATGCGCTTCGTTCCGTAGCAACTGGTGCCGTAATAGAACCGCACCAGCGAGGTGCGCGGGTAGATACCATCGTCCACCTTCTCCGCTGTCCAGCCCAGGCCGTTCCTCCCCCATGATTTCGTCATGGCCTCAACGGCTGTGTCCGGAAGCTGATACTCCACCGAACGGCCATACTGCCGCACATAGACCCGGTAGATCTCGTCCTTGGTGATCTGCGGGTCATTCTTGGCCAACTCCGCTTGCAGCTTGCCGATCAATGCCCACATGTAGGCGTTGGCATCCAGGCTCCGGCGTTTCGGCTTTGGCTTAATCTCCAGCACATAGTCCTTTTGCTCTGCCAGGGAGCCTATGAACGCCCCCACCTTGGCCATAGTGGGAACCAGGTCAGCTTTTTTGAATTCGATTTTCATCTTATAGGCCCAGCTTCATGAAGATCTGATCGGCCTGGTGCCGGGTCAGGTCCTCAATGCGGCTCACCTTGTAATAGGCCAAGGCCTTTTTGACCCGCTCATTCTCTGCATTTTCTTTCAGAATAGCCACCTGGTCCGGGCTGATCTTCTCCGCTGCCTGCTGCCGTGCCTGTTCTTTCTTCGTGTCCTGGGGCTGCACCTGCTGGTACTTTGTCCGATCAGCTGCCCAGTACACATCTGCACCGAACCCTAACATCTTGCAGCACACCGACAGAGCGTCCGTATAAGCCATCTTGTAGCACTCATCGGAGGTGTACAGGCCGCTACGCTCCTTAGCCACCAACGAGGAACCGCCAATACCCGGAATAGGGGCGCTCCATTCATCGTTGTACTTCACATAGAGCAGCAGTTGCACATACACAGTCACCACGCCATCCGCACCCAGATCTTGCCATGTGCGGCTGACTTCCACCTTCCAACCGATACCACAAGGGCCAAACTGCTCCGTCAGTGCCTTGATACGCCACATTGGGTTAATATCAGTCATGCCCTTTAAGCGGCCTGCGCTAATGTTCTTCTTGGCGCTGTCCGGAACCTTGCGCACCGCCTCATATATCTTCATGTTCTCCATTCCATTCACCTCACTTGATCACGCAGCCGGGGGTCTCAATCAGTGCCGCACCGGCTACCGTCTCCCCTGCCAACAGGCTTTTCGGATAGACGCCTTGTCCACCTTGGGCGGCTGGGGCTGCATGTATTCTGCCGGCACCGCTGCCAGATTGAACACATCCACCGACTTGCTCGATGTACTGGTCAGCACGAACCGTCCGGCCTGCACCTTATCCTGCTGGGTGGCAGCCAGGTACGCCGCCAGGGTCTTCTTCATCCGCTTAATGGCGTTGTCCGCCCGCTCCTGCTTTTCGGCGAAGAAGTCTTTTTCACGCTTGTAGTCCTCCACATCCGCCGTCAGCTGCCGGATCACCATACCGTAGTCCTCCAGCTTTTCCGGCACCATCATGCTGTCCAGTGTGTCCTGGACCGTCTGCTCGTCAATCTCTCCGGCTTCCAGCAGCTCCATCAGCTGGGCTGCCTGGCCGGTTAGTTCATACAGTGTCGCCATATCGTTCTCCTTTGTCTATATTCAATACAATGCGGGCCTCTGCCCGCACCTCCGGGTCGCATTCCCGGGGGCAAAAGCCGTAGTCATTCACGAACTTGTCCATCTCTGCGCTGGTCATCAGATCACCCCCAGGTCGTAGCAGCTGCGAAGCCAGTTTTCGCTGCGCCGCACAATGGTCACTTCCTTGTTGTTCTCGTCCAGCAGCTGCTCCAACTTCTCGCAAGCACATTCCCAGCAGTAGCTACCGCTGGGCTCATCGTTGCCCGCACCGATGGAGAACCCATAACCCTCAATGGCAATGTCGCAGCTGTCACAGGCGATCACGCCCGCCTCTTTGTCATACATCGGCATTCTCCTCCTGCTTGTCTTCGTCATACACTAGCGGGCGAACAAACCCATACGCCTTAGGCAGCGTCAGCAGAGTCTCGCTCACAGGTACAGACACAGCCTCCAACACATCGTATGTACAGCCCTGCACGGCCACTCTGTAACCGGACTGTATATCGCTGAACCCAGGAGCACGGCACACCTTGCCGTTGGTCATGATCACCAAATCCATATATTCATTACTCATTTTCATCATCCTTTCCAAGTTGAATTGCGTGCAAATACGCCAATTCAAAATCTGTCAGCGGCGCCAGCAGCACCACTCTATCCTTATCATCTTCAACCACCAGCTGCTTGTCCTGTCGGAGTTCGTCCTCGTCCTTGGGCAGTACGAACACCGCCAGGGCGATCAGACCACATCCGGCACCGCTTACAGCCACGGACACCCACCAATAGGGGTTGTCCGCCACCAGGCAGCTGCCCAGCAGCACCAGCAGAAAGCCGGTAGTTACCAAGACAGCGCCTACTTTTTCTCGTCTTGTCATATCTTCGCCAACTCCTTAACCTCGTCCGGATGCTGGGCGTAGTAGTCGCTCATGCTCTCTGTAAGCCGGTGCGCCATCGCCGCCAGCATGCGGCTGTGTTCTTCTTCCGTCAAGTCCTCCAAGGCTTAACCTTGCCGTCCACCATAACCATGATCACGGTGGTCAGTTCTTTCTTCATTTCGTTCACCTCAATTAAAGTTACGCAAGGCCGGATTGTCCGTATGCCTTGACTTTTTCTTTCGCAACGCCTATACTATAGGTGTTGATATGTGTGTATGCCTTTTGACTATCAACTCCTTTGACCGACTGTGCCAGCAGTTGGTCTTTTTTATTTGCCAGCCTTTGGGCAAGCGGCAGAGCCGCAAGCTGCCCGCTGCACGGCAAAAGTGCCGTTGGCGATAAATGTGATGTTGGGTGGGGCGGGCACCGGAAGCAGGAACATAAGGGGCAAATTTGACAAAAAAGAAAAGAAGAAAAGAGAAGAAATGAAAAAAAGGTCCCGCTGCCTGCGTATCTCTGCCGCCGCCCAAAAGGCTGGCATTGGTTGTGAATTGTTGCTATAATGATGTTATTATGACGAAAGGACGAAATCAGATGAAATTAAACAAAGACTGTGTAAGAGAGGTACTGATCTACCTTGAAGAACATCTCGGTTACAACGACCACTTAGACGCCTCTACAATTCAAATAGACCCATACACTTCTGAAGAAATCTTGTATACAATCAGCTTGCTGTCAGAGGCCGGATACATAAAGGCCGTCTCGGTTGCAGATCTACGCACCACACCAACATATTTTGTGGAATCCATCCTCATGCCAGGTCACGATCTGCTGGATAACATCCGAGATGACAATGTATGGAGAAAAACAAAGAAAATTGCTTCCAAATTTGCCTCTGCTTCTCTGAATGTTCTCTCATCCGTCGCAACCAGTGTCTTATCATCAATGTTGCTTAATCCACCTACCGTTTGAATTGGTGTTCCAGCACCTGGCGCAGGCACTTCTCCATATCCTCTTCGGTGAATTGGATGTTCTTATCAGTCAAATAGTACAAAACCGCTCTTAGCCTCCAATGCGCCATCAGCGCACTGATCATCGCAACAGTGGAAATAAGAACCAATACAACAATCACTTTTATTCACCTCGCTTTAACTGCCTGCTGCTTATCTAAAGGCTGGCCATTTCAAAATGTTGACTTTTTGTCAACACGCTAGGCAAAAAAATATTTGTCTTTTTCTTTAGCAATGCCGAGAATAGAGCTTAACACCTGTATTTCATTCGCTTTGAACTGTGTTCTGTTGTTAAGTTTATAGTTCAGAGATGTTGGAGAAATCCCCAATTTCTCAGCGATAATTCTCTTGTCCATCCCGGTTTCAATGATTCTCGCTTTTAACAAATTCGTATTCACCACAGATTACCACCTCCTTCTTTACAATGTTGGCTATCTGTCAACACCACAATCATACCACGGCGTTTCCGATTTGTCAACAAATTATTTGAATTTTTTTCAAAAATATTGACTTTCCGTCAACACTGTGTTATATTGAGCGTAGGTGATAGTTATGAAACAAGAAACTATGTATGACCGCATAAGAAGATTGCGGGAAGATAAGGATATCAGCCAAGAAGAATTAGCGAGAAGATGTGGCTATTCCAGCCGCTCGACAATTTCTAAAATAGAAAAAGGCGAAAGAAACCTAACCGGGGACAAAATCCAAGTCATTGCTGATGTGTTGGGAGTTCGTCCATCTTATCTAATGGATGGAGAGGAACCCACCTCTCTCCGCGCTCCGGAAGTGACAGAAGATACTGTGATCTTCCCGGTAATTGGTGAGATTGCCGCCGGGTATGACTACCCTGCATACGAGGACTGGAGCGGCGAGACGGTAGAGATACCCAAGTCTTATCTGCACGGCCGCAGCCGGGACGACTTCTTTGTGCTCTCTGTTAAAGGTGACAGTATGTACCCGCAGTATATGGACGGCGATAAGGTGCTGATCCTGAAGCAGAGCACCATGAACCGCTCCGGTGAGATTGGAGCCATCATCTATGACGGCGATATGGCCACATTGAAGAAGATAGAATATGTGGACGGTGAGGACTGGGTGAAGCTTATTCCTATCAACCCTGAGTACACCCCTAAGACAATCCGAAACGAGGACCTGGAGCAATGCCATGTTCTTGGCATTCCCCGCCTGCTAGTCCGCGAGATCGAGCAGTAAAATCATAATAAAAAAAAAAGAACCCGACCCGGACTGTTGCAAATAATAACTGAAAAAAGAAAGAAGAGTAGAATATGGAAATTGAATCAGTATTGCTGGATCTATGCGGAACTATACTGCTGTACTTTGTTCCGTATGTAGTCGTTCGCTTGATCCACCGCCGGTCATTTTCTCTTAAAACCGCAAAGATTATGACCATTGTATGGGCGATCATCTCGCAGCCATAGTTGTGGCCATTAAATATATGACAAGCAGTCTGGGCGCTACCGTCTCAAACGGACTAAATGTGGCAGCCATATTCATTTGGCACGGATTTGGATATTCTGTACTTCTCACAGAAAGCAAGCGGGAAAAAGCGAACCATAATAGCGCGCCAACAGCAGAGCCCCAAACGCTCATAAACGGCGAACCATGGCGTGATCATGAGACTAAAGCAAAAACTCACGATCGCGCACCCGAAAGCTCAGTCGCTGCCGATCCATACAATGTAGACGATGTGGAAGTGAATATAGTAAATGTTTCGGGTGCCAAGCAGCGTCAGCAGTTGGACAGGCAAATGAAAGCAGTTATCAGCCTGGCCGTAGTTGCCTTTATCATTGCGGCAATTGCTGCGGCTTTGCCATATATAAAAATGCAGAGTGCCGCCAACTGAGATCGGAAAGGAATGCAGTTCAAAGATCATTGAACGCTGTCAATACACAGTATGACGATTTGAAAGAAAAATACGATTCGGAAATCAAAGACCGTGAGTTCATGTTTTCTAGTAACAATCAGAATGTGCTTGAACTGGCATTCTATAAGCGATACATCGTTTGCACTAACGACGAAAAGTATTATCATCAATACTCCTGTAAGAATTTTACAGAAACCAAATCGTTCCGTGTGTTCACCAAAGACGACGCAAAAAGACTTGGCTACAAGCCATGCCCCAAGTGCTTCAAGAATTAAGCGGCAAGGTATAACCCTATGGACAAACTCTACAAACAAATTGCAAAAATCGGCCGGCAGTACGGCGCGGCTAAGGTGGTGCTTTACGGCTCCCGGGCACGCGGCGACCACCGGCAGCGCAGCGACATCGACCTGGCTATCTACGGTATAGACGACCGAGGACGGCAGGCGCAGCTTGCCCAGGCCATTGAAGATCTGCCTACCCTGTTGGACTTTGACCTGGTTTTTGTCAGCCGGGACACAGACCCCAAGCTACTTCAGAATATAGAAAAGGACGGTGTATCCTTAATGAGCAAATATGAAGAAAAGCGGGACAAATTCAAAGACGCAGTGCAGCGCCTGGAGGAGGCCATTGCCGACTATGACAAGCTACCCAATTCCACCATGCGTGACGGTGTGATCCAGCGCTTTGAATTCTGCACCGAGCTGGCATGGAAAACCTGCCGTGAGTATCTGCTGGAGCAGGGCTATACGGAAGTGAACAGCCCCAAGCCGGTGATGCGCCAGGCTTTTGCTGACGGCCTTGTGGATAACGACCTGGTGTGGGTAGAGATCCTGAACGCCCGTAACCTGACCACGCACCTGTACGATGACGCAGAGGCCACCAAGATCTTTGAGGACATCAAAGACAACTATCTTCATCAATTCCAGCGTGGCCGGGAAATTAGAGTAAATCACAACAAAAATAAAAAAAGCCCTACCCTGCGCCAACAGGATAGAGCCGATAAGCAGGATATGCAGTACATAACCCACCCAACACTGGATATTGTACCACAGCCCTGCCAAAAAATCAAGCAGGGCATTTTTGCGCCCTTTTTTAAGTACAATCTATGGGAGTGGTACAATGAAATATGCAGCGGCATATATCCGCGTAAGTGACGACCGGCAGGACGAGTACAGCCCGGACACCAGCTTAAACTCATTCGTGAGTACGCCGGCAAAAACGGCTACTGCGTGCCGGATGAATATGTGTTCTATGACGATGGTATCTCCGGGCGCAGCGTAAAAAAGCGCAAGGCGTTCAATGATATGATCGCCTTTGCAAAAAGCAAGGAGCACCCATTCCAGGCAATTCTTGTATGGAAATTCAGCCGGTTTGCCCGCAACCAGGAGGAAAGCATTGTGTATAAATCCATGCTGCGGCGCATCGGCGTGTCGGTGATCTCCATATCCGAGACCATAGACGACTCGCCCTTTGCCCCGCTGATCGAGCGCATTATAGAATTCATGGACGAGTATTACAGCACACGCTATCCCAGGAAGTGACTCGGGGCATGACAGAAAAGGCAAGCCGTGGCGAAGCCATGAGCGCCGGTGCCTTTGGCTACGACCTTCAAAACAAGGTGTTCACACCCAACGAGGACGCACCCACCGTGCGGTACATCTTTAATGCCTTTCTGTCCGGCAAAGGCTACCGTAAGATTGCCATGGAGCTGGACGCATGGGCGTAAAGACCTACCGAGGCAACCCGCCGGACAACCGCTTTGTGGAGTACATACTGATGAACCCGGTGTATGCGGGTAAAATCCGCTGGAGCACAGACGGCAGAGCCTCCAGAGACCGGTACAAGGGCGATAACAGCAAGGTTATGTATGTGGACGGCAAGCACCAGCCGATCATAGATCAAGACACATTCGATCAAGTACAGGAGAAGATCATGGAACAGAAAAGACGGTATGGCAAATGGCAGCGCAAGGAGCAGCCGGTTGCGTCATGCTGAAAGGCCTTTTACGCTGCGACACCTGCGGTGCCACGCTGACCTATATTACCGCCAGGGATCCCGCCGTTCAATGCCACAACTACGCCCGGGGCAAGTGCAAGGTGTCCCACTACCTATCCATACGAAAGGCCAACGCTGCGGTGATTGCTGCCATAGAAAAATCTCTGGAGACCCTGGAATTCAATGTGCTTCCAAAGGAGCAGCTGCAAAATGAAGTGGTAGACTACTCGCTGCTCATTCGTAAGGAAGAAGATAAGATCAAGCGGGCCAGTGATGCCTACGATGCCGGGTATGACACACTGGAAGAGTATGGGCGCAAAAAGCGGGCATTTCAAAATAAGATTGAAACACTCAAAGCCGAGCAGACTAAGACCGAGGAGGCACAGAGTAGCGAAATTCCGCCCCAGTTCGTCCAGCAAGCCAGTTTTGTGCTCAATTTGATAAAGTCTCCGGATACAGCGGAAAGCGTCAAGAACGAAGCCCTGCGCTCCATTGTAGATCACATCACATTCAAAAAGCCGGACAACACACTGGAGATATTCTACTATATTTGATGGATTTTTAGCCGCATTTTCCGCCACGAATTGAAAAATAAGTGCGATTTTTGGCTTAACACCGTCATTGCCTGTCCATATTTTGACTCTATATCTAAATGCAATACAGGCCGCCGTACTGACTGATGATAATGGACGCAGCACGGGGGTCCGGGTTCTAATGTTGATGGGGTATTGCAATTTTTTTATATAACTAAACATACCATCTCTCCTTTTCTCTGCATACTATGCAGAGACGCCTGTTTGGGTGCGCATAGAAAGCGAGCTGTCAAAGCGAATTCCGTCCTTTTTGTGCAAATCGGTTGCCACGCAGGGCAAAATGTGGTAAAATAAAGGCTCCAAAAAATCCCGCTGTTAGGGCAGAAAGCGAAGGTAGAATCATGGATGTATTTGAGGGAATCACAGCGCTGGCAGATTACGGCGTACGCACCGGTTTGATTGAAGAGGCGGATCGCACCTGGGCTGTCAATGCATTGCTGGCGGCACTGGAGCTGGACGCATACGAGGAACGCACCGTCACCGGCCAACCGGCACTGACGGAAATTTTAGACTCTCTGCTGAACTATGCTTGCGCAAACGGGCTGTGCCAGGACTCTGTGGTGTACCGGGATCTGTTTGACACCAAGCTGATGGGTCTGCTGACCCCCCGACCCTCTGCAGTGATCCGCCGATTTTGGGATCTGTACGCAGAGAGCCCCAAGGCAGCCACAGATGATTACTATGCCTTTAGTAAGACCACCAATTACATTCGTGCGGACCGACTGGCCAAAGACGCTAAGTGGATCACTCCTACCCCTTACGGCGATATGGATATGACCATCAATCTGTCCAAGCCTGAGAAGGACCCCAAGGCCATTGCGGCTGCCCTGCAAATGAAGCAAAGCGCTTACCCCAAGTGCCAGCTGTGCAAGGAGAACGAGGGCTACGCCGGACGGTCAATCACCCGGCACGGCAAAACCACCGGATCATTCCCCTGGAAATGGGCGGCGGCCCCTGGTTCTTGCAGTATTCGCCCTATGGCTACTATAACGAGCACTGTATTGTGTTTAATGGCCGGCACACGCCGATGAAAATCGACCGCAGCGCGTTCCAAAAGCTGTTTGATTTTGTAGAGAAGTTTCCCCACTATTTTGTAGGCTCCAATGCAGACCTTCCCATCGTGGGCGGCTCCATTCTCACCCACGAGCACTTCCAGGGCGGGCACTATACCTTTGCTATGACAAAGGCACCGATAGAGACCCCCTATGCCTTTGCCGGATATAAAGATATTGAGGCCGGAATCGTCAAGTGGCCCATGTCCGTACTGCGCCTGCGTGGGGATGAACCGGCGCGCATTTGCGACCTGGCAGACAAAGTGCTGCAAGCCTGGCGCGGCTATACGGACCCGGATGCCTTTATCTACGCCGAGACCGATGGCACGCCCCACAACACCATTACCCCCATCGCCCGGTTCCGGAACGGTAAATATGAGCTGGACCTGGTGCTGCGCAACAACATTACCACCCCGGCGTGCCCGGACGGTCTGTACCACCCCCACCCGGAGTACCACCATATTAAGAAAGAGAATATCGGCCTGATTGAGGTTATGGGTTTGGCAGTACTGCCGCCCGATTAAAGACAGAGCTGGAGCTGTTGCGTGACGCACTGCTCCATGGCACAGACATTGCCGCCGACGAACGCATTGCCAAACACAAGGACTGGGCAATGGAGATCGCCGCCAAGAACGCCTTAACCGCCGAGAATTGCATGGACATTCTGCAACAGGAAGTGGGCAAAGTCTTTGCTGCCATTTTGGAGCAGTGCGGCGTGTTTGACCGTAATGAAGCCGGTAAAGCCCAGTTTCTGCGCTTCCTAAGCAGCATAGAAACAGCATAAAACAAATAGATGCAAAGAAGCCGCACAGAAATATCTGTGCGGCTTTGTTCTGTGCATTTATAATCAGACTTTGATCTGCACGGCTTTGCGGTACACCGCCAGGGCAATACCGGCGGTGAATAACTCGGTGATCCAAAAGGCATGCCACACACCTGTGCGCCCAGCACCCGACTCAGCAGGAATGCCACCGGACGATGATTACTAAATACCGGCAAAGGGAGATCACTAAAGACGGTGTACCCTTGCCCAGTCCCTCCAGCGCACCGGAAGCGGTCACCGATACGGCGGACACAATAAACCCGCCGCTGATGATTCGCAGCGCTGTTTTACCGGTAGCAACAGTAGCTGCATTCTCGGTAAAAAGACCGATCAGTTGACCGGGGATTACCAGGCACAGCACGGTGCCCACCACCATAATGGCAGCAGTCATCACTAATACGGTGCGGAAGATCTGCTTGACCCGCCCATATTCCTTGGCGCCGTAATTGAACCCAATCACCGGTCGCATGCCCTGCACAATGCCGTTGGCCGGCAGGTACAGAAACGTTTGCAGTTTGTAATATGCGCCTAAAATCAGCACATAGGTTTGAGAAAATGCAGCCAAGATGGCGTTCAGTGCAGAGATCAGCAACGAAGGCAAAGCCAAATTCAGTATCGCCGGAATACCGATGGCATACAAGCGACCCACCAGGTGCCGGGACGGCCGCAGGTGCTGCAAGTGGATCTTGACGGAAATGGGGCGCAGGTAATAGAACAGCAGATAGATCACCAAAGTAAGCACCTGACCCAGTCCGGTAGCCAGCGCTGCGCCGTCAATGCCCATTTTGGGGAACGGCCCCAGACCGAAGATAAACAGCGGATCCAAAATAATATTGGCCAGGCAGCCCAGGCCCAGACCCACCATGGTCACCTTCATACGACCGACTGCTTGAAAAATCTTTTCAAATGCCAAGTCTGCGTTGATTATAATGGAAAAACCAAACACAATGCGCCCGTAGCGCACTCCCAGATTGATCACCGCTTGATCCTTGGTAAACGCCTGCAAAAACAGCGGAATGATGGCAATACATACGCCGGTGAGCAGCACCCCGTGCACCAGCGCCCACAGCATACCCTGCGTCGCCGCCCGATCCGCACTTTGCCGTTTTCCGGCGCCCAGATACAAAGCGATCACCGCACTGATGCCCACACCAAAACCAATGGCAATGGCGTTGACCAGATTTTGCAAGGGATACACCAGCGACAACGCGTCATAGCGTCCTCGCTGATGCGGGCCACAAAGTAGCTGTCTACAATATTATAAAGGGCGTTCACCAGCATGGAGAGCACCATGGGCAGCGCCATAGAGGTAATCAGTGGCAGCACTGCCTTTTTGCGCATAAACTGTTCGTCCATCTGTTTTCCTTTCTGCTTGCAGGTATAAAAAAGCCACGCACCCCAAAGAGTGTGTGGCGAAAAGATGAGCAACTCCGGAAAAATCCACAACCGAATTTTCGTCCCGTATTGTAGCATAGCCGCCGCTTACTGTCAAGCGGCAGCAAAAAAGGAGAAGATTTTACCGAGGCCCTTGACTTGGAGTAAACGCAAAGTGTTATGATAAAGGCAGCCAAAACAAGGAGGTTTTATCTATGAAATACGCAACGGAAGAAACCTTTGTCGGTGCCAACACATTTGGCAAAGGCGCCGCCAACACGGCTTATGCCCAATACTTTGTGGGCAATTCTTATCTAAATCCCCTTACCGATCCCCAGGTCACGGCTCTTCATTTGTCCAATGTGACCTTTGAGCCGGGGTGTCGCAACAAATTGCGAAAGCCGCCAAACAATAACCAAAAAGAAAGAACACCCCTGCACAGCAGCAAGCCGTGCGGGGGTGTTCTGTATCTGTATGCAGTTATAGGATGGTGGCGTGGCTGCCGCCGGTGGGAGCTTTGGTAACCAGGATCTGCCGGTCGATGGCCGCGCGCAGGTCCGCCACATGGGAGATGATTCCCACCAACCGGTCGCTGCGAGCAGATCCGTCAGGGCGTGCAGTGCCTGGTGGAGGGACTCCTCATCCAGAGAGCCGAAGCCCTCGTCCACAAACATCGCGTCCAGCCGCACGCCGCCGGCGGCGCTCTGTACTCGATCCGACAGCCCCAGCGCCAGCGACAAAGAGGCCTTAAAGGACTCGCCGCCGGACAAACTCTTTACACTGCGGGCGGTGCCGTTATAATGGTCGATCACATCCAGATCCAGTCCGGACTGGTTGCGATTGTTCTCTGCCGTTTGGCGGCGCACCAGCTCGTACTGTCCGCCGGACATAACCATAAAGCGAGTGTTGGCACAGGCCAGCACCGCATCCAAGTCCTGCATTTGCACATAGGTCTCCAAGGTGACCTTTTCTTTACCGGTCAAGTTGCCGGTGGCAGTATCTGCCAAGCTTTTATCCAGCCGTAGCGGTGCTCCGCCGCCTCCAGTTCGGCCGCCGTGTGCCGCATTTGATCCAGCACCGTTTGATTGGTCTGGAGTCGCACAGCCAGTGTCTTGCCTTGATCGGTCAGCGTATGCAGCCGGGTCTGCAACTGCGCCAGCTGGGCGCGCAATGCCGCCGGGTCCGCTGCCGGGCAAGTCTCCAACTGCTGCCGGGTCTGTTGCAAAGTGGCTACTAAGGCCGCCGCCTGCATGTCCAGTTCCGTCACAGCAACTTGCGCCTTTTGGTGTGCCTGCTCTAAGGCGTTTCGTTTCTCCGTTAAACGACGCTGTTCCTCTTCCGCAGCCGACTGGGAAGCAAAAGGCAGTTCTGCCGCCAGTTCGCTACATCGGCTTTGCTGCTGTTTGACCTCTTGTTGCAGCTGCTGCACCTGCAATTGCAATTCCGTCTGCTGCCGGGCACGCGCTGTGGTGCGCGCGGTGACTTGCGGCAAAGCCTGCTCCACCTGCGCCGCTTCTTCTGCGGCTGCCTGGGCGGCCTGCTTATTCGCTTCCGCCCCGGTACAAGCCGTCTGTGCCTGTGACAGCGCTTCTGCCAAAACCGATTGCGGCTCCTCCGGCAAATCACCAAGTAGCGCTTGCCACCCGGCAATAAACGCCCGCTGCTGTTCTCGATACTGTCCCTTTGCACCACCGGCGGACTGGCTGGCAGTCGTGGCCTTGGCCATAGCGGATCGAGCCGCCTGCTGGGTTGCCTCCAGCTGTGACTGTGTAGGTGCCTGCGTGGGCAAAACCGCCGGATGAGGGTGTTCCGTGGCGCCGCACACCGGGCAAGGTGCACCCGGCTGTAAATCTGCCGCCAACACGCCGGCTTGGCTGTCCAGAAAAGCCCGGTTCAGGCGCTGATAATCCTGCTCCAAACGCTGGGCGTGCTCTGCCGCAGCCTGATAATCGGCAGCAGCACGGCGATAAGTATTCTCCGTAGTTTGCAGCGCAGACCGCTGCTGTTCTAAAGCGGTCAACGCCTCTACCTTTTGCCGGGCCTGTGTACAGGCAGCCTTGGCCTGCTCCAACCCGGCGGCCGCCCCTTGCAGTTCCTGCCGCCGCTGTTCCAAAAGGGTTTGTTCTGCGCGGGCTTTTTCCGCTGCTTCACCGGCTGCCGTGTATGCCGCTGTTTGCTGCGCTGCCTGCTGCCGCACCTCTGCCAAGATCTGCTGTGCTTTGGTCAGCCGGTCGTACTTGGGCAGCTGGGCTTGCAGCAAAGCCAGGCGGGCAGTAAGCGGTTTCGTCTCCTCTGCCTGTGCGGCGCACTGCTTCAATCTATCCGCTGCCGCCACTTGCTTGGGGGTCAATTCCGCCTGCTGCCGGGTCAGCTCTTGCAACTGTTGTTCCAGTTTCAAACGGCGCTCCGCAGCTGTCAATGCTGCCCGGTCAGCTTGCATTTTCTCTTGTATTTCTGCCGTTTGGCGGGTGTTCTCCGCAGCGGCAGTCGTGTCTAACTGAATCAGCTGTTCCAACACCTCTCGGCTTTCAGAAAAGGGCAGCTGACCTTGTTGCAGCGCCCGCGCTTTGGCAAAAAGCGTAGAGTCCTCCGGGCAGCGCACCCCTTCGCCGTATTGGCGCAATTTTATCTGCCCGGCGTCATAGGCGTGCTTCACCTCCAAAGCAGATTGTCGCAGCTTCTCCTGCAAGCGTGCATACCGCCCGGTGTCAAACAGCTTTTGGAAGATGTGGCTGCGATCCTCCGTCTTGGCAAGCAGTAAACGCAAAAAGTCCCCTTGCGCCAGCATGGCGATTTGGCAAAACTGATCGTGATCCAGCCCAAGCAAGGCGGTGATCTGGCTGTCCACTTCCGTTTGTTTGGCGATCACCCGACCGTCCGGACAGATCAGCTCCGCCATAGCGTGCTGGGTAGTCATGCCCTCGCCCCGGGTCTTGGGTCGCCGGTATTCCGGGCTGCGGCGCACGGTGTATACCGCCCGGTCGTATGCAAAAGTCAACTCTGCAAAGGTGGGAGTCTCCGGCGCTGCGTACTTGGAGCGCAAAGTGGATGCTCCCGGCTTTGCCGCTGGCCTTGCCATACAGCGCAAAAATAATGCCGTCAAAAATGGTAGTCTTGCCGGCACCGGTATCGCCGGTAATCAAATACACGCCGCCGGTACCCAGCTTGGAAAAATCCAGCACCTGCTCCCGAGCGTAAGGGCCGAAGGCGGACAAAGTAAGTTTTAGCGGTCTCATACTTCCTCCTCCCACACACTTTCCATCTGGCTGCGCAAAAAGGCAGCCTGCTCTTCTGTCAGATCCGTACCGTTTTGGCGGCGGTAAAATTCTGCAAACACATCAAACGGCGACTGCTTTTCTGTCGCCGCACCGTCATGCACCTGCCCCAGGGCACGGGTGCGGGCGTTGTCGTAGTCCAGCAGCATTAAGTAAGGATAAATACTGCGCAGGCGACCCATGGCGTCCGGCACATCCTGCTCATCCGTCAGCGTAATATGCAGATAATTCTGCTGAACATCTCCGTTGGTATAATAGTCCCGGGCGGTCAGTTCCATATAGCTACCTCGCAGCTGCGTTAAATCTCGGCGGGGGGACAGCGGCACCGTGCACACTTGCAGGTCCCCTTTCGCCCCCAGTTCCACCACGGTCACGCTTTTTGGTGCCCTGCTTCCGAAAAAGAATACTTCAGTGGGGAGCCACAGTACCGCAGCCGCGGGCTGCCCATATTCTGGGGGCGATGGATATGCCCCAGCGCCACATAGTCAAAGGGGTCAAACACGCTGCCGTCCACATTGTCCGTACCGCCTACGGACAGTTCCTCTGAGTCCGAGGTGGCAGCACCGGTAACGAACTGGTGCGTCAGCAGCACATTGCGCCGGGAGGTATCCACCTGCATAGCGACGACAGCGGCGGACAGTGCATCCGTATAGCTATCAATCTCCGCCTCAGGAAAATAGCGGCGCACGTGAGCGGGCTTTACAAAGGGTAGCATATAAATGCCCACCTCGCCCCATTTATCCGTCAGCACAAACGGCTGCACCCCACCGTCATAAACCGGCGAAAAGTGTACCCCGCTGCCATCCATAAGCCGACTGCCAAAGGCCAGCCGCTCCGGGGAGTCGTGGTTGCCGCTGATGGCAAACACCGGCACCTTTAGCTGCGCCAAATGATAAAAGAAATCGTCGCACAATGCCACGGCCTCCGCCGACGGCACCGCCTTGTCATAAATATCTCCGCAAATCAGCACACCGTCCGGCTGCTCTGAGACAATGCAGCCAAGGATCTGCTGCAGAATATACGCCTGATCCTCCAGCATAGAAAAGCCGTGCACCCGCTTGCCCAGGTGCAGATCGGATAAATGCAAAAACTTCATATCAGTTCTCCTTCATCTGTGCCACGCACATTAAGTTCACTTTATCATAAACGCAAGGGCATTGCAAGCCGCCGTCCATTTTTTCGCCCGGGTGCAGTTTTTTCCATAGAGAATTGATTTTGCGGGAACAGTTCTATATAATGGAAATGAACAGATATAAGGGGGAATCAATATGCAAACCATTACCCGCACCACACCCTGCGGTGCACTGCAAGGCTGGAGCTGGAGGACCACCTGGAGTACCGGGGCATACGCTACGCCACCGCCGCCCGTTGGGAATATCCCCGGCCGGTAGAGCACTGGGAGGGCGTTTACGACGCCACTCAATTCGGTGCCTGCTGCTACCAACACCGGGGCTTTGACGAGGATACCAAGGTCAATCCTTTTTACAGTAAAGAATTTCGGGTAGGCTGCCATTTTACTTACAGCGAGGACTGCCAGTACCTGAACATTTGGCGCCTAAGGACGCCAAGGACTGCCCGGTGCTCATTTACATTCACGGGGGCAGCTTTACCGGCGGCTCCACCGACGAACGCCATATCAGCGGCACCGCTTACGCCAAAAAAGGCGTGATCTTCGTAGCATGAATTACCGGCTGGGACCCTATGGCTTTTGCGCCCACCCGCAGCTGAAAGAGGCGGACGGCACCTGCGCAACTACGGCTATACGACCAGCTGGAGGCGATCCGCTGGGTGCGCCACAACATTGCCGCCCTGGGCGGCGACCCCCACCGCGTAACGCTGCTGGGGCAAAGCGCCGGGGCTATGAGCGTGGATATTCTCATTTCCTCTCCCTGTGCCGGGACTGGTACCGCGGCGCCATTATGATGAGCGGACCGGGGCTGCAACGGGCAGCCGCACGCCCCCAATCCGTTGAAAAGGTGGGTAAGTTCTGGGACCAAATCTGCCAAAACGCCGGGGCAGCAGATATGAACGCCCTGCGCCAAACAGACGCCCGCACCCTGTATTACGCCTGGCTGGATGCATGTAAAAGCGACAAGTTCAGTATGCTCTACACCTTCCCTGTGTTTGATGGCAAGCTGCTGACCAAAGCCACATTCAATATGCGCACCATACCCAAAATGCCAAAGATCCTGGGCATGACCAACGCAGATATGATTCCGGTCCTTGTGTCCGGTCTGATCCGCCGCTGGGCGCATGACGACAAGGGCAGCCCCTGCTACGCCTATTGTTTTGACCGGGATCTGCCCGGCGACAACTACGGCGCCTGGCACACGGCAGACCTGCTTTATGCCTTTGGCACACTGCAAAACAACTGGCGACCCTTTACCGATACGGACAGGGAGATCTCGCGCCAAATGGTGGCGGCCTTTGCCAACTTTGTCAAGTGCGGCAATCCCAACTGCAACGCCCTGCCTCGCTGGAAAGCAGGCACCGCCAAGGTCATGCGCTTTGGTGACCCCAGCCGCATGGCGCCCTTCCCGGACGGACGTCTCATTAAAGAAACACTTCATAACAAAGGACCGGTATAAATGAAATTTGACCACAACTTACCCAAACTGCCGCCACGCCCACCGGGCGCACTTACGCCGCCGACGGCTGGCAGGCGCAGTTGGACTTTCTCTCCGGCAGCTGCCTGCGAGTGGCGCTCTATCGAGACGCAGACGACCTGCTGCCCACCTTTAATATTGACCCGAACAATGCGTCCATCGGCCCCCAGGGCAGAGCGCGACTGAGTACCGCCGGTTTCCAACCGGCAGCGCCCGCCGTAACGGAGACCGATAGCGGCACCGCCTTTGCCCTGCCTTGCGGGGTAACGGCAGAGCTGGATCTCCACAATCTGCTGCTCACCTACAAGATCGGCAATCGGGTGCTCTTTGCGGATCGAGGGCCGCTGGCCTATAATTTGGACAAAGAGTTTGGCACCGGCGCCACTCACTACATCACTCGGGAGCGGGATGAGCGGATCTACGGCCTAGGCGATAAGGGCGGCAGCGTGAACAAAGCCGGGCGACGCTTTCGCATAGACACAGCGGACAGCATGGGCTTTGATGCCGCCATGACCGATCCGCTTTACAAGCACACGCCCTTTTACATCTGCCAAAACAGCGTGGGCTGCTACGGCATTTTCTATGACACCACGGCCCCCGGTGAGATGGATCTGGGTCGGGAGATCAACAACTACTACCCGCCGTTTAAGTATTATCGCTCTGCTGAAGACTGCCTGGTGTACTATGTATTCTTTGGCAGCAAGTTAGAGATCTTGCAGCAGTTTTGCCGCACAGTGGGCCGCCAGCCGCTGCCCCCCAAGTGGAGCTTTGACTACTGCGCCAGCACCATGGCTTATACAGACGCCCCCAAGTCAGAAGAAAAGATGGACGCGTTCCTTGCCAAAGTGCGGGCGCTGGATCTGAATTGCAGCGGGTTTTATCTGTCCTCCGGCTACACCGCCATCGGCAACCAGCGTTGCGTGTTCCACTGGAACAGAGAGAAGTTCCCGGACCCGGCACGGTTTATCGGCAAATTCAACGCCGCCGGGGTGCACCTGATTCCCAACATCAAGCCGGCGTTCCTAACCAGCCACCCGATGTACGATGACCTGGCGGCCAAGGGTCTCTTTGTCAAGAATGCAGACGGCAGCCCCTATGTTACCCAGTTTTGGGACGGCCTGGGCAGTTACCTGGACTTTACTAACCCGGAGGCCTTTGCTTTTTGGCACGATCAGGTGACGGAAAAACTGCTGCAAAACGGCATGGACGCCACTTGGAACGACAATAACGAATTTGACATTCAGGACCCAACCGCTGTGGCTGTGGGCTTTGGCGGCAAGGCGGCCCCGGCTGCCCATATTCGCCCGGCGCTCACCTACTTAATGGTGCTCAGTTCCTATCAGGCGCAAATGGAAATGCGCCCGGCAGAACGGCCGTTCCTTTCTACCCGCAGTGCCGGGATCGGTCTGCGACGGTTGGCCCAAACCTGGAGCGGTGACAACTATACATCCTTCCACGATCTGCGCTACTGTCACTATGTAGGAATGACGCTGAGCCTGTCCGGCTTTTACTTTTACGGCCACGATCTGGGCGGTTTTTCCGGGGAAATGCCTTCCAAGGAGCTGCTGCTGCGTTGGATCCAGCACGGTGTATTTGAGCCCCGCTTTACCATTCATTCCTGGAACGCGGACGGCTCCGCCACCATGCCCTGGAGCTATCCGGAGGTGATAGACAGTGTGCATGCCCTGTTTGACCAGCGTAAGGCTCTGCTGCCCTACTATTACAGCACCGCCTACCGCAGCGTGCAGGAGGAGCTGCCCTTACAGGCACCCCTGTGCCTCTATTATGACGACCGGCAAATCCATCCGGATGATCCTGCGTTTTTGCTGGGGCGCGACCTGCTGGCAGCCTGCGTACTGGATCAGGGCATAGAGGATATAGAAGTTTACTTGCCGTCCGGTGAGATCTGGTACAAGGACGACCGGTGTTACACCGGCGGGCAGACAGTGCACTGCACATTCCCGCTACCGGCACCGTGCCCTATTTTGTGCGTGGCGGCTGCGTATTTCCCCTGGATGTTGGGCCTACCGGGTTCCAAAAGCCCAGTCGGGTGCAGTTCACCGTCTATCCCATTGATAACGGCACCTTCCAAAGCCGCTACTTTGATGATGACGGCCACACCTATGCCTACCGGGACGGCCACTGCGTGGACGCGGTCTTTACCGTTGCTTGTGCTGCCGATACCGTTACCGTGCAGGTAGAGAACCGGGGCGACACCCCCTTTACACCGAACATTCGCCTAACCTCGGCAGACCGCCGCCAGCTGATTGTCAAGTAAATCCAAACATAAAGCAGTCGATAAAAATCGGCTGCTTTTTTACGGAAATCAAAAAATGTTCAAAAAAGTCTTGACTTAGAGTCAACTCCAAGGTATATACTACCCTTGAAACGAGGTGAGCCTATGACCATTAAAGAAGTCAGCGAAAAGTACAACATTTCCCAGGACACCCTGCGCTACTACGAGCGGGTGGGTATGATCCCCCAGGTGCACCGCACAGGCGGCGGCATTCGGGATTATCAACAGGACGATCTTGCTGGGTAGAACTGGCCATTTGTATGCGCAGCGCCGGTCTACCGGTAGAGGTGATGATCGAGTATGTGCGGCTCTATATGCAGGGCGACAGCACCATTCCCGCCCGGTTGCAACTGCTGCCGGACCAAAAAGTCGCACTGGAGGCCCAAATGGCAGACACGCAGCGTATGCTGGACAAATTGGAGTACAAGATCTCTCGCTACCGGGTGGCGGTAAAAACCGGCAAGCTCACCTGGGATTAACAAAAGGAGGAAACGCAAAATGTATTTGGAAAAGATCAACGGCCCTGCCGATGTAAAAGCCTTAAACAGCCCCGAGCGCACCGTCCTGGCGGCAGAAATGCGCACCGCGCTGATTCAAAAACTCAGCCGTCACGGCGGCCACTGCGGTCCCAACTTGGGACTGGTGGAGGCCACCATTGCCCTGCACACGGTGTTTGACTCTCCCAAGGACCGGTTTGTCTTTGATGTGTCGCACCAGACTATCCCCACAAGATGCTTACCGGGCGCAGCTACGGCTTCTTAGACCCGGCCCGGTATGACGATATTACCGGGTACAGCGCGCCCCAGGAGAGCGCCCACGACCCTTTACGCTGGGCCACACTTCCACCTCCGTCAGCCTGGCCTGCGGCTTGGCAAAGGCACGGGACGCCAAGGGCGAGCACCACAATGTGGTGGCCATTATCGGCGACGGCTCTCTGTCCGGCGGCGAGGCGCTGGAGGGGCTGGACCTGGCCGGTGAGATGGACAGCAACCTGATCATCGTGGTTAACGACAACGGTATGTCCATTGCAGAGAACCACGGCGGCATTTATAAAAATTTGGAGCTACTGCGCCAATCCGGCGGCAAGGCAGAGTGTAACCTGTTCCGCGCTATGGGGCTTGATTATGTATTCCAGCCGGAGGGCAATCACACAGACGCGCTGATTGAGACCTTTCAGCAGGTCAAGGACTGCGACCACCCGGTAGTGGTACACATTGTCACCGAGAAAGGCAAGGGCTACGCCCCGGCAGAGACCCACAAGGAGAACTGGCACTGGTGTATGCCCTTCGACCCTAAAACCGGCGAGAGCACAGTGCACTTTGAGGGCGAGGACTACGCCGATCTAACCGCCCGGTATCTGCTGGGGGAAATGCAAAAGGACCCCAAAGTGGTGGCCATCACCGCCGGCACCCCCACCGTATTCGGCTTTACCGAGGATCTGCGTAAGCAGGCAGGCAAACAATTCATGGATGTGGGCATTGCCGAGGAGACCGCCGTAGCGCTGGCCAGCGGACTGGCTGCCGGCGGTGCCAAGCCGGTGTATGGCGTGTACAGCACCTTTTTGCAGCGCACCTATGACCAACTGAGCCAGGACCTGTGCATCAACAACAACCCGGCCACCCTGCTGGTGTTCGCCGCCTCTGTGTACGGTATGAACGATGTGACCCACCTGGGCATCTTTGACATTCCCATGATCTCCAACATTCCCAACCTGGTGTACCTGGCACCCACCACCAAGGAGGAGTATTTTGCCATGCTACACTGGAGCATGACCCAGCGGGAACACCCGGTAGCCATTCGCGTACCGGCCTGCGGCGTACTCTCCGACGGCAAGGCAGTCACCAAGGACTTTGGCAAGTTGAACACCTATGAAGTGACCCAGGCGGGCAGCGATGTGGCCTTTATCGGCTGGGCAGCTTTTATCCCCTGGCACAGCAAGCGGCTGCGGAATATGAAAAGCGCACCGGCGCGCGCCCCACGGTGATCAACCCCTACTATATCACCGGGCTGGACAAGGAACTGCTGGCCCAGCTGGGCAAGACCCATAAAACCGTAGTTACCCTGGAGGATGGCGTGCTGGACGGCGGCTTTGGCCAAAAGATCGCAGCCTACTACGGCGGAACAGACACCAAGGTGCTGTGCTACGGCCTGCAAAAAGAATTCCTGGATCGCTACGATGTGCAGACCGTGCTAAAAGAGAACCATCTGACCCCCCAGCAGATCAATGACGATCTGTAAAACCTGTAAGGGAAACAAAAATGGCAAAAACATTGGTCGTCTATTATTCTCAATCTCGGGGCAACACCAAAAAGATTGCCCGGGAAATTGCGTCTACCCTGGCCGGCGACCGCCAGAAGACCCCAATACCCGCCGTCACCGCCTGGGCAGAAGAGCTGAAATAACCGGCCATACCAAAACGACCCGCCGACTTTTGCCGGCGGGTTTTATTTTATGGTGGATATTTGGCTGCAGGTTTGCTATAATAGAGATAAGATCAAAGAAAGGAAGTGCAACGATGCCTTATATTAAGAATGTACCTCATGAGGCGATTTTCAGTCTTGCGGATCAAGTCCGGGTGCAGCCCGGCCAGGTGGTCAGCAAAACCCTGGCGCAGAATGACGCCGTCAGCGTGACCCTGTTTGCCTTTGCAGCCGGTGAGGAGATCGGCACCCATGATTCCACCGGCGATGCTATGGTTACCGTGCTGGAGGGTGTGGGTCAGTTCACCATAGACGGTGTGCCCTACCTGGTAAAACCCGGCGAGGCGCTGGTCATGCCCGCCAAAAAGCCCCATTCGGTGTACGCCCCGGAGAATTTCAAGTGGCTGCTGACGGTTATCTTCCCCCATAACAACTAAATACTCATAAAAAGGACCGACGGTTACATACCATCGGTCTTTTTTTTATAAGCATTATATGTGATCGCCCATATTGGACAGCTCTGTGAAATCCTCTATGTACCATTCTCCGTTCTCTCCGGGCGAAAACCGCCAACCGAAATCCGTTACGGTTTGGTCGATATATCCGTCATAATACACAGCTTTTAAAATCAGGCAATCGCCGGAGGGGCAATAATCATCGCCCATAAAAATCAAACGCTGTAAAACCAACTTGTGGCTAAACCCGGAGAATTGCGCCTTTGCTAAAGCAGCGCACGCATCAATATCTGCTCTTGTATAGCGCGCAGAAGTACCGTAATCGATCTGTACATCTGACACATCCGCCTTTTGATTTTTCATCTGGCATCCGGTAAATATCAACACCAGCAAAATCAAACACGCCAGCGCCCGGGATGTTGCACAAACACGATTTTTCACATCGTTCACCTCTTTCAGCCTCAATATAACACGCCAAAGCGCTTCTTGTCAAGGCAGCCGGTCAACCGCAATATGTATCTTCCGTATCAGCTAAGAGGCGTAAATGCCCGCCATCAAAATAATAGATATTCTCTTTCTTAAACCCATAAGTGCCGTTGATCAGCGCAATGTGCGGTTCAAAAGTGAAAAGACGCACCCGGCTCAATTTTTTGTGATTGCCGGCTTGAATATAAATACGGTGATTTTTGTTTTTCACTACAGAGTGACCCAAATTGCCATTAAAATCCAAATTATGATACCCTTGTGCACGAATGTAATCGTTCATATACGCATAAAGCTGTTCAAAGGTAGTACTTGTATCTACAAAGCGTCTCAATTCCGCGTGTAACTGATCCTCAAAGCGCACACCATTGCGAATTTCCGCCTCTGCAATATCATCTAATTGCCGAACCACCTGCCCATTTTGTACAACATATGTCCGGGCGAAATCGCCCCAGATCCGCCGCCGTTGCGGTGACAGATCAATGGTGAGTACATCATTAGACTGAATACAGGTATGCGCCGGCACATACTCCCGACCGGACACAGAAAGCAGCGTATCCGGGTGATGAAAAACCAAAGCACCTACATCGTAATACCAAAACGATTGCGCACCGTTTGCCAACATATAGGTTTCGCACAAGGTCTTGATCTGATCCACAGTCTGACCCACCTGTATATAGCTTTGAATAAATTGCATGGTATCCGCAGCAAGCTGCTGCATAGCGGCATATTTTTGAAGTGTAGAACGAAGCATCATCATACCTCTCATAAGTATACAAAAACAGCCCGACAAGGAACCTTACCGGGCTGCATTTTTGATTTATTTCTTCTGAGGCCGTTGTAGCCGTTCTTTTCCTGGAAAGCGGCGATCTTGTCGATCACGCCAAGGATCACATCAAAGCCGTCGCCTACAGTCTCCATCTCAAACCGCTCCGGCATATCCCGCCAGGTGTGGTAATAATAGGTGAGCATGGGGTTCTGGGCCGCAAAGGTCACGGACTTAATACCGCGCGGGTCATAGGCGTAGAGTCGCAGCCGCCAACGGGATTGTGGATACAACCGTTTGTTTTGCTCTCAATACCCAACTCGTTAAAGGTGTCCTTAAACATCTTTTCCATATCCGTATCAAAGCGCACGCCCTGCCAGTCGTCCTTGATCACCACTTCAAAATACTCTTTATCTGCCACAGAGTCAATGTTAATGTTCCAGGCGTTCTGGGACAGATCGTCAAAGCGGTGCTCCTGGGCAAAATGCATGGAGCCGCGCAGACCCGCCTCCTCAGAGCCGATATTGGCGTCTACAATGCGGCAGTTCTTGGGCATCTTTTCCGGGTGCTCCTTGAAATACTTGATCACCGCATAGCTCAGGCCGATGCCGGTGGCGTTATCCATAGCGCCACGAGAAGCGTTGCGTGGATTGGGATCGCCCCACATCACCACAAACAGAGAACCAATGGCGGTAACGATAGGCACAAAGTTCATAATGAACATAAAGGTGTCCCAGCCTGAGAGGCCAGCATGGTCTGTGCCCACTGGGCGCCGGCGTAATCGCAAATGTTCACGACAGCCATAAACACAGAAAACAGCGCAATAAAGAAAAAGCAAACCGCGCCGAAGCCCACCTTGCCGTATGTAGCAATCAAGCCCATAATCGGCTTGGTCTTGGCATACTTATATGCGTGCTCACTGTGGCGCCAGCACCAGGACGTATCCGTATGGCCGGACAGGATAATGGTATAGTCATACTTGCCGTCCTCCGGCTCCAGCACGCCAAGGGTATTGCGGCTGATCTCCTGGGGGAAGAACATATCAAACCAGGTCTTGTAGAAAAAGCAGCTCATCACCAGCCAAAAGATCGTAATGAGACCCAGCGCAGCCAGGGCGTACCACAGCTTATTAAAGCCGCAGGCCAGGGCGATAATGGCGCCGATGCTCAGGATCACGCCGGACCAACCGGCATAGGACAGACCGCCGATACCGGAACGGGGTGAAACGGCGAACTCCTCCGTCTTCGGTTCAATGCCGATGTCGCGCAGCTTGTCGCCCATATACTGATGGAATTTGATTTCACCGTCAGAGCCGGGCAAGCGGGAGCCGATCTTGTGTGCAGCGTGTTCCACAATGTCCATAGCTTCGCGGGCATAGGATTTGGATTCTTCTCTCATGTTCAGGCCTCCTGTTCAGATTTTGAAAAAAGATAATTATATTTTAAGATAACTCTGACAAAAATGCAAGCAGAAATTCATGATCTTGCATAAATATTCGCCAAATCCAGGAAATTGTAGCGTAGCACAGCGTTAAAGCAGTACAGCTAAGAAAAAAGCGGCAGCATTTGCTACCGCTTTGAACTGTGGAGACGTCGTGCCGAACCTGATTCTTTTAGCAGAGAATTTCAGGGCTGCGGTTTTCTCTCTCTAATATATGACTGAAAACCGCTCTATCCCCTGCCAAAATGCAATAGCAGCGCCAAGAGCAAAGCAGCCAACGCCCACAGGGTCACGCACAGCGCCGCCGTCCACACCCGGCACCGACGGAATGTGCGCACACGATTCCCCGGGCGCACCGCTGCCGCCAGTACCGTTTGGATATGCGTATCCCCCAGGGTATGGGGCACCGGCGGAAAATGTACCACCCGGTCCACCGCAGCCAGCAGCCGATTGACCCCACGGCTGCTGTAAGGGGTGGCCACCACCACCGGGCACCCCAGCCCGGCAGACAGCGCTGCCGGATCAATGATAACACCGCGCCGCCGGGCAGCACCCCGATCAGTGATGTACACCACCAGCCGATGACTGCGCTGCCAAAGGGCAGGCAACGCCGCCAGTGCCCGCTGCAGATCCAGCGCCGGGGTCACCAGCACCGTACAGTCCGCCCCGCGCAGCGCCGGACTTTGCAGAGCGCACAGAGGCAGCAGCCGCAAATCATAAGTAATATGCCGATACGAATAGCACCAGGCACCACCCTGCCGCCGCCCCAAAAGCTCCTGCAGCAAGTTCTCCTTACCCCCATTGTTACCGCCCACCAATACCACGGTACACTCGCCCATACTACCCCTTCTTTGCCGTTATTTCTTACCCATTCTATGCAGGCGTCGATCAAATGTGACGGCAAGCGTACTTTTGTTCAATTTAGGCTGTTCTCGACGGCTGGGTATTGATTTTGGCGTAGAGGCTGTGGTACAATGAAATTGCAAAATTATGCTCCGCTTTGCGGCGGGGAGGATAAGAGAGGTAAAATCCATGGCAGAAAAGCTAAAGTATTTTGTAAACGGCCAATTCCGTGAGTCCAAGACGGACAAATGGTACGACCTGCACAATCCGTCCACCGGCGAAATCACCGGCCAGGCGCCCTGCTGCACCAACGATGAGGTGCTGGAGGCCATTGCGGCCGCCAAAGCTGCCTATCCGGCTGGAGCGCCACCCCGGCCATTAAGCGGGCACAGATTCTATATAGAGTGCGGGAACTGATCCTGGAGCGCATGGACGAACTGACCATGAGCGTTGCCAAGGAAAACGGCAAAGTTTGGGCAGAATCCGAGGGAGATGTGCTCAAGGCAAAAGAGGCACGGAGCTGGCCACCCAGGTACCGTCCCTGATGATGGGTGAGTCCATTATGGACGCCTCCCGCGGGTACGATACCGTGAAATACAGAGAGCCGCTGGGCGTGTTTGCCGGCATTGTGCCTGTAAACTTCCCGGCCATGATCCCCTTTGGTTGGATGGCACCCACCTGTATCGCCACCGGCAACACCCTGGTGCTGAAAGCCGCTTCACTGACCCCCAAGACCGCCATGCTCTTTGCTCAGCTGTACAAGGACGCAGGCGTGCCGGACGGTGTCATCAATGTGGTCACCTGCTCCCGCAATGAAATCAATACCATTTTGGAGCACCCGGATGTAAAGGGTATTACCTTTGTTGGCTCCACCCCGGTGGGTCTGAAAATCTATGAAAAAGCCGCTGCCAACGGCAAGCGCTGCCAGGCCCTGTGCCAGGCCAAGAACCATGCCCTGGTGATGGAAGACTGCGCCTTAGAGCGTACGGTAGCCGGCGTGATCAACTCTGCATTCGGCTGTGCCGGTCAGCGCTGCATGGCGCTGTCCTGCTGCGTGGTACAGGACAGCATTGCAGACGCCTTTGTGGCGGAGCTGAAAAAGCAGGCGGAGAAAGTGAACTGCGGTCCCGCCTGGGATAAGAGCTCCCGCCTGGGTCCCATCACTTATGAAAAGCATTATAAAGAGGTTCTGGCTGATATTGACAAGGGCGTAGCCGAGGGCGCCACCCTGGTGTTGGACGGCCGTAACACCGTTGTGGAGGGCTACGAGAACGGTTACTTTGTAGGCCCCACCATCTTTGACCATGTAACGGCAGATATGACCATCGGCGACGAAGAGGTCTTTGGTCCGGTGCTATGCATCAAACGGTGCAAGGACTTTGAGGAGGGCTTGGCCATCATGAACGCCAACCCCTATGCCAACGGCTCCGTGATCTACACCCAGAGCGGCTATTATGCCCGGGAGTTTGCCCGCCGTACCGACGGCGGCCAGGTCGGCATCAATGTGGGTATTCCGGTACCGGTAGGCTTTATCCCCTTCAGCGGGCACAAAAAGTCTTTCTTCGGCGACCTGCATTGTCTGGGTAAGGACGCTTATCGCTTCTACACAGAGAGCAAGGCGGTCACCACCCACTGGTTCGATGAGGAGGAGAAAAAGGCAACGGAAGTCTCCACCTGGGACGGCACCATCTAAGCCGGATAAACAGCAAGAGCACACCGATTATGGTGTGCTCTTTTCTTATACTTTCTTTTATCCGTTCTCTTTGTCCGTGCCAAACAGACCCTGACTTTCGCCGTATGTATCGGTGAGCTGAGCGCCGGGGCAGTCTTGCAAAATGCGAAACGGCCGCTGCGTATACCGAGGGTGGAAAACGGTTACGTGGGAGCAGCACAGGTCCCGGGTGTGCCGTGCCCAAATGCCGTAGGACGGCAGATTACGAAAGCGCCAGCCCTCCGGATATGTGCGCACATATTCCGGGATAAACAGCCGCCGATCCACGATCTCCGGCCGATTGGCATAGGTGATCTGCACGTCACGCAGCGTCACCCGCTCCACACGATGGGTTCGACCTGCTGGCGATACCCGGCAATGATAATGGGAATTTCCGCCTCCCGGGCTGTGATCCTATTAAAAGTAATGTCCCGCACGGCGCTTTTGCCGTCAAAGCGGTGCTTGTCCACTGTGCCGCCGGGCTGCTTCTTAGCGCCGAACTCTACTGCGTTGGCACTCTCTTCGGTCACGGTGGCTGCTCGGTTGCGGTTGCCAGTCGCACAAAAATCGGGCAGGTACAGCGGGTCATCTCCATATCTTCAAAATGCACCTGCGATACCACTGAGCCGTCGCAGGCCTCTACACTGATACCGCTGACAGCGCCGGGTACAGATCTTGCAGTTCCAGCCGGCACCGGCGTACGGTCACATCCGTAATGGGATAAGTGGTCTCCGTGCCGATTTTTATACAGTTGGTGCGACTGTCTATCCGGCAGTCCTCTACCAAAATATGGCGCATTTCGCCGCTGCTGCCCAACCATACAGCGTGCTTAAAAACAAAACCGTCGTCCGCAGTAGACACCATACAGTGCCGAAAGATCAAGTCCTGCCCACCTACAATATCAAAGCCGTCTGCGTTGGCTACATTTCGATTATTCCGAATGGCGGCGTACTCTACCAGCGCATCCCGACACATTTGCAGCCGACAGGTCCAGTGGGCGCTGTTTTGGAAAAGGAAATGGTGGATATGCACCCCTTGGCACCGCTCCAGGCACAGCAGCCCGCCGTACTTACTGGGGTGGGCAAAGCGCAGCTGGGCACGGTAGGTGCGCCGCATTTCGATCACATCAATCAAGTTTGCCGGTTTGGTACAGTTCTGCGGCAGCGCCGGGCGCAGGCCAAAGCGGTGTCCCTCTCCCTCCAAACCGCCGCCACCGGTGAGGGTTACATTGGTTAGATCCCGGCCATACAACAGCGCCTTGTGGCGAAAACCCTTACCGTCAGGTCGCACGGCAAGAAAGCTGCCCGGGGTAATAAAAAGCGTCACCCCGCTGCGCAGCTCCACCGTAGACATGGGATAGCTACCCCCGTCCACCAGCACAGTGCCGCCTACTTTCGCCGCCGCGTCCACCGCCTGCTGTACGGCCACAGCGTTATCCTCCGCCGCCGGATCTGCTCCAAAGGTGCGAATGTCAAACACTTCCCCTGCCGGGACGGGCAGCGGTTTTGTTAGGTGCCGCGGCTCAAAATCCGCAGCAAAATCAAAAGGGCGCACCTGACAATACGGTTCGCCCTCTGTAATCCGCAGATCCTGCCCAAACAGCAGCGTATGCAGCTTATCTATTCCGATTCGTCTCGTTTTACGCATAGGTAAATCCCCGTCGATTTTCGTTGTGCCCGCAACGGAGCCGTCGGCTATATATTATACTACAAAACAGCCAAAACCTCAATACTTTTTCTTTCTCTCCCGGTGGTGTATAATATGGGTACAGAGGTATACCTCTGAATTCCCAAAGGGGTGATAGTATGATCAACATTACGGCAAGAGGATTTGACCTAAAGCAAGGCACCAAAGACGGTATTGACAAAGAACTGCAGCGCATTGAAAAAATGCTGCCGGACAACGCCTCCTTTGATGTGACCTTAGCCAAGGTAAAGGACGGCTACAAGTGCGACATTACAGTCAAGTACATTGGCTCCTTTATCCGCGGCGAGGCACGGGCAGACAAGATTGAGCCGGTCATTGATATGGCAGTAGACGACCTGAAGCGAAAGCTGCGCAAGCTAAAGACCTACCTGGTAGATAAGAAGCGTAAGGGCGGCATTGACAGATCGCCTCCATGCTGGAGCCCATAGAAGAAGTGACCATGGACGACTTTGAGAGCTATGACAGCTCCGCTGTGGATATTCAGCGCAAAAAGAACATTCAATTGCAAATGATGACCGACGATGAGGCCATCGTGCAGATGGAAATGCTGGGACACAGCTTCTTTGTTTATCTGGCGCCGAACGGCCAAACCTGCGTGATCTACAAACGAGGCAAAGGCTATGGTCAGTTAATTTGTAGCTGACCGGCGTACACCGAAAAACGCATTTTTATTCAATTTTGCCGTGAGTGAAAACTCACGGCAATCTTTTTTGTGCAAAGTGGAAAAATAGATACGCGTACATTGACTAATACCTATGATATTGGTATAATTTATACAAAAATAAACGGAAGCAACGCTTCTGAAGAGAGGGATTTTGTATGACTTATACAGAAAAAGTGCTGGCAGATCTGAAAGCAAAGAACCCGGATCAGCCGGAATTTATCCAGGCCGCCACAGAGGTTTTAGACGCATTGGCGCCGGTGGTCAACAACGATCCGAAATACCAAAAACCAGCTTGTTGGAGCGGTTGGTTGAGCCGGAACGGCAGATCATGTTCCGCATTCCGTGGGTGGACGATCATGGCCAGGTGCATGTAAACCGCGGCTACCGCGTGCAGTTTAACTCTGCCATCGGCCCCTACAAAGGCGGTCTGCGCCTGCACCCCAGCGTAAACCTGTCTATCATCAAGTTTTTGGGCTTTGAGCAGATCTTCAAAAACAGCCTGACCGGCCTGCCCATCGGCGGCGCCAAGGGAGGCTCTGACTTTGACCCCAAGGGCAAGAGCGATATGGAAGTGATGCGCTTCTGCCAGGCATTTATGAATGAGCTGTATAAATATGTAGGTGCGGACGAGGACGTACCCGCCGGCGACATCGGCACCGGTGCCCGCGAGGTAGGTTACTTATACGGTCAGTACAAGAAACTGACGAACCGCTCCGAGGGCGTGCTCACCGGTAAGGGTCTGAGCTTCGGCGGCTCCCTGGCTCGTACTGAGGCTACCGGCTACGGCCTGGTGTATATTACCGAGGAAATGCTCAAGGACCACAATAAGGATCTTAAAGGTGCTCGTGTGGCCGTGTCCGGCTCCGGTAATGTGGCCATTTACGCTATGGAGAAGGCTCGGCAGTTAGGCGCAAAAGTCATCTGCTGCTCCGATTCTACCGGCTACGTGATTGACGAAAACGGCATTGATGTAGAGGCTGTAAAGCAGATTAAGGAAGTGGACAGAAAGCGCATTTCTGTGTATGCGGAGAGCCATCCCACCGCCACTTATGCAGAGGGCTCTGTGTGGGACGCCGTGACCTGCGATGTGGCGCTCCCCTGCGCCACCCAGAATGAGATCCACGCCGCGCAGGCGCAGCGCCTGGTAGACACCGGCTGCTACGCAGTGTGTGAGGGCGCCAATATGCCCACGGACGCAGCGGCCACAGAGGTGTTCCTGCAAAATCACATTCTGTTCCTGCCCGGCAAAGCTTCCAACGCCGGCGGCGTAGCCACCTCCGCACTGGAGATGGGCCAGAACTCCATTCGCTCCAGCTGGACTTTTGACGAGGTAGATGCCAAGCTGCAAGGCATTATGGTCAACATCTACCACAACATGAAAGAGGCTTGTGAAAAGTACAATGCCCGCGACAACTTCGTTGTTGGTGCCAACATCGCCGGCTTTATGAAAGTGGCCGATGCCATGATGGCGCAAGGCGTGGTTTGATCCAACAAACCTCATATAAACACAAAGCAGTCTGCTACGGCAGGCTGCTTTTTCTTATTGACAAAGGAGCAAACCTGTGTTATGCTTTATACATACCATTGGTATGTAAGGAGGAGCTATGAGCAGGAATAAATACCCGGAACAGACCCGGGAACAAATTTTAGATACCGCCACACGCCTGTTTTTGCAGCAGGGGTACGAACACACCACCATACAGAATATCATCGACCAGCTGGGTGGCTTGACCAAAGGCGCGGTGTACCACCATTTTTCCTCCAAGGAAGCGATCTTAAACGCCGTTGCCGCCCGTATTTTTGAGAACAATTCCCTGTCCGCCACTTGGCAAAAAATCGCAGTATCCACAACATTAACCGGCAGTCAAAAGCTGACCCAAATGCTGCTCGCTGCCATTACAGACCCACAGGAAGCCCAATTCCGCAAACTGGGTGTGCAACTGCGTAACTCTCCCCAAATGCTGCGCGACTTGCTGTATCGCAGCGTAGAAGAAATTGCGCCTACCGCCTTTTTGCCGGTGGTCGAAGCGGGCATTGCCGACGGTTCGCTGCAAGTGGCCGAACCGACAGCCTTTGCAGAAGTGGTGGCGCTGCTTGCCAATCTTTGGCTAAGCCCGCTGGTATTTTCTGATGGCCCGGAAAAGCGGAAGCAAAAGCTGGCATTTCTCTGTACCCTTTGCGAACCCACCGGGCTGGACTTAGCGCCCTTGCAACCTTATTTAGATCAATTATAAACGCCCATTCGCCCGCTGCTTTGCAGCGGCTATTCTTTGAATTTATACATACCGCTGGTATGTAAGGAGGAAATATGGATACTTACACAAAAAGAGAACGGACCATCTATCTACTGGGTATGCTGGGTCAAAACTTGATATACGGCGTGATCGGCACCGGGCTGACCTACTATTTTCAAAGTGTGATCTTTTTGCCTGCACTGGCCATCAGCACCATCACCCTGCTATCTAAAATAGCCGAATTCCTGTGTGATCCCTATGTGGGTATGCGCATTGACCGCAGTCAAAATACCAAAGGCAAATGCCGCACTTATCTTATATTTTCGCCGCTGCCGATTTTTATTTTTTCGCTGCTCTGCTTTCTTAATCGTTCCTATACGGCAGCAGAAACATCCACCGCCCGCCTGGGTATCTTACTGGCTGCCGGGCTTAGTTTCATCGGCTTTGGCATTTGCTTTTGCTTCGGCGACGTAGCGCTATGGACATTGCCAAACTTAATGACAAAAAGCCGCAAGGACCGCAACGCATTGCTGGCACAGGCACGGATCGTTGCAGGAATTTGCGGTGCCGGCATCAGTTTGCTGCTATTGCCGTTATCGCAGGCTGCGGGCAATCACTTTTCCAAACAGCTAAACGACCCTACCTTAGGGCTGCAAATGGGGACCGTCTTGGTTTGCGGCAGTATTTTGCTCCTAGGCATGCTCCTGTTTCAGCCGGTAGCTTTTGCACCCGGGAGCGCGTGACCGCTCCACCGGCAGAAAAGCGCAGCCTATGGCAAAATCTTACGGAAATGTGGCGCATGCAAAGTTATCGTCGTATTTTGCTCTCCGGATTGCTGCGCACGCCTACCGGGCTAATGAATTTGCTGCAAATGACCGTGCTGTCTTACTACTTTGGCAATAACGGGCGCACGCCTTATGTGCACTATATGCTGCTCTTAGGCATTCCGGCCTTTTTAGGCCAACTCATCGCAGCAGGTGTAGCTCCCAAACTGGCAGACAAGCACGGCGCAGCCACCACATTTGCACAAGCCAATGTATTTGCGGGACTGGCTTTATTGGCCGCCTTTGCGCTGTTCCTTTGCCGACCGCAGCAGCTAACACAAGCCCTGCCCTTTACGCTCTTGATCCTGCTTCTGTTTTGTAATATGTTTTGCTGCGGTCTGGTCAATACCGTGCAATCCATTTTAATTGCAGACGCAGCAGACCTAACGGAGAAAGAAAGCGGCATACGCCGGGACGGCATTTTTGTGTCCGGGCAATCCTTACTCATCAAGCTGTCCACCGGTGTGTCTGCTTTGCTGCAAGGGCTGGTGTTTGCGATCAGTGGCTTTAGCGGAACCGCCGTCCGTCAAATCAACCGGGCGCTATATGCCGGTGCCGACTTCGCAACGGATCCGTCATTTGCAACGCCGCGCTTCGCTATGTTCTTTTTATTTCTGTGCCTGCCGGGGATCGCCTATCTGCTTTCTGCGCTGCCGTACAGGAAAGGCAGAAATCCACATAAGGCACCTGTATAAGCGCCCTCTATACGTTGTTCACATCAAAATCTATACAAAAAAAGCGCAGCCCCTATGGGTTGCGCTTTTATATTTTGCCTATGTGCTCCGCTATGGATCTTCCAGCATAAAAAGCCCTCTGAAAAATACGGAGGCGCTCCAAACAGAGTGCCTCCCATATTCTTTGCTATTTCATTTTACAGTGCGGCGATGAGCGCTTCCATTTGGTCCATTTTGCGCTCCATATCCGCCACCAGGGCAAACTGGTTGCGGGCGCGCACCAGGTTATGCTCCGGGTAAGCGGTCTTAAAGTAGGTGTCGCCGTTCAGGTAATCGGTCAAAAAGCGCATACCGCACTCAAAAGTCATCAACTGGCAGAAAAGGCCAACTGGTCGATCTCTGTTTGGGTCAGGCTTTCCCCCGCCTGGGACAAAAAGCCCTTGGCATAGGCGCCGAAATACTCCAGATCCAAACTCACCTTGGACAGGTCCGCCTCGTCCTCGGCAGCGGTATTGGCGCCAAAGCGAATTGAGTCGCCAAAATCATAATGGGCAAGACCCGGCATCACTGTGTCCAGGTCGATCACGCAAATGGCCTCGCCGGCGGTGGCGTCAAACAGCACATTATTCAGCTTGGTATCATTATGGGTCACCCGCAGGGGCAACTGACCGGCAGCCGCCAAGTCGCTAAGCCGATGGGTGTCTGCCTTGCGGTCCTTTACAAACTGAATTTCCGCCTGCACAGCGGCGGCACGACCGGCCTTGTCCGCTTCTACCGCCGGGAGAAACTCGTTCTCATACCGCCACAGGGTATTATGGAAATTCGGAATCGTCTCATACAAAGTCTCAGCCGGAAAATCCGCCAGCAGGTGCTGGAACCGACCAAATGCCTCGCCGCTCTTTTGGAACAGAGCTGCGCTCTCCACCGCGTCATAGCTGGTAGAGTCCTTTACAAACACATAGGCGCGGAAGTAGTCCCCATCCGGTGCAGTGTAATACTGCGCGCCATCCTTGGTCTTAATAAAGTGCAGGGTCTCCCGGTCCGGGTCGCCGCCGGCAGCCCGAATCTTCTCCTGCAAAAGGAAGTGACTGCAAACACATTCTGCATCAGCCGGTCAATGTCACGAAATACATTGTGATTGACCTTCTGCAGCACGTACCGCTGCTGACCGCCCTCCGGCAAATCGGTTGTTACGATATAGGTTGTATTGATATGGCCGTTGCCAAAGGCCCGGCAATCCGCCGTCTTGCCTGAAAATCAAAGCGGTCGATCACCTGCTGAATACTCTCCATACAAGGGTCCTCCCTTATTCTTGCGCGTACGCTCAAAATGTCCTTTTATTTTACACTATTATGCCATCTTTTTCAATACCTAAAATAAAGACCGTACCGACTATGCCTGTCGATACGGTCTTACTTTGTACAAATGTTGACTTACTCTCGGCGTAGCGCCTCAATAGGCGACAGCTTAGCAGCCTTGCGGGCCGGGTAAATGCCGAAGAACAGCCCAACACCGCTGGAGAATGCCAGTGCCAGCAGGATCACCCACCAAGTGATCTTGGGGGTAATATTGATAACGGCACAGGCCGCATACGCGCCTGCAATACCCAATACCAAGCCAATGATACCGCCAATCAAGCACAAAATCACCGATTCGGTTAGAAACTGCAAGGTGATTACCTTGGTCTTGGCGCCCAAGGACTTTCGTATGCCGATCTCCCGCGTTCGCTCGGTTACGGACACCAGCATAATATTCATCACGCCGATGCCGCCAACGATCAGAGAAATGGCGCCTACGCAGGCAATAAATGCGGTCAGCACCTGCATAACAATATCTACGATCTGAATATAAGTGGCCATATTCTGAGCAATGTACATATTCTTGGCAAAATTGCCGTGAGCCGCCTTTAAGTAGTTGACGGTGGCGTTACCTACGGCGTCATTGTCTGCACCGTCCTGGGCGATCACGAAAATGGAGCTCAGGTTGGAGTTGGCGCCGGTGATCTGGGTCAGCGTGGTGCAGGGCATAAACAGGGCGATCACCGGAGAGTCCTCGTTCTGCTGAAACATAGTTGACAGAGAGGAACTGCCGCCGGCGGACTGAGCAATCTGGTCAATATTGGCCACACCCACTACCTTGACCTTCATGGACTTACCGCTGGAGGACACAGTCACATACTCGCCGGTCACATCTTCATACCCAAATACACTTTGCGCACTGTTAATACCGATCACGGCAATAGGCGAATTGGCGCTATACTCCTCATCGGTAAAGAACCGACCGTAGGTGCAGCCTTCGGTCAAGGCGTACTGAATATCGCTGTTTACGCCAACCAGCATGGCGGTAGCTTCCTTGGCCTGGGAGTCAATGGTGGCCTTGCCAAAGCCCATCAGCATAGGCGAGCAGCGATCTACGCCGTTTACACGGCTTTTAATATTTTCTACATCCTTTAAGGTGATGTAGTCGTTGTCGGTCGCCTGGGTGGTATCTACCGTAACCATCACGGCGTTGGAGCCCATATCCTCGATCAGCGAGACGATATAGTCCCGGGCACCGGTACCGGCTCCCACGATCATGATCACGGAGCTGATACCGATAATGATACCCAGCATGGTCAGGAGCGAGCGCATCCAGTTCGCCTTTATGGCTTTGACAGCGATTTTAAAGCTTTCTGAAATGTTCACAAAAAGTGCTCCTTATTTCGTTGTACTCAGTTTGTCAACCACCTTAACCTTAAAGGTGTCTTCCTTATAGGTAGAGGACGGTGCGGCAACGATCTTGTCCCCAGCTTTCAGGCCGTCTGTCACCTGGTATGCGCTGTCAGACATGGCACCGGTGGTAATGGCAGTCTTGGTGACCGTCTTTTTCTCCTCGTTGTAGAGGTACACATAGGTGCCGGTCTTATCCAGCACAATAGAGCCGGTGGGCACAGTCACAACGCCCAGGTACTCGCCGGTGCTAATTACCACATTGGCTTCAAAACCGATGATAATGTTCTCGTCCGGGTGTTTCACTTCTACCGTACACTCCACGCCTGCACCGGAGCTGGTCAGACTGGACAGGCCGCTGATGCCGGCCATGGAGCTACATTGTCCAAGATGGAGCCGGCAGATCCGCCGGTGGCGGTAGGCGCCTTGGCAGTCACTTCGCCCTCATACCTACCGTAAGCGGTGGTAATGGTGCAGGGCATACCCACCTTCACCCGATGGTTATCGTACTCACTCAGGCTGATGGTCACAACCATGGTGTTCATATTCTCCAGCACAATGCCGTCATTGACCAGGGAAGTCTGCTCTCCCGCCACCAGATCGCAGGTGGTGATGGTACCGTCAAAAGAAGCGGTCCAACCGGCCTGCAAATCCTTGTTTGCGTCCTGCAAAGCGGTCAGGGCGCTCTCTGCACCCTCCATCACGCTCTTTTGTGCGCTGACAGCGGTGTCGGAAGCCTCTACCGCATACATTTTGGACTGGGCATACAGGGCAGCCAATTGCAGCTGCTTGGTGGTCAACTGTATATCCGTCGTACTGGTCAGGTCTTTTGCAACGCTCTTCCAATCAATTTCCTTTACAGCCTGCGCAATACTCTTTGCCAGCACATCGCCCATCACTTTCAGATTGTCCTCGTTAATCAAGCCGTCGCTGATGGCGTCACGAATGGCCTTTTCCACCGCGTTGGCGATGGCGTTGCCATCGGTAATATTTCTATCCAACGCCTTACTGATGGCGTCCGCTGTGGTCTTCATGATCTGCAGCATGGTATCCACATCATTGGTCATATCGCGAATATTATCGGCAATCTCGGCCAAAGTATCAGACAGATCCGAGAGCGCACCGGTAGTGCTGGTCTTTTCAAACTGCGCAATATACTGCACATTACTACGCACCTGAACAGTCACCTGCTTGGAGGACTTCAATTTCGTGCCGTTGGCATCGTACCAACGGAGAAGCTGTAATCCTTGACAGGAACAGCCTTGATCACCACATCCGCACCCTCGTCATACTTACCTGCACTGGTAGAACCGGCGGTATTATTACCCACCTGCACGGTACCGTAGCTCTCCTGGCCGGCCAGCACCGTTGCCTTTACCGTATAGGTAGCGGCCTTAGCGGTGGTTTCTTTGGTGGTAGTCACCCGTGTTGTGGGAACTGTGGTCGGCAGCGTGGTGCGGTGCTTTTTCGTTGTGGTCTTCTTCTTTGAGGTAGTGGTGTTGGCACGCTTTTGCAACTTGGCAATCTGCTTTTCCAGCGTGTTGATCTGCTTATTGACCGCTGCCAAATTCGACTTAGCGGCAGTCTGATTGCTGCGAGCGGTGTTGTACGCCTTCTTAGCGTCCGTATAAGTCCCCTGCAATTTGGAGATCTGGCGTCCACATTAGAGGTATCAAAGGTAGCCAGTTTGTCGCCCTCTTTGACCTTGTCACCCTTTTGGACAAACACTTCTTTTACAGTTGCCACAGTGCCGACCTTGTATGTACGGCTGGCGCCTGCGGTCACATCGCCGGTAGCGCTGACCGTCTCGTAAATATCGCCGGTAGAGATGGTGTGCAGGGTCACCTGCTCGCCGCCGTTGACCTTGCGCACAATAACGATACTGGTCACGATAATGGCGATCACCAACACGATGGCGATGGGAACGATAATTCGTTTTTTGCTCTTTTTAACAGTTGCCATAATTTCGCCTCTTTGATTAAAAATTCATACAAAGTGTGTAACGTGTCTATTATATCACAGGCTGTATAATTGTCAATAACAATTTGTAAAATTCATAGCCTATTCACATTTGCCGGCAGCCAATGCGCGGGCTCCAATATCTTTTCTGTAATGCACACCGTCAAAGTGTACTTCCCGTGCAGCGGCATAGGCGGTATCCAGCGCCGCCTGCAAATCGTCTCCCAAAGCGGTAATGCCCAGCACACGCCCGCCGGCAGTCACCAGCTTGCCTTCCTTTTGCGCTGTACCGGCATGGTACACGGTAACTCCCGCTCGCTGCCCATCGGTCAGACCGGTGATCTCCAGCCCCTTGGGGTAAGACTTGGGATAACCGCCGCTGGCCAAAATTACACAGGCGCAGGCTTTATCACGCCACCGAATGTCCAGCTGCGCCAGCGTACCGGCGTTAATGGCGTCAAAAATATCCATAATATCCGTTTCCAGCCGGGGCAGCACCACCTGGGTCTCCGGATCGCCGAAACGGCAGTTGTATTCAATCACCTTGGGGCCCTTGGGGGTAAGCATCAAACCAAAGTAGAGGCAGCCTTGGAAGGTGCGCCCTTCGGCATTCATAGCCGCAATGGTGGGAAGGAAAATGGTGTCCATACATTGCTGTGCCACCGCTTCCGTATAATACGGGTTGGGGGACACGGTGCCCATACCGCCGGTATTCAGCCCCTTGTCACCGTCCAGTGCTCGCTTGTGATCCATGGAGGACACCATGGGGCGCACGCACTTGCCGTCGGTAAAGGCCAACACAGACACTTCCGGCCCGGTAAGGAACTCCTCCACCACAATATGATTGCCGGAGGCACCGAATACCTTGTCCTCCATAATTTCCTTAACACCGGCCACCGCTTCTTCCAAAGATTCCGGAATCAGCACGCCCTTGCCCAAAGCCAGACCGTCTGCCTTAATAACAGTGGGGAATTCATTTTTCTCCGTAATGTATTCAATGGCCGCCCGAGGATCGTCAAATACCCGATACTCGGCGGTGGGAATGTGGTACTTTTGCATCAGATCCTTGGAGAATACCTTGGAGCCTTCAATGATAGCCGCGTTGGCTCGGGGGCCAAAAGTGGCAAAGCCCGCCGCGTTCAGGGCATCTACCATACCGGCCACCAGCGGATCGTCCGGGGCCACTACCACCAGGTCTGCCTTAATCTCCTTTGCCAGCGCCACGACGCCGTCTATATCCATCGCCGCCACATCGTGGCACACTGCATCATAGGCAATGCCCCCATTGCCCGGGCAGCAATGCACACTGTCCACTCTGGGTGACTCTTTGATCTTGCGCACCAATGCGTGCTCGCGGCCACCGCCGCCTACCACCAAAACCGTCATATTCTTTGACCTCCAAAAAAGACTTTTAGGAGAACTGCCGTTTTGCCGCCAATTCTCCTGTATTTTCTGTATTTTATTTGTTTTTATTGATAATCCGACTCTCTGCCTTACCGCTCTCCAAATCAATAAATCGTGTAAAGAGGGAAACTTTGTTGTCCTCGTTCAGGCTGTCCCAAATCATTTGAGTAAAGCTGTCCAGGTCGCCGTCCATCTCCACCGGCACCGGCTCGCCCTCAAAGGACGGGATCGGATTGCCGTCGCCCTTATAGGTGTGGATCAAATGGCCCAGACCGGGCACCGCTGCATACTCAAAGAAGTAACGCAGGCAGGAGTCACCCCGACCCATATTGGACTTTAAGATGGACAGGTTGTAGTCGCCGTTTGGCTTGACAACGCCGCTGATTCTGGGTGTATAATTGGGCGCGTCCGGCTCAAACTCCCGGGTAAGCAGTGCGTGACGATAGCACTTGCCCTTTGCCATAAAGTCATAGATGGTATCCGTCTGGTCACCGTTGGTGACAATGGTCTTGCCGTCCAAGCACAGCACCGGGTTGTAAATGATCAAAGACGGATCCTCCATCTTGCTCTCATCAAAAGCCTTGGTGCGAATGCCGCCACGGTCGTTCTCCTCAAACACACGGTTGCGGGAATTGACGCTGCGCCCCATAATAAAATAGGCGATCATTGCCGTTTTCCCGTCCTTGCTGCGACCCAACACGATCCCACGGCCGGGATAGCTGTTGCCAGACAGCAGGGTTGAAAGCTGTTGTATCTCCATAATAATCACCATAGCCTTTCAGGCTACATACCGTTCATTAAAAATCATGAACACCTTGCTGTAGCCTGACAAGCGTTCATGGTGATTACAGCCATCTCAAAATTATGCCAAAGGCAAATTTGAGGGCAATATAATCTGCATAGTGTGATTTTTCACACTATACCTCAATCTAAAATATGGGTCTTGTTGCCCGTAATCTGAATTTTACCTTGGCAAAAGAGTGCTACCGCCTGAGGCAGCAGCTGCCATTCGCACTGCTCCATCACCCGCCGCTGCAAAATCTCCGGGGTATCTCCCTCCAGCACCGGCACCGCCTTTTGGGCATGATGGGGCCGGCGTCGCAGTCGGCCGTCACAAAGTGCACCGTAGCGCCGGTCAGCTTGACTCCGCTTTGCAGCACCGCCTCATGCACATGGAGCCCATAATAGCCCTTGCCGCAAAAAGATGGAATCAACGCCGGGTGAATGTTCATCATTTTACCGGGGAAAGCGTCTACCACCTGTTCATCGAGAATGGTCAGGAACCCGGCATACACAACCAGATCCGCCTGCTCCGCCAGCAGCAGGTCCCGCATAGCAGCAGAGTAAGCATGTACATCCGGGTACGCCTTGCGCTCCAGGACCTTACCGGGAATACCGTGAGCCGCAGCTCGCTCCAGCGCATACACGCCGGGCTTGGAAGCAATCACACAGGTGATCTGCCCATCGGGGATCTCTCCCCTGTCTTGGGCGTCCAGCAAAGCCTGTAATTGGTGCCCCCACCGGAAACTAACACCACAACGCGCTTCATACCAGCTCCACGCCTTTCTCGCCGGACTTGATCTGGCCAATGATTGCAGCCTGCTCCCCTGCCTGTTGCAGGATCCGCACGGCCTCGTCCGCCTTCGTGGCGTCTACGGCAATCACCAAACCGGTGCCCATATTGAAGGTATTATACATATCCCGCTCCGGAATATTGCCCTCCTTGGCAATCAACTCAAAAATGGGCTTCTTAAAGCACTTATCTTTCTCAATCACAGCGGTGAAGCCGTCTTGCAGCATACGGGGCACATTCTCATAGAAACCGCCGCCGGTAATGTGGCTGATGGCGTGCACCCGCACGCTGTCCATCAGTGCCAGCAGGGGCTTTACATAAATGCGGGTGGGCGTCAGCAACTCCTCACCCAGGCTCTTGCCCAGCTCCGGCACCTGCACATGCAGCCGCTGGGAAGAAATGTTAAACACCTTGCGCACCAAAGAGAAGCCATTAGAATGTACGCCGGAGGAGGCCACGCCGATAAGCGCGTCTCCGGCTTGCAGCTCCTCACCGCTGACCAACTTGCTCTTTTCGCCAACGCCAACAGAGAACCCGGCCAGGTCGTACTCATCCTCCGGATAAAAGCCGGGCATCTCCGCAGTCTCGCCGCCAACCAGAGCGCAGCCGGCCTGCACACAGCCCTCAGCCACACCGGCCACGATCTGCTCAATCTTCTCCGGGAAGTTTTTGCCGCAGGCAATATAATCCAGGAAGAACAGAGGCTTGGCACCGGAGCAAGCCACATCGTTGACGCACATAGCCACACAGTCGATACCTACGGTGTCGTGCTTATCCATTAAAAAGGCGATCTTCAGCTTGGTGCCTACACCGTCTGTACCGCTGACCAGCACCGGCTCTTTATAGTCGTTCACCGGCAGTTGAAACATACCGCCAAAGCCGCCGATTCCACCAGCACGCCGGGCACGGTGGTGCGCTTTACATGGGCCTTGATCCGCTCCACAGACTCATAACCGGCGGTCACATCTACACCGGCTGCCGCATAGCTTGCACTAAAACTCTTTTCCATACTCAGATCTCCTCCAGTTTCTTTTGCAGGTCTGTATCTTTTTGGCGCACGGCAGCGGCATATCCGCCCGCATTTGCACCAGTTTGTCCATTAAGTCGTCATTGCCCACAGCCAGAATTTCCGCTGCCAGCAGCGCTGCGTTCTTTGCCGCATTGACCCCAACGGTAGCCACCGGAATACCCGGGGGCATCATCACCGTAGCCAGCATGGCGTCCATACCGTCCAGCACCTTGGCGCTGCACGGAATGCCAATCACCGGCAGCGTGGTGGAAGCGGCCAGGACACCGCCCAGGTGCGCCGCCATACCGGCGGCTGCCAGGATCACGCCAAAGCCGTTCTCCCGGGCATTCTCAGCAAAGGCCATAGCCTCCTTGGGGGTACGGTGGGCGCTCATTACATGCACCTCGGTCTCAATGCTCAGCTCCCGCAGCTGCTTAATGGCCGGTGCCACCACCGGCAGATCGCTGTCCGAGCCCATAATGACTGCAACTTTTTTCATAAAACTGTCCTCCGTTTGCGGTGACGCACCGGGTGCGGCACCGGGTATGGCAAGTATTTTTTCGTTTATATTACGGCTATTATACGCTATATGCGGTGCTTTTTCAATAGAAAAAATACAAAAACCAACCCGTGATTCCACAGGTTGGTTTTCTCTGTTAATCGTAAATGCTTTCGTCCAGCTTACCGGCACCGATAAAACCGGCAGCGCGTCCATATCCGCAGCGGTAATTCGCCCGTCTCCGTTAAAATCCAGCAACCGCTCATACGCGCCCTCGCCCCGGTCAATGGCGGCTGCGTACTGCTGCAAAGTCACCAGATCCCGGGCGTTCACATACCCATCGCCGGTCAAATCATAGGCCATCACCGGCACATCGCCCAAGTCTACGCTCTGTGTAGTGACCGTTACCTGCACCTGGCGGCATAAGTAAAAATCCGCCCCCACGGTCAAGGTATACGTACCCGGCGCCACGGCAATGGAAAATGTGCCGTCCTCGCCGGTTTGCACGCTCTCATTGTTCCACTCTATCGTCGTGCCCACCAACAGGTAATTGTGGGGGTGACTGCCGTCCGGGCTCTCCATTGCCACCGCACGCCCGGTAACCGTGTAGCTAAGGGCCGGTTGATAATTCGCATCATAGCTGCTGCCGCAGCGCCGGCAGGTGTAGCGGGTGTAGCCCTCCTCCGTTGTCGTCGGCGGGATCACCACGGCGGTATAATCGTGCCCCAACGCCGGGGTACTGACGGTGTCGGACAAATGCGCTCTGCACCGGGTGCAATAATCATAAGTATAACCCGGCAAGGTGCATGTAGGCTCAACTCGGTGGGTGGCAGGCGCCGTATGCCCCAGCTTGGCAATAGGGGTGGCATAGCTGTCACCGCAAGTGCAGGTGTAAAGGATTTGGCCGTCTGCCACGCAAGTGGGTTCTGTGCGTTGGGCGGTGTACACATGTGTGTGTACATGCACCGGCACAGCAGCCGTTTGGTCACCCCAGGTCAGCGTGGCGGTGTATGTACCCTCTGTCCAGTGATGGGTGACCTGATCGTCCGTCAAAGAAAAGACATGGCCGTTATAGTTTTCCTCTGTCAGCGGCAGGGTCACCTGGTCGCCGGTATCATAAGTGATGGTAATTTGCAACCGATCGGCAAAGGCGTTCAGGTCAAAGTAAGCATAGGCCTGCCCATCGCTGTCCGTGCGCGCCGTGCTATCCACACCGGTGATCAGCACCTGATCTGCCGGGAATGCGGCAGAAAAACCGATCACTTTACCCGGATACAGATACGCCGTGTATGCCCCCAGGCTGTGGTTATTGGTCACTTGAAAATAATAGGTCTCCCCTGCCTGCAAAGTACAGGTGAGATCAAAATTCAGGTCATAAAGGGAACGGTCGTCGCTGCCTTGCCCCAGGTCCGCCTTGCTGCCGTCGCACAGGCGCACCACCGTGTCCACACTGCCCATGGAGTAAAAATGGTAGGTACCGGTAGCAGTAGGGGTATAGCGATACCAATCTGTACCGCTGTAGGATTGAAATGTGTTGCCAAAGGTGGCGCCTTGAGCCAACTCCAGCGCCGGATCAAAGGTAATCTGTGCCGCTGCGTCCGCATAATATTGGGCTGTGGTGCCGGTCAGTCCCCGCAGAGTAAAGGCAGTCATGGGGCGGCCGTCCTCGTCCTGGTACCCAACCGCGTACTGACCAAAGCCGGTGCCCACCGGGAACTGCGCAGCGGTCAGCGCCTTGCAGTCAATAAAGGCACAGGCGCCCAGCTGCAAACTGCCGGCCATATTGTCAAACTGAATATCCGTCAGCCCGGAGCAAGCGGCAAAGGCATAGCTGCCAATACCCGTGACCCCGGCAGGAATTCGTATCGACTGCAAGGCTGCAACATGGAAAAAGGTGTTACTGCCAATGTTCTCAAGCTCTCCGGCAACTGCACATCCGTAACAGCCGTCAACTGGCGAAGCAGATTGTCTCCCAGCCCGGTAATGCCCTCCTCCACTTGCACCGTGCGGATTTGGCTGCGGTGGGCGGCAAATGGCGGCAGACTCTCCGGGGTGTAATCCGGCGTAGCACCGGTGCCGGTAAGGGTCAAGGTGCCGGTGCTCTCCTCAAACACATAATCCACCTGACTATCACCTAAAGTCCCCTGCTCCCCGGCAAAGGCAAAAAAAGATGGCATCCCAACAAACACAGTTGCCAGCAGGAAACAAAAGATCACACTGTACTTTTTCATCAGGATACCACCTCACATATTCTGTTGTCATTATACCATAAGCCTGCCGCCGGTGCAACCGTCAGTCCGCCAGCACCTTACGCAGCAGCTTGCGCACCTTTTGCAACCGGGTACGCACCGCAGAGCCGGAAATTCCCAATGCCAGACCGATCTCTTTACTACCGTAGCCCTGGCGCCGCATAGCGAGCAAAATCTGATCCTCTCGCCCCAGCATACCCAGCACCTGCGCCCACTCTACCATGGTGATGGGATCCGCCCGATCCGGCAGGTCAAAGTCCTCCGGTATTGCCACGCACACCGCCCGGGCAGCAATGGCCCGGTAGTGGTCGGCGCACACGCTGCGGGCAATGGACAGCAGCAGGCTTTTGTCCGACTTGGGGAAAGCAGCCGCCGCCAGCAGCCACTGCCAATACTGCATAAAGGTCTGCTGGGTCAGCTCCTCGGCCAAGTCAGCAGGCACACGGCCACTAATCCAACGCAGCACCGCAGCATAAGATCCAGCATAAACAGCATTAAAGTGCTCATACTTTGTACTTTTTTCGGAATGCTTCATACGCTTCTTCGTCCATGACCATATTGCCTACTATGCTGTTGGCCTGCACCGTGCCCAGCAGCGGCTTGGGACATACGGCAACTGCACCTACGATAAACAACAGGTGCTTATCCGTGATCATCTCCGGGGTCACATCCGGCGCAAAAAACAGGCTGCTGCCCACCACGATCACCGCGCCGTCCTCCAACCGGGACAGCAAATCCGCACCTGCCCGCAGCTCTGCGGAGAACTGGTGCAAATGGTCCAGATCCCGATCCAATTCTCGGAACATACCGTTCAGGTTCTCAATCACCAGGCCGGTGCCCTGCTCTGCAACGCCTATACCGCTCAGAAAGACCCGGGCGTGCTTTTCCCCGGCAGCCCGTCGAAAGATGGTCATACCGTTACAAAGGCAAATGGCGCCCTCCGGCAGCGTAGACCCCAGCACATTCAACCCGTTATACTGGGCCACTTTGTCCATAGGCGCAAACACCTCCTGTGCAATGGCACCCTTGGTTATATCCGCATAGGCCTCTGCGAATGCCGGCGAAGGATTCTCCGGCAGCAAGATGGTGCTTACCGCTTGAATAGAGCTGATCTTGCGCAGCGCCTGGGGCGTATAGTTGCGCAGATCCAATACGGACACGGCCTCAATTTTCTTTTTACCGAACATCGTACATTTCCTTTCTGCCGATTTAAGCGTTTCACATTGTGTGTACACTCTATAAGACGGCTGCCGGGGGCAAACTGTCTGCACACTTTGGTGATTTTTATAATAAAACGCCACGACCATGAAAAAAGGCGTATGTACCGGAGTACATACGCCTATAACCGTCATAATGACCTGCGCTTATACAAGCTCGATGATGCACATCTCAGCTGCGTCGCCGCGGCGGGGGCCAGTCTTTACAATGCGGGTGTAACCGCCGTTTCTGTCCTCGTACTTGGGAGCGATCTCATCAAACAACTTCTTTACAACATCTTCCTTGGTAACATAGGAAAGCACCTGTCTTTTGGAAGCCAAAGTGTTCTTCTTGCCGAGAGTGATCATTTTCTCAGCCATAGCGCGAACTTCTTTCGCTCTGGTAACGGTAGTTCAATCTTGCCGTTTTCTAAAAGAAAAGTAACCATACCTCTGAGCATTGCTTTTCTGTGGTCAGTAGGTCTGCCCAATTTTCTGGAACCTGGCATTGAAATTCCCTCCTTTAATCCTCATCGTGACTCAGGCTGAAGCCCAGGGATTGCAGCTTGGCAACCACCTCGTCCAGGGACTTGCGGCCCAGGTTTCTAACCTTCATCATATCTTCTTCGGATTTGCTGATCAAATCCTCTACTGTGTTAATGCCTGCTCGCTTGAGACAGTTGAAAGAGCGCACGGACAGATCCAGTTCCTCAATGGTCATCTCCAGAACCTTCTCCTTACCGTCGTCATCCTTCTCCACCATAATATCCTGGTTGCCGATCTCCTCAGAGAGATCCACAAACAGCATCAAGTGGTCGTTGAGAATCTTAGCAGCCAAAGAAGCGGCTTCATCAGCCGGAATGGTGCCGTCCGTCTCAACATCAAGAATCAGTTTATCAAGGTCTGTCTGCTGACCTACACGGGTGTTCTCTACGGTGTAATTCACCTTGAGCACCGGGGTGTAGATAGAGTCGATTGCAATGGTGCCGATGGGCAAATCCATCAGCTGCTTGTTGCGGTCACAAGGCACATAGCCGCGGCCGCTGTCTGCCGTCAGCTCCATAGATACGCTGGCGCCGGCGTCCAGATAAGCAATGTGCAGCTCGGGATTCAGGATCTCTACATCTGCGTCATGAATAATATCGCCCGCAGTGATCTCGCCTTCTCCGCTGGCCTCAATGTGCAGCATCTTCGGCTGCTCATCGTGAATCTTCAGAATAACGTTCTTGAGATTCAAAACGATCTCCGTCACATCTTCCTTTACATGCGGATGGTAGAAAACTCGTGCAGCACACCATCAATCTTCACGGAAGTGATGGCATAGCCGGGCAGAGAGGAGAGCAGCACTCTCCGCATACCGTTGCCCAGAGTTGCGCCGAAACCTCTTTCCAGAGGTTCCACCACAAACTTACCTACGCTTCTGCTTCCCTGAGTAGATAAATCTACAATCTCGATTTTCGGCTTATCAATTTCAATCATTTAAAAGCTCCTATTTTGATTTTAACAGCTAAATAACAGAATGATCAACTATTATCTAGAATAGAACTCAACGATCAAGTGCTCTTCAACAGGATAATCAATGTCTTCACGGGTGGGCAGAGCCACAACCTTAGCGGTCAGCTTCTCTGCATCAACCTCCAGCCACTTGGGAGCGTTGCCATAAACGCCCTCTTCCTTCACGAGCTTAAATCTGCCGTTCTCCTTGCTCTTATCCACCACAGCGATCACATCGCCGGCCTTCACAAGGTAGGAGGGAATGTTGACCTTTTTGCCGTTCACGGTGAAGTGACCGTGAGAAACAGCCTGGCGAGCCTCACGACGGGTCTTGCAAAAACCGGTGCGGAAAGCCACATTGTCCAAACGAGTCTCTACCATGGTCAGCAGCACAGCACCGGTCTGGCCGGGAGCCTTAGCTGCCTTCTCATAGTAAGAATGGAACTGCTTCTCCAGAATGCCGTAGATGAATTTCACTTTCTGCTTTTCCTGCAGCTGCATAGCATACTCGCTCTTCTTGCGGCGATTCTTGGTATAAGAATTTCTGAATGTATCCTTATTTGTATAGCCCATAACAGCCGGAGAAATGCCGAGTGCTTTGCAGCGCTTTGCGATGGGCTCTGAATTCTTTGCCATATCTTCTACACCTCCGTTAGATTATACACGACGTCTCTTAGGCGGACGGCAGCGTTGTGCGGAATGGGGGTAACATCCTTAATCAGGGTTACATCCAGACCGGCGGTCTGAAGTGCGCGGATGGCAGCTTCACGGCCGGAGCCGGGGCCTTTAACGAAAACTTCCACCGTCTTCATACCATGCTCCATAGCAGCTTAGCAGCAACCTCGGCAGCAGTCTGTGCAGCAAAGGGAGTAGACTTCTTGGAACCACGGAAACCCATTTCGCCGGCAGACGCCCAAGAAACGGCATTGCCCTGCGTGTCCGTGATGGTTACGATGGTGTTGTTGAAGGTTGACTGAATATGGGCAGCACCACGTTCAATATTCTTCTTCTCGCGGCGTTTGCGAGAGCCAGTGGTCTTTTTTGTAGCCATACTACGAATATCCTCCTACGCTTATTTCTTCTTGTTTGCTATGGTCTTCTTGGGACCTTTGCGGGTGCGGGCGTTGTTCTTGGAGGTCTGTCCTCTTACAGGCAGGCCCTGACGATGGCGCATACCGCGATAGCAGTTAATTTCAATGAGTCTCTTAATGTCAAATGCTCTGTCTCTGCGCAGATCACCTTCAACATTCAGGTTCTTCTCAATGTAATCACGAATTTTGGAAACCTGATCCTCGGTAAGATCTCTGCAACGAGTATCGGGATCAATTCCGGTTGCCTCTACGATCTGAGTAGCAGTGGTACGGCCGATACCATAGATGTAAGTAAGGCCGATCTCAACTCTCTTGTCGTTGGGCAAGTCAACACCAGAAATACGTGCCATATTGTTTTACCTCCGAATTATTGCTCAGGATTAGCCCTGACGCTGTTTGTGCTTTGGATTTTCACAGATAACCATGACTTTACCATTGCGCTTAATTACTTTGCATTTGTCGCAATTTTCTTTACAGAAGGTCTGACTTTCATTTGAATATCCTCCTTTATTTACTTTGAGCGCCAATAATACGACCCTTATTCAGGTCATAGGGTGACATCTCAATCGTTACCTTATCACCGGGAAGAATACGAATGTTGTTCATCCGCAGCTTACCGCTGATATGGGCTAAAATGATGTGGTCATTTTGGAGTGCTACCTTAAAGGTCGTGTTGGGCAGCGCCTCAACCACAGTACCTTCCACTTCAATCATATCTGACTTTGACATCGTTTACCTCTCTTATGGATAGGATCTTGAATTGATGTTCGCTCTTATCTGGAATCACATTACGGCGTAATCGCCTGCAATTGATTAACGCCTCAGACTTTGGTTAAAATGACCGGACCGTTAGAGGTAATGGCAATGGTGTGCTCAAAGTGCGCAGCCAGCTTGCCGTCTGCCGTCTTGACCGTCCAACCGTCTGAAAGCTGTTTTACCTTATAGGTCCCCAGATTTATCATTGGTTCAATTGCCAATGTCATTCCGGGTAATAGTCTGATACCGCGTCCTGCGTGACCGAAGTTTGGTACGCTGGGGTCTTCATGAAGTTTGGTGCCCACGCCGTGACCCACAAAGTCACGAACAACACCGTATCCGCGCGCCTCGCAATATTCTTGAACTGCGTGGCCGATATCGCCGATCCTGTTGCCGGGTATCGCCTGCTCAATGCCTTTATACAGGCTCTCGCGGGTGGTATCCATCAGCCGCTTTGCCTCGGGCGAGCAAGACCCGACTGCAAATGTGGCAGCATTATCGCCGTTATAACCGTTTTTGGCCGCACCCAGGTCGATGCTGACAATGTCACCCTCTTGGAGGATGCGGTCCTTTTTCGGTATACCGTGGATCACTTCATCATTTATGGATATACATGCAGTAGCGGGATAGCCCCATAGTGCAGGAAATTGGGCTTAGCACCCCGTTTGATGATCAGATCGTAAGCGATCTTATCGATTTCCTTTGTAGAGATGCCCGGCTTAACAGCCTCACCTGCTACCATCAATGCTTCAGCGGAGATCTGGCAAGCCTCTTTCATCAGCTCCAGTTCTCTGCTGCTTTTCAGCACGACCATGTTAATCCTCCAGTGCTGCAAAAACGAGTGCCGTGGTGTCTGCCACCTCTTCCTGACCCTCTACGACTGCCAGCTTACCCAGCTTGTCGTAAAAGTCTTTCAGCGGCTCGGTCATCTTGTGGTATTCCACAAGGCGAGCCTGCACCGTCTCCGGCGCATCGTCCTTGCGTTGAATCAGTGCACCGCCGCAAGCGTCACAAACACCGTCCACCTTGGGCTTTTTATAAAGCATGTGGTAGGAATTTGCACACTTTGAACATACACGGCGGCCGGACAGTCTGGCGGTAATTTTCTCGTCAGGGACTTCTATATCAATGACCTTATCAATAGCCACGCCCATGTCCTCAAGCGCCTGGGCTTGAGGAATGGTACGAGGAAATCCGTCCAGAATAAATCCGTTTTCGCAATCTTTTTGTTCCAGTCTGTCCTTGATGATCCCGATAACCACATCGTCCGGAACCAGCTGACCAGCATCCATATAGGACTTGGCCTTCAAGCCCATCTCGGTGCCCTCTTTCAGAGCGGCACGGATGATGTTACCGGTGGAGATGGCAGGAATACCATACTTTTCAACAATCTTTTCCGCCTGGGTGCCTTTACCGGCACCGGGCGCGCCAAGAAGGATCAAATTCATCTTGCGTTCTCCTTATAATCAGTCAAGGAAGCCTTTATAGTGGCGCATCATCAACTGGCTTTCCAGCTGACGCACCGTCTCCAGAGCTACACCGCACATAATGATGATGGATGTACCGCCCAGAGTGATGCTCATGCCGCCGTCGTCACCGCCGGTCTCCAGGGGCGGAATCGCCGCCTTACAAATCAAGGAGTACACGATGGGGAACAAGGCAACTATGCAAAGCATCAAGGAACCGATCAAGGTCAGACGGGACAGAACCCGCATGATGTAATCGGAAGTGGGCTTGCCGGGACGAATGCCGGGAATTGCGCCGTTGTTCTTACGAAGATATTTGCCATTTCAATGGGGTTGTACTGAATGGTGCTGTAGAAATAGGCAAAGAAGATGATCAGCAGGAAGTACATACCCGCATACCACCAAGAGTCACTCTGGAAGGCGTTAAAGAACTTCTCCCAGCCGGTGCCCTGGTACTTATCAGCAGAAATAAACATCTGCACCGTACCGGGCAGGGACAAAATAGAAGATGCAAAGATGATGGGCAGCACGCCGCTCATATTGATCTTAATGGGCATGTGGGTGGACTGACCGCCGTACATTTTGCGGCCCACAACGCGCTTAGCGTACTGAATGGGCAGGCGGCGCTCTGAGTTATCCATAAATACGATGTAAGCGATCATCAGAAGGAAGATCACGCACACCACGGGAACCAGAACTTTGTACACGGTACGGCCGGTGTCCAGGTACTGGAACAGCTGCTTGATCAGGGTGGGGAAACGAGACACGATGCCGGCAAAAAGGATAATGGAAATACCGTTACCGATACCGGAAATGGTGATCTGCTCGCCCAGCCACATAATCACGGCTGTGCCGGCGGTGAGCACTGCAATAATGACCACTGCCTGGAACACGGCGTCAAAGCCGGTGAATGCTGCGCCGCTGGCATCCTTCATCAGATAGCCGTTGGCACGCAGGAAGAAGAAGTATGCCAGGGACTGCAACAGACCCAGACCAACCGTAACGAAACGGGTGATCGTGGCGATCCTCTTTCTGCCTTCTTCGCCCTCCTTCTGCAACCGCTCCAGTGCAGGAATGGCCACAGCAAGAAGCTGCATAATAATGGAGGCATTGATGTACGGTGTGATGGACATAGCGAAAATTGTTCCGTATGTGAATGCACTACCGGTCATCAAGCTCAGGTAGGTTAAAATGGTGTTGCCCTTACCTACATTGATCTCATCAACAATGTTCAGGAAAGGAACAGGAATGACAGAGCCAATTCGGAAAACAAGGATAACAAATGCTGTAAACAAAAGCTTTTTGCGGATGTCCGCAACTTTCCAAGCGTTTACGAAGGTCTTGATCATTTACAGCACCTCCACCTTGCCACCTGCTGCCTCAATCTTAGATTTGGCGCTCTCACTGATAGCGGTGACCTGAACGGTCAGAGCCTTAGTAATCTCGCCCTTGCCCAGAACCTTTACACCGTCCAGGGTCTTCTTCAAAAGACCGGAGGCCACCAGGCTCTCAGCGTTCACGGTTGCGCCGTCCTCAAATCTGTCGTTCAGATCAGACACATTGACAATGGCGTACTCCGTTGCAAAAATGTTGTTAAAACCTCTTTTGGGCACACGGCGCTGAAGGGGCATCTGACCACCTTCAAAGCCGGGCCGTCTGCTGTAACCGGAACGGGCCTTCTGACCCTTCTGGCCTTTACCGGCGGTTTTACCCTGGCCGGAAGCAGTACCGCGACCGATACGCTTAACACTCTTTTTGGAGCCTTCAGCAGGAGAAGTTCATGTAATTTCATCTTGCTACCTCCCCTTATTCTTCAACAACGGTGATCAGGTGTGCGATCTTCTTGATCTTGCCTGAGTTGCGTCGTTGTTCGGCTGAACGGTTTCGTTGCCGATCTTCCGCAGGCCAAGAGAGTGGGCGGTGGCGATCTGGTCCTGCTTACTGCCGATCAGGCTTTTTGTAAGTTTGATTCTAATATCTGCCATAATGCGCCCCTCCTTATCCTACGATTTCTTTCACTGACTTACCGCGAACAGCAGCAACTTCCTCTGCCGTGCGCAGTCTGCTCAAGCCGTCAATGGTGGCGCGAACCACATTGTACGGGTTGTTTGAGCGAACGGCCTTGGTACGAATGTCGCCGATACCAACGGTCTCAACAACCGCACGAACCGGGCCGCCGGCGATCACGCCGGTACCTTTGGGAGCGGGCATAAGCAGCACTTCGCCAGCACCGAACTTACCGGTGATCTCATGGGGAATGGTCGTACCCCGCAGAGATACTTTGATCAGGTTCTTCTTTGCGTCCTCGATCCCCTTACGGATAGCGTCCGGAACCTCGCCGGACTTACCGATACCGAAACCGACCAGACCATTCTTATCACCAACAACCACCAGTGCGGAGAACTTAAAAATTCGACCGCCCTTTACGGTTTTAGAAACACGGTTGATGGTAACCACTCTTTCTTCAAGTTCCATTGAAGATGCGTCAATCTTTGTAGCCAAAAGTATTTACCTCCTTCGTTAGAACTTCAGTCCGCCCTCACGAGCGCCGTCTGCAACCGCAGCCACACGACCGTGATACACGTAACCGCCACGGTCAAATACGCACTCGGTGATGCCCTTTGCGGTGGCTCTTTCTGCTAATGTCTTACCAACAGCCTTAGCTGCTTCTACATTTCCGCCGTACTGTGCAAAGTCCTTCTCAGTAGTGGATGCACTTGCCAGCGTTACACCGGCAACATCATCAATGAGCTGAACGTAAATATTGCTGAGGGAGCGATATACGTTGAGTCTGGGACGAGCAGCAGTGCCGCTGATTTTGCCACGAACACGAATGTGGCGTTTTTGTCTTGCCTTATTGGCGTCTTGTCTTGAAACCATTGTAATTCACTCCTTCCCTTATTTCTTACCTGCTTTGCCTTCCTTGCGGCGAATATGCTCAAAGTCATACTTGATACCTTGCCTTGTAGGGTTCCGGGGGTCTCTTCTCGCGGACCTGTGCGGCAAACTGACCTACGGCCTGCTTGTCTGCGCCGCTGATGACAATGGCGTTGGCACTGGGGCACTCAATGGTAATGCCTTCCGGTGCGTCCATGATCACCTGGTGAGAAAAGCCAAGGTTCATTGTGAGCTTGTTGTTCTGTACCTGTACTCTGTAACCAACACCGTTGACTTCCAGATTCTTCTTGAAGCCCTCGGTCACGCCCAGAACCATGTTGTGAATGAGGGTGCGGGTCAAGCCGTGAAGAGACTTGTTCTCCTTCTCATCGTTGGGTCTTTTTACAATAACTTCGTTGCCTTCTACTGCGACTGCCATGTTCGGATGAACATTCCGGGTAAGTTCCCCTTTGGGGCCCTTTACGGTAACAGTCGTTCCGTCAACCTTTACGTCAACGCCGGCAGGAATTTCAATAGGCTTTAAGCCAATTCGTGACATACGACTGCACCTCCTTACCAAATAAATGCCAGAACTTCGCCGCCCACATTCTCTTTGCGAGCTTCTTTGTCTGTCATTACGCCTTTAGATGTAGAAACGATGGCTACGCCCAGGCCCTTCATTACCTTGGGCATATCCTCAACGCTTGAATACTTACGAAGACCGGGCTTAGACACGCGGCGCAGACCGGTGATGACGCGGCTCTTGCCCTCGCCATACTTCAGGGTCACGCGGATAACGCCCTGCTTGCCGTCTTCAATTACTTTGTAGCCTTTGATATAACCTTCATCTACCAGAATCTGAGCAATTGACTTCTTCATGTTAGATGCGGGAATATCTACAGTATCGTGCTTTGCGGAATTCGCATTGCGAATTCTGGTCAGCATATCAGCGATAGGGTCTGTAATATGCATTGATATTTCCTCCTTATTCGATCTTCAATTCTCAGATTACCAAGATGCCTTGCGCACACCGGGGATCTCGCCCTTGTGAGCCAGCTCTCTGAAGCAGATACGGCACACGCCATACTTACGCAGGTATGCGTGGGGTCTACCGCAGATCTTACATCTGTTGTGCTGTCTGGTGGAATACTTGGCAGGACGAACTGCCTTGACTTTCATAGATGTTTTTGCCACGATAATCCCTCCTTACTCTGCAAACGGTGCGCCCATCAGCTTGAGCAGCTCCCGTGCTTCTTCATCTGTGTTTGCGGTGGTTACCATAATGATATCCATACCGCGCACCTTGTCGATCTTGTCATATTCGATCTCGGGGAAAATCAACTGCTCTTTGATACCCATGGCGTAGTTACCACGGCCGTCAAAGGAGTTTGCATTGATCCCTCTGAAGTCACGCACTCTGGGGAGAGCCAGATTAAAGAATCTGTCCAGGAATTCATACATTCTCTCGCCACGCAGAGTGACCTTTACGCCGATGGGCATGCCCTCACGCAGCTTGAAGTTTGCAACAGACTTCTTTGCGCGGCACACCACGGGGCGCTGACCGGTGATCTGGGACAGGTCGGAGATGATTGCATCTACAACCTTAGAGTTTTCGCGGGCTTCGCCGCAACCAACATTGATAACAATCTTGTCAAGCTTCGGGATTTGCATAACAGATTTGTAGCCGAATTTCTTCATCAATGCCGGAGCAACTTCGCTCTTATAGGTTTCTTTTAACCTTGCAGCCATTGTTATGTTCCTCCCTTACTTAAAATTCGTTGCCGCATTTTTTGCAAATGCGTGCGCCGCCCTTTTTGTGGCCGACGCGGGTCGCCTCGTTACATTTGGGGCACACCAGCTGTACCTTGGAAGCGTACAGCGCGGACTCAACATCAATCAGGCCGCCGGCCTCGCCCATCTTGCGGGGCTTTACATGCTTGGTAACCACATTGACCTTCTTGACGATGACCTTACCCTCAGCAGGGCTAACAGCAACAACTTCGCCGCGCACGCCCTTGGATTTACCGGACAGCACCTGAACGGTATCGCCGGATTTTACAAACATCTTACTCATTCTCTCGCACCTCCATTAAAGCACTTCCGGAGCAAGGGACAAAATCTTCATGTAATCCTTATCACGAAGCTCTCTTGCTACGGGTCCAAAAATACGGGTGCCACGAGGCGTTTTATCCTCTTTGATAATTACGGCAGCATTTTCATCAAAACGAATGTACTGGCCGTCGTCACGACGTACACCTTTGGTTGTACGAACGATGACTGCTTTAACAACTTCGCCCTTTTTCACCACGCCGCCGGGTGCTGCTTTCTTGACGGAAGCAACGATCACGTCGCCGATGTTGGCGTATCTTCTGCCGGAGCCGCCCAGCACGCGAATGCAAAGGATCTCTTTAGCACCGGTGTTGTCTGCGACCTTCAGCCGACTTTCCTGTTGTATCACAGCATTTTCCTCCTTCGTACTGCAAAATAACACTTTGCTCATCTTGCAGTTATTATTTTAGTTCCGACTGCAAAGGCAGTCTGTATGAAAAACCAAGTAATCCGTTTGAATTATTTAGCCTTTTCAATGATCTCAACCACACGCCATCTCTTGTCTTTGCTGTAGGGACGGGTCTCCATAATCATAACCTTGTCGCCTACGCCGCATTCGTTCTTCTCGTCGTGTGCTTTGTACTTCACGGTACGGTTTACGATCTTGCCATACAGCGGGTGAGCCACTCTGTCCTGAATGCTAACCACAACTGTCTTATCCATCTTATCGCTGGAAACAAGACCAACTCTTGTCTTTCTGAGGTTTCTTTCCATGATCAGTTACCTCCTTCTTAAGAGTTAGCGCTTTCGAGTTCGATTGCGCGCTCCACAGTCTTAATGCGTGCAATGTCCTTCTTGACCGCTTTAATTCTCATAGGGTTGTCGAGCTGATTGATGGCCTGCTGGAAATGCAGGTTGAAGAGTTCATCCTTGAGCTCTGCCAACTTCTTTGCGCGCTGATCGGCGCTCAAAGCACGGATTTCTGCTGCTTTCATTCCTGCTCGCCTCCCTCTTTCTTAACGAACTTGCATTTTACGGGGAGCTTGTTGGCAGCAAGACGCATAGCCTCGCGCGCCACAGACTCCTCAACGCCGCCCAGCTCAAACATAACGCGACCGGGCTTTACCACGGCTACCCAGTAATCCACGTTACCTTTACCTTTACCCATTCGGGTATCGGCAGGACGAGCGGTAATGGGCTTGTCGGGGAAAATCTTGATCCATACCTGACCGCCACGCTTGGTGTAACGGGTCATAGCGATACGGGCAGCCTCGATCTGTGCCGCAGTGATCCATGCAGGCTCAGTGGTCATCAGACCGTACTCACCGTAGGTAACTTTATTGCCGCGGGTAGCCACACCGGTCATACGACCTCTGTGCTGCTTGCGGTGCTTAACACGCTTAGGTAACAGCATTATCGATTTCCTCCTTCCCGACGATTTCTTCTCTTATTACGAGACTCGTGAAGAACCTCGCCCTGGTAGATCCAAACCTTTACGCCGATACGGCCGTAAGTGTCTTAGCCTCAACCAAACCGTAGTCAATGTCTGCACGGATGGTCTGCAGCGGGATCGTACCCTCTTTGTATGTCTCGGTACGCGCGATCTCGGCGCCGCCTACACGGCCGCTGACCTGGATCTTGATACCGCGAGCGCCCAAACGCATGGTGTTGCGGATAGCGCCCTTTACTGCACGACGGAAAGATACACGCCGCTCCAGCTGACCAGCCACATTCTGAGCAACCAAAGTTGCATTCAGATCGGGCTGCTTGATCTCAACGATGTTGATGTACACTTCGTTCAGTTCTTTGCCCAGTTTCTTAGCGCACAGTGCTCTGAGCTTTTCGATCTCAGCGCCCTGCTTGCCGATCACCATACCGGGCTTTGCGCAGTGGATGTTGATGCGCACACGCTTGGCGTCACGCTCAATCTCCACCTTAGGAACACCTGCGCCGGAAAGGGTCTCCAGCAGATACTTACGCAGCTTGTAGTCCTCTACAAGGGTATCGCCGAACTCGCCCTTCTTTGCGTACCAGCGGGAGTCCCAGTTTTTAATGACACCGATTCTGAGACCGGTAGGATTACATTTCTGTCCCATTTAACTCTTCCTCCTCGCTTAGTCTTCCATTTCCTTAACGGTAATGGTGATGTGAGATGTTCTCTTGTTGATTCTGTAAGCTCTGCCCTGGGCTCTGGCCTGAATTCTCTTCAGAGTGGGGCCGGCGCTACATTGCAGTCGCTCACATACAGACGGGAAACATCCATATTGTGGTTGTTCTCTGCATTTGCCATTGCGGACTTGAGCACCTTCATCACAGGCTCACAAGCGGCTTTGGGGGTGTATTGCAGAATAGCCATGGCCTTGTCGGCAGGCTGCTTTCTGATTAAATCAAGTACGATCTGAACCTTTCTGGGAGAGATACGGACGTACGTTGCTTTTGCTGTAGCTCCATAATAAATCTCCTTTCCGATTACTTAGATGACTTGGAGCCTGCGTGGCCTCTAAATGTTCTGGTGGGCGCGAACTCACCCAGCTTATGGCCGACCATGTCCTCGGTCACAT
>ENA-OQAS01000016-OQAS01000016.1-human-gut-metagenome-genome-assembly--contig:-NODE-16-length-79058-cov-5.860283_pt1 | contig 79058 bp, 99 predicted proteins | sample MGYA00242733_ERZ504523 | MGnify/ENA primary metagenome ERZ504523 (study PRJEB26092, sample SAMD00036239) | human gut metagenome | host: Homo sapiens | study: EMG produced TPA metagenomics assembly of...
GAAAAGTCAACCCCTTTTTGAAAAAATTAAAAATTTCAAAACACTGAAAAAGGAGAAAATTCAGGGTGAAAGGGGCGTGAAAATGTCCGCAAAGATCAGCCTTGTTCCAGAACGGGAAATGTACTATAATAGAAAAACGGAAAAGCAAAAAAGGGGGAATTTCCCTATGCAGGAAAATGGAACAGAACTTCTGGTTTGCTGCACCGGTTGTCAGAGCTGTATGCCGTGCATGGTAAAAATCAACATCCCGGGTTTGTTTGCGCTTTACAACCGGACAGCGACGGAAGGCGTCGAAGCGGTTCGTGCAGAGTATGAGCGTCAGGACAAACGTGCCGATGACTGCATCAACTGTTATCGCTGTGAAAAGCAGTGCCCGCAGCACCTCGGGATCGGCATTCTGATGCAGGATATCGCGGAAACCTTCGGAGAATAGGAAAAAAGGAGCATCTGTGCAATTTAAAGAAGCATTCTAATCTTTCTATAAAATATTTTGGGAAAAACTGGACTTATCTGAAAAATTTGATATAATAGAAAGGTAGTGACAGGGAAATTTTATGCTAAAATCTGGAAAGAAGAGCCCTGTCAATTCTTATGGGAGGAAAAATACATGGATGCCATTGATTATAAGATTCTGAAGATATTGCAGAAAAATGCCCGCGAGACGGCTTCCAATATCAGCAAAGAGATTCATTTATCGGTTTCTGCAGTCATCGAGAGAATCCGTAAAATGGAAGAAACCGGAGTGATTAAAGAATACACCATTATTGTAGACGAAAAGAAAACGGGAAATGAGATGACCGCGCTGATGGAAGTCAGCCTGGAGCATCCGAAGTTCTTTGACAGTTTTGCAGATGCGATCCAGAAACTGGAGTACATCGTATCCTGCTATTATCAGACCGGAGATTTTGATTTGATTATCCGCATTTCCTGTCACTCATCCGACGAACTCGAAGAAATCCACCGCCAGGTGATGAGCCTTCCGGGCGTCGATGCGACAAGAACGCATGTAGTGCTGAAAAATGTAAAAAATATCTATTCCGCCATCCGCAGACCGGACAAATAAAAACCGGCATAGCCGGAATCTGATACGAGAGCGTGTCTGAAAATAATCCGAAGAGTTTTCAGGCAGTTTTGGCGTCTCAGAAAAGTACGGAAAGAAGAAGGAAAAAAGTGAACAGATACTTACGCTGTTATGCAGAGATTTCACTCGAAGCGATCGGGCATAACATCAGAGAAGTGAAAAAAGACTACCGGAGGGCGTGAAACTCCTTGGCGTTGTAAAAGCGAACGCCTACGGCCACGGTGCCGTTCCGGTAGCATCCTATCTGGAAAACCAGGTTGATTATTTTGCAACCGCAACCATCGAGGAGGCTGTCGAGCTCAGAGAAAACGGCATTTCCGCGCCGATCCTGATTCTCGCTACGTGTCCCCGTCCCAGTACGGCGACCTTGTGGAATACGACATCACTCAGACGATCGACAGCTACGCACAGGCACTTGCCCTCGAAAAAGAGGCAGCACGCCAGAACCGGAAAGCAAAAGCACACCTCGCGGTCGATACCGGCATGACGCGGATCGGCTTCCAGGTGACAGAGCACGATGCGGATGAGGCGGCAAAAATCGCGGATCTTCCGCACATCGAGCTGGAAGGTATGTTTACGCATTTCTCCTGCGCCGATCAGGAAGACAAGACGTACTGTTCGATGCAGATGGAAAAATATGATAAGATGACGGCACTTTTAGCAGAGCGCGGCGTGACGATTCCGCTTCGCCATATCTGCAACTCCGCCGGAATCATGGAATTTGACGATCACCACTTTGAGATGGTGCGTTCCGGTATCATCACCTACGGCATTTACCCATCCGAGGAGGTAAAAAAAGAGCGCCTCGATCTGATCCCGGCGCTTTCATGGAAGAGCCATGTCATCCATGTGAAGGAAGTCGGCCCGGGCATCGGCGTCAGCTACGGTGCCACGTATGTGACCGAGAAACCGATGACACGGATCGCAACTGTTTCAGCCGGCTATGCAGACGGCTATCCGAGAGCTCTCTCGAACCAGGGCTGTGTGCTGATCCACGGGAAAAAAGCACCGATCATCGGAAGAATCTGTATGGATCAGATGATGGTGGACGTGACCGACATCCCGGATGTGCAGGTGGAGGACGTTGTAACGCTTGTCGGAACCGACGGGGATGAGACCATCACGATCGAAGAGATCGCCAACCGGCGGCACGTTTCGATTACGAGATGCTCTGCGATATCAGCAGCCGTGTAACAAGGGTTTATAAATAGTTATCCAAAATAGAAAAATCAAAGTCTCCGAAGACGGAAAAAAGCAGAATCTGCTGACCGTTTCGGAGACTTTTTTGTGTTGGAACAGGTTTTCTGGATTATTTAACCGGTGCGGGTTGACAGGCGGTGCCGGAGTATGGTAGGATACCAATTAGTTTAGCGTAGTACAGTGATAACATGATCACGTAGAAAAGGAGAAGATTATTATGAAAAAGAAAATGGTTAGCATTTTGACAGCAGCCTTTTGTGTATCTGCCCTGCTGGCTGGCTGCGGCTTTGCAGACACAGCAAAAACATCCGCCTCATCAGCAGGAGCAGCATCCTCTTCCACAGACGGAACGACAACCTTTACCGTAGGCTTCGATGCAGAATACCCGCCGTACGGCTACATGGACGATGAGACCGGCGATTACACCGGATTTGACCTGGAGCTCGCCGAGGCAGTCTGCGAGATTTACGGCTGGAAGCTGGTAAAAACCCCGATCAACTGGGATGCGAAAGATACCGAGCTGAATTCTGGTGCGATTGACTGCATCTGGAACGGCTTTACCATGAACGGCAGAGAGGACGATTACACCTGGTCCGATCCGTACGTGGACAACAGCCAGGTGATGGTCGTATGTGAGAATTCCGGCATCAACAGCCTGTCCGATCTGGCAGGAAAGACGGTTGGTGTGCAGGCAGCATCCGCAGCACTCGATCTTTTACAGAGTGAGGAAGAAGGCGGTCAGAAAGAACTCGCCGATACTTTCGCCGCTCTGCAGCAGTTCCCGGATTATAACAATGCGTTTGTAGAGCTTCAGGCAGGTTCCATCGATGCGGTTGCCATGGATATCGGCGTTGCCAAATATCAGCTGGAAAGCCGCGGAGAAGGATACAAAATCCTCGACGAGTACCTGAACTCTGAGAAATATGCGATCGGATTCAAAAAAGGAAATACCGAGCTCTGCGATAAAGTAAACGAAGGCCTGCAGCAGGTTCTGGCCGACGGAACATTCGACAAGCTCGCAGAAAAATACGGAATCGCAGACATGGTGTGTCTGGAGAAAAAAGGAGAGTAAAGCAGCATGAAGTTGTCCATAATTCTATCACAGCTTAGTACCGGAATGGCGGGAACGATCTCGATATTTGTCCTGACGCTCGTATTTTCCCTGCCGCTCGGTCTGCTGATCGCCTTCGGGCGTATGTCGAAAAACCGGATTGTGAGCGGAATTTTCCGGCTCTATATCTCCCTGATGCGCGGCACGCCTCTGATGCTGCAGCTCATGGTGGTTTACTTCGGACCGTTCTATCTGTTCGGTATGAACATCGGAAAATGGCGCTTTCCGGCGATTATCACCGGATTTGCCTTAAACTACGGCGCCTATTTTGCAGAAATCTACCGCTCCGGCATCGTTTCGATGGATCGTGGACAGTACGAGGCAGCAAAGCTTCTTGGTTATTCGAAGGGACAGACGTTTGTCCGAATTATTCTGCCGCAGGTTGTGAAACGGATTCTGCCGGCGATCACCAATGAGGTGATTACGCTGGTCAAGGATACGTCGCTGGCCTTTTCCATTTCCTATGTGGAAATGTTCACGATCGCAAAACAGATCGCGGCGGCCAAGACCACGATGGTTCCGTTCGTCGCCGCCGGTATTTTCTACTACATCTTCAATTTTGTCGTGGCGTGGGTGATGGAACTTTTGGAAAAGAAATTTTCTTATTATCATTAACTATAGAAGAGAGCGGAAAACGATATGATTTATCTGGAAATGAACCATGTAAAAAAGAGCTTTGGGGATCTCGAAGTGTTAAAAGATATTTCCCTCAAAGTAGAAGAGGGCGAGGTGCTCTCGATTATCGGCCGTCGGGATCGGGAAAATCGACACTGCTGCGGTGCGCGGCAATGCTTGAAACGATGGACGGCGGTGATCTGGCGTACCTTGGCAAGCAGGCAGTTACAATGGAAAACGGAAAATCCGTCTATGCGAAGCCTGCCGTACTACGGAAAATACAGGAGAATTTTGGAATGGTATTCCAGAGTTTCCATCTGTTTCCTCATTATAATGTTATGAAAAATCTCTGCGATGCGCCGATCCATGTACAGAAGCGAAACCGCGCGGAGGTGGAAGCACAGGCGGAAGAGCTGCTTGGAAAAATGGGTCTGACCGGAAAGGAAAAGGCGTATCCGTGTCAGCTTTCCGGCGGTCAGTGTCAGAGGGTTGCGATTGCGCGCGCGCTGATGCTGAATCCGAAGGTGCTCTTTTTTGATGAGCCGACTTCGGCGCTCGACCGGAGCTGACAGGCGAGGTGCTGAAGGTCATCAAATCTCTTGCGGAGATGAATATGACCATGGTGATCGTTACCCACGAGATGAATTTTGCCCGGGAGATTTCCAACCGCGTCATCTTTATGGAACAGGGCGTGATCGCCGTGGAAGGAACGCCGGACGAAGTCTTCGATTCCGAAAATGCCAGAATGCAGGGCTTTTTGGGAAAATTTCGTGAGAAGTAACGACGTTGCACTTGCCTAAAAAACAACATGCGTTATACTAGAGCGTGGTTGAAACGTATTTCAAACACGCTCTTTATACGTCCCATTCTGTTTTTGGGAATGAAAAAGAGCGGGGATAAAAGAGAAACCGAATACACATTTTGACAAGAAAAGGAGAATCGTGTCTATGAGCGGAACTGACAGATATGTAAGCCCTCTTTCCGAACGTTATGCAAGCAAGGAGATGCAGTACATCTTCTCCCCGGATATGAAATTCCGTACCTGGAGAAAGTTATGGATTGCGCTGGCTGAGACAGAAAAAGAACTGGGACTTTCTATTACAGATGAGCAGATCGAAGAACTGAAAGCAAATGCCGAGAACATCAACTACGATGTGGCAAAAGAAAGAGAGAAGTCTGCCGTCATGACGTAATGTCCCATGTGTATGCCTACGGCGTACAGTGTCCGAAAGCAAAAGGAATCATCCATCTGGGAGCAACCAGCTGCTACGTAGGCGACAATACCGATATCATTGTCATGAACGAAGCCTTAAAGCTGGTGAAGAAAAAACTGGTGAACGTTATCGCTGAGCTGGCAAAATTTGCGGATACCTACAAAGACCAGCCGACCCTTGCCTTCACCCACTTCCAGCCGGCACAGCCGACCACCGTCGGAAAACGTGCAACCCTGTGGATGCAGGAGTTCTTAATGGACCTTGAAGATCTCGAGTATGTACAGAGCACCTTAAAGCTGCTCGGCTCCAAAGGAACAACAGGCACACAGGCAAGCTTTTTAGAGCTGTTCGAAGGAGATCAGGAGACCATCGACAAGATCGATCCGATGATCGCTGAGAAAATGGGCTTCAAGAACTGCTATCCTGTTTCCGGACAGACGTATTCCAGAAAAGTCGATACGAGAGTATTAAACGTTCTGGCAGGCATTGCGGCAAGCGCAACGAAATTCTCCAACGATATCCGTCTTCTGCAGCACTTAAAAGAAGTCGAGGAACCGTTCGAGAAAGGACAGATCGGATCTTCCGCCATGGCATATAAGAGAAATCCGATGAGAAGCGAGCGTATCGCATCCCTGTCCCGTTATGTGATCACCGATGCATTAAATCCGGCCATCACCTCTTCTGTACAGTGGTTTGAGAGAACCCTCGATGACTCTGCAAACAAGAGACTTTCCATTCCGGAAGGCTTCCTTGCCATCGACGGTATCCTGGATCTGTGCATGAACGTCGTAGACGGACTTGTGGTTTATCCAAAGGTTATCTTAAAACACATGATGGCAGAGCTTCCGTTTATGGCAACTGAGAATATCATGATGGATGCGGTAAAAGCAGGCGGCGACCGTCAGGAGCTGCATGAGAGAATCCGCGAGCTGTCCATGATCGCCGGAAAACATGTCAAAGAGGAAGGCCGCGATAATGATCTTCTGGATCTGATCGCAGCGGATGAGATGTTCCATCTGACCAAAGAAGAGCTGGAAAAGACGATGGATCCGTCCAAATACACAGGCCGCGCATCCGTACAGGTTGACGCATTCCTGAAGAACGTAGTTAATCCGGTGCTTGAGGCAAACAAAGAGGCACTTGGCATGACTGCGGAAATCAACGTCTGATGCGTTTGATAAACAGAAATAATAAAAAAACAAATTTTATAAGTAATAATAAGTTTTACTTATGAAGAAAACATGGTATACTATGCATGAACGGCCGAAACAAAGAGGCCGCAAGTATACGTTGAATTAGGAGGATGTCACATGATTAAGGCAGTAGTAGGAGCAAACTGGGGAGACGAGGGAAAAGGTAAGATTACCGATATGCTCGCAAAAGAGGCAGACATTATTGTCCGTTTCCAGGGTGGTGCGAATGCAGGCCATACCATTGTAAACAACTATGGAAAGTTTGCACTTCATACCCTTCCATCCGGCGTATTTTACAGCCACACAACAAGCGTAATCGGAAACGGTGTTGCACTCAATATTCCGGTTCTGATCAAAGAGTTAAATGAGATCGTTTCGAAGGGAGTGCCGGCACCGAAGATCAAAATTTCCGACCGTGCACAGATGGTAATGCCGTACCACATCCTGTTCGATCAGTATGAGGAAGAGCGTCTGGGCGGAAAATCCTTTGGTTCCACCAAATCCGGTATCGCTCCGTTCTACTCAGATAAATATGCAAAAATCGGTTTCCAGGTAAACGAGTTGTTCGACGATGAGCACCTGAAAGAGAAACTGAAATCCGTATGCGAAACCAAGAACATTCTGCTCGAGCATCTGTATCACAAACCGCAGTTAAATCCGGATGAGATCTATGCAGAGCTGATGGAATACAAAAAAATGGTTGAGCCATACGTATGCGATACTTCCGCATTCCTGTGGAACGCGATTCAGGAAGGCAAGGAGATCCTGCTTGAGGGTCAGCTTGGTTCCTTAAAAGACCCGGATCACGGAATTTACCCGATGGTAACTTCTTCTTCCACACTGGCCGGCTACGCGCAGTAGGAGCAGGTGTTCCGCCATATGAAATCAAGAAAATCGTAACCGTATGCAAAGCTTACTCCAGCGCAGTAGGAGCAGGTGCTTTCGTTTCCGAGATCTTCGGCGATGAGGCAGATGAGCTCAGAAGACGCGGCGGAGACGGCGGAGAGTTCGGTGCAACCACAGGCCGCCCGAGACGTATGGGATGGTTCGACTGTGTTGCTTCCCGTTACGGCTGCAGAATGCAGGGTACCACCGATGTAGCGTTCACCGTACTTGACGTACTTGGCTATCTGGATGAGATTCCGGTCTGCACAGCATACGAAGTAGACGGAAAAGAAATCCACGATTTCCCGAACACCAGCATTCTTGAGAAAGCAAAACCGGTGCTGAAAACGCTTCCGGGCTGGAAATGCGATATCCGCGGCATCAAGAAATATGAGGATCTGCCGGAAAACTGCAGAAACTACATCGAGTTTGTAGAGAAAGAAATCGGATTCCCGATCACCATGATCTCCAACGGGCCGGGAAGAGACGATATCATTTACCGCAACAAATAATTCAGGCGGTTTTTAGAGGATTTTTATGAAAAAAGCAGGACAGCTTCTCGCAGTTCTGACAGCGGCTTCCGTGCTGCTGTCGGGCTGTGAGAAGTTAAAAGATGTGACAACGACATCTGTCTATGTGAGCAAAAATGGTGTTGTGACAGAAGCTATTGTGGAAGATTACAGCAAAGACGATGATTACACGGAAGACGAACTGAAGGTCTTTGTGGAGGATGACATCAAAAAATTCACAGAGGAGCGCGGCGATGCGGATTCCGTGAAGCTGGAAAAATGCCAGATCAAAGAGGACAAGGTGGAGATCCGGATGGAATACGGAGATTACCAGTCTTACGCGGATTATCACGGAGCAGAATTTTTCGCAGGCACGCTGGATGAGGCAGAAGAAGCGGGATATGATTTTTCCGCTTCCTTTGTCGATTCTAAAGGCAATGAGGTTTCAGTCGAAGATGCGGTCAAAGGCGTTAAGCATGTACGCGTGATTGTCTGCGAGGAGCCGCTGGAAATCGTAACGGAAGATCCGGTGCTCTGCGTTTCCGGTACAGCCGTGATCAAAGGAAAAAACACGGTGGATACGGCCGGCGAGTGGACCACAAAGTCCACAGAGAGTGATTCTGCGTCATCATCAGAGCAGACTAAGACAGAAGAAACAGAGCAGGAATATGAGCAGGACGTTCTTCTTGCCAGTCCTGTTATTGTTGTTTATGGTAAGTAAACAAATAAAATAGAGGAGTAACTAACTATGGAAAAGACAATGGACAAAATTGTGGCAGTAGCAAAATCCAGAGGTTTTGTATATCCGGGTTCCGAAATTTACGGCGGCCTGGCAAATACCTGGGATTACGGCCCGCTCGGTGTTGAGCTGAAAAACAACGTGAAAAAAGCATGGTGGCAGAAATTCGTGATGGAGAGCCCGCACAACGTAGGTGTTGACTGCGCGATCCTGATGAACCCGCAGACATGGGTAGCTTCCGGTCATCTCGGCGGATTTTCCGATCCTCTGATGGACTGTAAAGAGTGCCACGAGCGTTTCCGTGCAGACAAGCTGATCGAAGACTTCTGCGAGGAAAAAGGCATTGAAATCGAAGGCGGCAGTGTAGACGCATGGTCCCAGGAAGAGATGAAGAACTTCATCGAGGAGCATCAGATTCCGTGTCCGTCCTGCGGAAAACATAATTTTACCGATATCCGTCAGTTCAACCTGATGTTCAAAACCTTCCAGGGTGTTACAGAGGATGCGAAGAACACCGTATATCTTCGTCCGGAGACTGCACAGGGTATCTTCGTAAACTTCAAAAACGTACAGCGTACTTCCAGAAAGAAAATTCCGTTCGGAATCGGTCAGATCGGTAAATCTTTCCGTAACGAGATTACACCGGGTAACTTCACCTTCCGTACCCGTGAGTTCGAGCAGATGGAGCTGGAGTTCTTCTGCGAGCCTGGCACCGATCTTGACTGGTTCCAGTACTGGAGAGGCTTCTGCATCAACTGGCTGAAGAGCCTCGGCATGAAAGACGAAGAGATGCGTGCAAGAGACCATTCTCCGGAAGAGCTGTGCTTCTACAGCAAGGGAACAACCGATATCGAGTTCCTGTTCCCGTTCGGATGGGGCGAGCTGTGGGGAATCGCAGACCGTACCGATTACGACCTGACTCAGCATCAGAATGTATCCGGACAGGATATGACCTATTTCGATCCAGAGAAGAACGAGAAATACATCCCGTATGTTATCGAGCCGTCTCTTGGTGCTGACCGTGTCGTTCTGGCATTCCTGTGCAGCGCTTATGACGAGGAAGTTCTCGACGCAGAGAAGAATGATGTTCGTACCGTGATGCATTTCCATCCGGCACTGGCACCGGTAAAAATCGGTGTGCTTCCGCTTTCCAAGAGCTGAACGAGGGCGCTGAGAAAGTCTTTGCAGAGCTGTCCAAGAAATACAACTGCGAGTTTGATGACCGTGGAAATATCGGAAAACGGTATCGCCGTCAGGATGAGATCGGTACTCCGTACTGCATCACCTACGACTTCGATTCCGAGACCGATGGTGCTGTTACCGTCCGTGACCGTGACACCATGGAGCAGGAGAGAATTAAAATTGAGGATCTCGATGCTTACTTTGCAGATAAATTTACTTTCTAATCTGGCTTTTTAGTCCGGAAAAAGAGTAGAAAAAAGGATTCCCACTCGAGGGAATCCTTTTTGTATACTTTGTATTACTCAATAATCGTACCTGTTTTTCCCTGGAATCCGGCGAGTGCGGAATCAATGGAAGTGATGACTGCGGTACGGCCGATGCCTTTCTCGAGGAAAGAAACAGCTGCTTCCATCTTCGGCAGCATGGAGTTTTCTCCGAACTGGCCTTCTGCGATGTATTTCTTCGCGTCAGCAACGGTGATGTGCTCCAGCGGTTTTTCGTCCGGGGTACCGTAGTTGATGGAAACGTTTTCCACTCTGGTCAGGATCATCAGCATGTCTGCGTTCAGCATTTCTGCCATCAGGCCGCTGGTGAGGTCTTTTTCGATGACTGCGGATGCACCCTTTAACTCTTCATTCTGTGGGAGAACCGGGATTCCGCCGCCGCCTGCTGCGATGACAACCTGTCCGGCATCGAGAAGAAGACGGATGGAGTCGATCTCTACGATATCCTGCGGCTTCGGAGCAGCAACGATTCGGCGGTAGCCGTCCTCGGTTTTCGTTACGTAGTTTCCTTTTTCTTCCTCTGCGTCAGCCTCCTCTTTGGTAAGCGTACGGCCGATCAGTTTGACCGGATTGTTGAAGGCATCGTCGTACGGATCTACTTCAACCTGTGTAAGAATCGTGGATGTGGTTTTGAAGATTCCCCTGCGGAGAAGCTCAGCACGGATGGCGTTCTGCAGGTCGTAGCCGATGTAGCCTTCGCTCATAGCGGAGCAGACAGACATCGGGGCTGCGCTGTAGTCGGTGTGCATTTTGCCGAATTCATTCATCGCCATGTGGATCATGCCGACCTGCGGCGCATTGCTGTGGGTGATGACAACATCAGCGCCGGCAGCAACGAGATCTGCGATTACTTTTGCGGAACGTTTTACGGCTGCTTTCTGTTCCGGCAGCGTCGTTCCAAGAGCTTTGTGTCCCAGTGCAACAACTATTTTTTTTCTTTTCATTGGAAGATACCTCTCTTTGCAGTTCATAGATTTTGATACGAAAAAACCAGGCATCAATATAGAACTATTATAAAGTTTATGGAGGCAAAAATCAAGAAGAAACCGACATTGCGCACATTGAAATGTTTTTCGGACTATGGTATTCTATAAAAGTATCTGAGTCGTAGGGATTTGAAACGTGAAAGGGAGGTCCCGGCATGAAAAACATGCGCACGTTACAAAAACGGATCGCATATCAGCTCCAGCAGGGCAGTCTGGATGCGGAAGTTACAGGAATCACATGCGACAGCAGAAAAGTACAGCCGCAGAACGTGTTTGTCTGCATCCGCGGAAACAGGATGGACGGGCACGTATATGCAGAAGAAGCAGTCGAGAGGGGCGCTGCTGTTCTGGTTGCGGAGCGGGAACTGGAAGGGATTCCGGAAAAGGTAACCGTACTCGTAGTAAAGGACAGCAGAGAAGCACTCGCACAGCTTTCCTGTGCCTGGGAGGACGATCCGGCGCAGCACCTTGTGACAATCGGAGTGACCGGCACGAAGGGAAAGACGACGACTGCATATATGATTTACGAAATCCTGCGAAAAGCAGGGATACGCGCAGGACTCATCGGAACGATCGAGACGAGGATCGGGGAAAAAAGCATTCCGTCAGAAAATACAACGCCGGAGCCTGTTGTGCTGCAGAAGCTGTTTTCTGAAATGATGCGGGAGGGCTGCACCCATGTTGTGATGGAGGTTTCCTCGCAGGCGGAAAAACAGCACCGGTGTGATGGAATTACGTTTGATTACGGTGTGTTCACCAACATTGGAAACGACCACATCGGCGCCGGGGAGCATGCATCGTTTGCAGAATATCTGTCCTGCAAAAAGAAGCTGCTTCGCACCTGCAGAACCGGAATTGTAAACCGGGATGACAAAAGGTTTCCGGAGATCATAAGGCAGAGCACCTGCCGTCTGGTGACATTCGGATGCAGGGAAAAAGCTGATTTTATGGCAGCAGATGCAGCACTCGATCAGGCGCCCGGCGTGCTCGGTGTCTCATACCGGGTGCAGGGCGCAGCGGATTTTCCGGTACGGGTAGATCTGCCGGGTCTGTTTTCCGTTTCCAACTCGCTTGCCGCCATTGCGGTCTGCGCGCAGATGGGAATCCCGGAAAAGGCGATGCAGGAGGCACTTTCCGCAGTCCGCTCCGTGGGCGGTGTGAGGCAGTTCCGGTGTATCCGGAAATGACGCTTCTCATTGACTACGCACACAATGCATGAGCCTCGAAAGCCTGTTAAAGACACTGCGGAAGTACCATCCGAAGCGCCTGATCTGTCTCTTCGGCTGCGGCGGAAACCGCGCGCGGGACCGGAGATTCCAGATGGGAGAGGTGTCGGGGCGTCTGGCGGATCTGACCGTCATCACCTCGGACAATCCGCGGGATGAGGAACCACAGGCGATTCTGGACGATATCCGGACGGGAATCGGGAAAACAGAAGGCGCTTTCGTTGAGATTGCAGACCGTAAGGAGGCGATCCGGTATGTGATCGAAAACCGGCAGCCGGGCGATCTCGTGGTGCTCGCGGGAAAAGGCCACGAAACGTATCAGATCCGGAAGGGGAAACGGTACGAGATGGATGAGCGCGTGCTGATCCGGGAAATACTGGAAGAAAGTAAGGGGAATGTATGAGCAGCGTTTACGCTGATGTAATCGTAGACATCACAAATGAAAAACTGGACCGGACCTTTCAGTACAAGGTTCCGCCGGAACTGACAGGGGAGATCAGTCCGGGAACGGCGGTACAGATTCCGTTTGGAAACGGAAACCGCACGATCACCGGCTATGTGCTTTCCGTCGGAAACGAGCCGAAATATCCGCAGGACCGGATGAAGGCCATCCTCGCGGTACAAAAGGATGCGGCGACCGTAGAGACGAAGCTCATCGCGCTCGCCGCGTGGATGCGTCATACGTACGGATCGACGATGATCCAGGCGTTAAAGACGGTGCTTCCAGTCAAAGTAAAGGCGCGCGGGAAAGAAACCCGCGAAATTGCGCTTCTTGCAGATCCTGCGAGATGTGAGGAGCTGCTGGAAAACTACAGAAAGAAAAATTATAAAGCGAGAATCCGTCTCTTAAACGCGCTGCTGGCCCAGCCGGTTCTTCCAGGGCCGGTTGTGAGCAAGAAACTGAAAATCACGGCAGATACGCTGCACGTGATGGAAGAGCAGGGCGTGTTGGAAATCCGCCGTACGAGCACCTGGAGAAATCCGGTATCTGATGCGGCAGGAAGAACAACTGCGGGAAAACCAAACGAACAGCAGCAGGCCGTGGTGGACGGCATTCGAAAGGAATGGGAAGGACAGAACCGCCCCTGCCTGATCCGCGGTGTGACGGGAAGCGGCAAAACGCTCGTCTATATGGAGCTGATGGAGCGAGTGCTCTCAGAAGGAAAACAGGTGATCGTGTTGATCCCGGAGATTGCGCTGACGTATCAGAACGTGGAGCGGTTCTGCGCACGGTTTGGAACAAGGGTCACGGTGGTCAACTCGCGGATGACACCGTCCGAGCGCGCCGACCAGATGGAGCGCGCGCGGCGCGGGGAGGTCAGTATTATGATCGGTCCGCGTTCCGCACTCTTTGCACCGTTTCCGGATCTGGGGCTGATCGTAATCGATGAGGAGCATGAAACCTCCTATAAAAGTGAAGTGACGCCGCGCTACCATGCAAGGGAGACCGCCGTGCGCCGCGCCGGGCTGGAGCATGCCCATGTGGTGATGGGTTCGGCAACGCCGTCGGTGGATGCTTCTTACGCCTGCGAGACGGGAGCGTACGCGCTGTTCCGGATGGATGCGCGGTACGGAAATGCAGCACTTCCGTCCGTATGGATCGCGGATATGCGGGAAGAATTACAGATGGGAAACCGTTCGATTCTGTCCGGAAAACTGCGGGAAGAGATCGAAAAACGGCTTGAAAAAAAGGAACAGGTTGTACTGTTTCTGAACCGCAGAGGCTATGCGGGCTTCGTCTCGTGCCGTGCATGCGGCCATGTGATGAAATGCCCGCACTGCGATGTATCACTGACAGCACACAATAACGGAAAGCTCGTCTGCCATTACTGCGGTTATGAAACACCGCAGGTACATGCGTGCCCGTCGTGCGGTTCCCCGTACATCGGCGGCTTCCGTGCCGGCACACAGCAGATCGAGCAAAACGTGAAAAAGCTGTTTCCAAAGGCACGCGTTCTTAGGATGGACGGCGACACGACAAAAACGAAAAACAGTTATGAAGAAATCCTGTCCTCATTTGCGGCGGGGAAGGCCGATATCCTGATTGGAACCCAGATGATCGTAAAAGGCCACGATTTCCCGAATGTCACGCTGGTGGGAGCGCTGGCGGCGGATCTCTCCCTGAATGCAGTCGATTACCGTGCCGGGGAGCGTACGTTCCAGCTGCTGACGCAGGCAGTCGGCCGCGCCGGAAGAGGCGAAAAGCCGGGAATGGCAGTCATTCAGACGTACCATCCGAACATTACAGCATTCAGACGGCGGCAGAGCAGGATTACGGGACATTTTACGAGAAAGAAATGGACTACCGCCGTCTGATGGGATATCCCCCGGCGGCGGAGCTTCTGGCGATCCACGGAGCCGGGGAGGATGAAGCGCATCTGACGCAGGCGATGGAATACATTCGCAGATATCTCATCCGCATCCGGGGAAACCGCGAAGTCCAGATCATCGGCCGGCAAGTGAGGCAGTGTCGAAAATCAATGACCTGTACCGCATGGCCGTGTATGTACGCGCGCCGCAGGAAGAGGTGCTGGCAGGGCTGCGGGAAAAACTGGAGCGGTATATCGAGATTAACAAAGGCTTCCGTACCGTTTATTTACAGTTTGACTTCAGCAGAAGTATTAGTTTTTTCATACTGTTTACACATAGATTATTTATAATAGAAGAGCAAAAGAAAGGAAAAGAATTATGGCAATCAGAGAAATCAGAGTCGTAGGCGACCGCGTATTAACGAAAAAATGCAGACCGGTGGAGAAGATGACACCAAGAATCAGCGAGCTGATCGACGACATGTTTGACACCATGTATGAGGCAAACGGTGTCGGCCTTGCCGCACCGCAGGTCGGCATCTTAAAGAGAATCGTAGTCATGGATGTGGATGGAACCCCACATCTTCTGATCAATCCGGAAATCCTGGAGACTTCTGGAAGCCAGACAGGAGCAGAAGGATGCTTAAGCCTTCCGGGAAAATCCGGTACAGTAACCCGTCCGAATTACGTAAAGGTAAGAGCACTGGACCGCGACATGCAGCCGTTTGAACTGGAGGGAACAGAACTTCTTGCCCGCTGCATCTGCCACGAGTGTGATCACCTCGACGGACATATGTATACAGAAAAAGTAGAAGGCGAACTCTGGGACAACACGTACGATGAGTATGAGGAGTACGAGGACGAAGAGTAAGTCTTAAAATAAAGGAGATGACTTCAGATGAAAGTGGTATTTATGGGAACCCCGGATTTCTCCGTGGGAACACTTGAGGCACTCGTGGAGGCCGGTTATGAGATCACAGGCGTTGTGACCCAGCCGGACAAACCGAAGGGCCGCGGAAAACAGATGATGCCGACACCGGTGAAAGAGGCAGCCGAAAAACACGGCCTTCCGGTCTATCAGCCGCGCCGCGTGCGGGATGCAGAGGCGATCGAGGAGATCCGGAAAATGGAGCCGGATGTGATCGTTGTCGTTGCATTCGGCCAGATTATTCCAAAAGAGATTTTGGACATGCCGAAATACGGATGCATCAACGTTCATGCCTCCCTGCTTCCGGCTTACCGCGGAGCAGCGCCGATCCAGTGGGCTGTCATGAACGGCGATGAAGTGAGCGGCGTAACCATTATGAAGATGGATGAAGGCCTCGACACAGGCGATATGCTGACGAAAGTGGAAGTTCCGCTTGCAGCAGATGAGACCGGCGCAGTCTCTTTGACAAGCTCGCCGCAGCCGGAGCAAAACTTCTGGTGGAGACACTTCCAAAACTTGAAAAAGGCGAAGTGACACCGGAAAAACAGCCGGAGATAAGCACTACAGAGTATGCGCGGATGATCAAAAAAGAAGACGGAAAGATCGACTGGACGAAGAGTGCCGTTGAGATCGAACGTCAGATCCGTGCGATGAGCCGTGGCCGAGTGCTTTTACAAAAGTAAACGGAAAGAACCTGAAAATCTGGGATGCCAAAGTCATTGCCATGTTCGGCGGCGATCTGTTTTCGAAAATTCCGGGACAGAATCCGACGAAGAGTGCCGGAAAAGTCTGGGTGGCAGATGAGACAGGTCTCCATGTAAAGACGGGAGACGCATTCTGGTGATCGAGGAGCTGCAGCTCGAAGGAAAGAAACGGATGAAAACCGCCGATTTCCTGCGCGGCTATGCGATCGAGCCGGGTACCAGACTTGGCGAATAAAAGAGAAAAAGCAACCTGAAGTTAAGGCGGGGAACTGCACAGCGGTGTGATGGCTGCTGTGCCTGAGAAAAAAGGAGAAAAACGATATGGGACTTTTTTATGACAGTACGTATCTGCTGGTGATTCTTGCCGCACTGATTTCCATGGCGGTATCCGCCCGCATGAACACGATTTTCAGCAAATATCAGACCGTCCGCTCGTACAGCGGCATGACGGGACGCGAGGCGGCGATGCGCATTCTGCATCAGGCCGGCATCTACGATGTGACCGTCCGCCACGTATCCGGTAAACTGACCGACCACTATGATCCGCGGACAAAAACCGTGAATTTATCGGATGCGGTTTACGATTCAACCTCGGTCGCAGCGATCGGCGTCGCAGCGCATGAGTGCGGCCATGCCGTACAGCACAATACGGATTACGTGCCGCTGAAAGTAAGAAGCGCCATTGTTCCGGCAGCGAACCTTGGATCCCAGCTTTTCTGGCCGCTGTTCCTGATCGGACTGATTTTCAGCCTTCCGATGCTGGTGAAAGCCGGTATCTGGCTGTTTGTGCTGGCACTGGCATTCCAGGTGGTAACACTTCCGGTCGAGTTCGATGCGTCGAGAAGAGCATTAAAAATGCTCAGTGAGGGCGGTATGGTGACAGAGACGGAACACGACGGGGTCAAGAAAGTACTCTGGGCTGCAGCCATGACATACGTGGCAGCCGTAATCGGTTCCTTGCTGCAGCTGCTCCGGCTGCTGGTTTTATCCGGAGCATTTAGGAGAAACGATGACTGATACAATCAATACAAGAGAGCTGATTATGAACATTCTGCTTGAGATGGACAGGGAGAAAACGCCCTGCCATCTTGCTGTAAGGGACGCCCTCGATAAATACCAGTTCCTGCCGCGGCAGGACCGTGCGTTTATCAAGCGGGTCTGCGAGGGAACCGTGGAATACGGTATCCAGAATGACTACATCATCAATCAGTATTCCAAAATCAAGATCAACAAATGCAAGCCGGTGATTCGTGCGATCTTACGGATGTCGGTGTACCAGATCCGTTTTCTTGACGCAGTACCGGATTCGGCAGTCGTCAATGAGGCGGTGAAACTGGCGGAAAAGAAGCATTTTTACAACTTAAAGGGCTTTGTCAACGGTGTTCTGCGCACGATTGTGCGGGAGAAGGATCATCTGCCGATACCGAAGGAGAACAATACTACGCAGTATCTTTCCGTGAAATACTCCATGCCGGAATTTCTGGTTGAGGAGTTCGTATCCCAGTACGGAAAAGAAACGGCAGAAACGATGATGGCGGATTTCCTGAAAGAAAAACAGGTGACGATCCGTATCAACCGCTGGAACAATACGATCGAGGAGACGAAGAAAAGCCTGGAAAGCCAGGGGGCAGAGCTGGAAAAAGCGCCGTATCTTGGCGAGGCGTTCTATTTGAAAAACTTTGAGACGATCGCATCACTGAATGCTTCCAGGAAGGCCGGTTCCAGATTCAGGATGTGAGCTCCATGATGGCGGCGCATCTGGCGGATCCAAAGCCGGGTGACCAGGTGCTGGATCTCTGCGCGGCACCGGGCGGAAAGAGCCTCCATGCAGCAGATAAAATGAGAAATCAGGGATGCGTGGAAGCGCGTGATCTCACCGAATACAAGGTCGATCTGATCCGGGAAAATGTGCAGAGAGCAGGTGTTTCCTGCGTCGTGCCGAAGGTAAAAGATGCGGAACAGCTCGATGCGGAATGGATCGGAAAAGCGGACGTTGTGATTGCAGACCTGCCGTGCACCGGATACGCGTCATCGGCAGAAAGCCGGATATCAAATATTACGCTTCAAAAGAAAAAGAAGAGGAGCTGGTACGGATTCAGCGGGCAATCCTTGCAAATGCCGCATCGTACGTAAAGCCGGGCGGCACACTGCTGTACAGCACATGTACCGTCAACAGAAAAGAAAACAGCGAGAATGCCGCATGGTTTCTGGAACAGTTCCCGTTTGAAGCAGTCAGTCTGGATGAACTGCTGCCGGATGAGCTGAAAAGCGGAGAAACGGCCAAAGGACAGCTGCAGCTGATCCCGGGGGTACACAAGACAGACGGATTTTTCCTTGCAAAATTCCGGAAAACAGAGGAAGGACGGGCGTAACAGATGGATATTAAATCAATGACCTTAGACGAATTAAAGGACGCCTGCCAGCAGATGGGAGAAAAGCCGTTCCGTGCCAAACAGTTATACGACTGGATGCATCATCGTCTGGCGGGCAGCTACGATGAGATGACGAATCTCTCGCTTGCCTTCCGGGAAAAATTAAAGGAACAGTATCCGCTTACCTGTCTCGAAAAAGTGCAGGTGCAGGAGTCCAAAATCGACGGAACGAGAAAATACCTGTTCCGCCTTAGCGACGGCAACGTGATCGAGAGTGTCTGGATGAAGTACCACCACGGAAATTCCGTCTGCATCTCATCCCAGGTCGGCTGCCGGATGGGCTGCCGCTTCTGCGCGTCCACAATCGGCGGACTCGTGCGGTGCCTGACTCCGTCGGAGATGCTCGACCAGATTTACCGGATTTGGGAGGACACCGGGGAGCGGGTCTCCAATCTGGTTGTCATGGGAACGGGTGAGCCGATGGACAACTACGACAATCTGGTGCGCTTCGTGCGGCTGCTTTCGAGCCAGGAAGGACTCAACATCAGCCAGAGAAACATCACCGTTTCCACCTGCGGAATCGTGCCGAATATGTACAAATTGGCAGATGAGGGACTCCAGATCACCCTGGCACTTTCCCTTCATGCGCCGAACGATGAAAAGCGCCGCGAGCTGATGCCGATTGCCAATAAATATTCCATTGATGAAATTCTCGATGCATGCCGCAATTACTTTGCAAAAACAGGCCGTCGGATTACATTTGAGTACTCTCTCGTTGGCGGGAAAAATGACAGCGAAGCCGATGCAAAAGAGCTTTCCGCGCGGATTTCGGATATCAACTGTCATGTAAATCTGATCCCGGTCAACCCGATCAAAGAGCGCGATTACGTGAAATCAACGAAAAAAGTCGTAGAGAATTTCAAAAATAAACTTGAAAAATACGGAATTAATGTTACTATTAGAAGGGAAATGGGCGCCGATATTGACGGAGCCTGTGGACAGTTAAGAAAAAGTTTTATCGATAAATCAAACGAACAGCCGTAAAAAGCGGCTGTCAATACAGGAGAAAAAAGCATGAAGGTATTTTCTGCAACCGATATCGGACAGAAACGGACGATGAACCAGGATTTTGTGTTTGCCTCCGCCTCTCCGGTCGGAAACCTTCCGAACCTCTTTGTCGTTGCAGACGGCATGGGAGGCCATAACGCGGGCGATTTTGCTTCGCGTTACGGTGTTTCTGTACTGGTGGAATCTGTAAAAAGAGATACGAATTTCAACCGGTGCGGATCATTCGGCATGGAATTGAAGCAGCAAACAGCCAGATTTTTGAGCAGGCAAAACGAGATATATCCATGGAAGGCATGGGTACGACGATGGTAGTAGCTACGGTTGTCGGCAACTATGCCTACGTTGCAAACGTAGGAGACAGCAGGCTGTATCTGGCAGCAGATGGCACGTTTGACCAGGTGACGCAGGACCATTCCCTGATCGCAGAGATGGTGCGCCTTGGAGAACTCACTCCCGAGCAGCGCGGAATCACCCGGACAAAAACATTATTACCAGAGCAGTAGGCACACAGGATACCGTAAAGATTGATTTCTTTGACATTCAGCTTGAAGAGGGCAATCAATTGGTGATGTGCTCGGACGGCCTTTCCAACATGGTAACGGATGAGGAGATTTTCGAACTCATCTGCCGAGAAGACGGTGAGGACAAGGCGAAACGTTTAATTGATAAAGCAAATGCAAATGGCGGCAGAGACAATATCGCAGTCATTGTCGTTGAACCATTTACAAACGAGGTGAAAGAATGTTAAAAGAGGGCGTTATTTTAGGAGAACGATATGAGATCATAAGCCGGATCGGTTCCGGCGGTATGGCTGATGTCTACAAAGCAAAAGACCACAAGCTGAACCGCATGGTGGCCGTCAAGGTTTTAAAACCGGAATTCCGGGAGGATAAAACCTTTATCCGCAAGTTCCGCACGGAGCACAGGCCGCAGCAGGACTGTCCCATCCGAATATTGTAAACGTGTACGATGTCGGGGAGGACCGCGGCGTTTACTATATCGTCATGGAGCTTGTCGAGGGAATTACTCTGAAGGATTACATTGACCGCAAAGGAAAACTGAGCGTAAAAGAGGCAACCAGCATCGCCATTCAGGTTTCCCTTGGTCTTGAAGCAGCACACAACCGCAATATTGTACACCGCGATGTCAAACCGCAGAATATCATCATTTCCACAGACGGAAAAGTAAAACTTTCCGACTTTGGTATTGCAAAGGCAACTTCTTCCAATACGATCAGTTCGAACGTTATGGGAAGCGTACATTACAGCTCTCCGGAGCAGGTGCGCGGCGGATATTCGGACTATAAGAGTGATATCTATTCCCTTGGTATCACCATGTACGAGATGGTAACCGGAAGAGTGCCGTTTGACGGCGACACCACCGTTGCCATCGCAATCAAGCATCTGCAGGAGGAGATTGAATCTCCATCCAAATATACCCCGAACCTTCCGTTCGCACTGGAGCAGATTATCTTAAAATGTACCCAGAAGAGCCCGGACCGCCGTTACAATAACATGGCGGAGCTGATCGACGACTTGAAGCATTCGCTGATGGAGCCGCAGGGCAATTTCGTAAAAGTAACTCCGTTAAGTTCTCACGCCGAGACTGTTATGGTATCCGCAGAGGAGTTAAGCCAGATCCGTTCCGGCGCAGCAGCAAAGGCAAATGCGCAGACGGCAGAGGAGCCGGCCCGCAAGCGCTACAGCAAGATCGAGGATGAGGAAGAGGACGAAGATTACAGCTACGAGGACGAAGAAGACGAGGATGAGGACGAAGAAGAGGATGACCGCGATTCCTACGATGAGGATGACGACGATTCCTACTACGACGATGACGACGACGATGACAAAGCCGGAAACAAACTCGAAAAGATCATCACAATCGGCGGTTTTGCGATTGCAGCCATCATCATCTGCATGCTGATCTACTTTATTGCACAGGCAGCCGGCATTGTCGGCGGAAAAGGACCGACCGCAGCTTCTTCCAGTTCCGCATCATCTTCGAGCAGCACGGAAGTTGTTTCTTCCAGCAGCAAAGAAGAGGAAAAAGTAACCGTTCCGGATCTGACCAACAAAACCGAGGCAGATGCCGTCGATCTGGCAAACAGCCTGAACCTTGGTGTAGTCAACGGCGGAACCGAGGCATCGGATGTCATTGAGGCAGGAAAGATCTGCCGCCAGGATCTGAAACCGGGAACGAAAGTCGATAAAAATGCAACGATTACGTATTATGTAAGCTCCGGAAAAGAAACCGTAACCATTCCGACCGGCATTGTTGGAACACAGAAAGACGCTGCAAGTGCTGCACTGACTCAGCAGGGACTGCAGGTTTCCACAACAGAGGATTTCAGCGATACCGTTGCAGAAGGCTTGGTTATTTCCGTTGACCCGTCAGAGGGAAGTCAGGTTGCGCCGGAATCTACCGTTACGCTGGTGATCAGCAAGGGATCCAAGGACGCGGAAGAAATTGCAATCCGTGATGTAATCGGCCTGGATGAGGAGACAGCAAAATCAATCCTGAGCGATTTCAATATTATTGTAAAAACAGGAACCAGCAGCAAGGTGGCCGAGGGCGAAGTCATGGAGGTTGACCCGGCAATCGGAACCAAAGTAAAGAAAGGTTCTGACGTTACGATTTATGTCAATAGCCCGAGTGCACAGCCAACGACGCCGGATGAGAATACACCGACCCCGACACCGGCAGAGCCGGGCGCAAATACCGCTACGGATGTTACCTGGTCCTGCAGCCAGACCTTAAGTGCGCCGGATCAGTATCAGGGTGGTATTGCAAAAATTGAGCTGATCCAGGATGATGGGAACGGAAACGAGACCTCCATCACCATCATGGACGGACAGGCCATTACGAGCTGGCCGTATTCTGTCAACACCAACTGGAGTGCTTCATCGTCTGCTTCTTCTACCGGAAGAATCGTCTTCTATGAGATGGATTCGAGCGGAAGTTATCAGGCAATTGCACAGTACCAATCGGTTCCGTTGAGTGAAGGGTGAGTATGACAGGAAAGATTATGAAAGGAATTGCCGGATTCTACTACGTAGACGTAGAAGAATCGCATTTATGAGTGCAAAGCAAAAGGAATTTTCCGAAAGGAAGGCCAGAAACCGCTCGTCGGAGATCTTGTGGAAATCGAGATTCTGGATGAAGCGGAAAAAACAGGAAATATGACCCGGATTCTGCCGCGAAAAAATGAACTGATCCGTCCGGCAGTGGCCAATATCGATCAGGCGCTTGTGATTTTGCGCTGGAAAATCCGACCCCGAACCTGACGCTTCTGGACCGTTTTCTTGTGATGATGGAACAGCAGAACGTTCCGACGGCAATCTGTTTCAATAAAAGAGATCTTGCGGGGGAAGATTACACAGACCATCTGCGAAGCGTCTATGAGAACTGCGGTTACCGTGTCTTTACGGTGAGTGCAGCGAAAGAGCAGGGCATGCAGGAAGTGGAAGCATACCTGAAAGGGAAAACAACGGTGGTAGCCGGTCCGTCCGGCGTCGGAAAATCTTCGATCACAAACCGGATGCAGAAAGAAATCCAGATGGAGACCGGAGAGATCAGCAAAAAGCTGAAAAAAGGAAAACACACGACGCGCCATTCCCAGATGATCCCGATCGACCATGAGACGTATCTGTGCGATACGCCGGGGTTCAGCTCGCTTTATACAACCGATATGGAAAAAGAGGAGCTGAAAAACTTTTTCCCGGAATTTCATCCGTACGAAGGAAAATGCCGTTTCCTCGGCTGTATCCACGGAAAAGAGCCGGGCTGTGCCGTCAAAGAGGCACTGGAACAGGGAAATATCAGCAAAGAAAGATTTGAAAACTATACCATGTTCTATGAAGAACTGAAAGAACAGGAAAAGAGGAGATACTAGCATGAGCCGAGTATATCAGTTGGCACCTTCTATTTTATCCGCAGACTTCAACCGTCTCGGAGAACAGATCCAAAGGGTAGAGAAAGCAGAGTGCCGGTGGCTTCATATCGATATTATGGATGGAATGTTTGTACCATCCATTTCGTTTGGAATGCCGGTGGTAAAGTCGATCCGAAAAGAAAGCAGTCTGTATTTTGATGTTCATATGATGGTAAAGGACCCGGAGCGGTACGTAGAAGAATTTCAAAGCTGCGGGGCGGATATGATCACGGTTCACGCGGAGGCATGCCGCGATCTGGCAGAAACCGTGAAAAAGATTCATGAAACAGGCGCAGATGCCGGAGTTGCCGTAAATCCGGATACGCCGCTTTCTGCGGTTACGGACGTGATGGATCAGGTAGAAATGATTCTGATTATGAGCGTTTATCCTGGCTTCGGCGGCCAGAAGTATATCCCGGAGTCGACGGAGAGGATCCGTACGCTCCGCAGAATGCTGGATGAAAAGGGACTGGAGCATGTGCACATTCAGGTCGATGGCGGCATCAACCGCGCGACCATCGATGAAGTCCTTGCGGCAGGTGCCAACATCATCGTGGCAGGCTCTGCTGTATTTGGCAGCAACATCGAGCAGAACGTGCGCGAGCTGCAGGAAAAAATTTCTTCATACAGCAAAAAGGCAGAATAAGATACAAAAAGACAGAAAAAAGAGGCAGGGAAACGTGAGAACATGTATTATTTCGGGAGGGATGATCGAACCGGATTTTGCCTTCCCATATCTTCAGAAACAGCAGTTTGATATTATCCTGCAGCAGACCGGGGACTGGAGTTCTGCTACCATTACCAGATTATGCCGACGTATATTCTGGGAGATTTTGACAGTTTATCTCCGAAGATTTTAAATTATTACAAGGAGAACCATGTCGCACCGATCCGGGAATTTAATCCCATGAAGGACAATACGGACACGGACATCGCATTTCAGCAGGCGATTGTTCTGGGAAGCAGTGAAATCACGATCCTCGGAGCAACAGGAGGAAGACTTGACCATTTCTTAAGTATTGTGCAGAACCTGAAAACGGCATGGGAGAAGAAAATTCCGGCTTACATCGTGGACAGCCGCAATCTGATTACGATTCCGGTGGAAACTTCGTTTGAAATCCGGAAAGAAGAGCAGTTCGGAAAGTACGTTTCGTTCTTCCCGCTGGAAAAGGAAGTCGCATCCATCACCCTGGAGGGCTTCGCTACCCGCTCGACCATCACTATCTGCCGAATACTTCGGGTGGTCTGTGCGTGAGCAATGAGATCGTCGAGGAGACCGCGCATGTATCGTACGAGGGCGGCATTCTTCTGATGGTACAGTCAAGAGATTAAAATCCATTGAAATCAAAGAGCCCGTGTGCTATAATTTATAGTTGCATTGGGCTCTTTTGTGCATAAAAAAAACCCGAACAGAAAAAGAAGCGAAAAATAAAAACAAAGGAGATATAGATTACTATGAAATTAGGTATCGTGGGCCTTCCGAACGTCGGAAAAAGTACACTTTTCAATTCCCTGACCAAAGCAGGAGCAGAGAGCGCAAACTATCCGTTCTGTACCATTGACCCGAATGTCGGCATCGTGCCGGTTCCGGACAAGCGTCTGCAGCAGCTCGGAGATTTCTATCAGTCCAAGAAAGTAACACCGGCTGTCATCGAGTTCGTTGACATCGCAGGTCTTGTAAAAGGTGCATCCAAAGGAGAGGACTTGGAAACCAGTTCCTTGCCAATATCCGTGAGGTAGACGCTATCGTTCACGTTGTCAGATGTTTCGAGGATCCGAACGTTATCCACGTAGACGGCAGCATTGATCCGCTCCGTGATATCGAGACCATCGACCTTGAGCTGATCTTCGCCGACCTTGAGGTACTCGAGCGCCGTATTTCCAAAACTGCAAAATCTGCAAGAATGGACAAAGAGGCAGCAAAAGAGCTCGAATTCCAGGAGCGTCTGAAAAAACTGCTCGAGGACGGAAAAGATGCCATCCTGATGGAGCTGCAGAACGAGGACGAGGAGAAATGGATCGCAGAGTACAACCTGCTGACCAGTAAACCGGTCATCTACGCAGCAAACGTAGCAGAGGATGATCTCGCTGACGACGGTGCAAACAACTCCTATGTACAGTCCGTCCGCGAATATGCAAAAGAGCACAACAGCGAAGTATTCGTCATCTGCGCCGAGATCGAGGCAGAAATCTCCGAACTCGAAGAGGATGAGAAAAAAATGTTCCTCGAGGATCTTGGTCTTACCGAGTCCGGTCTGGAAAAACTGATCGCAGCAAGCTACCGTCTGCTCGGCCTCATGAGCTTCCTTACAGCAGGAGAGGATGAGACCCGTGCATGGACCATCAAAGTCGGAACAAAAGCACCGCAGGCAGCCGGAAAAATCCACACCGATTTCGAGCGCGGATTCATCAAAGCCGAGGTTGTCAATTATCAGGATCTGCTCGACTGCGGTTCCTACGCAGGAGCAAGAGAGAAAGGCCTTGTGCGTATGGAAGGAAAAGATTACATTGTCCGCGACGGCGATGTCATCCTGTTCCGTTTCAACGTTTGATAAGTAATAATAAGAGAGAATATAAGTTATGGATATGGAAATTAATTTTCCCAATCTCGGGATCTATCTCGACCATGTGGGAAAAACATCAGTATTTTCGGATTTTCCATTGCCTATTACGGCATCGTGATCGTAACCGGTATGATGATTGCGATCTGGATTGCCCAAAGAGAGGCAAAGCGGACAGGGCAGAACCCGGAGCAGTACCTCGATCTTGCGATGATCGGCATCGCAGCCGGTATTCTCGGGGCACGGATTTACTACGTTATATTTGCCTGGGACTATTATAAGGATGATCTTTTGAGTATTTTCAACATCCGCCAGGGCGGACTTGCCATCTACGGCGGCATCATCGGTGCCTGCATTGCGGTGGTGATTTACAGCAGAAAGAAGAAACAGAACTTCAGCCTTCTGATGGATACCGCGAGCATGAGCATCGTGTTCGGTCAGATTATGGGACGGTGGGGAAACTTCTTTAACCGTGAGGCATTCGGTGACTACACTAACAACCTGTTTGCGATGCAGCTTCCGGTTTCCGCGGTCCGTGCCAATGAAATCACACAGAAAATGTGGGATCATGTGGTGACGGTAAACGGCGTCGAGTATATTCAGGTGCATCCCACCTTTTTATATGAAAGTTTATGGAATGTGGGTGTCCTGCTTTTTCTTTTCTGGTTTCGGAAAAGAAAAAAATTTAACGGCGAAGTGTTCCTGATGTATCTGATAGGATATGGCCTTGGAAGAATCTGGATCGAGGGACTCCGCACCGACCAGCTTCTGCTTCCGGTGGTGGGACTTCCGGTTTCCCAGCTCCTTTCGGGGTGCCTTGTGGTGGGATGTACCATCCTGGTGGTATGGAAACGAAAAAAATTATCATCCGGTGGGGAGACAGCCCATTCTTAAGGATAAAACCAGTGAAAAAAACAGAATAAAAATACAGAAAAGGGGAAAACCGGCAAAAAAGGTTTTCTCTTTTTTGATACAAAATTGGTATAAAAAAGGCGGAAAATGCGCATAAAAATGTTGCATTTTGGGAAAAATCTTAAAAATGAAATAGAAAAAAGACCTTGCTATTTTCCCTGAGTTGATATAGAATAAAAATATAAGTGGTAGAAAGTGGTGAAAAGTGGTGCGTTGTGGAGCGGATGTGGCAGTCTGGCTGCGGCGCGATACATGAAGTGGTGCGTGGGGAGACCGCCATTTCAGGTGATAAGAGGGTTTTCATTATGTTCATGGGAGAGTACAGTCATACGATTGACGCGAAGGGAAGATTGATCATACCGTCCAAGTTCAGAGAACAGCTGGGAGAAGAGTTTGTACTGACGAAGGGATTGGACGGATGCCTTTCCATTTACCCAAACGACGAATGGCTGCCTTTGAAGAGAAGCTGAGAGCCTTACCACTTACAAACAAAAACGCCAGAACTTTTTCCCGTTTCTTTGTAGCAGGTGCTACGTCATGTGAACTGGACAAGCAGGGGAGGATTCTCGTACCGGCAACGCTGCGGGAATTTGCTGGTCTGGAAAAGATGTAGTCCTTACCGGAAATATCAACCGGATTGAAATCTGGAGCAAGGAAAAATGGAACGAAAACAGCAATTATGATGATATGGATGCCATCGCCGAATCAATGGAAGAGATGGGCATTGTGATCTGATCTGTTTCGTTGGGATACAGGAGATGACCATGGAATTTTCGCATACATCAGTATTACTGAAGGAAACCATTGAAAACCTTAAGATAAAACCGGACGGAATCTACGTGGACGGGACGTTGGGAGGCGCTGGACATTCCAGTCATATATGTGAGCGCTTATCTGCCACGGGGAGATTAATAGGCATAGATCAGGACGAAGCTGCGATAGCTGTTGCGGGTAAACGCCTGGAACCATATCAGAACCAGGTCACGATTATCCGCAGCAATTATTGCGATATGGTTCCGCGTCTTGCCGAAATCGGAGTCACCGGGGTAGACGGAATCCTGCTGGATCTTGGAGTTTCATCCTATCAGCTGGATAATGCAGAGCGTGGATTCACATACCGTGAGGATGTTCCGCTGGATATGCGGATGGATCAGAGAAATGCTCTTTCCGCGTACGAAGTCGTGAACGATTACAGTGAAGAGAATCTTTCGCGTATTCTCCATGAATATGGAGAAGAGCGTTTTGCAAGAAAAATTGCACACAATATATGCGTAAGCCGGCAGCAGGCGCCGATTCGAACAACTGGGGAGTTAATCGAAATCATCAAGCGCTCGATTCCGGCAAAAATAAGGCGACGGGCGCCATCCGGCCAAGAGAACCTTTCAGGCAATCCGTATCGAAGTGAACCAGGAACTTACCGTTCTGTCGGAGTCACTGGACGGCATGATTGATCTCTTAAATGACGGTGGAAGACTTTGTGTCATCACCTTTCATTCTCTGGAAGACCGTATCGTAAAAAACATTTTCAGAAAAAACGAGCATCCATGTACGTGTCCGCCGGAATTTCCGGTCTGTGTATGCGGAAAGAAGTCCAAGGGAACCGTAGTAACTCGGAAACCGATCTTGCCGGGAGAAGAGGAAATGGAAACAAATCCCCGTTCCAAGAGCGCAAAACTGCGCGTCTTTGAACGAAAAGTGTGACGGCTCGGCACGAAGGAGACAGAGAAGTTATGGCCAGACGGGCAGATGGAAGGGTAAATTCGACAGATAGAACGAAACGTTATACGCCAGATACGTTTGAGGACGGAAGTGCGGTACGGCGTCTTGCAGCACAGCCGCAGGAAGCACCAAAAGAAGCACGGCCTCTGAAATCGGGTGTGAGCAGCCAGACAAGAAGAAACCGGGCACGGGCGACACAGATCAGCGCGGGCTACGCTGTTTTTCTTGCCATTGTCTGCACACTGTGTATCGCGGCGTGTGTTGCGTATGTCAAGTTGCAGACCGTGGTTACCACGCAGGCGGAAGACATTACCAGCAAAGAAAAAGAATTGAGCGATCTGAAGGCGGACAATGACGCCTATTACAATACAACGGTTGCCTCCGAAGATCTTGAGGCAGTCAAAGAAGCAGCACAGAACCGGCTCGGCATGAAATATGCAGATGAGTCCCAGGTAATTTATTTCGATGATTCAGAAAACAGCTATGTGAGACAGTATCAGGATGTTCCGGATGCGAAATAGGTGAAAACGTGAGTAAACAGAAAAAAAATAAAAAACGAAGCGGGGCATTCCGGAGACGGAAGACAAGTGGGCGTATGAGCAGAAAACTGGTAGCACTCTTTTTGGGAGTGATGCTGGTTTTTGTTGCTTTAGCGATTGACATTACGTATGTGAATGCCACAAAGGGAGAAAAATACGAAAGACAGGTTTTAAGCCAGACGCAGCAGTCCTACGACAGCAGGACAATTCCATTCCAGCGGGGAAGTATCACCGACCGGAACGGAACGATTCTGGCAACGAGTGAGAAGGTTTACAACGTTATTCTCGACTGTAAACTTGCCAATACGACGGTAAAAGATGAAGAAAAGAACGATACCCATCCGTACGTCGATCCGACCGTAGCAGCACTGGTTGAATACTTCGGACTCGACGAGACGGATATCCGGGATCGTCTGACCGGCGAAACGACAAAAGAAAGCCAGTACAGGTTCTCGCCAGAGAGGTCTCGATGGACGCGAAAAAAGCGTTTGAGGCCTATGTGGACGAGTACGCGGACAAAAAGAACAAGGAGCTCGATGAGAACGAGCAGGCGGAAAAAGCATACCGTGCCAACATCCGCGGCGTCTGGTTCGAGGAATCCTACCACAGAACGTATCCGTTAAATTCACTTGCCTGCGATCTGATCGGCTTTACGTATTCAGGAGACACGGCAGACTGGGGAATCGAAGGGTATTATTCCAGTATCTTAAATGGCGTGAATGGCCGCCAGTTCGGCTATTACAACGAAGATGCGGATATGGAACAGACGATCATCGAGCGCAGCCGGGCAAAAACGTGGTTACGACGATTGATGTAAATATTCAGAAGATCATCCGCACGGCGATCGAGAATTACAATGAGCGGATTCATGTCCAGAACGGCGCGGACGAATCGGACACTGAGACGAACCGTCAGACAAAAGCGGCAAAGAATATCGGCGTTGTGTGATGGATCCGAACAATGGAGAGATTCTTGGTATGGATTCTTCCGACTGGTATGACCTGAACAATCCAAGAGATCTGACACCGTTCTATTCGAAGGAAGAAATTGATGCGATGAACGATAACGAGACAATGGAGGCTTTGAGTGCCATCTGGAAAAACTACTGTATTTCCGATGCATATGAGCCAGGTTCCACGGCAAAACCGATGAACGTGGCGGCGGCATATTCCCTCGATGTAATCGATGATGATACCCTGTTTGACTGTGAGGGGTTTGAGACGATTGCAGCAGATGATCCGCTGCGGAGCTTATCCGGGAACACATGGCGTACAGACACCGGCCGATGTACTGAAAAACTCCTGCAACGCTGGTATGATGCAGATCGGACAGAAGATGGGAGCAGCGGAATTTCTCCGCTATCAGGATATTTTCGGTTTCGGCAGTCTGACAGGAATTGACCTGCCGGGTGAGGCGTACGGCCTGGTTCACACGGAGGATACCATGGGACCGACCGAGCTTGCAACGAGTACATTCGGACAGGGCTATACCGTGACGATGGTACAGCAGGCAGCTGCGTTTTCCTCTCTGATCAACGGAGGCAATTATTACCAGCCGCATGTGATGAAGACGATCACGGACAGCACAGGAGCTGTTGTTGAGAGCAATGAGCCGAATCTGGTGCGTCAGACGGTTTCCGCGGAAATCAGCGATAAAATGAGAAGTTTCCTCCAGGGAGTCGTGACCGATGGAAGCGGCCAGAGTGCAAAGGTTGCCGGTTACACGATGGGAGGAAAAACAGGTACTGCACAGAAGTATCCGCGAGGCAATGGAAAATATCTCGTTTCCTTTATCGGATTTGCACCGGTAGAAAACCCGAAAGCTGTTGTTTACGCGATTGTGGACGAGCCGGATGTAGAAAATCAGGCGAACAGTGTGCTGGCACAGGAGATCGTAAAAGAGATCTACACAGAACTGCTGCCGTATTTGAACGTATTCCCGGATGATACGGACGGTGTGACGGGCGAAGGCTCCGAGACCGGAACGGATGATCCAAACGTAGCGGCACCGGTACAGGAAGACGATACGGAAAACAGTGCTGAAAACAGCAATATCGAGAACGGCGGTCTGACAAACGCCGAGCTGGATCTCATCAATGAAGAGTAAAAAAACATAAAAAACAAAAGACATAACCCCATAGCAGTTTCCATATAGTGTTATCATAATGGATTCGGCTATGGGGTATTCTATGCGTAAAAACAAAACGTATCACGGAAAAGACGGTTCTTCTGTGGGTACTCTGCATGGGAATGATGGTCGGACTTGCCGGGCGGCTGGTGTATCTGTGTGTGTTCCGGTCCGTCTATTATTCCGAGAAGGCGGATGATCTGCACGAGCGGGAGCGCGGGATCAAGGCGGCGCGCGGCCGGATTCTTGATGCAAACGGGGAAGTTCTCGCGGCAAACCGCACGGTCTGTACGATTTCCGTGATCCACAGCCAGATTGAGGAGCCGGAGGCGGTGATTGCGATGCTGGTAAAAGAGCTTGGAATTTCGGAGGAGACGGCGCGGAAACGCGTGGAGAAGCGGTCTTCAATCGAGCGTGTCAAGACGAATGTGGACAAGGAGACGGGTGATACCATCCGGTCGTACGGATACGCGGGGGTAAAAGTGGATGAGGATTTCAAGCGGTATTACCCCAAAGGGAAGCTGGCGTCGCGCGTTATCGGCTTCACCGGAGGCGATAATCAGGGCATCATCGGACTGGAGGTGGAATATGAGGAAATTTTAAAAGGAATCAACGGAAAAATCCTGACGACAACGGATGCGCGCGGGATTGAGCAGAACGGCATCGGGGAGAGCCGCCAGGAGCCGGTGGCGGGAAGGGACTTAAAGGTCAGCCTGGATGTCAATATCCAGGCGTACTGCCAGCAGGCAGCGGAAAAGGCGATGGCAGAAAAACAGGCGGACAGCGTCTCGATTCTTCTTATGAATCCGCAGAACGGAGAAATCTATGCCTGTGTCAATGTGCCGGAGTTCGACCTCAACGATCCGTTCACGCTGCAGCAGGATACAACGGGACTTTCGGAAAAAGAAATTCAGGATCTGCTGAACCAGATGTGGCGGAATGCCTGCATCAACGATACGTACGAGCCGGGATCTACCTTTAAGATCATCACGATGTCGGCGGGACTTTCGGAGGGCGTTGTGTCGCCGAACGATTCGTTTTTCTGTCCCGGCTACAAAATCGTGGAGGACCGCCGGATCCACTGCCACAAGCGGACGGGACACGGAGCCGAAAACTTCGTGCAGGCGCGCAGAACTCGTGCAACCCGGTGTTCATTGAAGTGGGGCTGCGGCTCGGTGTGGAAAAGTTCTGTGATTACTTCCGGAATTTCGGTCTGATGGAAAAGACGGGGATCGATCTGCCGGGCGAGGCATCGACGATTATGCACAAGGAGGAAAACATCGGAGAGGTTGAGCTTGCGACGATGGCATTCGGCCAGTCCTTCCAGATCACGCCGATCCGCCTGGCGGCGACGGTCTCTGCGCTCGTCAACGGTGGAAAAATGGTGACGCCGCATGTCGCAACGGATGTGCTTGATGAAGAAGGAAATGTCGTAAAGCATCTGAAATTTCCGGAAAAAGAAGGGGTTCTTTCGGAAGAAACTTCCAGGACGGTGCGCGAAATTCTGGAAAGCGTCGTTTCAGAAGGGTCTGGAAAGAATGCGTACCTCGAGGGATATTCCATCGGCGGAAAGACGGCAACCTCGCAGACACTTCCGCGGAGCGCCAACCGCTATATTTCCTCATTCCTCGGCTTCACCCCGGCGGAGCATCCGACGGTGCTGGGGCTTTGCATTATCCGCAATCCGCAGGGCGTCTACTACGGCGGAACGATCTGCGCGCCGGTGATCCGCGATATCTTTTCCAATGTACTTCCGTATCTCGGTATTGGACACAATTCTTAGGAAACCTGAGAATTGTGTCCTTCGCAGCCCTCATTTAAAGTTTGCTTCGCAAAAGGAGGGCTGCTCACACCTGAATCACTTTCTTACGCAGCGAAACAGCAAGTGTTTCACTGCTGAGCGAACCGTAACTTGGATTATAAAAGAAGGTTGCGAAACAGAACAAAAAGCTATATACTGAATAGGCTGGAGAAAATATTTTGACATGCCTGTTCCGTACACAATCCGTACAAAAAGGAAGAGGTGCGTCTATGAAAAGAGAAATGATCCTGCCGGTTCTTCTTTCCTTTGGCATCAGCCTGGCGCTGGGGCCGGTTCTGATCCCGTTTCTGCGAAAAGTCAAAGCGGGGCAGAAGGAGCGGGAAGAGGGTGTGCCGAGCCACCAGAAAAAGCGGGAACCCCGACGATGGGCGGCGTGATGTTTCTGGCGGCGTTTACCGCAGTTTCCCTCCTTTTCCGGAAAGAGGGAGCGGAAGTGGTTCCGGTGCTGTTTCTGACGCTTGGTTTTGGCCTGATCGGCTTTCTCGATGACTATCTGAAAGTCGTGCTGCACCGCAGCGACGGGCTGTACCCGAAGCAGAAAATGGCACTGCAGGCAGTGATTACAGCAGTCTTTCTGTGGTATTTGGCGCGTTTTTCCGGAATTTCCCTCCGGATGCGCATTCCGTTCCTTCCAGGCAAAGAGCTGGACGCAGGGATTTTTACGATTCCGTTTCTCGCCTTTGTGATTCTTGGAACGGTCAACGGTGTCAACTTTACCGACGGCCTTGACGGACTGGCGGCGAGTGTGACGATTTTAAATGCTGTTTTCTTTTCCGTGGCATCGATCGGCCTCGGAAACGGTGTTTCCCCGTCTCCGCTTGCGGTTATCGGGAGTCTGCTGGGGTTTCTGGTATTCAATGTATTTCCTGCCCGCGTCTTTATGGGCGATACAGGAAGTCTGGCACTCGGCGGTTTCGTCTCGGGAATGGCGTGTTTCTTACGTCTCCCCTTATTTCTGCCGCTTGTGGGATTCATTTATATGATGGAGATTCTCTCTGTGATCCTGCAGGTGTCATTCTTCAAACTGACGAAGGGAAAACGGATCTTCAAGATGACGCCGATCCATCACCATTTCGAGCTGATGGGCTGGTCGGAGACACAGATTGTGACGGTGTTTGCTACAATCACAGCGATACTATGCCTGATCGCATTGATGGGGCTTTAAAATATGGAGGTAATCAAACATGATTTTCGCAGGAAAAAAAGTACTGGTTTTCGGAACCGGAAAGAGTGGAATTGCAGCGGAGGAGCTGCTGCACAAGAAAGGTGCTTCTGTCGTTCTTTACGATGGAAATGACAAACTCGAAAAAGAAGAAATCTTAAAAAAATTAGAGAGCCGTGACAGCGTGGAAGTTGTCTTAGGCGAGCTCCCGGAGGAGATGCTCGACAGCCTTGATCTTGTCGTTTTAAGCCCGGGCGTTCCGACGGATCTGCCGGTTGTCCTTAAAATGAAAGAAAAAGAGATTCCGGTCATCGGTGAAGTGGAGCTGGCGTATCAGGTAAGCCGCGGAAAAGTGCTTGCGATTACCGGTACTAACGGAAAGACCACCACAACATCGCTGCTCGGCGAGATCATGAAAGCATATCAGCCGGAAGTAAAAGTGGTCGGAAACATCGGAACCCCGTACACATCCGCGGCACTCGACACGACAGATGATACCGTAACGGTTGCCGAGATCAGCAGCTTCCAGCTGGAAACCATCAAAGAGTTCCATCCGGCGGCAAGTGCGATCACAAACATTACCGAGGATCATCTGAACCGCCATCACACGATGGAAGAGTATATCCGCGTGAAAGAGTGTATCACCGAAAATCAGACGATGGATGATCTCTGTGTGCTGAATTATGAGGACGAAATCCTGCGCCCGTTCGGCGAGAAACTGATGGCAGAGAAGAAAGTACAGGTGATGTACTTCTCGAGTCTGCGTGCGTTAAAGGACGGCATCTATTATCAGGACGGCGAAATCCGCATTGCAAAGAACGGCGAGACGGAGCTTCTGACCAGAACCGACGACTTAAAACTGCTCGGCCTACATAATTTTGAAAACGTCATGGTTGCTTCTGCGATGGCACTTCATGCAGGCGTGCCGATGGAAACTGTCCGCAAAGTCATTCAGGAGTTTGCAGGGGTAGAGCACCGCATCGAGTATGTCTGCGAGAAGGACGGCGTGGCATATTACAACGATTCCAAGGGAACGAATCCGGATGCGGCCATCAAAGGCATCCAGGCGATGAACCGCCCGACTCTGCTGATCGGCGGCGGCTACGACAAGCAGTCCACCTACGAAGAGTGGATTCAGGCATTCGATGGAAAGGTACGTTTCCTGGTTTTGATCGGAGATACGAAAGAGAAGATCGCAAAAGCGGCAAGAAACGTCGGATTCAACGACATTATCATGGCAGACAACTTAAAAGAAGCCGTACAGATCTGCCACGACAAGGCAAATGCAGGGGATGCGGTTCTTCTTTCCCCGGCCTGCGCAAGCTGGGATCAGTTTAAGAGCTATGAGCAGCGCGGTGAGCTGTTTAAGGAGTACGTAAGAGCACTGTAAAAAGTCATATCAGGAAACTATCCCGCATAAGCTGAAAAAGAGCGAACGGCGGGTGTGGCGCGGATGCGGAAGGAAAAAGAGAAAAAAATAGATGGGACGCTGCTGGTGACGGTATGGATTCTGCTTGGCCTTGGCCTTGTGATTCTGTACAGCGCCAGCGCGTATAACGGCCGGTCAGATTCCATGACCCGGCTTATTATTTCAAGAAGCAGCTCTTTGCAAGTGCGCTCGGTGTAATCGGTATGTATGCGGTTGCAAAAATAGATTACCGGCGGCTGTTTGCACTGGCACCGTGGTTTTATGCGGCTTCCCTTGCGCTCTCGACGGCGGTGCTCTTTTTCGGAAGTGAGTACAACGGCTCGAAGCGGTGGTTAAAGCTTGGCCCCTTATCGTTCCAGCCTCGGAATTTGCCAAGATGGCGGTGATTCTCTTCCTGCCCTGGGTGATGGAGCACACGAAAGGCCGGTCCGACAGTCTCTGGTTTATGACAAAGGCGGTGCTGTGCACCCTGCCGATTGCAGCGCTTGTCGGAAGCAATAACTTAAGTACGGCGATTATTTTGCTCGGAATCTGTGCATTTCTGATCTTTATTTCACATCCGGGCTACCTGCCGTTTCTCGGAATCGGAGGCGCCGGCATCGGGTTTATTGCCGTTTTTCTGATGATGGAGAGCTACCGCCTCGAACGCCTTGCCATCTGGCGCAACCCGGAGGCGTACGAGAAGGGGTTCCAGACCATTCAGGGACTCTATGCGATCGGCAGCGGGAGAATCTTTGGCTGCGGGCTTGGAAAAGGCCTGCAGAAGCTTGGCTTTGTGCCGGAAGCGCAGAATGATATGATCTTTTCGATTATCTGTGAGGAGGGCGGACTGTTCGGCGCCTGCCTGGTGATCGCCGTGTTTGCGGTGCTGATCTGGCGCTTGATGGTTATTTCGATCCATGCGCGGGATCTTGGCGGAGCACTGATTGCGGGCGGAATTATGGGGCATATTGCGCTTCAGGTGATTCTGAACATCGCGGTTGTGACAAATACGATTCCGAATACCGGCATTACGCTGCCTTTTATCAGTTACGGCGGCACCTCCGTGTTGTTTCTGCTCGGCGAGATGGGGCTTGCCCTGTCGGTCTCGAGGGACACCGATTAAAAAGGCGGAAAAGCGCTGCAGAACGGGAACAAAACGGGAGTGTAATGCATACCGTAAAAAGAGAGGCCGGATGGGAGAGAACAGGTGGGAGTATATCAGATTCTCGGCGGAAGGCGGCTTTGCGGAACGGTAACAGTCCAGGGTTCCAAAAATGCCGTTCTTCCCATGATGCGGCGGCGGTTCTGACAAAAGAGGAGGTCGTGCTGGAAGGCTGCCCGAAGATTTCCGATGTGGAGGATATGGCGGAGATTGTAAGAAGCTTGGCGGAACAGTCTGGTGGGAGAGGAATGCGCTCCACCTGAACTGTGAAAAGATCGAAAAAAGCCGTGTGGAGGGAGCGCTTTCGAAGAGACTGCGCGCCTCTCTTTTGTTTCTGGGAAGTCTTCTTGCAAGGACAGGGGAGGCATACCTTGCAGGGGCCGGCGGCTGCCGGATCGAAAGCGGCCGACGGACCTGCATCAGAGGGCAATGGAGCTTCTGGGAGCCGAGGTCTTCGAGGAGGACGGCACCATTCGGGCAAAGGCAGATCATCCGAAAGGAGCCGTGCTCTGCTTTCCGAAAAAGAGTGTCGGGGCGACGGAAAATGCGGTTCTTTTTGCTGTCGGAGCGGAAGGTGCAACAAGGCTGGAGCATTGTGCGCGGGAGCCGGAAGTGGTTCATCTCTGCCGGTTTCTTAAGGCCATGGGAGCGGAGATTACCGGCGAGGGGACGGAGCAGATTACCGTTTACGGAAGGCGGGGAAAGAGACTGCTGTCCGGCTGCCGGTATCGTGTTCCGGGTGACCGGATCGCGGCAGGGACGTATCTTCTGATGGGCGCGGCGACGCGGGGGCACCTGACGCTTTCCGGCGCGCCGCTGGACGAAATGGGGGCGGTTCTGTCCCTCTATCAGAAAATAGGTGGACAATATACAAGGAAGAGTGGTACACTGGTAGCAGACAGCAAAAACGTGCAGCATGCTGTTCCGTACGTGGAGACAGAGGAATATCCCGGTTTTCCGACGGATCTGCAGTCGCTGTATCTGGCGGCAGCGATGACGCTGGAAGGAAAGAGCTGTATCTGTGAAAATGTATTTGAGGACCGCTCCGGACGGCAGAGGAGCTGCAGAAAATGGGCGGTACGCTGCAGATCTGCGGAAATGGCTGACGGCCGAAAAAAGCCGTCTGCACGGTGCAGAAGTTGTTTCCCAGGATCTTCGGGGCGGCGCGGCACTCGTATCGGCGGCGCTTGCCGCAGAAGGATTTTCCACAATCCGGCAGACAGAACTGATTGAGCGGGGGTATGAACGGTTTCCAGAAACGCTCCGGGAACTCGGAGCCAAGATTATCGTAGAAAAAGAAATATGAGACAGAAAAAAAACAGAAAAAAGAAGAAAAACAGAAAAATACGGATTCTGACCGGGGTGGTGCTTGGCGTCGGCCTTGCAGGTGCCTTGTTTTTTAATGTGTTCAAAATCCGCAATATCCAGGTGGCGGGGAACACCCGGTATACAAAAGATGAAATCAAAGAGATGGTCGCGGACGACAAGTGGATGAAAAACACGGTGCTTCTTACGACGTTTCATTCGAAGGTTGATATGAGCGATATTCCTTTTATGAACTCCGTGGAGTTTACGTTTGTAAGCTATGACACCATCTGCATCCAGGTAAATGAGAAAAAAGTGGTCGGTTATGTCGGAGTACGAAGGCCAGAAGGTCTATTTTGACAAGAACGGCATCGTGCTGGAGTGCGTGGACGAGGAGCAGGAAACACCTGCGGAGGGTGAGCCTTCCGACGGAACCGCCTCCGATGGAACGAGTGCGGATGGATCTCTTACGAGTGAGTCGCTTGCATCCGAAAGCGTATCATCCGATGGCACAGCATCCGAAAGCAGTACGTCCGACGGTGCGCTCTCGCAGATACGATTAAAAGTGCACGTGTGACAACGACAGACTTTCAGCCGACCCTTTCCGATGTTCCGCTTGTAACAGGACTTACGTTTGACTATGTGACCGTGAACAAGCAGCTCCCGGTTGAAAAACCGGCAGTTTTCCGCACCATGCTCGCACTTACGAGAATGACGGAGAAATACAATATCACGCCGGACAGTGTGGAATTTAATGAGAACAGCGAAATTATTCTGCATTACTATGATACCGTGCGGATTCTGCTTGGAACCGATACGGCGTTAGAAGAAAAGATGACGCGCGTAGCAGCAATCCTGCCGAGCCTTTCCGGTCTTTCCGGAGAACTCCATATGGAGGATTACAAGGACGGCGACAGCAGCTTTGTCTTCTCGAAAGATGTATAAGAGGAAAGGAAAGCCGTCAAAAAAACGCAATAATCCTGAATTTTTTATGAAATACGAAAAAAACAGTTGATTATTTTCCGAAGAAATTATATTATATCTTTATGTATGACCATCAGAATATCAGACTATTTTGAGATAGACAGCAGTTCATAATCAAAAGGAGGAAGTTGAAATTGTTAGAGATCATGACAAATGAGGCAGAATCATCTGCAAAGATTATCGTAATCGGTGTAGGTGGTGCAGGAAATAATGCTGTAAATAGAATGGTGGAGGAATCCATCGGCGGCGTTGAATTCGTTGGAATCAACACCGATAAACAGGCGCTGACCCTCTGTAAGGCACCTACCATTCTCCAGATCGGCGAGAAGCTGACCAAGGGACTGGGCGCAGGAGCAAAACCTGAGGTTGGAGAGAAAGCAGCCGAGGAGAGCATCGAAGAGCTCAAACAGATCATGGAAGGCGCTGATATGGTATTCGTCACCTGCGGTATGGGCGGCGGAACCGGAACAGGTGCAGCACCGGTTGTAGCAGGCGTTGCAAAAGAAATGGGCATTCTGACTGTCGGCGTTGTAACAAAACCGTTCAAATTCGAGGCAAGAACCCGTATGAGCAATGCGCTGATGGGAATCGAAAAACTCGAGGAAAACGTAGATACCCTGATCGTGATCCCGAACGACAAACTTCTTGAAATCGTAGACCGCCGGACAACCATGCCGGAGGCATTAAAGAAAGCAGACGAGGTTCTGCAGCAGGCCGTACAGGGCATCACAGACCTGATCAACCTGCCGGCACTCATCAACCTCGACTTCGCAGATGTTCAGACCGTTATGACCGACAAGGGTATCGCCCACATCGGTATCGGCGAGGCAAAGGGCGACGACAAAGCGCTCGAGGCTGTACAGCAGGCTGTTTCCAGTCCGCTGCTTGAGACCACCATCGAGGGTGCAAGCCACGTTATCATCAACATTTCCGGAGATATCTCCTTATGGATGCAAACGATGCTGCAAGTTACGTACAGAATCTGGCTGGAGAGGATGCAAACATCATCTTCGGTGCTATGTATGATGATTCTGTTACCGATACAGCGAAGATCACCGTTATCGCAACAGGTCTCAACGATGCAACGGCGAAACAGGCAAGCGTATCCCGCAAAGAGCCGGCAGATGCAAGAAAGAGCGCATTTTCCAGCAGCAGCTTCTCTGCACAGGCAGCCGCTCCGGTACACACTGCTCCGAAAGCTTCCGCTCCGGTACAGCCGCAGCCACAGGTTCAGGTGCAGCCGCAGGTACAGGCTCAGCAGACCATGACAAGCAATGTTCCGAAAAAGGACATCCAGATCCCGGATTTCTTAAGAAACCGCAGATAAGCAAAGAATAATAAGCAAATAACGAATTTACCTCGACACGCCGCAGACCCGAAAATGTTGCGGCGTGTCGAAGTTTGTTGATCAAAAAAGAAGGTCATTCTTCCGAAAACGACAAAAAATTCACCCCCTTCCGTCTATAATAGGGTCTGTTAGAAATTCAGACCATGCAAAAGGCGCAGGGGGTGTTTTTTTGCACTATGAGATCTTTCTGGATCTTCTCTTTGCAGAGAATCTTCTGCTGAATTATACTATTCTGCGCCTTTCCTCCTTTCTTCTGAAACGATCTGCCACGCGAAGAAGGAGTTTTGCGGCAGCCGCGCTCGGCGCCGGTTATGCGGTGCTGTATGCCGTGTTTGCACGGTATCTGTCGGGTGCGCTGCTCGCCCTGGTCGGAATCGGAATTACAACAGGGATGGTGAAATCTGGCTGCAGAATCACGACAGTACGGGATCTTGTGGTGGGAATGGCAGGCTATATACTGTCCGGTTTTCTGATCGGCAGTGCATACCGCCTGTTCCGGGAGCTGATGCCGGGAAGGGGAATTTTTCTTTTTCTTCTTTCCGGGAGTGCCGCATATGCGGGAACACTCCTCCTGCTGAAGATCCGAAAGGAGATGCTCCTGGAACACGCCAGGCAGGTTACGGTACAGCTTGTGCAGAATGGGAAATGGAAAAAAGTAAAAGGACTGTACGACACGGGCAATACTTTGCGGGATGCCACAACCAAAAAGCCGGTCTCGGTCGTACCGTACACTGTGATACTCGAATTGTTCCCGGACGAAATGCGGACAGGGATTGCGGCGCTTGCAAGGCACGAGACGGTGCTGGAGCCGGAACGGCTTCTTGCGCTGCAGCCCCGTTACATACCGTTTCGCGGACTGGAAGGCCGGGGCTTTCTGCCGGTGATCCGGATCTCGGAAATGATTCTTGTGACAGAACATACAGCCAGGCACATAAGCGGACCGCTGATTGCGCTTGGCGGAGAAAATAGTTCATCTCCCAGGGGCTATGAAATAATTTTGCATCCAGATCTCATGGAAGGACAGGAGGAATGAAGTATGCTGCAGGCTGCACTGCCAAACGGATTCCGGCTTCGTATGCTGCCGCGGTCCGTGCCGGCTGTATTTCGTCAGACAGGAGAAATTTTCTATATCGGAGGCGCAGATGTTCTCCCGGCGCCTCTGGAGGGCCAGGCGGAGGCGGACGCGATCGCCGGGCTTTCCGATCCGGAAAACGAGACGGCAAGGAGCGAGCTGATCGAACACAACCTGCGTCTTGTCGTCTACATTGCACAGAAATTTGACAACACGGGAGTCGGTGTGGAGGATCTGATCTCGATTGGGACGATCGGCCTCATCAAGCGATCAACACGTTCAATCCGGAGAAAAAGATCAAGCTCGCCACGTACGCGTCCCGGTGCATCGAGAACGAGATTCTGATGTATCTGCGGAGAAACAACAAGACGCGCATGGAAGTTTCGATTGATGAGCCGCTCAATGTGGACTGGGATGGAAATGAACTGCTCTTGTCCGATATCCTCGGAACGGAGGAGGATGTGATCTACCAGGGTCTCGAGCAGGAGGCGGAACACCGCGTGCTCGGAAGTGCAATCAGCAAGCTCTCGGAGCGGGAGCAGGTGATTGTGAAGCTCCGGTTCGGCATCAATATGCCGGAGGGACGGGAGAAAACGCAGAAAGAAGTCGCGGATCTTCTCGGGATTTCCCAGTCGTATATCTCGCGGCTGGAAAAACGGATTATGAAGCGGCTGCGGAAAGAGATTGCGCGGTATGAATAGAGCATAAAAATGCCCTGCCCGGAGGAAAAACCATTGTTTTGGTCCCGGGCAGGACATGATTTGCTGCTTGTTTTAAGAAATGATCGTTTTATCGTGTTTCAAAACGGCATACGCTGCAGGCGTGCGGAGCAAGAGAAGCAGAAAAACCGCCGTTTAAAGAAAGTGCTTTACCGCTCCAGAGTTCTTTCGCCGCAACAGACTCCAGTGGGCAGTCTGCATCGGCAAGTGTGGAAGAAACCGTCTGCGGTGCATCCGAAAGATTAAAAAGTGCAACGTAGGTTGTTCCGGTTGTGTCATCCTTTGCGTACCACACAGCTTCATTGTCTGTACGCGTGATCTGATGCGGACGAACGGACGGAGGCAGCATCGCGAGAATATCCGTGTTCGTAAGAAGTGCCAGTGTATCGTCATCGAGAAGCGTCATTTCGGCACCGAGCATCAGTGGAGAGCCGAAGAGACACCAGAGTGTCATCATCGTTTTCTGCTCATCCGGGGTAAAATACGTATGATGTTCTGTAGCAAAACCTTTTCCGAGTTCACCAAGCGGCAGCATATCACAGTCCGGATAACAGCCGGCAGAGACGTGGCTCTGCCAGAGCTCGCAACGCTGGAACATATCCTTTAACTGTGCCCAGTTGTCCCAGAAATCATCGGTGATGCGCCAGAGATTCGCGTGCTTTTCATAGAACCATGCTTTCTCTATGAGCGCAGGTCCCGGAGACAGAGAGAGGACGATCGGCCGTCCGCATTTTTGGATGGCATTCGAGAGCATCTCGATCTCATGCGCAGCTGCAAACGGATTTTTGTGCATGTTGGTATTACAGATATCATCGCATTTAATGTAATCAACACCCCAGGAAGCGTAGAGCTCCAGCAGGGAATCATAGTAAAGCTGTCCTTCCGGAAGATCGCGTACACCGTACATATCCGGATTCCAGCCGCAGATGACCGTAGGATCGGCAACGTGTTCAGCACCAAGAGAACTGTTCTTGATCTTTCCGTGATGATGTGCAGCGATTCGCGGAATACCGCGCATGATGTGAATTCCGAATTTCAGCCCCAGACTGTGTACATAGTCGGCAAGTGGTTTAAAGCCGGAACCGTCTGCAGAAGATGGAAAACGTTCGGGATCCGGCAGCAGACGGGAGTATTCGTCCATTTCCAGTTCAGAGAATGGAATATACTGATACCGGTCGCGCATGGAACCGGCCTTTTTTGCATACCACTGGATATCCACTACAATATACTCCCAGCCATATGCTTTTAAGTGCTTTGCCATATAGTCGGCATTTGCCTTTACCGCAGCCTCGTCCACGGTTGTATCATAGTAATCGTAGCTGTTCCAGCCCATCGGTGGGGTTGGTGCACATGTATTTTTGTTTGTCAGATGCATAAGAAAAAACTCCTTTCTAAAGCAATGCTTGTTTTTTCTGATAAGAAAAGTATAATAAAGGACATAGTGCAAAACAAGAAGACAAACCGGATAAAAGAGGTAATTTTTTGATGGAAGATCTGATCGGAGTATATGGAATCCTGGATCTGGATCACTGGCCGAACGCTCCGTTTTTGCTGCTGGACGGCGGGGTGAAAAAGAGATGGAAGGAACCGTATGCATTTCATAATACAGACCGCGGAACATATTCCGGGTGGCTGATGCAGTATACACTTTCCGGAACCGGATGGTTTGAAAAAAACGGAAAAACGTATGAAATGCGTCCCGGGAGAGGATTTTTGTGTCAGATTCCGGAGAATAGCAGATATTATCTGCATCCGGAATCCGAAGAACCATGGATTTTTCTGTATTTTCATTTTCGTGGAAGTGCAGTGTCCTATGCGGCAGAACGACTGTTTGAAAAAACAGGAGATGTTTTTTATGCGGATGCAGATAGCGAGCCAATTCGGACTGCACTGCAGATGCATCGAAAACTGAAAAACGGTTACCGGTCGGAACCGTATGAATGCGGTGTGTTTTTGTATCAGTTTTTTGTTCTCTTCTGCGGGAGGTACAGCGTCCGGAGCGGAAGCAGACACATTTTTTTGTTCGGGAAGCGATACGGCAGATGGATACCGACTGCGCATCTGTGCAAGGGATTGAACAGCTGGCAGAACAGAGCCGGGTTTCCTTTGCCCATTTTACGAGATGCTTCCGGGAGGAAACAGGCGTTTCTCCCATGCAGTATCTTCAGGAAGCGAGAATTCGCAAAGCGATGACGCTGCTCTTGAATACCGGAAAGAGTGTGGAAGAGATTGCAGCAGAAACCGGATTTTCCAGTGGAAACTATTTTGGAAAAGTATTCCGTCACCATATGGGAATCTCGCCGTCGGCATACCGGAAAGAACGGCAGAACGGTGCTGTCTGAAGTCTTGATTTTGTACGAAGATGTACTTGCGGAGAAATTCCGGGAGTATGGAAGAAAAAAGGGAGGAACAAAAAGAAATGGAACGAGAAACATTCCAATCGCGCCTTGGCTTTCTTCTGCTTTCGGCAGGATGTGCCATCGGCATCGGAAATGTATGGAAATTTCCGTATATGGTAGGAAACAACGGAGGCGGCATTTTCGTGCTGTTTTACCTGCTGTTCCTTGCCATCATGGGAGTTCCGATTCTGTCGATGGAGCTTGCCATCGGAAGAGGAAGCAAAAAGAGTACCGTGCGCGCGTATGGGGAACTGGAAAAGAAAGGGCAGAAGTGGCATATCCACGGATACGTTGCCCTCATCGGAAACTATCTGCTGATGATGTTCTACACCGTCGTTGCAGGCTGGATGCTGTACTATTTCTACAGCTTTTTAATCGGAAAATTCAGCGGCCTGACAGGCGACGCCGTAACCGGAAAATTCAACGAGATGCTTTCATCTCCGTCGATTCTTGTCATTACCATGCTGATTATTACAATTGCAGGCTTTCTGATCTGTTCGGTGGGTCTGCAGAACGGCGTGGAGCGTGTTACAAAGGTGATGATGATCGTGTTGATGGTCATCATGATTTTCCTTGCGGTTTACAGCTTTACGATGCCGGGTGCCAAAGAGGGACTGAAATTCTATCTGGTGCCGGATATGCAGCAGATCGAACAGGTGGGACTGTTCCACATTATCACAAACGCGATGAGCCAGGCATTTTTTACGCTGAGCCTTGGTATCGGCGCGATGCTGATTTTCGGCAGCTACTTAAACGGCGGAAAATCCCTGCTCGGCGAGGCAGTCAGCATTGCAGCGCTCGATACGTTTGTAGCGATTACCGCAGGCCTCATCATTTTCCCGGCGTGCTTCTCCTACAACGTACAGCCGGACAGCGGCCCGAAGCTGATCTTTATGACGCTGCCGCACATTTTCACCTCGATGAAGGGCGGACGGATTTTCGGAAGCTTCTTCTTCCTGTTCCTGTTCTTTGCGGCGCTGTCTACCATCATCGCTGTATTTGAGAATATCATGTGCTGTTTTTCTGAGATTTTCGGCGTTTCCAGAAAACAGTCAGCCATCATCAACTGCATTCTGGTGATCTTAGGATCCCTGCCGTGTGCACTCGGCTACAATGTGTGGTCCGGATTCCAGCCGCTCGGCGCAGGAAGCACCGTTCTTGATCTTGAGGACTTTATCGTCAGCAACCTTCTGCTGCCGGTCGGCTCTCTGATTTACCTTCTGTTCTGTACTTCAAAATGGGGCTGGGCTTCAAAACTACCAGGCAGAGGCAAATAAGGCGGGGCCTGAAGTGCCGGACTGGGTACGGTTTATCTTTCTTATATTCTGCCGTTGCTGCTTCTGGTATTAATTGTCCAGGGACTGATCGGATAAGACAGGAACAAAAAGGTCAATATCAGACGAAAAAAAGATAAGAAAAGAACTGGAAAAAAAGCCAGGAATACGAGATAATAAAAGACAAGAGACCAGAACAGGTGCCGGGACCCGGAAGTATCAGGTGTCCCGGCACTTGTCGGATCAGAAAGGATACAGGAGAAAGGGGAACAAAATGGGAAAATTTACACCACTGGATTTCAACAAATATGCAGCACTGGCCCGTCAGGCAGCGGCAGAAGGCTGTGTACTTCTGAAAAACGAAAATGAGGCACTCCCGCTTCGAAAAGGAGACAAAGTGGCTGTTTTCGGAAGAATTGCATTCCACTATTATAAGAGCGGACTTGGCTCCGGCGGTCTTGTCAATACGAAATACGTTGTCGGTATTCTGGATGCCTTAAAAGAAGAAAAAGACATTACACTCGACGAGAATCTTCTTGGAACATACGAAAAATGGATCGAGAAAAATCCGTACGACGAAGGACAGGGCTGGGGCAAGGTGCCGTGGTCCCAAAAAGAGATGGAGCTGACCGACGAGATCGTGGAGAGTGCAAAAGGCGCCGATGCAGCCATCGTTGTTGTAGGCCGTACCGCAGGTGAGGATCAGGACAACAAAAATGAGGCAGGCAGCTATCTCTTAACCGATACTGAAAAAGAGATGGTAGAAAAAGTCAGCAAAGCATTTGCAAGAACAATCGTTGTGCTGAACGTCGGAAATATTATCGACATGAAATGGGTGAAAGAGTGCAATCCGGCAGCTGTTCTCTATGTATGGCAGGGTGGTCAGGAAGGCGGAAACGGTGTTGCCGATGTACTGATGGGAAGAGTCAATCCGTGCGGTAAGCTGACCGACACGATTGCAGAGAATATCGAGGACTATCCGTCCCAAAGCTGCTTCGGCGATCTGACCCGCAATGAGTACAAAGAGGATATCTACGTCATACCGCTACTTTGAGACCTTTGCAAAAGAGAAAGTATTGTATCCGTTCGGTTTTGGTCTTTCCTATACGACATTTGCCGTGACCGCAGAGGCAGAAGAGAAAGATGTTGACAATGTAACCGTGACGGCAACCGTTGAAAATACCGGCAAAACGGATGGTAAAGAGGTTGTTCAGGTTTATGTAAAAGCTCCGCAGGGTGTTCTTGGAAAACCATCCCGCACACTCGTCGGTTTTGCAAAGACCGGTGTTCTTGCACCAGGCGCAAAAGAGAAGCTGACGATCGATGTGACCAAAGAGAGCTTTGCATCCTACGATGACAGCGGTGCAACCGGCCACAAATCCTGCTACGTACTCGAAGAGGGCAGTTATGAGTTCTACGTCGGAAGCGATGTCAGAAGCGCAGCCTTTGCCGGTGCATACGAGCAGCCGTTCAAAGTGGTTGAGATCCTGACCGAGGCTATGGCTCCGGTAGAAGCATTTGAGCGCATGAAAGCTGTTCCGGGCGAAGACGGAACGTTAAAACCGGGATATGAGGCAGCTCCTCTGCGCACCGTAGATCCGATCGAGCGCATGAAAGAAAACCGCATGGAGCCGATCACCTATACCGGTGACAAAGGCTACAAGCTCGGTGATGTCCTGGATAAGAAAGTAACGATGGAAGAGTTCGTGGCACAGCTTTCCGATGAAGATCTGATCTGCATCTTCCGCGGCGAGGGCATGTGCAGCCCGAAGGTTACTCCGGGAACCGCAGCAGCATTCGGCGGCCTGACACCGGAACTGCAGGAATTCGGTATTCCGGCAGCCTGCTGTACCGACGGCCGTCCGGACTCCGCTTTGACTGCGGAACGAGAGCCTTCTCCATGCCGAACGGAACCCTGCTTGGCTGTACGTTTGACCTTCCGCTGGTAGAAGATCTGTACGAGATGGCAGGACGCGAGATGAGACAGAACCGTGTCGATGCCTTGCTCGGACCTGGTATGAATATTCACAGAAACCCGCTGAACGGCCGTAACTTTGAGTATATCTCCGAGGATCCGTACCTGACCGGATGGATCAGTGCCGTACAGATTCTTGGTATGGAAAAATCCGATGTAACCGGAACCATCAAACATTTCTGTGCAAATAACCAGGAGTCCAACCGACATCATGTGGACGCCGTTGTTTCCGAGCGTGCCCTGCGTGAAATCTATCTGAAGGGATATGAAATCGCAGTCAAAGAAGGCGGCGCAAGATCCATCATGAGCACTTACGGACCGGTCAACGGCATCTGGACTGCAGGAAATTACGATCTTCTGACCACGATTCTGCGCGGCGAGTGGAACTACGACGGCTTCGTTATGACTGACTGGTGGGCAATGTCAAACCGTGAGGGATATGAAGCAACCAAAACAACCCATGCACCGATGGTATCTGCCGGAAACGATGTCTTCATGGTATGCACCGACTGCTCCGATATGGGACAGGACGATGTGAAAGAGGCACTGGAAAACGGCGAGATCACAAGAGGCGACCTGCAGAGAAATGCGATGAATGTCCTGCATTTCATCCTTGGAACTCCAAGCATCTTACGGTTCCTGGACCGCATCAGCGAGGAAGAGAAAGAAGCACAGGAGCAGATGGGCGACAACGATTTCGTTGCAGCAGATCTTGTAACATACGAGGCAGATCCGGCAACGGGAGATGTTGTGATTGACGCATCCGCATGGAACACGAAAAAAGGAAACAGTGAAGTATGCGGTGTTACGATTCTGGCTGACAAGATGGGAACGTACGATATCGAAATCGAGATGAAATCCGATCTGGAAGACCTCGCACAGCTGCCGGTAACCGTGTACATCGACAATATCGTAAAAACTATGATCAGCATCCGCGGAACAAAAGGTGAGTGGATCAAAGAGACGAGAGACCTTGGCTTCTTCTTCGGCCCGAACCACTACCTGAAGCTGTACTTCGGCGCAAATGGTCTGGAGCTTGGAAAGATCCGCCTGAAGTTAAGAGAAGGCATGGAAGTACTGAGCAAACACGAGGAATAAATAAAAAAAGAAATACAGAGAAAAACCGGAACCCGGGAGCCGCTGTTTGAAAGCGGTGCCGGGTTCCGGTTTTTCGTATGAAAGAAGATTTTTATGGAAGAAGCTGTTTTTTAGTGAAGCTCGTCCTCATCCACATCAATCACATTGTCATCGTGCAGGATTTTCTGCTGGTTGATCTCGGTCTGGATGACGTTTTTGATCCGGCGTTTTGCGCGGCCCATGTAGTAGGTGGTGACAAGATCGGAAATGCCGCTGTAGACAAGGCAGATACCGATGAAAATGTTTGTGGTTGCAACGGCATCAAACGGATTGGTACAGATGATGATGCCGAGAACGCTGGTTAAAAGAGCCAGCAGGAACTCAAGCCACCATTTTTCCAGCCCTGTTTTTTGAGGTTGAACGCCTTCTGAATGCTGAGCAGTCCGTTTGCCAGAAGGATGATACCGATGACAACCGGGATGAATGCGATTACAAGGTCACTTTCAAAGATAACGAAGCAGCCGAACAGAATCAGTACCAGGGCAACGAACAGATCGTAGCGGAAGAAAAACGGCTCGCCGCGGCTTGCAATGTAGCGGATCAACGCAACAACGCCGCCAAACAGGAGCAGTGCTCCGGCGATATAACAGATCAGCAAACTCGTTTTTACGGGGTAGACGATCAGCACGATACCTAGTATAATAGAGACAGCGGCTGAAAGCAGGAACTGTTTTTCACATCCTGAAAAAATTGTTTCATAAGGATTCTCCTTTCCACTTGAATGTGGTTTTTCGTTTGCTTTTATAGTAGCTTTTCAAAGCAGAAAAAGCAATGGACAAATTGAAAAAAATGTACGAAGAAATGGAATCGTGAAACGGAAGAAAGAGAGGGTAAAAAAGATGCAGGACGAACAGAAAAAGTTCCAGGAGAAGCTCTCCGAATTGCTGTCATACGCCAGAGACCATGAAAATAAAGTAACGATGAAAGAAGTCAGAGACTTTTTTGAAGACTTTGCACTGGATGAGCAGAAAGTCACCTTTGTCTGCGAATATCTGACGATGGAGCAGGTCGATGTGGCAGATTATGAGCCGGGCGTCGTGCCGGAGGAGAACCGAAAAGAAGAAAACCGGAGTTTCCGAGGAGGAGCTGCGTGCTTACAGCAGTATCTTGACGAACTGCCGGAGACAGAAACACCGTCGGAGGAAGAAACGGCAGAGCTTTACCGGAAAGCGGCAGAGGGCGATTCCCTTGCAAAGAGCATGCTCGTGCAGCTCTGGCTTCCGAAAGTTATTGAGACCGCAAAAGAAATGCACACCCGCGATTTCTTCCTGATGGATCTGGTGCAGGAGGGAAATGTCGGACTTTTAGTAGCGCTGGAGTCCGTTGTAAAAGCTGAGACGGCGGAGCAGGCGATTGATGCGGCTGTGCGTGAGACGATCAGCGATTTCATGGAAGAACACAGAGTTCAGAAACACAAGGACAATACTGTAGTCAATAAAGTAAACCGCTTAAAAGACGCCATCGAGGAACTCTCCGACGGCGATGACATGGATTTCAGTGTGGCAGAGCTTTCCGCGTATCTTGACATGTCCGTGGAAGAGATTGAGGATATTCTGCGGATTGCAGGCGAAGAGCCGTAACAAAAGGCTGGTATTTGCACAGAAACTGTGTGAATTGGCAATAAAACAAAAGCAAAGGAGAAAAATACAATGGTACATCATATTGTTATGTGGAAATTCAAACCGGAAGTAGAGGATGCAAAGAAACCGGAGCTGAAAAAAGCGATGGCAGAGAACCTGAAAAGCCTGGTCGGCAAAGTGCCGGGACTGTTGACGGTTGACTTTGTAGAAGCACCGCTTGCATCTTCCACCCATGATATGGCACTTGTCACAACACTGGAAAAAGCAGAGGATGTAGCTGTATATGCAAAACATCCGGAGCACGTAAAAGTAGCAGACACCTATGTACGTCCGTACACAACGGAGCGTGCAGCACTCGATTACGAAGAGTAAAAACAAGCACGGACTTTAGCTCGTTGCCCGTTTAAATAAAAAGTATCCCGCTTCCCCAAAAGGAACGGGATACTTTTTTGTGCCGAGAAGATCAATTCCTGATCTGGTGAATACGTTTCATTTAAGTGTTTTTCTGTTCTTCCTTCTGCAGTTCGTCAATTGTAAGCAGCAGCTCATCGATGGAAACCTTTTCGTCCTTCGGATTTTCCGTAATTCTCTGACCAGTTCTTCGTACGTTCTTCTTCTGTGTTCCAGCGCTTTCCGCGACCGCTCCCGCCGGATGCGGCGGACATACCGCAGGCGGAGGACAAAGAGCAGAATCAGAACGAGAAGGACAAACGGCATCGCCAGAAAAACAGGATCTGCCTTCCGGATACGGGCAAAAAGGGATGCACCGGCCGAGGCAAGATGGCGGAACCAGGAAGCGGCATGCACAGTGCCTTTCCAGAACGCTGCGAAATGGGAAGCCACAGATGAGAAGGAAACCGTGGATGATGCCGGTGCTTTGGAAATGGCCGGTTCCGGTGTCTGGGTTATGGCCGGTGTTTCGGTCGGCGTCGCAGTGGCAGTCGGCGTCGGTGTCGCCGTCGGAACCGGTTCAAACGTTACGGCAAGGGTATGATCCTTCTGGATATCGGAAAATGTGTAGCTGTCCGGATATTCCGTCACCGGCAGATACAAGCCGTCCACCGAGAGCTTCGCGAGCCGGAAGCCTTCGTCTGCCGTGTAGGAAACGGTTTTTTCCTCTCCGCTGGAAACTTCCCCGCCCTCGGACACCGAGCCATGCTCCGCCGCGGAAGTGGAAACCGTGAACAGATACGGCACCCGGGTGCGGTAGAACTGCACGTACCGTCACCATCTGCCTTTGTTACGTTTACAATCGCAATAAATTCCCCAGGATTTGTCTCACAGAGGCCCTCTGGTTCATTGATGGTGATATCGTCGGAAAAGCCAAAATCAACCGTGTCGTCCGCAAGCAGTGTTTTCTGCGAGAGCGAGTATGTCTGGATAAAGTTTCCGATTCCGAGATGCATCGTCAGCGGAAAAAGAAAAAAGAGATCGCCGGAAACACAGAGATCCTGAAAGTTTCCATGTAAAAATCGAAGGGATACGTGCCCCAGTCATCCACTATCTGAAGTGAGGCATCGAGAAGTTTAAAGCCGTAGCCGCCGTCTGCATCGGTCTGGATCAGATAGCCGCCCGTAGAGGGAAGATAATCGATGCCGAGAATATTGTAGCTCGTCGAGAGCTGGATCCGCTCTTTCTGCTCCAGGGTATCCGGGTCGAGGCGGAAGATACATCCGTAATTGGAAGCATCCGGGCTGCTGTAGCCGCTTACGAGGATTTCATGCGTGACGGGATTGTATGCCATACCGTTCGCGTGAGCAAAGTCTGCGTCCCTTACCTGATGCGCGAGGGAATACTGCGTAACGGGATTTCCGTCTGCGTCTGTATCATTTTTATAGTAGGCAGAGACTACGTCCGGCTCTGTCGTCAGATCATTAAAATTTTCGATGCAGATGATATAATCTTCCGTCGCACAGACGGACTGCACCGCGCCGTTGCTGCCGAGAATCGGATATTCCCCGACCAGTTCCCAGGAGGCACCGGTAAACGGCGTACTGGAGGCAAAACCAGCCTGACAGAGTATGGGATGAGCGAGGAAGAGAAAAATACCCAGAAAAAGGGCAAGAAAAAAACGGCCGGATTTCTTGCCAGTGGGAGATTTTATCGAAAAATTTGTAAATGCAAGCCGCATATGATGTGTAGGTCCTTTCTTACAGAAAAAAGGTGAACTTTTTCTGTCATCCTATCTTACCACGGAACCGGCGGAAAGTAAATGAAGGAGGGATGGAGATTTTCTTACATATCGTTTAAGAAAATGTAATAATTTTGTAGTGTTTGCCGATGCAAAGTAGTTGTAAACATTTTGCCGTCTTGGTAAAATAAACATAACAGAATTCAGAAAATTGTGAAGAAAAAGGAAAGGCAGAGAACCGATGATTAGAATCAAAGATATAGCAGACCGCGCAGGGGTCAGCCCGACGACGGTTTCGAATGTAATACACGGAAAGACAGGGCGCGTCTCAAAGGCGACGGTCGAGAAAATCAACCGGATTTTAAAGGAGATGGAGTACGTGCCGAGTATCAGCGCGCGCATGCTGGCGAACAACAGCTCCGGTCTTATTGGTGTGGCGCTTGGTTTCATGAAGAAAGGAAATGCATCTTCCTTTGAGGATCCCTTTGTGTCGGCAATGCTCGGAAATCTGGAGTATCAGATTCGGGAACACGGCTACTATATGATGCTGGTTGCGCGCCATGAGCAGGACGATATTATGCAGCAGGCGCTCGGCTGGAATTTTGACGGCATGATTGCGATGGCTCTGAAGGAAAAGGAGATTGCAGAGCTCTCGGAACGTCTCGGAAAACCGCTGGTAACCATTGATCAGTATCTCCCGCCGGAACTTGGAGTCCGCTCCATTACGATGGATGACCGCGGCGGTGCGTACCAGATGAGTCAGTACCTGATTGGAAAGGGACATAAAAAATTTCTCTTTTTATCCGACTGCGATCTCGGTGTTGACCACTATCGGTGGCTCGGTGTGCGTCAGGCAATGGAGGAGGCGGGAATTGAGGACTTTGAAAGCCGCCATATTGTGATCCCGTGGGATCCAGAGCAGAGGGAGAAGGCATATGAGGAGATGCTTCCGTTCTTCAAAAAACAGACAGCGCTCTTTTTTTCATCGGATTACTATGCACTTGAAGCATCCAACTTTCTGCAGAACAGGGGAATAAAGGTTCCGGAGGAAATTTCAATTGCGGGCTTTGATGATGTTACTTATGCGACACTTGCGCGGCCGAAGCTGACTACCGTGCATCAGATGGTGGATGGAAAAGCACGCCGTGCCGTAGAGGTCCTGATGCACCTGATCCAGGATGAGCCGGTACAAAAAGATATTCCGCCATTGCCGACAACGCTGGTGGAGAGGGAGTCGGTAAGAGATCTGACGAAGTAAATAGTTACCAAATTTACAGAAAAACTCTTGTAGAAACTGCTGGTTGCGCAAACTAATTGAAAAATCACCGTGAGGTATGGTAAAATGTGCTTGCAAACGACAGAATTAAAGAACCAGACACGTTCTGGGGATGAAATAAAGGAGGTAAAAAATGGACAAAAAATGGTGGAAAGAAGCCGTAGTGTATCAGATTTATCCGCGCAGCTTCATGGACAGCAACGGAGACGGTATCGGCGATTTAAATGGTATCACATCCCGTCTGGATTATCTGAAGGATCTTGGCGTGGATGTTATCTGGCTGTCTCCGGTGTACCAGTCACCAAACGATGACAATGGATATGATATCAGCGATTACCAGGCAATCATGCAGGAATTCGGAACAATGGAGGATTTTGACCGCATGCTTTCGGAGATGCATAAAAGAGGCATCAAGCTGGTCATGGACCTTGTTGTCAATCATACTTCAGATGAACACAAATGGTTCGTGGAGAGCCGCAAATCGAAAGACAACCCGTACCGCGATTATTACATCTGGCGTGATGCAAAAGAAGGAAAAGAGCCAAACAACTGGGGAAGCTGCTTCTCCGGTTCTGCATGGAAATACGATCCGCAGACCGAGATGTATTACCTGCATCTGTTCTCAACAAAACAGCCGGATCTGAACTGGGAGAATCCAACGGTTCGAAAAGAAGTTTTCGATATGATGAACTGGTGGTGTGAAAAAGGCATCGACGGTTTCCGGATGGATGTCATCAGCATGATCTCCAAACCGGAAGGGCTGCCGGACGGAAAAATTCCGGAGGGCGGACTCTACGGTGATTCCGGCTGCGTAAACGGACCGCACGTTCATGAGTATCTGCAGGAGATGAACAGGGAAGTCCTCTCCAAATACGATCTGATGACGGTTGGTGAGTGTGCCGGTGTCACGATCGAGGAGGCAGAAAAATATGCATCCGCAGACGGCAAAGAGCTCAGCATGGTATTCCAGTTCGAGCTGGTTGAGCTGGCAAGCGGAAAATACGGCAAATGGACGGACAAACGCGTACCGCTCAAAGATTTCAAACGCGTCATGACAGCATGGCAGACGGAGCTTGAGGGCAAGGCATGGAACAGCCTCTTCCTTGGAAACCACGACCAGCCGCGCTGCCTGTCCCGTTTCGGCGATGATTCACCGGAATACCGTGTGGTAAGTGCCAAAATGCTGGCAACCTGCTTCATATGATGCAGGGTACCCCGTATGTATACCAGGGCGATGAGCTTGGCATGAAGAATGTTCCGTTCCACGATCTGTCCGAGTTCCGCGATATTGAGAGCATCAACGCGTTCCACGAGCTGACCGGTGCCGGAAAAGTAGCGCCGGACGACATGATGCGCTACCTGAACCTGCGCGGAAGAGACAATGCAAGAACTCCGATGCAGTGGATGATACCGCTTCGGCAGGATTTACCACAGGAACACCGTGATCAAGGTCGGACCGGATTACGAGACCGTCAATGCCAAGAATGAGATGGCGGATCCGGATTCTGTATACAATTATTACAAGAAACTGATTCATCTCCGGAAAGAGAAGGATATCATGGTTTACGGAACGTACGAGCTGCTCGATCCGGAGGACGAGGCACTGTATGTATATACCAGAACCTTAGGCGATCAGAAACTCCTCGTGATGTGCAATTTTACAAAAGAGGAGCAGGAGTACACGGTTCCGGAAACTTTGCAGGAGCAGAGGTAACTGATCAGCAACTATCCGCAGGACGGCGCGGCAGCAGGGACACGAAAACTGCGTGCGTATGAGGCAGTTGTTCTGGAAACCAAATAAAAAATGCAGAGGAACCTGTGGCAGAACGGATTTTGCCACAGTTCCCGTTCTCAAAATACGGCAAAAACCGGTAAGAGTAAGAAAGGGGAAAACAAAACATGAAATCATATCTGAAAATGGAGACACATCCGCTTGCAGATCCGAAGAATGTAGTAAAGGGCGATAAATATCGTATCACGGTGCTGACGGAGCATCTTCTTCGGCTGGAATACAGTGAGGACGGTGAATTTATCGATGCAGCATCCCAGACGGTCGTAAACCGTGATTTTCCAGCAGTGGAATTTTCCGTCAAAGACACAGGCGATGAGCTGGAGCTGCGCACAAAGTATCTGCAGCTGAATTACAACAAAAAGGCATTCTCTGCAAACGGACTTTCCTGCAAAACAACGGCAGTCGGCATCAGTTCTGTACCGGCATGGCATTACGGAGATCCGACACAGGATCTTGGAGGAACGGCCCGTACGCTTGATCAGGTCAACGGAGCATGCAAACTGGAACCTGGTATCATGTCCTGGTTTGGTTCCGCTGTTCTGGATGATTCGAAGTCGCTTCTGATGACAGAGGACGGTTGGGTGACCCCGAGAAAGAAAGGAGTGCAGGATCTGTACTTCTTCGGCTATGGCTGGAATTTCCGCCTGGCATTAAAGGATTTTTATCACCTTTGCGGCAAAACTCCGATGCTTCCGAGATTTGCACTCGGAAACTGGTGGAGCCGTTACTGGCGTTACAGTGAAGCATCTTATATGAAACTGATGGAAGACTTCGACAAAGAGAACGTTCCATTCTCGGTTGCTGTTATCGATATGGACTGGCACCGTGTAGACGATGTGGATCCAAAATACGGCAGCGGCTGGACCGGCTATAGCTGGAATAAAAACTCTTCCCGGATCCGGAGCGTTTTCTTGGAAAACTCCATGCACGCGGCATGAAGACAACACTGAATGTCCATCCGGCAGACGGAATTCGTGCGTATGAGGACTGCTATCCGGAAGTAGCAGAGGCTATGGGAGTGGATGCAAAAAAAGAAGAGCCGGTCAATTTTGACATTGCGGATCCGAAATTTGTTGATGTATATTTCGACAAAGTTCATCATCCGATGGAAAAAGAGGGCGTCGATTTCTGGTGGATTGACTGGCAGCAGGGACAGAGTACCAAGATCGAGGGTCTTGATCCGCTGTGGATGCTGAATCACTATCATTTTCTTGACAGTGGAAGAGACGGAAAACGTCCGATGACCTTCTCCCGCTATGCAGGACCGGGCTCCCACCGCTATCCGGTCGGATTTTCCGGAGACACCCACATCACCTGGGAATCCCTGGATTTCCAGCCATACTTTACCAGCACAGCCTCCAACATCGGCTACGGATGGTGGAGTCATGATATCGGCGGCCATATGCTCGGCTACCGTGACGATGAGCTTGAAGCAAGATGGTATCAGTACGGAGTCTTTTCTCCGATCAACCGTCTGCACAGTTCTAACAGTGCCTTCAGTGGAAAAGAGCCTTGGAACTTCAGTATGGAAGTGCGCAGCACAATGGATGATTTCCTTCGCTTGCGTCATAAACTCGTACCGTATCTGTACACGATGAACTACCGTGCATGGAAAGAAGACACACCGATCGTTGTTCCGATGTATTATGATTACCCGGAGACGGTTTTCTGGGGCAAAAATCAGGCACCGAATCAGTACTTCTTCGGAAGCGAGCTGATGGTAACACCGGTGACAACGAAATGCATTCCGGAGCTGAAGCGTGCAAAAACAAAGGTGTGGCTGCCGGAAGGTACGTGGTTTGATTTCTTCAACGGAATGATTTACGAGGGTGGCAGAAGTATGGATCTGTACCGTACGCTCGAGGAGATCCCGGTTCTTGCTAAAGCAGGTGCGATTATCCCGATGACAGAGAAGATCAGTGCGCTGGATGTAGAATCCAACCCGGATGAGCTGACGGTACGCGTTTACGCGGGCGCGGACAATACATTTGTCCTGTACGAGGATGACAATACTACCATGGCATATGAGAAGGATGACTGCGCAAAAACATCGATGACGCTCGACTGGGGTGCGCGGAAATTTACGATTGCACCGGTTGAAGGCAATCAGAGCCTCGTTCCGGAAAGCAGAATGTACTGCGTAGAATTCGGCGGAAGTACGGCAAAAGAAGCGAAGCCTTTGTAAACGGCGTGGAAGCGGATGCAGAAGTCAAAGAGAAAGACGGACTTCTTACGATCGCGGTAACAGATGTAAAACCGCAGGATACCGTGACAATCTGTCTGCCGGAAGATACGGAGATTGCAAAGAACGATGTCATGACACGTGCGATGGATCTGCTGCTGCACGCCGAAATCAGCTACATCACCAAAGAGCAGATCGCAAATCTTCTTCACAAAGCAGACGGAAAGGTAGCAATTCTGGCTGCAGAGCTGCAGAGCATGGAACTTTCAAATGATCTGCGCGGTGCGCTGCTGGAGATCATTACGGCATAAATTGCTGCAGAAAAACACGATTTGATTTACAGAAAAAGAATTCTGTGATACGATACATACAAAGAAAAGGAAGAGAGCGTGGCAGTGGATTCTGTCAGGCTCTCTTCTTGAAATGTGAGACAGGAGGATTTTTAAACGTGGGAAAATACATCATGGCACTTGATGCCGGCACAACGAGCAACCGCTGTATTCTGTTTGATCAGAAAGGACAGATCGTAAGCCTTGCGCAGAAGGAGTTTACCCAGCGTTTCCCGAAACCGGGCTGGGTGGAGCACGATGCCAATGAAATCTGGTCCACGATGCTCGGTGTAGCCGTGGAGGCAATGCAGAAAGCGGGCGCGTCCTACGAGGATATCGCGGCAATCGGAATCACAAACCAGAGAGAGACGACGATCGTCTGGGACAAAAAGACGGGAGAGCCGGTCTACAATGCAATTGTATGGCAGTGCCGCAGAACATCGGAATACTGCGATTCCCTGATGGAGCGCGGACTGGTTGACCGCTTCCGGGAGAAAACAGGTCTTGTGATCGATGCGTATTTTTCAGCCACGAAGCTGAATGGATTCTAGATGAAGTTCCGGGCGTGCGCGAGCGGGCGGAGCGAGGCGATCTCTATTTTGGAACAGTGGAGACGTGGCTGATCTGGAAGATGACAAAGGGAAAGATACATGTCACCGATTACACCAACGCGTCCCGTACAATGCTGTTCAATATCCATACCCTGAAATGGATGAGGATATCTTAAAAGAGCTGAACATTCCGCTCTGTATGCTGCCGGAAGTCCGCCCGTCGAGCTGTGTCTACGGGGAGACGGCATCCACATATTTCGGCGGCCCGATTCCGATTGCGGGAGCAGCGGGAGACCAGCAGGCGGCGCTGTTCGGCCAGACCTGCTATGCGCCGGGCGAAGCGAAAAATACATACGGAACAGGCTGCTTCCTGCTGATGAACACGGGAGAAAAGCCGGTTTCTTCGACACACGGTCTTGTTACCACGATTGCATGGGGCATCGGGGACAAGATTACGTATGCGCTCGAGGGATCCATTTTCGTCGGCGGAGCCGCAATCCAGTGGCTGCGCGATGAGATGAAGCTGATCGAGTCCTCGGCGGATTCCGAGTACATGGCGCAGAAGGTGAACGACACGAACGGCTGCTACGTCGTGCCGGCGTTTACCGGCCTTGGCGCACCGTACTGGGATCAGTATGCGAGAGGAACCATTCTCGGCCTGACCCGCGGCGTCAACAAATACCATGTGATCCGCGCAACACTGGAGTCGATCACGTATCAGGTGGATGATGTCTTAAAAGCGATGGAGCAGATTCCGGCATGAAGCTCTCCGCACTGCGTGTGGACGGCGGAGCAAGCGCCAACAATTTCCTGATGCAGTGCCAGGCGGACATCAGCCAGGCGCCGGTGGAGCGGCCGTGCTGCATCGAGACGACCGCGATGGGAGCAGCTTATCTTGCGGGACTCGCCGTCGGATACTGGCCGGATCAGGAGACGGTAAAACAGAACGGAGCCATTGACCGTACGTTTGAGCCGGAGCTCTCGAAAGAGGAGCGCGATGAGAAGATGAACGGATGGCACAAAGCAGTCCGTTACGCCGAAGGATGGGCGAAATAGAAAAAGATTTTGGAAATGCAGAAAAGGAACGGCTTCGTAATGAAAACCGTTCCTTTTCGCGTAAGGTATGTACTGATGTTAAAGAATGTCGATGTGTTCGCCGTTTAAAGCTTTGTTCATGCTTCGCACGGCACAGAATTTACCGCACATCGAGCAGGTATCTTCCTGTTCCGGCGAGCGGTCAGCACGGATGGCTTTTGCAGTCTCCGGGTCCATTGCGCAGTCCCACTGTGCTTCCCAGTCGAGCACGCGGCGGGCGTCTCCCATCTTGTCGTCAATATCACGCGCATGCGGAACACCTTTGGCGATGTCGGCAGCGTGTGCGGCGATTTTGCTTGCGATGATGCCCTGTTTTACATCATCCAGGTTCGGAAGAGCCAGATGCTCTGCCGGCGTTACGTAGCACAGGAAAGCAGCGCCGTTCATGGCCGCAATCGCGCCTCCGATGCAGCGGTGATGTGGTCGTAGCCCGGTGCAATATCGGTCACAAGAGGGCCGAGGACATAGAACGGAGCGCCCATGCAGATGGTCTGCTGTACTTTCATATTGGCCGCAATCTGATCCATCGGAACGTGGCCCGGTCCCTCAACCATAACCTGAACGTCTTTCTCCCAGGCACGTTTGGTGAGTTCGCCGAGGCGCACCAGCTCTTCAATCTGGCAGACATCCGTTGCGTCGGCAAGGCAGCCAGGACGGCAGGCGTCACCGAGAGAAATGGTCACATCGTATTCACGGCAGATATCGAGAATCTCATCGTAATACTCGTAGAACGGATTCTCCTCGCCGGTCATGCACATCCAAGCGAACACGAGGGAGCCGCCGCGGGAGACAATATTCATTTTCCGTTTGTGTTTGCGGATCTGATCGATGGTTTTTCTGGTGATGCCGCAGTGCAGGGTGACGAAATCGACACCGTCCTCGGCATGGAGGCGGATGACGTCAATAAAATCTTTGGCGGTCAGCGTATCCAGGTCTCTCTGGTAATGGATCACACTGTCATATACCGGCACGGTGCCGATCATGGCCGGACATTCGGAGGTCAGTTTCCGCCGGAACGGCTGCGTATTGCCGTGGCTCGACAGTCCATGATGGCTTCTGCGCCATATTGACCGCGGAGAGTACCTTCTGCATCTCCACATCGTAATCTTTACAGTCTTTCGAAACACCGAGATTTACATTGATTTTCGTGCGCAGCATCGAGCCGATGCCCTCCGGATCGATGCAGGTGTGCAGCTTATTGGCCGGAATGGCAACCTTTCCGCTGGCAACGAGCGGCATCAGTCTTCCACGGCCATATACTCTTTTTCTGCGACTTTTTTCAGCTCCGGTGTTACAATGCCGCGGCGTGCGGCGTCCATCTGTGTTGCGTAATTGCGTTCCATCTGTTGTTCTCCTTTATTTTCAAAATCAGATCCGGTAAGCGTGGTTCAGCGGTCCCGAGCCGTGGCCGAGATCCATCATGCTCGCGAGTGCGCCCGAAATATACTCTTTTGCGGCGGAAATGGCATCCGGAAGGGAAAGCCCCTTTGCGAGCCCCGATGCGATGGCGCTGGAGAGTGTACAGCCGGTGCCGTGTGTGTTCGGATTGTCGATGCGTTTTCCGGTGAACCAGGTAAATGTGCTGTTGTGATATAAAAGATCGTTGGCATCATTGATACTGTGGCCGCCCTTTAACAGAACGGCACAGCCGCAGGAATCCCCGATCTCTTTTGCGGCGCGTTCCATATCGCTTTCCGACTGGATTTTGATGCCGGAGAGAACTTCTCCCTCTGGGATATTCGGTGTGATGACTTCAGCCAGAGGAAAGAGCAGTTTTTCATCAGGTCAGGCACGCCGCCCGAAGCGAGCGCGGAGCCGCTTGTAGCGACGAGGACCGGGTCCACAACGATGTGTTTGGCCTGGTAGAAGCGAAGCCGTTCGGAGATGACTTCGATCAGTGCCGGGGAGGATACCATACCGATTTTGACGGCGTCCGGGAAGATGTCCGTAAAGACGGCGTCAAGCTGTGCGGCCAGAAACTCCGGTGTTACATCGAAAATACCGGAAACTCCGGTGGTGTTCTGGGCGGTGAGTGCGGTAATTGCCGACATGGCGTAAACTCCGTTTGTGATCATGGTTTTGATGTCTGCCTGAATGCCGGCGCCTCCGCTGGAATCACTTCCCGCGATTGTTAATGCTGTTTTCATGTTTTTCGCGTCCATGAGAATTACTCCTTTGCATTACTTTTCTTTTTGGACAGGCGACAAAGAAAGTGGTGCCCCCAGTCTGCCGCCTGGTGTGAGGATGAATGGTTACGTAAAATTATTTGTTTTCCAGCATGCGCAGAGTCTGTTCTTTCAGATCCTTCGTTGCGGAAACAATGTCTTTCTGTGCAAAAATGGCACTGATGACGGCGATGCCGCAGATGCCGCTGCCGGAAAGCTCCGTCACGTTATCGCGTGTGATGCCGCCGATGGCGATGACAGGGATTTTAACGGCATTGCAGATAGCAGTCAGCGTTTCGTGGCTGACATCCTCCGCATCCGCCTTGGAACCGGTGTGGAAGACCGCGCCGACGCCGAGGTAATCTGCCCCGCGCTGCTCGGCGAGAATGGCCTGTTCCACGGTCTGCGCCGAAACGCCGATGATCTTGTCCGGGCCAAGCTTTGCACGGACATCGCCGGCCTCCATATCGCTCTGGCCGACATGAACGCCGTCCGCATCCATCTTAGCTGCGATTTCCACGTTATCGTTGATGACGAAAGGAACATGGTATGCGGCACAGAGTTTTTTCAGTTCCAGTGCCTCTTCCATAAAGTGATCCTGGTCAAGATTTTTTTCGCGGAGCTGGATAAACGTTGCGCCGCCCTGCAGAGCCTTTTCCACCTGGCTGTACAGTGTCTCGCCGTTCAGCCAGCTGCGGTCTGTCACAGCATATAAAAGCAGGCCTTTTTTATCGCACTTCATACTTTGCACCTTTCTCCAGCGTCTCGCCGTCCATGTGGTAGATGCGTCGATGATGCGGTTCCGGTAGGTGGAGTTGCCGTCTTCCGGTTTCATATGGCTCCAGCCGATCTCGCCGGCAAGTCCCATCGCGCAGACAGCGGCAGCAGCGGCTTTTAACGGCTCGTCCGGGTTGGCAACAAGGTAAGCGGTCATCATGCCGGAGAGCTGGCAGCCTGTTCCGGTGATGCTTCCCATCTCGGCGCGTCCGTTGCGGATCACGTAGCAGGTGTCAGCATCGGCAACGAGGTCGATCGCTCCTGTGATGGCGACAACACAGTTGTGGTCTTTCGCAAAGTTTTTTGCAAAAGCAACGGCGCTGTCGAGGTTTTCGTCTGTTACTTTATCGGCAACGTCTGCGTCAACACCCTTTGTCGTTCCGCTTCCGAGTGCCAGTGTTTTGATTTCGGAAATATTTCCGCGGATGACGGTGAACGGGATTTTTTCCATCAGCCGACTGCGGTCGAAGTACGTAAGTGGCTTGCGCTGCGCCGACTGGATCGAGCAGGATTTTGTGGCCGAGCGAAGCTGCTTTTGCACCGGCACGGTACATGCCGTCGATGCTCGTTCTGTGCAGCGTTCCGATGTTGATGTTCAGACCGCCGCAGATGGAGGTGATATCCTCGACATCCTCCGGTTCATCGGACATGATCGGGCTTGCGCCGCATGCCAGCAGAATATTGGCGACATCGTTTACTGTAACGTAATTTGTGATGTTGTGTACGAGAGGGGTTGTTTTTCTGACATTGTCAAGACAAGTGCCTAACATAATTTTTTGTTCCTCCTGTGTGAGTATTTTTGCAGAAGCAAATTCCCTTGTGGTACTGGAAGAACCTGTTGATGATGTGTTCATAGAGATTAAAAAGCAGATATACGTGGAGGTATATCTGCAGAAAATGTGCATATCGTATCTCCCTACGTTGGCATTACCCAAATCAGGTTCAGGGTCTAGGAGATGCATCCTACTCTCAGCCCGCTTCGCACGCGAGCTCCCCTTTGCTTTCTGCAGACAATTATATACGCATAAAAACAATTGTGCAAGAGAAAAACGGAAGATTTAAAAAAATTTCAGAAAAATAAAAAAGACATGCAAAATATTGGAAATGTAATGTTATTTGGGTTGACAGAGAAAATAATATCAGCGTAAAATGAAGTATAAAATATGCGTGGAAGTCATGGACGTGATGATGCCGCTTCCATTCCGATTTTCGCCATGAGCGCCAACGCCTTTGTTGAAGACCGGCAGGCCGCAAAAGAGGCCGGCATGGACGTGCATATCGCAAAGCCGATTGATGCGGAATTACTGAAAAAGAAAATTGCAGAGTATTGCAGGTGAAAAGAAGTGCCCCTGCCGGCATCTGATGTGTGCCGGGCAGGGGCTTTTGATGTGCGAATCTTATTTTTCTTCCTCAGGGTACGTATAGCCCCAGGTTCTGCGGAAGGAGGTCATCAGATCCATGACGTCCTTCGTGTAGTCGAGGTGCATGGCAGATGCATCTCCATTGATGGCGCGTTCCATGTCGGCGAGCTCATAGGCGAGTGCATCGGCGTTGTCACCGGCTTTGATGATTTCGGATTCGCCGGTGGAAGCGTCTGTGATTTTTGCTTCCCAGGCACGCGGGTACTCCATGATCTCGATAAATCCGTTCTCACAGGAAACCATGCCGCGTTTCGGCTGTTTGGAGTGGAGAGAGAGCATCACACTTGCCATCTGTCCTTCCTGATTGGTGAGAAGGAGGCCGGCCTGCTCGTCCACACCGGTCGGAGCGGGCTTTACCTGGGAAAGGAGCTGATCCGGCTTGGAGTCGAAGAACCAGCGGATGAAGGAGAGTGCGTATACGCCGATATCAAGCATCGCGCCGCCTGCGAGATTCCGGTTGAAGAAGCGGTTCTTCATGTTGTACTCTTTGAAACTGCCGAAGTTCATCGTGATCAGATTGACTCTGCCGAGACGGCCGGAGTCGAGAAATTTTTTCAGCTCTTTGTAGATCGGCATATGGTAAATCGTCATTGCCTCTCCGATGATGACACCTTTTTCTTTCGCAAGCGCTATGGCCTCGTCGAGCTCGTCACTGTTCAGTGTAATCGATTTCTCAACGAGAATGTGTTTTCCATTGGCAATCGCCTCTTTCATAAAGCCAAGATGCGTGTTGTGCGGCGTCGTGATATAAATGACATCGACCTCCGGATCGGTAAACATCTCATGGAAATCATCGTAAACTTTTCCAATTCCATATTTCTCCGCAAAAGCAGCCGCCTTCTCATGGGTCCGGTTGCCGACCGCGTAAATATTCTTTCCGTTTTTCTGCAGTGCGACCGCCATTTCATTTGCAATCACACCGCATCCGAGTACAGCCCATTTGATTTCTTTCATCGTGAGATTCTCCTATCGTATCTATTCGCCCAGAGCGGTTCTTCGCTTCCGCTGTAGTCAAACCGTCCGTCGTTTTTCTCTTCCAGTGCTTTGATCATATGGTACGTAAATTCATTGTAAGGCGTTGGAATTCCCAGCTCTTTTCCCATGCGGATCAGCGCACCCGAGAACATATCAATTTCCGTATGGCGTCCCGCATCGAGATCCTGGAGCGTCGAGTAGCGCGCCGTCGGCGGAACCGCACTTCCGCGTCCCGAGGAGACATCCGCCTTGTTGATATCAATTCCCTTTGCCTCCGCAATCGCCATCAGTTCTGCGCGGAGTCCGTCGCTGATCGCCTTCATATGCACACTGTCGCGGTAGCAGCCGACCCCGGCACTGAGAATAGCCTGCGGCAGGTTATTGCAGACATTCAGCCGGAATTTGCTCCATATTTCCTCTAAAATACAATCGGTTGCCCGGTAATGCAGCCCTGTGCCGGAGAACAGATCCAGAACAGCCTGCACACGCTCACTGTCGTACGGCGCCGAAACTTCGCCGAAAATGATGCCGAGCGTCGCCTCAGGGTTGAAAACGTAGCCGTCATTCTCTTTATGAGAAGCTACTTTGATAACAGCATGAAGCAGATGCTCCGCACCGACTTTTCCGCGATGATCTCCTCACTGTCCACGCCGTTCATCAGACTCATGATCACAGTATTCTCGCCGGTAACGGCAGTAATATTGTCAAGAGCCCCCGGCAGTGCGCCGTATTTGAGCGAGACGATCAGAAATCCACGCCGTGTGCCTCTTCCGGCGTCCATACCTCCGGGTGATAAACCGTATCGTTAATTTTGCATCCTTTGTTTTTCAGACGCTTCGCCCGTTCCCCGGACGCGATAACGCCAAGCCGGATGTCCTTTTTCTCCGAAAGCCCCCAGATCACATAAGACCCAACCGCTCCGCGCCCAGAACAGCAACTGATTTTATTATCATAATAGCCTCCTTTGTAACTGTTTGAATTACCCTTACTATAACAAATTTTGCGGAGATCCTCAATTTGTTTTTCAAAATAGAAAATTTCGGAAAAGGAAGCCTAAATGTGTTGACGGAGCGATAAGGTAGATTGTAGAATGAAAAATATAAAAGAAACGCGCAGATGCGGCAAAAGGAGATGACAGAAACACATTACCACATTTCCAAACCGACGGCCTGCTTCATGCTGGATCTGAACGATCTGAAAATGTACGAAGACAAAATCCGGACGAAAGAAGAACAGAAGGCAAAAGAAAAACAAGAGAAGAAATAAGAAACGAAGGAGAAACGAAATTCGAACATTTTCTCCTTCGTTTTTTGCACGCATTTTTACCGGGAAATCATATTCTAAGGTTAGAATGAAAAACAGGAGAATCTGTTGATGAAAGGAAAATGGCTGACAGGTGCGCTTGTACTGGCAATGGCGGCAGTGACGCTGGCGGGATGCGGGGCAAAAGATGAGACAAAAGAAAAAGTGGAGCAGGTGACATTAAATGAGGTTGCCCACTCCATTTTTTACGCCCCGCAGTACGTGGCAATTGAGGAGGGGTATTTTGCGGACGAGGGCATTGATCTGACGCTGATAACAGGATTTGGTGCAGATAAAGTGCTGACGGCGATGATTTCCGGCGAGGCGGATATCGGGTTTATGGGGGCGGAGGCAACCGTCTACGCGTACCTCGAGGGAACCGCAGACCCGGTTGTGAACTTCGCGCAGCTGACGCAGCGGGCGGGAAACTTTGTTGTGGGAAGAGAGAAAGACAATTCGTTTACCTGGGAGAAATTGAAAAACAAAGAGGTATTAGGGGGAAGAAAAGGCGGTATGCCGGAAATGGTCTTTGAGTATGTTCTGGCGCAGAAAGGGATTGATAAAAAAGACGTAAACATCAACCAGAGCATCGATTTTGGTTCCACAGCTGCCGCGTTCTCCGGCGGACAGGGGGATTATACGATTGAATTTGAACCGTCCGCGACACTGCTCGAGCAGAAGGGCGACGGCTATGTCGTGGCATCGGTCGGAACGGAATCCGGGTATGTGCCGTATACGTCGTACAGCGTCAAACAGAGTTATCTGAAAATGCACGGCGCAACCGTAGAAAAATTCACGAAGGCACTGCAGAAGGGAATGGACTTCGTGCAGACGCACACACCGGAGGAGATTGCAGAAGTGATTGCGCCGCAGTTTGCAGAAACCGAGCTGGAAACCATCACCGCGATCGTGCGCCGCTACTATGAGCAGGATACGTGGAAAGAAAATCTGATCTTTGAGGAAGAAAGTTTTGATCTTCTGCAGGAGATTCTGGAGCAGGCGGGAGAGCTGGAGAAAAAGGCACCGTACAAGACACTCGTGACAACAAAATACGCCGAAGAGGCCGCCGCCAAAGGCTGATTCCGACGGAATAGAAAAGCGAAAAAAGACAGAAAAAGACACTTTTCGACATTCGTCGACAAACAGCGACATTTTATTCGAAAAAAATAAAGAAAATTGTAAAAGAAAAGCAGAAAAATAGAGAAAAAGTATTGCAAAAAAGTAAATTTTGTTGCATACTATGGGTGTCGCATATATTTTTTACAACACAGGCATACGGAGGCGAACAGACATGAAAGTAGGTTTTATCGGCGGCGGCAACATGGCGAGTGCCATGATTGGCGGAATGATCCAAAAGGAGTTGTATCTGCAGATGACATTCTGGTATCGGTCCGCACGGAGAAAAGTGTGGAACGCTTGACCAACCAGTTTGGAGTCCAGGCGACTATGGATAACGAAGCGGTCGTAGCCGGATCCGATCTTGTATTCCTGCAGTAAAGCCAAACCAAATAAAAAATATAATAAACCTCGTCAAAAACTTCATCTCACCCGAGAAGATTATCGTATCGATTCTTCCCGGTAAGTCTTTACAATGGCTGGGTACAGAAATCGGAAAACCAACAAAGTTAATTCGCACTATGCCAAACACACCAGCACTCGTCGGAGAAGGAATGACCGGCGTCTGTGCCAATGATCTCGTGACGGAGGAAGAGCTGCAGCTCGTTTTAACCCTCCTGAAAAGCTTTGGCCGCGCAGAAGTTGTTCCGGAGTATCTGATGGATACCGTCACAGGTGTCAGCGGAAGCTCGCCGGCGTACGTATTTCTTTTCCTGGAGGCTCTTGCAGATGCGGCCGTAGCCGAAGGAATGCCGAGAAAACAGGCATATGAATTTGCTGCACAGTCTGTCCTTGGAAGCGCCAAAATGCTTCTCGAGACAGGAATGCACCCGGGAGAATTAAAAGACATGGTCTGCTCGCCAGGCGGAACCACCATCGAAGCGGTTGCCGTACTGGAGCGGGAGAAACTGAGAAGTGCTGTTATTGATGCAACACGAGCCTGCATCTGGAAATCAAAGGAAGTGGATTAGAAGGAGCAGCACCGCCGCTTTGACAGAATGACGCTAATGTGAAAGCAGCAAAATAAAGAATGTATGCACAAAAAAACAAACCAAAACAAGCAAAAAGCAAGCACAAAAAAGAGTAAAAAAACAAACGAGCGGAAAAATCCCGGCAGCCGTGGAAAAGGCACCGGGATTTTTTCTGGTAATTTATAGTTTTTTTCCTTTACTGAGCGTACTGTTGTGATAATCGGAAGAATAGGTTACATCCTTCCAAACCATACCGGAGGAACAAAGGCGTTTGCGGATGCTTCGTCCGGAAACTCCACCTCTGCGAGGTAAGGCCTTCATACGGCGCATCAAAGACATCGAGCTCGATCGTCAGATCCGTTCCGGTAAGCGGCAGCAGATAGCGTGTTTTTGAGATGAGAACGCCGTCTGCCTTTTCCCGCAGATGCAGGTAGGATTCCTTTGTGAGCGGAAGATTATACTCTTCACGCACCATCAGCCCTTTTGACTTGTAGGTCAGATAATATTCGTCGTCAGAGCGGCGGATGCGGACAACCGGTTCGGTGGAAAGATAGCCCTGCTCGATTTTTTTACATGGATAGCTTGTAAGATTTTCCGGAAGCTGATCCAGAAGGTATTTGCGTTCGATTTCCATAAAAGAGACTCCTTCTCGTGATTGCATCACTGCTTTTTTCAAGAGTTTACCATGCTTTTCCCGTGATGTTAAGCGAAATCCGGCTTTTTGCGAAAAAAGTCCTGAAATTTTTATGAAATGCAAGCATTCTGCGGAAAAATGTGGTATAATAGCGGCGGTTTGTTACAAAGAAAAGCAGAGAATATCACGTGACAAAACACACGAGACTGATCATACAACACAGGAGGACAAAACCATGGCAAAGATTTATGTATTTCTGGCAGACGGATGTGAAGAGATTGAGGCACTGACCCCGGTGGATCTGCTGCGCAGAGCCGGAGAAGACGTATGCACCGTTTCTATTATGGGAAGAAAAGAAGTAACAGGATCCCACAAAATCACCATTCTTGCAGATGAAACCATCGAAGAGGGAGAGTTTGATGACGGAGACATGCTGGTACTTCCGGGCGGAATGCCGGGTACATTAAATCTGGCCGGAAACGAGACGCTCGCAGCGCTGATCCGTTCCTATGACGATCAGGGAAAGAAACTGGCAGCCATCTGCGCAGCGCCGAGCATCCTTGGTGTGATGGGCATCTTAAAAGATAAAAACGCCGTCTGCTTCCCGGGATTTGAAGAAAAGCTGGCAGGCGCAAACGTACTCGATGTACCGGCAGTCACCGACAAAAATGTGACCACCGGCCGCGGCATGGGAGCAGCCACTGACTTCGCACTGGAGCTGATCCGTGTTCTGCAGGGAGAGGACAAAGCAAAAGAAATGGCGGAAAAAATCGTATTTCATTGCTAAAAAAAAGCCTAAAAACCACAGAAATATAAAAAAATCACTGGCGTTTTTGAAAAGAGTATGCTATACTCGATAAATGACTGTAGAATGGAGAGGTGTGCAGGTTTTCTGCCGCTTTTCAGATAAATCAAGGAGGAAATTGATAAAATGAGTGTACAGGTCGAAAATTTAGAAAAGAATATGGCCAAACTTACCATTGAGGTTCCGGCTGAAGAATTAGAGAAAGCACTGGAGAAAGCTTACCAGAAACAGAAAAAGAACATCAGCGTTCCGGGCTTCCGTAAAGGAAAAGTTCCGAGAGCTATGGTAGAAAAAATGTATGGCCCGGCAGTATTCTATGAGGATGCTGTAAACAGCCTTGTTCCGGAAGAGTATTCCAAAGCAGCAGAAGAGAGCAAACTGGACATCGTATCCCGTCCGGAGATCAACGTAGAGCAGATCGAAAAAGGCAAAGCTTTCATCTTTACCGCAACTGTAGCAGTAAAACCGGAAGTTACCCTTGGCGAGTACAAAGGTCTGGAAGTAGCAAAAGCTGACACAACCGTTACAGATGAAGAAGTAGAAGTTGAGCTGAAAAAAGAGCAGGAGAAAAATGCAAGAACCATCAATGTAGAGGATCGTCCGGCAGCAGACGGAGATACCGTTACACTTGACTTCGAAGGTTCTGTAGACGGCGTTCCGTTCGACGGCGGCGCTGGAAAAGATTATCCGCTGACCCTTGGCTCCCATTCCTTCATTCCGGGATTCGAAGAGCAGCTCGTTGGCGCAGCTCTGGAAGAGGAGAAGGAAGTAAACGTTACTTTCCCAGAGGATTATCAGGCAGAAGAGCTTGCTGGAAAAGCAGCAGTATTCAAATGCACCATCCACAAAATCGAAGCAAAAGAGCTTCCGGCACTTGATGACGACTTCGCAAAAGACGTTTCCGAGTTCGATACTCTGGATGAGTACAAAAAAGAAATCAAAGACAACCTGACCAAGAAAAAAGAAGAGCAGGCTAAGACAGAAAAAGAGAACGCTGTCGTAGATAAAGCAGTAGAGAACGCAACAATGGAGATTCCGGAAGCTATGATCGATACGCAGGTAGAGAACATGGTTGACGATTTCGCAAGAAGAATCCAGTCCCAGGGTCTGTCCATGGAGCAGTACATGCAGTTTACAGGCGCTACCGTTGATTCCTTAAAAGAGCAGATGAAACCGCAGGCTGTTAAGAGAATCGAGAGCAGACTGGTACTTGAGAAGTTGCAGAAGCAGAGAACATCCAGATCAGCGATGAGAAGCTGGACGAAGAGCTGGCTAAAATGGCTGAAATGTACAAAATGGAGCTGGATAAATTCAAAGAGCTCGTTGGCGAATATGAGAAAGAGCAGATGAAGAAAGATCTCGCTGTTCAGGAAGCAGTAACTCTCATGGCCGACAGCGCAAAAGAGGCGTAAGACTCGGAAAGAGAGGCAATTGAATGAGTTTTGTACCTTATGTCATCGAGCAGACAAGCAGGGAGAGAGAAGTTACGATATTTATTCAAGACTGCTGAACGACCGTATTATTTTTCTGGGAGAGGAAGTCACTGACGTATCGGCAAACCTGATCGTTGCACAGCTTCTGTTCCTGGAGTCTGAAGATCCGGGAAAAGATATCCACATGTATATCAACAGCCCGGGAGGTTCTGTAAGCGCAGGACTTGCTATCTATGATACGATGCAGTACATCAAATGTGATGTATCCACGATCTGTATCGGTATGGCTGCCAGCATGGGAGCATTCCTTCTTGCCGGCGGTACCAAAGGAAAGAGAATGGCTCTGCCAAACTCTGAAATCATGATTCATCAGCCATCCGGCGGTGCACAGGGTCAGGCAACCGAGATCAAAATCGTTGCAGAACAGATTCTGAAAACCAAACGGAAATTAAATGAAATTCTGGCGGCAAATACAGGAAAACCGCTGGAACAGATTGAGATCGATACCGAGCGTGACAACTACATGTCCGCAGAGGAAGCAAAAGCATACGGTCTGATTGATAATGTAATTACGAACCGATAAGAGAGGAAAGGTGTCCAAAAGCGTAGTTCCGGCAATGAGGCTTTTGTGGCACCTTTTGCCTTATCCGGCGATAAGGTTTAGTTGTAATATGTTGAAAGGAAGAAAACGATGGCTATAAAAGGGAATGATACCAAGATCCGCTGCTCTTTCTGCGGAAAGACAGAAGACCAGGTACGCAAGCTGATCGCAGGCCCGGACGGGGCATACATCTGTGATGACTGCGTGGCAATCTGCTCGGAGATCATTCAGGAAGAATTTGAGGATCTGTACGGCGAGCAGGATACCGACGAGATCAACCTGATCAAACCAAAGGAAATCAAAGCATTTCTGGATGACTACGTAATCGGACAGGATGAGGCGAAAAAAGTGCTCTCCGTTGCTGTTTACAACCATTACAAACGAGTGCTTTCCGGTGCATCCTCCGACATCGAACTGCAGAAGAGCAACATTCTGATGCTCGGACCGACCGGTTCCGGAAAAACGTATCTGCACAGACACTGGCCAAACTGATCAACGTTCCGTTTGCAATTGCAGACGCAACGGCGCTCACCGAGGCAGGTTATGTCGGCGAGGACGTAGAAAACATTCTGCTCCGCCTCATTCAGGCAGCAGACTATGATATCGAGCGCGCTGAGCACGGCATCATCTACATCGATGAGATCGATAAAATCACAAGAAAATCCGAAAACGCTTCGATCACACGAGATGTTTCCGGCGAGGGTGTACAGCAGGCACTGCTGAAAATCCTGGAGGGAACTGTAGCTTCCGTTCCGCCGCAGGGCGGAAGAAAGCATCCGCATCAGGAGTTTATTCAGATTGATACGACGAATATCCTCTTTATCTGCGGCGGTGCATTCGAAGGACTCGAGAAGATCATCGAGACGAGACAGGATACGAAATCCATCGGATTCAACAATCCGATCGGCCATGCAAAAGATGAGAATGTCGGAGATCTGCTCCGTCAGGTCATGCCGCAGGATCTGACCAAGTTCGGCCTGATTCCGGAGTTTGTCGGACGTGTGCCGATTGTCGTTACGTTAAATTCTCTGGATGAGACGGCCCTGATGAAGATTCTGGTTGAGCCGAAGAATTCTCTGGTCAAACAGTACAAGAAGCTGTTTGAGCTGGACGGCGTACAGCTTGACTTCAAAGAAGATGCACTCGAAGCGATTGCAAAGAAATCCCTGGAGCGGAAAACAGGCGCCAGAGGTCTCCGCGCAATCATGGAAGATACGATGATGGATCTGATGTATGAGATCCCGTCGGACAATACGACAAAAGAATGCGTCATCACCAAGGACGCTGTAGAAAAGAAGGCGGAGCCGGAGATTATTCACGGCGAACCGGCCCCTGTTCCACGGCGGAATATGGGAAGAAGATCCGGAAGACCGGAAACCGCCTGAAAAACGCAGGAGGAAACTTAAATGGAAGAAGTGACAAAAGTATTACCGGCGATTGCGCTGCGTGGAACGACGATTCTGCCGGATATGATTGTACATTTTGATATCAGCAGACCTAAATCGGTTCGTGCGGTCGAGGAGGCGATGCTGGGAGACCAGAAAATTTTCCTGATTACACAGAAAGACCCGGATACGGAAGTACCGGGTCTGCTTGATGTGTATAAAATTGGAACAATTGCGGTCATCAAACAGGTTGTGAGAATGCCAAAAGATGTTCTGCGGATTCTCGTAGAAGCAGAAAGACGTGCAGAACTGCTGAACTTCGAGGAAGAGGAGAGCGAGTATCTCCGCGCCGAGGTGGCGCTGTTTACCGGCTCGGACGAAATGCAGTTTTCCGATATCGAGCAGGAAGCAATGCTGCGCAACTTAAAAGAGCTGTTTGCCGTCTACTGCGAGCAGACGCAGAAAGTCAGCAAGGAACTGGCAGGCCAGATCCTCGGAACCGAAGAAGTTGGAAAGCTGGTGGATCAGATCTGCATGAATCTGCCCCTCGACTACGTAAACCGCCAGAAACTGCTGGAGGCTGTGGAGCTTTCCGAGCGGTATGATACGCTCTGCGTCATGATCGCCAACGAGATTCAGATTCAGGAGATCCGTTCGGAGATTCAGGGAAAAATCAAAGAGCGGATCGATAAGAACCAGCGTGATTATATTCTGCGCGAGCAGCTTAAAGTCATCCGCGAGGAACTCGGCGAGGACAATTCCCGGACCGAGATTGAAAATTATAAGAAGCAGCTTGAGAAGCTCAAAGCCTCCAAAGAGGTAAAAGAGCGGATTTCCGAGGAGATTCACCGTCTGGAAAATTCGGCCAACAATCCGTCCGAGGCAGGCGTGATCCGCGGCTATATCGAGACACTGCTGGGGCTTCCGTGGGATAAGGCATCCCGTGACAATCAAGATCTGGCAAGAGCACGCGAGATTCTGGAGGAAGATCACTACGGTCTTTCGAAAGTAAAAGAGAGAATCCTCGAATTCCTGGCCGTACGCACCCTGACGAAGAAAGGCGAGAGCCCGATTCTCTGCCTGGCAGGCCCTCCGGGAACCGGTAAGACCTCGATTGCGAGAAGCGTGGCGCGAGCCTGAATAAAAAATACGTCCGCATCTGTCTCGGCGGTGTGCGGGATGAGGCGGAGATCCGCGGCCACAGAAGAACCTACATCGGCGCGATGCCGGGACGCATTGCGGCGGGACTCCATCAGGCGAAGGTGAAAAATCCGTTGATGCTGCTCGACGAGATCGACAAAGTAAGTGCAGATTACAAGGGAGATACCTCTTCCGCACTTCTTGAGGTCCTCGATTCCGAGCAGAATAATAAATTTGCCGATCATTACGTAGAGCTTCCGATCGACCTTTCGGAGGTGCTCTTTATTGCAACCGCAAATGATATTCAGAACATTCCGCGTCCGTTGCTGGACCGTATGGAAGTGATTGAAATTCAAGCTATACGGAAAACGAGAAGTTCCATATCGCAAAAGAACATCTCGTTCCGAAGCAGAAGAAGGCGAACGGTCTGAAAGAAGCACAGCTTGTGATCGAGGATGAGGCGCTGATGGAAGTGATCAGCGGCTACACCAGAGAGGCCGGTGTCCGCTCCCTGGAGCGCCAGATCGGCAGAATCTGCAGAAAGAGCGCGAGAAAGATTCTCGAGGAACAGGTAAAAGAGGTTGTTGTGACGAAAAAAACCTGGAAGAGTTCCTCGGAAAAGAGAGGTATGAGTTCCAGCCGGCCAACGAAAAACCGGAGATTGGTATTGTGCGCGGTCTTGCCTGGACGGCAGTCGGCGGCGATACGCTGCAGATCGAGGTCAATGTGATGCCGGGAAAAGGAGAGTTTCTGCTGACCGGCCAGCTCGGCGATGTGATGAAGGAGTCTGCGCAGGCGGGCATCAGCTTTATTCGTTCCGTGGCAGAGCAGTATGAGATTCCGAAAGAATTTTTCGAGAAACACGACATCCACATTCACATTCCGGAGGGAGCCGTTCCAAAAGATGGCCCGTCTGCCGGTATTACGATGGCGACGGCGATGGTTTCCGCGATCACAAAGGTTCCGGTAAAAGCAGACGTTGCGATGACCGGAGAGATTACGCTCCGCGGCCGTGTGCTTCCGATCGGTGGCTTAAAAGAGAAGCTGCTGGCGGCAAAGAAAGCCGGTATCCATATGGTTCTCGTTCCGGAGAAAAATGAGCCGGATGTAAGAGAACTGGATGCGGAGATCACAGACGGACTGCAGATCGAATTTGTCGGCAGCATGGAACAGGTATTAAAACTGGCACTTGTGGAAAAGAAGTAAGGCCAGAAGATGCAAAAAACAGGAGAAGAAAAGTATGGTAATTAAACAGGTAGAGCTGCAGCATGTCTGCGGAATCACCAGTAAACTGCCGGATACCGGTCAGGTGGAAGTGGCATTTGCGGGAAAATCCAATGTTGGAAAATCTTCTCTCATCAATGCCCTGATGAATCGGAAATCACTGGCGCGTACCAGTGCGCAGCCGGGAAAAACACAGACGATCAACTACTACCACATCAATGAGGAAATGTATCTGGTGGATTTGCCGGGATACGGTTTTGCGAGAGCCTCCGAGGAGGTTAAAGCAAAATGGGGCAAGCTGATCGAGGATTATCTGCATCAGTCAAAAATGCTGCACGCAGTATTTCTTCTGATTGATATCCGTCATGCACCGTCCAACAACGATCGCATCATGTACAACTGGATTCTTCGAAACGGCTATCAGCCGATCATCATTGCGACGAAGCTGGACAAGATCAAGCGCAGCCAGCTTCAGAAACAGATCAAGCTGATCCGCGAGACGCTGGAGGTTGAGAAAGATACGATTGTGATTCCGTTTTCTGCAGAGACAAAACAGGGACGCGAGGAGATCTGGAATCTGATTGATGAAATCCGCTCGGATGCAGAAGAAAGCGGGGAATAATGTCATGGGTATGATACGTGCTGCAGGCCTTGGGTATGAATACCTCCGTTACGAGGAGGAAGGACAGGAGCCGGAAGTAACAAAAGCGATCGAGGACGTCAGTCTGGAAATCCAGAAAGGTCAGTTTATCGCGGTGCTCGGGCATAACGGAAGCGGAAAATCAACGCTTGCGAAACATATCAACGCTCTGCTGGTGCCTACAGAAGGCACCATGTGGGTGGACGATATGAAGACGACAGATGAGGAGGATGTCTGGAAGATCCGCCAGAAAGCCGGTATGGTATTCCAGAACCCGGATAACCAGATCATCGGAAATGTGGTGGAAGAGGATGTCGGCTTTGGACCGGAAAATCTGGGTGTCCCGACCGATGAAATCTGGAAACGGGTGGAGGAGAGCCTTACGGCGACCGGGATGATTTCATACCGGGCCCACTCTCCGAATAAGCTCTCGGGAGGTCAGAAACAGAGGGTTGCAATTGCAGGAGTGATGGCTATGCAGCCGGAATGTATTGTTCTTGATGAACCAACCGCGATGCTGGATCCGAACGGACGAAAAGAGGTTCTTCGCGCTGTGCGTAAGCTGAATGAAGAAAAGGGCGTTACGGTTATTCTGATTACGCATTACATGGAAGAGGTTGTTTTTGCGGACCGTGTGTTCGTTATGGACAGCGGCAGACTGGTAATGCAGGGGACACCACGGGAGATTTTCTCCGAGGTGGAGAAATTAAAAGAACTCCGTCTTGATGTACCCAAGTGACACTGTTGGCTTATGAATTGAGAAAAGTGGTGTAGATCTCCCGGAGGGAATTTTGACCATTGAAGAACTGGTGAATGCATTATGTCATTGAAACTTGAAGATGTAACGTACACATACAGCCCGGGAACGGCATATGAAATGCACGCCCTGGAGCATATCAATCTTGAAATTCCGAATGGCCAGTTTGTTGGGATTATCGGCCATACGGGAAGCGGAAAATCGACGCTTGTGCAGCATTTGAACGGTCTGATCCGACCGACTGCCGGACGGGTGCTGTATAACGGAGAGGATATCTGGAAAGAAGGATATCCGCTAAGAGAGCTTCGAAGCCATGTGGGACTGGTTTTCCAGTACCCGGAGCATCAGCTTTTTGAGACGGATGTGATCACAGATGTCTGCTTCGGACCGAAAAACCAGGGACTTTCACCGGAGGAATGCAGAAAACGGGCGGAAGAGGCACTGGATCATGTCGGATTTCCAAAGGAAATGTATGAAAAATCGCCGTTTGAACTCTCCGGAGGTCAGAAACGTCGTGTTGCGATTGCCGGTGTGCTTGCAATGAACCCGGATTTTCTGGTGCTTGACGAGCCGACGGCGGGTCTTGATCCGAAGGGACGCGATGAAATCCTCGATCAGCTTGCGCTGCTGCATAAGACGCGCGGCATTTCGGTTGTGCTCGTATCGCACAGCATGGAGGATATTGCAAAATATGTAGAGCGGATTATTGTCATGAACCACGGTCATGTGGCGTTTGACGATACACCGAAGAAAGTCTTCGCTCACTATAAAGAGCTCGAGAAAATCGGTCTTGCGGCGCCGCAGATGACGTATATTATGCATGCGCTAAAGGAACACGGCATGGACGTGGACGTAACGGCGACGACGGTTGAGGAGGCACGCGATACGATTCTTGCGGCACTGGAAAGTCAGAAGAAAAACGGGAAAAAAGGAGCAGAAGTATGTTAAGAGATATTACTCTGGGACAGTATTACCCGGCAGATTCTATTCTGCACCGGCTTGACCCGCGTGTGAAATTTGTAGGAACGATCGTTTATGTCGTTTCCCTCTTTTTGTTCCACAATTGGGGCTATCTGCTTGGAACCGTATTCCTTGCGGTGATGATTAAACTGTCGAAGGTACCGTTCAAATTTATCACGAAGGGTCTGAAATCAATTTTTGTGCTGCTTGCGATTACGATGGTGTTTAACATCTTATTTACGCCGGGTGAGGTGCTCGTCCGTATCTGGAAAATTACGATCACCACGAGGGTGTGGCCATGGCATGCCGTATGTCGGTGCGTCTGATTTTCCTGATGATCGGCTCTTCGCTGATGACGCTGACGACAACGCCGAACCAGCTGACGGATGCACTCGAAAGCCTGCTCGGACCATTGAAAAAATCCATGTGCCGGTGCATGAGATTTCCATGATGATGTCAATCGCACTCCGTTTTATCCCGATTCTCCTGGAAGAGACAGACAAGATTATGAAAGCGCAGATGGCGCGCGGCGCGGATTTGAGAGCGGAATATTATCCAGAGAGTAAAGAACATGGTGCCGCTTCTGGTGCCGCTGTTTATTTCAGCCTTCCGCCGTGCAAATGATCTGGCGCTGGCAATGGAAGCACGCTG
>ENA-OQAS01000017-OQAS01000017.1-human-gut-metagenome-genome-assembly--contig:-NODE-17-length-77786-cov-3.440747_pt1 | contig 77786 bp, 80 predicted proteins | sample MGYA00242733_ERZ504523 | MGnify/ENA primary metagenome ERZ504523 (study PRJEB26092, sample SAMD00036239) | human gut metagenome | host: Homo sapiens | study: EMG produced TPA metagenomics assembly of...
ATAATGAAAGAATAAGAAAGTAAATGAAGGACGAAATTTTAATTCGATATATCAATAAGCATTGTACTGCAACCGAAGAAAAAAGAGATTTTAGAGTGGTTGAAAGAGAAAGATAACCGTCAGCGTTTATTTGAGCTGGAGCAAATCTGGGGACTGAAAGCTGAAATGCGTTTTTCGGATAAAGGACGTATGGATGAAGCTTATCGGCAACTGAGCAGACAACTTGGCTTGAGTGGGCAGATAGAGAAAAGAGAGAAACCGATACAGAGATTTACCGTCAGGGAATGGTGGAAGTATGCGGCTGTGTTGGTTGCTGTTTGTCTTTTTGCGACAAACTTGTTCTATATCACGAAAGAGGAACCGGAAGCATACAATACGGTAGTGGTTCCGAAAGGCCAACGGGTTTCTTTATTGCTGAGTGACGGAACAACAGTCTGGCTGAACGCTGAGAGCCGTTTTTCTTATCCGGCTAAGTTCTCGGAAAAATATAGAACGGTCACATTGGAAGGAGAGGGCTATTTTGAGGTGGCACATAATCCCAAATGTCCGTTTACGGTGAAATTGCCGATGTTGAATATCAGGGTGTTGGGTACAAAATTTAATGCAAAAGCCTATTTGGATGAACCGAGTTGGATTACTTTGAAAGAAGGTTCGGTAGAAGTATCAACCTTAGATGACAGAAGTAAGGAAAGAATGTCGCCCAATGACCAGGTATATTACACCGTTAGTGATGGCTTGGTGTTAATAAGGAATTCGGCGCAGGCAAATGTGGATAGTTGGACTACTGGTGACCTGAGATTCGACAATAAGACTTTGAAAGAAATGGCAAAGGTTATAGAACGTCGGTATGATGTGAAAATCAGGATTATGGATAGTTCGCTGGTTGAAGAATATTTCACTTGCCATTTTAGGAAAGACTTGACCATAGCCCAGGCGATGGAATTGCTGAAAGAAACCAGACGGTGGATTATAGAATTGAAAAGAAAACGGTATACCTATATAAAAAATAACAGTATGTGAAACTTTGAAAAACAACGGATGCCTATGAAGTAAAACCTTTGCAAAAATGAAGTCGAAGACGCACCACCATCTTTCGACCCGGATTAATGAGTAACCTTATAATTTATTACAAACTAATCAATTACAAATGTATGGATAATATTATGAAATGCACGCCATTGGGTGAGCAAAAATCACTATGGCTACGAAAAACATTGTTAATTATGAAATTCTTTGTTCTTTTTCTATTATTGGGAACTGTCCCGTGTTGGGCAGGCATCGCTTATTCACAGAATGTGAAGATGTCTTTGGACATGGAAAATACTACGGTGCATGACGTGATTAATGCTATTGAGAAAAAAGGAAATTTCTATTTTACCTATAATCTGAATCAAGTCAATGTCAATAGAAAAGTATCCATTAAAGTAGAAAATAAAACGATTAACCAGATTTTAGATCGGTTATTTTCAAAATCAGGTATCGATTATAAAATAGAAAATCGTCATATTGTATTATATAAGCAAGCAACTCCCGAAGTAGAAGCAGTGAAACAACAGAAATCTATAAACGGTATTGTAGCCGATGAGCAGGGTGAACCTATCATTGGTGCCAGTGTATTGGAAAAAGGTACTACAAACGGTACGATTACTGATTTGGATGGTCGTTTTACTTTATCTATCGGTAAGGGAACTGAATTGATTGTTTCTTATGTAGGTTATACCACAAAGACCGTGAAAATAGGTAATCAGTCTACTATAAAAATTGTATTAATAGAAGATACCAAGACATTGGATGAGGTGGTTGTAATTGGTTATGGTACACAGAAAAGTCTGATGTTTCAGGTTCGGTAACATCAGTATCGGGTGATAAACTGTCTAAGATTCCTACTGCAAATGCAGAGATGGCATTGCAAGGTATGGCTCCGGGTTTGTCGGTAAACTTTGGCAGTGGTGCTGCCGGTTCTTCTGCCACTTTGCAGGTACGCGGTGTGACTTCTTGGAAAGATGATGATGGCGAGAACAGTGAAAGTAACGGTCCACTAGTGATTATCGATGGTGTCCCGGGTAATATGTCTTATCTTAATCCTGAAGATATTAAATCGATTTCCGTATTGAAAGATGCTGCTACTGCCGCTATCTATGGTTCACGTTCGGCAGCTGGTGTTATTTTGATTGAAACACATCGTGGTACGATGAATTCAGCTCCGAAGATTACTTTTTCCGGTTATTGGGGGTTGAGTGCCATGCCGAAGCGTCTGGAAGTTTGTAATTCAGCTGAGTTTATTAAAGTACGTAAGATGGCATTAACAAATGCAGGTACGGATGAAAGCCGCTGGCCTAAATATATCAGCGAGTACGAGAGAGACCCGACTCAGTTTGCTGATACTGATTGGCAGAAAGAGTATTATCAACGTGGTTTTACACAAAAATATAACATTGGTTATACGGCAGGTAGTGCTAATTCCAATGTGTCTCTTTCTGCTTTCTATAGTAAGACGGACGGTGTGACTATTGCTACCGGAGATGAAAGTTCGGTTTCCGTTTAAACTCTGATGTTACCCGTGGTAAGTTTAAAATGGGTGAATCTGTAAGCTATAGCCGTTGGTCGGCCGATTTGGAATCCAATTCGGGTTTCTCTTCCATTTATCAGGTGACGAATATGGAGCCGTTAGCGTTCCTTTATGATGAGAACAACGATGGTGGTTATGGTGGTGCCATCTCTGGTATGGGTATGTCTGATGCCGGTAATCAGGTTGCTTTTAATAAATTGATTGATAATACAAGCTCTACCGATTATATCGCAGCTTCCGGCTATTTGCAGTACGAGCCGATTAAAGGGCTTATCGTGAAATTCAATGCCAGCCGTAATATGTACTTTAGCAAATCTCGTCTTTTTACACCTACCTATGAGATTGGGGCGGCCAAACGAAACACGATGGCTAGTTTATCTGAATCACGTTCGCAGACAACCAACGATTTGTTGGAATTGACAGCTAATTATGACAAGACCATTGCTGAAATACACAATCTTTCTCTTTTATTGGGACTTTCTCAGGAAGAAAATAAGTATGAAGACCTTAGTGCTTCCGGTTCTGATTTTGAGAATAACAGTATGAGCTTGATGGGACATGCTAAAAGTAACTATTCTGTAGGTGGTACCAAGACCCGCAGTGCCCTCCGTTCTCTCTTTGGCCGTGTGAACTACAACTACATGATGCGTTATATGATTATGGCTTCTTTCCGTTATGATGGCTCTTCACGTTTTGCTAAAGGTAACAAGTGGGGTTCTTCCCTTCTGTATCATTGGGTTGGAACATTGCTAATGAACCATTTTGGGAAAATTTGAAAGAAACTGTTTCCATGTTTAAACTCCGTTTGAGCTACGTGCTTTGGGTAATCAGAACATAGGTCTTTATCGATATATTCCTACTTTGAGCTACAATACCCATGCATTGAACTATCCTTTTGATGGTCGTGAAACTTCCATGGGATATGCCATTACAGCTTTTCCATCCAGTAACATCAAGTGGGAAACGACGGTGTATAAGAATATCGGTGTAGACATTAGTTTATGGAACAATAAACTGGAGCTTTCTGCGGAAGCTTATATTAAGAACACCAGGGATATGCTTTCTAGCCGTAACATCAGTTTAGCTACCGGCTATAATTCTTCTATCTTGGTGAACGATGGTAAGTTGCGCACAACCGGTTTTGAAATGCAAGCCATTTATCATGGGCAAAGCCGGAGGATTGAAGTATGATTTGGATTTGAATTTATCTCATTATAAAAGTGTGTTGAAATCTATGGCCAATCCTGACTATCTCTATGAATACGGTGCTTTGCGTACTTATGTAGGTGGTGAAATCGGTGAATTCTGGGTATATCAAACTGCCGGAATCTTCCAAAATCAAGCAGAAGTGGACGAATGGAACACAGCTCATGGCTATAAGGATCAAAACGGCAACTGGCAGCCTCTGCAGCCTGTGGCTAAGCCGGGTGATATCCGTTTCATAGATCAGAATGGAGATGGTATGCTTGATACAAACGACCGCGTGAAAGTGGGTAGTGGTACACCGAAGGTGTCATTGGGATTCAACATTAACTTGGCTTATAAAGACTTTGACTTGGTAGCCAATTTCTACGGTGACTTTGGTGCTAAGCGTTATAACTATACTAAATATCAGTTGGAGCGTATGGACCATGTGTTCAACTATGGTAAGAATGCCTTGAATGCTTGGACACCTGAAAATCCTGATACTGATATTCCACGTGCCGTGTCTGGTGACCCTAATAAGAACTCTCGTACTTCCACCCGTTTTGTGGAGAATGGTGACTATCTGCGTCTGAATAACTTGCAGATAGGTTATAATCTGCCGGTTAAATATTGTAAGAAAATGGGCTTGAGTAACCTGCGTATTTATGTAGGCGCTACCCGTTTGTTCACTATTACCAACTACAAAGGATATGATCCTTCAACCGGTTCTTCAGTCGGACAGATGGGATATGACTATGCAGCCATTCCTTTGAGTCGTGACTTTATGATGGGTCTTAAATTCGGTTTCTAATTAAATTTAATACGAAGATTATGAAATTCAAAAACATATTATTATATGCAGCTCTTCTGAGCGGAATGTCTTTTTCCTCTTGCACAGATTTCTTGGATGAAGACTCTAATCCCAATGCTTTATCACCTGGTATTTTCTGGAAAAGTGAAGGGGATATTATGAAAGGATTGACTAGTGTATACGGAGCGTTGCAGCCGAATGCATCTTGGGCGATACCATTTGAACGCTACATAGTAATAGACGGATACAGAAGTGATGAGATTACCCACAGAGATGATGTGACGAGTTGGATGAATATTTCATCATTCAATGTGGAACCCACTAACTCCGTAGTCAAGACGGAGTGGACTAATTTGTATAAAGGTATTAATTATGCCAATCAATGTTTGACCAACATTCCCACTGTACCTGGTGACTCGGAATCACTCAATGCCTTGAAGAAGCAGTCCATAGCCGAAGCCCGTTTTTTGCGTGCTTACTTTTATTATCGTTTGTATGTGAATTTTGGCGAGAGAGTTCCTATTTATAAGGAGGCATTGGCAGGTACGGATGAAGAGTTCTATCCTCCACAAGCCAATCCGGGAGAACTGGTAAGTCTGATTGAGACCGAACTGAAAGAAGTACAGAGCGACCTTCCCGAAAGTTATGAGGAAAGTGAAAAAGGACGTGTCACGCGTTATACGGCAGCGGCTCTTTTGGGTAAGTTCTATATGTTCCGCAAAGAATTGAGTAAGCCGAAGTTGAATTCAAGAAGATCATTGATAAAGAAGGAAGTCTTTTTGGCTTGATGGAGAATTGGGCTGATAATTTTGACGGTATGCACAAGAACAATAAAGAGTCTCTTTTTGAGATTCAGTTTACCGGAGACCGTTCAGGCGGACAGTATGAATATAACTTGTTTACCGTTCATTTGGGACCTATGGCTGGGCTGGATGCATATGAAGAAGCTTATCCTACGGACTGGATGTGTCAGACGTTATTGGCTGATAAGACTATAGACGGTAAGTCTAGCGACCGTGCACTTCATACGCTTATTTTTGACGATCCCGAGTGTCGTCCCTTTTATTATAAGAATGGAAAATCCTTTAAGGATTACCACAAAGAAGGAGAAATCTTCTGGCACAAATATGTTACTTATACCGAGGGTATGAGTGATTATTGGGACTATAGTTTCTTTAATGTTTCCGTTATCCGTTATGCCGATGTATTGTTGCTTTATGCAGAATGTCTAAATGACAAGGGTGAAACAACAGAGGCCATTAACATAATAAATAAGGTTCGTGCACGTGTCAATGTACCGGCATTGCCGCTTACCATGAGTAAAGCCGAAGTCTTGAAACATCTGCAAGACAAAGAACGTCCTTGCGAGCTGGCATTGGAAGGTTCGCGCTGGTATGACTTGGTTCGCTGGGGTATTGTAGAAGAAACGCTGAAAGCTCACAATAAACCGTTTGTTGAGAATTATGTAGATACCAAGCACCAGTTGTTTCCTATTCCTCATAGTGAATTTCTGTTGAATCCCGATTGGGAGCAGAATCCGAACTATAGCAAGTAATCTTGTTTGTATAATTTTGGAAGAACCGTTTATGAAACATTTATTTCCTATATATGGAATGTGTAGCATTCTTTGGCTGGGGGCATGTACCCCGGTCGCTACACAGCCGGAAAAGTCCCTGTTTACGACACAGGAAGATTTTTCCCAATTTGTTGAATGTGAAAAATGTACCGGAACAACCTGTAGATGGGGATCTCAATTTGTTCTCTGATCTGGGTGCATGGAGTGGCTATGCATTGCCAGTAAACCAAAGCAGGGCATTTGCGGGTGCCTTCATCGGGCCTATGACGATGCATGGAAGAGGATGGATTGCCCAACGTTGGCACAGCCTACGTTGGTGGTTAATGGTGAAAAGTACGACTTGGTCCGTAATATGCAGACAGCCAAGTATCTACCTGGAAAGTTGGTACAACATTTTAAAGATGCGCGGTTGGAATTCACTACTGAGTTGTGTTTTGCCACTTCACGCACTGCTTTTGTACGTTCTGTTATTACAAATCTTAGTGACACACCTTTGAATGTGTCGCTGACTTGGAGTGGCGGTGTTTTTGAAGAGAATACTACTGCCACTAAGGTGGATAAGGGCGTTCGGTTCCATTATCCGTTCTACGGTCGCCGTTGGGGAACCAATCGCCAGATTATCACATTGCGTAACGAACCGCCGGTAGACGAGGTGACGGCTACCGTGCTTTTCCATACAGCCGATGAAGTGATGACTGTGGGGAACGACAGTTTGCAAGTTGTTGAGAAGAGTGACTATTTGCTGCAATCCGGCAAAAGTTATACTTCGGAATACAGCCAGACACTGACCTTGAAAGGCGAAGAGGCAGATAAGGAGTATGTTGCAATAAAATCCATACCTTTTGATCAATGTTTTGCCGAGAATGCGCAGCGTTGGAATCAGGGGCTTCAACGGATACTGTCTGCCGACAGTCCTTATATGAAAGAAAACGCTTACAGGAACATTGCTGTGAAAGCATTGATGACGTTGAACTCCAATTGGCGTACTCCTGCCGGTGATATCTTCCATGGTTGTAGTTTCCCTTCCTATACAGGATTCATCGGTGGATGTTGGTCGTGGGATGCTTGGCAAATTGCATCGGGTAATGTGTACTATAATCCCGAAGGGCCAAGAGTGAAATGCTTTCTTTGTTCGATTATCAGGCAGAGAATGGTATGGTTCCTGATTTTATCGGTTATAATAAGGCACGTAACAATTGGCGCGACTCCAAACCTCCTATAGCATCATGGGGAGCCATGAATGTCTATAAGGTTACAGGAGACAAAGCGTTCTTGGACGAAATATTTGATAAATTGTATAAGTTCCATCAATGGTGGTATGCTGAGCGTGACCACGATCACAATGGCATTTGCGAATATGGTTCTACTGATGGTACACTGATTGCGGCGGCTTGGGAGAGCGGCATGGATAACGGTGTGCGTTTGATGACACCCGGATGCTAAAGAATGAGATGGAGAAAGCTTGGTCGATGGATCAGGAGAATATTTGTTTGAATTCCTTCCTTTATGTAGATAAACTGACACTTTCGGAAATGGCTTCTATCTTGGGAAAGCAGGAGCTTTCTGAACAGTTGGCTAAGGAGGCTGAGGTAATCAAGCTGTATGTACAGACTAAAATGTATGACAGCGAGAGTGGTTTCTTTTATGATATTCGTTTGAATGACCGTACACCTGTCAAGGTGATGGGGGCTGAGGGGTGGTTGCCTTTGTGGGCAGGTATTGCTACCCCGGAACAAGCCGAGAGTGTGAAGAACATCATGATGGATGAAAAACATTTCAACTCTTACCTGCCGCTAGGTACTCTTGATGTAAGTCATCCTGCATTGCGTCCTACTTTCGGTTATTGGCGTGGTCCGGTTTGGTTTAACCAGGTATATTTTGGTATAACCGGATTGAAGCGCTACGGATATGTGGAGGAAGCCGACTTGCTGACTCGCAAGTTCATGGCACATGCTCAAGGACTGATGACCGACGGACCGATTCATGAAAACTACAATCCACTGACAGGTGAAGTGTTGAATGCACCCAACTTTGGTTGGTCTTCTGCTTTGATTTTGCGATTGTTGTTGGATCAATGATAGTGGAAGTAAAAATCAGTATGCGGATACTCCGAATTTATTAAAAGATATATTTATGATGAAAATTCGTTCTATATTGACAGGGATTGCCATATCTTTGTCGTTGGCAGGTATGGCACAATCCCAATATGACGGTGCTCCGGTAAACAGGAGCGCTAATGAAACAAGCACAGACAATGTAGAAGTGCGTAGAAACAAATACCCCCGTTCGGATAATGATTGGGAGAATTTTGATGTGCTTCATATCAATCGTCTGCCTTCGGCGGCTAATTTTATGGGATACCCCACTAAAGAATTGGCATTGCAGGGTGATAAATCACAATCTCCTTACTTCCAATCCTTGAACGGAACATGGAAATTTCATTTTGTACCCCGTTCGGATGAACGACCGATGGACTTCTTCCAAAAAGGATATGATGTTTCAGGTTGGGATGATATTAAAGTTCCTTCCAATTGGGAGCTTCAAGGGTTCGGCTATCCTTTTTATGTAGCAGTGGGTATGGTATAAAGAAGAATCCACCATTGATTGCAGTGGAAAACAGCCCGGTTGGCTCTTATAGACGTACTTTTACTATTCCTGCTCATTGGAATAAACGCCAGATTATTCTTTATTTCGGAGGAGTGGCTTCTGCTTTTTATGTGTGGGTGAATGGTGAAAAAGTAGGTTACTCTCAGGATTCCAAAACACCTTCGGAGTTTGATATTACGCCGTATGTAAAACAAGGGGAGAATGAAATAGCCGTACAGGTTTTCAAGTTCAGTGACGGATACTATCTGGAAGATCAGGACTACTGGCGTTTTGCCGGCATACAGCGTGATGTCTATGTGTATGCCCGGTCTGAAACTCATGTGCGCGACTATGAAGTGGTGACCGATCTTGACGGGGAATACAAGAATGCTGACTTTCATCTTTTTGTAGAGTTGGGCAAAGCAGGAGAAGGTAAAATAAAAGGGGCTGAAGTGGAAGTAAGCCTGTTGGACAAAGCAGGCAAAAGTATCTACAATGAGCGTAAGCGTTGGAATGCTGCCGATCGGGAACTTCATTTTAAAAAGGAAGTGAGAGAACCTTTGTTATGGAGTGCGGAGAAACCGAATCTGTATAGATTGCTGATTGCTTTGCGTGTAAATGGCAAACCGGAACAATATATTTCCCAATACATAGGTTTCCGTAAATCCGAAATCAAACATGCTCAACTGCTGGTAAATGGCAAGCCGGTCTATATAAAAGGAGTAAACCGACACGAACACGATCCTTATAACGGTCATGTGGTAGATGAGGCGTCCATGCTGCGTGATATTCAATTGATGAAAGAGAATAATATCAACAGTGTACGAACCTCTCATTATCCCAACGATCCCCGCTGGTATGAATTATGTGATATTTATGGTATGTATGTGGTTGATGAGGCCAATATCGAGAGCCATGGCATGGGATATAAGCCCGATCAATGCCTAGCTAACCAGCCCGAATGGGAGAAAGCTTCATAGACCGCACGGAACGTATGTTCGAGCGTGACAAAAACCATCCTTGTGTCATTATCTGGTCATTGGGTAATGAAACCGGTGAGGGATGTAACTTCGCGGCTACCTATAAATGGGTACATGCCAATGACCGTTCACAGCGTCCCGTGCATTCGGAAGACGGAATAAAGGGACCTTATACCGATATTTTCTGTCCAATGTATAAAAAGATAGATGTATTGATCAATCATTCTCTCTATCTTCCGACCAAACCGCTGATTCTATGTGAATATGCCCATGCTATGGGCAACAGTGAAGGAAATCTTCAGGATTATTGGGATGTGATAGAGAAATATCCCTCTTTACAGGGCGGACATATCTGGGACTGGGTAGATCAGGGCTTGTATGCAAAGACGCCGGATGGAAAATTCTATTGGGCATACGGAGGTGACCTGGCTCCGAAAGGTACTCCAAGTTCTGCCAATTTCTGTATGAACGGTCTGATTGCCGCCGACCGTACCTTGAAGCCGCATATCCATGAAGTGAAAAAAGTATATCAAAATATAGCATTCTCTTTATTGGATTATCATGAGGGATGGGTAGAGTTACGTAACAAGTTCTTCTTTACGGATTTAAGTGATTTCAATTTTACTTGGAAGCTGGAGGGGAATGGTGAACTTCTGGCTACCGGAACTATTGATAATGTATCCCTGGCTCCTCAGCAGACGGGTAAGTTCAAGACTTCTTTTCCAGCCATACAGGTAAAACCCGGTGTGGAGTATTTCTTGAATTTCTATGCCAGTTTGAAAAATGAGGATGGTCTGCTGAAAGCCGGAACAAAACTGGCTGATGCCCAGGTGAGTCTTCCATTTTATCAGCCGTTTGTTGCTGAGGTTCAGTCTTCATCGGTGGTAGCAGATGATGCGGCTTCGTTGTTGACACTTACAGCCGGTAATCTGAGCGTAGGTTTTGATAAGGAAACCGGTGCCTTGACTTCTTATAAAGAGGGAAGTACGGAGCTGATAAAAGAAGCTTTACGTCCTAATTTCTGGCGTCCTGTGACGGATAATGATATGGGAAATGGCATGAATAAAACCTTGCGTCCGTGGCGTGATGCGGGGCGTCAGGCAAAACTGTTGTCCATGAAACAAAAGGCGTTGGGTAAAGAAGCTTATGAGGTTGTTTCTCATTATAAGTTGCCTGTAGGAGAGTCTGATTTTATCGTTGCCTATCATTTTTCGGGAAAAGGGTATTTGGATGTGAACTGTACTTTCATTCCGGGTAACGATACATTGCCTTTATTGCCCCGGATGGGGGTTAGTATTACACTGAACAAGCAGTTTAGTCAGATGGAATGGCTGGGACGTGGTCCTCATGAGAATTATATAGACCGGAATACTTCTTCTTATGTAGGTCTGTACAAGGGAAGTGTGGCCGATCAGTATTTCCCGTATGACCGTCCGCAGGAAAACGGTAATAAGACTGAAGTCCGTTGGATGAGCCTGACAGATACCGCCGGACAGGGATTGATGGTTGTCGGACAGCCTTATGTCAGCACCAGTGCTTATCTGTTCCCTACAGAAGATTTAGATGAGCCGGGCCTTCGTAAATCGCAGCGTCATTTATCCGATATCCAGTTCAAGGATATGGTGACATGGAACATTGACCTGAAACAGATGGGAGTGGGTGGTGATACCAGTTGGGGGGCTTATCCTCATCAGCCTTATTTGATTCCGGCTGAACGTATGTCGTTCTCCTTCCGTTTCTGTCCTGCAAAGCAGCATGGAGTATCAGGAAACCGGCAATATTTGAATTTTAAGTAACATAGGTTCGTTCAAAAAGAAAGAGGGCTGATAATTATTGTTTACTTATTTGCGGTAGCCCTTTTGTGAATAATTTAAGGTCAGAAGGGGGATGGTTCAGTGAGTGAAGTATCTCTCTTAAAAAAGCAGCTTGGATAGTGAATTCTATCCAAGCTGTCTTTTTATTTTTTATATTTGTCATACCGGTTAATATCCCGGATTCTGATATTCATTAGCGTTATCAATCAACAATAATTCGGCTGTGGGAATGGGGCGCAAATAGTGAATGTTCTTATCGAATTTTGTGATTTGCGGATTAGCTTTTGTGATACGGCTTTCGAAAGCACGGAATCTCTTCAAGGTCATCCAGCGGTTCCATTCACCAATCATTTCGCGTGCATACTCGTCCAGCAAGAAATCCTGGGTAACTTCCGAAGCTGTGATATCCATACTATGGTCATGTCCTTTACAGGCACGGTTCCGAAGTGTGTTCAGTCTTTCGGCAGCACTTTGGTTGTTGCCTAATCTCCAGTCAATTTCGGCTGATATCAGGTAGGTTTCTCCTAAACGGTAGACAATACAGTCTGCTGAGGAATAAGGTTTGGAGGCATTTGAACCGGCATATAGGCTAGGACAATCTGCTTTCTTCAGACTTGGGAAAAACTTCAGAGGACTTTTTGTGTCGGCATAGTTGTCTTCCAAGTTGAAAATGGCATAGCGGCAAGCGTTTCTTTCGGCTTGTGTATAGGTCTTACGAGATAAATAGACAGCCGTATCTCCTAAAGTGATATCATAGGCAGAATTACCGACCTGCTGGTGGATAGACCGTATCTTTGTGCATCGGCCTCGTTCCACGTATATCCGTTCTTGGTACTGTTCGTAGCGTTATTCACATAATAAGTGTCTTTGAAGAAGGCTTTATAGCGGCCGTCTTTCTCTCCATATAAATCAAGCATATACTTGCTGGGTTCCATATAGCAGTTACCTTTTGCCAGTTTGGGAACTTCGTATCCGTTGATGTTCGTAGCGTAACTGGGTGTCATGCCCGAAAGATAGATGCCTGAGGTATTGTTATTGTATGCTTCGGAGTGTTTCCATACACGGTTGAAATAGTTTCCACGAGGATTATAAGCCGTAATGGTAGAGTGGCAGACAATGAAAAGTGCTTCTTCGTTGTTTTTATTGTTGTTCTCATCAAAAACAGCTTCTACATCATCATAAAGCTTGACTCCCAACGAACCGGCGTTCTGAATCAGGTAATCTGCCGCCGCCTTTGCTTTTTCCAAATAGGTTTTGCTTTCGCTGTCCGTCAGGGCGGTGGTATTACCCAGACCGTCTGTATAGGTGGAGAAAGTGAGGCAGGCTTTGGCATATAAATGATAAGCGGCTGCACGTGTCACGTGTCCTTTTACTTCCTGTGTGATAGGAAGATTTTTCATGGCGAATTCCAGATCTTCCAGAATTACTTTATAAAAATCATTAACCGAACTGCAAGGAAGAACGGAAATAGGACTGTTCATAGGCTCCAATGGCAGGTATTTGCCTCCCCATTGCTCTACAATATTATATAAGGCATGGGCACGGATAAATCTTGCTTCGCTGACCAACTCGTTGATTCTTGTTTCGCTTAGCCCTTCCACTTTGTCGGCATAATGGACAGCTGCATTACATGCACTCAATATACCATAGAAACCCGCATATCCTTCATTCAACATACCGTTGGAAGCACCGTAATCTTCATAACGGAGTAGTTTGCTCCAGTTACCGTTGGTACCATCGGGATTCGTATCTTGCCAAATGTCTGTTCCACCTTCTGCAACCATTAGATAGGTGTCTTCTGCCTGACCATAAACTATGCGGACCAGGTCAAAGTAACAGTCGTTCACTTTCTTTTCATAGCCTGCCGGGGTAGACCATTCTTGTTCTGTGGAGATGCCGGAGGGATTAAATTCATCCAGGTGCAACCGTAGGCAGACAACATCATGATTACGGCTGATATAGAGAGTAATTTATGTTTTTTCATCTGTATAAGTTTTTAGAATGAGATATTAACGCCAAATACATATTGTTTAGACAACGGTGCGTCGTCATCATTTCCTCCCTTTCGGGTCGTAGTTTTTCAAATAGTCACATTTTGTAAAAATAAACGGATTGTTTGCAGTAAAGTATACACGCATTCTGTCAATTTTTACAGCATTCAACATTTCTTGGGGAATGTGTAGCCCAGTGAAATGGTTTTTACTTTCAGATAAGAACCGTCAAAATAGTTAGCCCATTGTTGATACGGGTCCTGTCCGTTTGTAATACTTGCATCCGGACGAGGATAGCGGGCACTTTGATTTTCAGGAGTCCAGTAGTCACATACGGTAGGTGAAGGCGTCAGACCGTCTGTACGATACCATCCGGTCAGACCGTAAGGGATTGTCCAGTCCCACCGGGCAATCAACAAAATGCTCAGGTCGAAATTCTTATAATTAAAATTATTAAGTAAACTGCCCGACCATTTCGGTGTGGCGCTTCCTAGAACATAATAGTCATCCGCATTCAGCTTGTAATCGGGAGTACCATTTTCTGCAATATGGACTTGTCCGGGTTTCTGACTGTATTTGGCTGCTTCTTCTGCTTCGGCTGTACCCCATATTCCGGCATACTTGTATCCGTAATAAGTCTTGATTGCCTCACCGGGAATCAGGTAGTAGTCTCCGAACTGAAGCGGGCCTCGCTGGTTGTTTTTATCACTTCTTCTTTGTTGGTTGAGAATGCCAGTGTGGTGCTCCATTGGAATTCAGGTCCGACAAAGTTACGGCTGGTAATGCTTAATTCCACACCTGTATTGCGTGTTTCGCCTACATTAGACCATATTTTGAAAGGAGAGGAGCCGTAACCTCCCGTTGCATAGGCAGGTTTTTCTCGAATAAAATATCTTTGGTGTCTGTCCGATACCAGTCGAACGCCACGTTCAGTCTGTCACTGAATAATCCCAAGTCGAATCCCAGATCTGTCATATAAGATTTTTCCCATCCCAGACTCTTGTTGGCGATGGATTGGGAATAACCGCTATAAGGGACTCCTACATCTTGAAATCCGATAATGCCTGTGCGGCTGTAATCTAATGTGGCGTATTCTGAAGCACCGGCATTACCGGTGACACCGTAACTGGCGCGTAATTTCAGATTGGAAACAGCTTTTACATTCTGCATGAAGGGTTCATCACTGATGCGCCAGGCAATAGCTCCTGCGGGGAACATATCCCACTTGTTTCCATCTGCCAAGATGATGAACCGTCCCAGCGGCTGCTTAATGTCAATAGGTAACGTCCTTTATAGCTATAGTTGATACGGGCGACATAGGACATTTTTTGGCTACCTACATAAGAAGAAGAAACTGTGGGTGTACCGGTTGCAGCACCTAAATTATGGTATAGATAAGAATCCGTATCAAATTTGTTGGCAGTGGCGGTCGCTTTTTCTTTTTGGTCTTTTGACCATTCAGTGACTCCGGTTATTGTGAAATCGTGATCCTCTTTTATTTTGAAGTTATATGTCAGGATATTCTGCCATTTATAATTATAAGTGAAGGTGTTGGGGATAGTGGCTTGCACTAGCCCGCTTTCCAGTCCCTGATATGATTTTGTGCCGGTATACTTACTTTCTTTCATATTCCGGAAATATCCGCCAAGCAGACTCTTGAATGAAAGTCCCTTTAACGGGGTCAATTCTACATAAATCTGTGGGGCTACGCTCAATGTCTTTACATTATTTACATATTGGTCTTCTCCCATATCGGCCAGCGGATTCATGTTGCCGTCTCCCAACGGGTAGTCTACCAGATTGCCGTCTTCATCATAAGGAGTACCCAATGGCGGCATACAGAGAATACGGTTCCATATACGGCTGTAACGCTTGTCATTTTCAGAATACATGGCATATAGGTTTAGTCCGTATTTTACCATTTCATTGGCTTTAAAATCTATTTTGGCACGTGCGAGTAGCGTTCCAGTTCGTCTCCTTTCAATAATCCTTCCAAATTGTAATATCCTAAAGAAAAATAAGAGGTGACCCGGTCATTAGAATAAGATGTGCTTAGATTGTAGCTATTGGTGATACCGGTTTGTGAAGCTAAATCAAACCAGTCCACCCATTGATTGTTGTCTATATATTTTTGCATATAGCTGGGAAAAAGATTCCCGTCATCGGCCGGGCTGTTCCAGGCACCTACCGTTCTTTGTGCTTCTCTGCGGAAATTAATGTAATCCTCTCCACGATTTACTTCGGGGAAGCTGGAGATGACATTCCAACCATAGTAGGCATCCAGATCAATGGAGAATTTATCTTTTTTAGGAGTTTTGGTGGTGATGATGATAACTCCATTTGCTCCGGCAGCACCATAAACAGCTGTAGAGGAGGCATCTTTCAGTACTTCAATAGAAGCGATATCATTCGGATTCAATTCATCGTAAGAGCCTTCCATTCCGTCAATGATGAATAACGGGCTATTGTCACCATTGATGGAGCGTGTGCCACGTAGGGTCATGTTCACTCCGGAACCGGCTTCTCCGCTACTGCGAGTGATATCCAAACCTGCCACCTGTCCTTGAATAGCTTCTAGTACATTGCTGGTTGGCATTCGGACAATATCCTCACTTTTTACGGAAGCAACAGCTCCAGTCAAATCTCTTTTTTTTACAGTACCGTATCCTATCACCACCACTTCATCCAATGTCTGGGTATCAGGCTGCATTTTGATATTCAATTGTGTGTTTTTGCCAATGGTTATTTCCTGGGTTTATATCCTATATAGGATATTTCGAGAACATTTTTTCCGGCAGGAACTTCCAGTGCATAATTCCCGTCAAAATCCGTGATGGTTCCTATGGTGCTTGCACCTTTGATTATGACGGATACCCCGATTAAAGGTTCATTGTTCTCATCAATAATTTGACCTTTGATGGTACGTCCTTGCAGGATCGATTGAACCGATTCATTTTTCACTATGTTACTTGACTTTGCATGCGAATAGGCAACCGGTATGCATAGGACTATTGACAATCCTAAAATAAGGGACTACGCATAAGGCTGCTTTCCCGGTTTTGTTTTGGATTTTTCTTCATGTTTTTCATTTTTGCTTCTTTATTAATTCACTATTTGTTTTTAAAGGTTGATTGTTATATCAAGTTGTTGAATCAGTTTGGTTTCAATCGTAAACTTATTATGTTAGATTAATTCTTTTGTTTTCTTTCTTTTTTCATGTTTCTGCCTTTTAATACTTTGGAGATTTGTTTGTGTTTTTTGTTTTATTCTTTATTCTTGCTATTTTATGATTTTATATTTATAAATATTAAAATTATTCTTTATTTTATTTTTAGTGCACTGTTTGTGTTATAATTATCTTGTAGGTGCAAAAATATACGAAAGTAATCGAAGATAAAAGTGAATATGCTATGTTGTTGAACATATCTATATCAAATTCTATTTTATTGTTTTATTATAGCTGAAATCTGGTGTTGGAAATATTAAGATAAAAAAAGTCCCCGGATAAGAACGCCTTTCTTATCCGGGGACTTTTTAAATATTATAAGATGTATTCTTTATCGGTTTTTATACATTCTTTCATAATACTTTTGGTAATCGCCACTTGTTACATTTTCCACCCATGCTTGATTTTCCAGATACCATTGGATTGTTTTTACAATACCGGTTTCGAATTTTGTTTCAGGATACCATCCTAATTCATTAGTGATTTTGGTAGGATCGATAGCATAACGTTGGTCATGTCCCAAACGGTCTTTGACAAAGGTGATTAATGATTCGTTAATCCAGTCGATAGAAATCTCACCTTTATCGTTCAACTCTTTTTTCTTCAAGATTTTGCGATATTCGGGAGTTTCCGTCATCATCCGGTGAATAGTGGCTATGGTAAGTTTTACTATCTCTATGTTTTCTTTCTCATTGTGTCCGCCTACATTATATACTTCCCCTTCGCGACCCTTGCGCAGAACCAAATCGATGGCTTTGCAATGGTCTTCTACATATAACCAGTCGCGTACATTCTTTCCGTCACCATATACGGGAAGTTTCTTTCCTTCCAAAATGTTTTTAATGATCAGCGGAATCAGTTTTTCGGGAAAATGGTACGGACCGTAATTATTGGAACAGCGGGTAATGGTTACCGGCATTTTGTAAGTATCACGATAAGCCATGACAATCATATCAGCGCTTGTCTTGGAGGCACTATATGGCTGTGCGGACATAAAGGAGTTGTTTCAGTAAAGAAACCTTCTGCTCCCAGGCTGCCGTATACCTCATCTGTAGATACCTGGTGGTAACGTACATCTTTACGCCAGGTAGGATAACCATTCTCATCTTTTCCCGTCACCCAGGCACGGCGGGCCGCATCCAGCAGGTTTTGGGTTCCCAAAATATTAGTTTGCAGAAACAATTGTGGGTTTTCAATACTGCGGTCTACATGGCTTTCTGCTGCAAAATTCACGATGTAGTCAAACTTGTATTCTGAGAATAGTTGGTCTGCCAAATCACGGTCGCATATATCTCCTTTTACGAAGAAACAACGTTCATTATCAATGTCTGATGCAATAGTTCCCAGATTGCCGGCATAAGTCAAGGCATCCAGTACCACCACCCTGATGTCGTCATGTTTGGCCAGGATGTATTTTAAATAGTTGGCTCCGATAAATCCGGCAGCTCCTGTAACGAGATAAGTCTTCATATTGTTTTTGATATTAGTGCGTGCAAAGTTCGGAAAGATTTTTTAATCTTACAACTTATCCGCCAGTTCTATTACTTCTAAATCTTTAAATTCTCCATTATCGATACAAAAACGTACCAATGTTCTCACTTTATGAAATCCGGAAATACCTGCTGCTCCCGGGTTGATGTGTAACATATCCAGTGTCTTGTCATATTTCACCTTTAATATATGCGAATGTCCGCTGATAAAAAGCTGGGGAGGTTTCACCAGCAGGCTGCCGCGGATGGAAGGATCATAGTTGCCCGGATATCCGCCTATATGCTTTATCAACACCTCGGCACCATCTACGGTGAAGCGGTTGGTTGAGGATAAGTCTGCGTATGTCCTGCCCGTCAATATTTCCATATACAGCCCGGAAGGGGCGGAAAGCGGACAGTTTCCGGGCGACTTCCACCGAGCCGATGTCTCCGGCGTGCCATATTTCATCACAATTCTCAAAGTATTTCAAGTATTTGTCATCCCAAAATGCATGAGTATCCGATAATAATCCGATTCTTGTCATAGTTTTTTTGTTTATTATCGACAAAGGTACTATATTTGGAACAAATCTAAGCATAATATGGAGAGCAAATATCATTATTTCAAGCGTGATATCAGTTGGTTGTCTTTCAACTATCGCGTGTTGTTGGAGGCGGATGACGACTCCCTTCCGTTGTATGAACGGATTAACTTTATCTCTATATATTCTTCTAATCTGGAGGAATTCTACAAGATTCGTGTAGCGGAACATAAAGCCATCGCTTCCGGTGGCCAAAGTGATGATATGACACAGGAAGAAGCCAGACACCTGATACATCAGATAACCGAAGCTGTCAATAGCCAGATGGAAGACCGTATCCGCATTTATGAGCATAAGATTGTTCCGGCTTTGCGCAGGCATCATATTATTTTTTATCAAAGTAAACAGGAGGTAGAGCCTTTTCATCAGGAGTTTATCAGTAATTTCTTTAAGGAAGAAATTTTTTTCCCTATCTTCAACCTGTTCCGGTATGCAAGAATCGAATCAAGACTTTTTTACGTGACAACCGTTTGTATCTGTCGGTACGCGTGACGCGCAAAGACACGGGGGAAAAGGAATACTATATTATCAAATTGCCTTATAGCAAAGTTCCCCGTTTCATAGAACTTCCCCGACAGGGAGAAAACTTTTACCTGATGTATATGGAAGATATTATAAAGGCGAATATCAACCGTATGTTTCCGGGCTATGATTTGGATTGCAGTTATTGTTGCAAGATATCTCGTGACGCCGATATTTTCGTGGATGATGCAACCAGTTCCGAAGTTATGGTGGAACAGTTGCGTAAAAAGGTGAAAAAGCGTAAAATAGGTGCTGTATGCCGTTTTGTCTATGACCGCAAGATGCCTGCGGATTATCTGGAGTTTCTGGTCGATGCATTTGGCATCAATCGTGATGATTTGGTTCCGGGAGACAAACACTTGAACTTGGAGGATTTGGCTCATCTGCCTAATCCCAGTAAGGAACTTTGTACCCAATTGAAACCTCGTCCCATGACATTGAATTGTTTGGATGAGAAAGAATCCATATTCCGTTATGTGAGCAAGAAGGATTTGATGTTGCATTTCCCTTATCATTCTTTTGAACATTTCATCCATTTCCTGTATGAGGCCGTTCATGACCCGTCCTGTAAGGAGATCATGATTACCCAATATAGGGTGGCGGAAAACTCGGTTGTTATCAATACGCTGATTGCTGCTGCGCAGAATGGTAAAAAAGTAACTGTTTTTGTAGAACTTAAGGCCCGTTTTGACGAAGAAAACAATTTGGCTACCGCGAGATGATGAAGCGGGCGGGGATACATATTATTTTCAGTATACCGGGATTGAAAGTGCATGCCAAGGTGGCGCTTGTACTGCGGTATAACAAAGAGGGAAAACAGACTCGCAGCTATGCTTATATCAGTACCGGAAATTTCAATGAGAAGACTGCCCGGATATATGCTGATTCCGGTTTGTTCACTTCCAACGAGATTATTGTGAATGATCTGTATACTTTATTCCGGGTATTACAGAAAGAAGTGACTGAACCCAAATTCAAGCGTTTGTTGGTAGCCCGTTTTAATCTGCTGCCGGAACTGAGAAGACGTATCGGATATGAGATAAATATGGCAAAGGCGGGAAAAGAAGCGCGGATTATCTTAAAAATGAATGCGCTGCAAGATCCTGCCATGATAGATGAATTATATAAGGCTAGTGAGGCAGGAGTGAAAATAGACTTGATAGTACGTGGTATCTGCTGCTTGATTCCCAATCAGCCTTATAGCAGAAATATCCGTATCACTCGCATTGTGGACAGCTTTTTGGAACATGCCCGGGTGTGGTATTTCCACCATGGAGGAAAACCGCTTCTGTTCATGGGTTCGCCGGATTGGATGAGGCGCAACCTGTACCGGCGTATAGAGGCCGTTACCCCCATTCTTGACGAAGATCTGAAACAACAACTGATAGATATGCTGCTATTCAGTTAAAAGATAACAGAAAAGCCGGTTGGGTGGATGAAAATCTGAATAATGTGTTGAAAAGGAATCCGGAAGAAGAACCGGTACGGGCGCAATATGCTTTTTATGAATACTTGAAGAGGAAGAATAAATGAAGAATATGAAATAACATATTTTATCTTATTTGAAATGATTATCCGCAATCATACCACCGGATGATAAATGGAAATTTATAAAACGGGGGGATGGAATGCGAACTACACGGACGAAGCGGACAAAAACGGACTTAAAATTTAAATTTGTACTTGCAAACCCAATGACAGGTAAAGTAAAAAAATCCGTGTTCCATCCGTCATCCCATTCTATAAACAAATATTTTGTGGTATGATTGAGGATTATCATTTCATATATTCCCAATGGAATGGACTTTTACATATTTGTCTGCCCGAACCACCGTCCACGACTCCGGAAGTAATGCACCGTAAGTTCGGGCTGAAAATCCTTCAGATTTTTCAGCCCAATCCCAAGGAGGATATAGCGGATAGTTTAGTTTTGACACATCCGGTTTTAACAGGTCTGTTTGTAAAAGATATGTAAGATGCGGCGATGCATGATACATAATGATTATCCGCCATCATACCACCGGATGATAAATGGGAATTGATGGATGGAACGCGGATTTATTTCGTTCTATAAATTAAAATTGGAACACAAAATGATACAAATTAATAACAGTACAGCATGGATATAACCTGCCGGAGGTTAGATTTGTGTCATTTGCGTTCGGTTTAACCGATAAATAATTGATATTGTTATGAAAAATTATATATAACTTTCTGCCTCTTACTGGTTTCTCTTTGCATACATGCACAGATGATTAGTGGAATAATAGTGGATGAAAAAAACAGCCGCTAGAGTTTGCCAATATAGTGTTGTTTTCTTTGCCTGATTTTACTTTTTTACAAGGTACTATCAGTGATCAAACCGGAGCTTTTAATATAAAATCAAATGAAACAAAAGGAGTATTACCAATTTCTTCAGTTGGCTATTCCACTATTCTCCTACCTTGCACTAGTTCAAATATGGGAACAATACAACTATATTCAGATGCGCAACTATTATACTCTCGTCCATATTATGCTCAGTTGCGAAGTAATGTAATGTATATTAATCGGTATACATATGAGGGTGGTAATCCTTTTTTATTACCTTCTTTATCTCATAATATAACTTTAGGAACAACTTATAAATGGGTATACTTATCAGCCGGATATCAATATGTTAAAGATGCGATTATTTCTTTTAGTGGAGCTTATTCAGAAGATGATCCTACGATTGCTTTAATTAATATGATTAATGCACCAGACTATGATAAGATTTTTGCCTCGCTGGTTTTATCACCTACTATGGGGCTTTGGTCTCCACAGAACAAAAGAATCGTATGTAATAAAAAACTTAGTTTGACGGCTAAGGGGTTCAATCTGCCCCTATGGAATAATTGGACTTGGCTTACTCCATTCATTTCCGTCTTAGCTGTGTTACCATTTCCCTGAACCAGGGATAATTTAGCCAGATATATTCATACCAGCGGTTCAGTCTTCTTTTCCATTTCCTACTCCACGGATACAACTCCCACCATTTTAGTTGAAAATCCGTTTTCTGCATAAATTCGTGGGTGGGAAACAGAGTAAGAGTTATTCCTCTTATCCATAATGTTTTCATTTGGTTTTCCCAATATTGCATAGGGCCGAATCCCGGCTCCCAAATAATGAAGCGGCCTTCATGAATGCCATAACAAACCACATATCCCGGTACTTCGAAATCATTGATGGCAAAAAGTATGGCAGGAAATTTTCTGGTGGACAATTGTTCCATGTTTTGCAAGCAGATTTCCGCTTCCATTCCTGCACGTATAGCTGCCTGTTTCATACCCATCAACGTATATTTTCCATCTACTTTACACCATTCGGCTAGTGTGCGTGCATCTTGTTGACCGCCATAGTATTTCATGACAGTGAGCAGACAGGCCACTTCCATGGGACATTCGTCACTGGAACGGACAAATGATTTTTTTATTCTGTCAAGTTCGTCTTCAGTCATAACTTAATTTATTTTTCATGGCAGGAGCAAAACAGCAACGCGGATCGGGAAAATCCCAACAATCCTTTCCATAAGCTTTTATGATATCACTCCAGCAACGGTTCTGATAACTGAAACAGTCTTCAAAAAGACGGCATTCCCTGCATGGACTCTCTTTGTTGATATCCTGACGTGACAAGGAACAAAGGTGCAAGGCTTGAGGGGAATGCCAGACTTCTTTCAGACTTTGTGTGGTTACATTCCCTATGATAAATTGTGGATGCCAGTAAAGTTGCTCGCATACAGTCACTTTACCATCAGGCAATATAAACATATGAGTGGTCAATGCAGAGCATTCGCTTCCTTTGAAACACCGGCTTCCACCCCAGGTATCTTGATAGTTTTTATCGGTTACTTCTTTCCCTAAAATCACGGGAAAGGAAACCTGTGTGAGAAGAGGGCGTATTTGGTTGAATACCTTTGTAATTTGCGCTTTAGTAGGTTTCAAATGCGAAAATACATTATACTCTTTGTATATGGAATTACTGGCGGGGATAATACGCCAGTCGCGTATATGCTTCAGATGAGATAATTCATGCAGTAATTCTGCCAAGACATTCATCTGGCAATTGTAGTTGGTCAGCACAGATGAAATCTGATAATTCAGTCCGCTGTCATCCAGTAATTGCAGGCCGTGAAGCATCTCTTTGGCATAATTTCCGTTTACTCCCAGCGAGGCGGTCAGTATTTCGGAATGAATGGCATCCAGTGAAATTTGAACAATTCCCTGATACCCTGTTTCCTGTACATCTTGCAACAGTTTTTGGGTTACAGGCATTTTGGTCGATATGAATTCGGGGGCAATACCCCGTTTTACCAATTCTTTTAATATGATTTTCCAGTCTTTATGCAGGAATATTTCACCACCTATCAGATTTACTTGTTGTACTTGCAGGTCTGAAGCTTCCTTGATCAGCTCCATCATGCGTTGGGTGGTGAGTGGGGATTTTATTTGCGTTGATGTATCTGCATAGCAATACTTACAATGCGTGACACATTGGTTGGTCAGCATGAATGTGAGGAGCAACGGACCGGAATACAGCCTTCTTGTAGTAAGATCCAGTTTTTCCAGACAAAAGAATTTGCTTGCAGCCGGTCAAAACGCAATGCTTTGCCTGCCTTTTCCGCTTCAATCAATATACGTTTGGGAAAATAAATTTCTCCCTGCTGGGAGGAGGTATAAATGGGGGTCGGATTATCAATGAAGTCCGATACCCATTTGATCATCTCCTCCTTGCTCCGGCAGAAGAAGTCGCACAGCAGAGGGAGAGTTGTCTGCAAAGGTCTGTCATACGTGAAAAAACTCAGCATGACAGCTTGCAGCGGGTGAATAAAGTATGCCAGTTCCGGGAGCAGTCGGTATCTGTCCCCGTACTGGAGAATAATGCGACCCTGTGAATATCATGTCTCAGATGATAATGAGGGTTCAGCACATATACTTTATTCATTTCCGGTATTTTCATCTTGTGTTTTTGTAGGATCGACGAATCCGCTGTATAGCATCCCAGGCCACATTTGGATAACTCCTTGTCATCTATGCCACCTTGTACGTCCATCAGTTCGTTCAAGTCCAGCACTTGTTCTTCATCTTCGGAATAGCGGGTGTATTCCGGTTGCTTGTTGTCGGGGTCTTCTTTTTTCATATTCTTCTTTGTTTAAGTTGGTTATTCTCTGTAGTGAAAAAAAAAACGGTGTTACTCCGTGGTGGAAAACAATTCATACACGGGTGCGAAAATCCTGCTCAGTATGCTCCGGCTCGAAGTGATGATCTCCGCCCGGCCGGACATGTCTATTTCATATTTTATTTCCTTTCTGTTGGTTGTCACCAGTCCGTCCGGAAAGTCCACTTCCACGGCATAACTTTTATTGTAAGGCACAAAAGAGACGGAGGCGATTCTTCCCGCAGTACGCCATACGAGTGGGTGGGGTATTTGTTCAGTTCGATATTTACTTTGTCACCCACGGCAATTTCCGCCACTTCGTCTTGTGAAAGAGTGATGTGCCGAGGGGATTCCCCTGTTGCTTGGAGATAACGGTGCACAGGGTGTCTCCTTCATTTACCCGGGCGCTCATGCCCCATGTCTTTCCCCATACCACTATGCCGTCGTGATGGCTTTTGATGAGGTACTTCTTGTCCCACGTGCGGAGGCTGTTCACCATGTTTTCGTAAGCCAGTTCCAGCATCCGGAGGTTTTTGGCAGTCTCCATCCGGTGGTTTATATCCAGTTCAAAGAGTTCGCGTTTCACATTCAGCACCGCCATGGCATCTGCCTTACCGGTACTTTCCAGTATCCGGAGTTCTTCATCCAGGTATTTTTTCTTCTGCGGATAGATATCAAACTCCTGATACATCACGCACGTACGCACGGCTTGGGTGAACTGTTCGTAGGCGGAAGACATTTCACATGATGAGGTCAAAGGGATAGTCTTGCAGGTACTTGATGTCGTTGGTGCGGTAGTACCATTCTATTTTGGTCAGTACGCGGCAAAATGTTTGTACGTCTTCCAGTAGGGCAGTATTTTTCAGTATGCCCAGCGTGTCGTTCTTTTGTACAGGTGATTGGTTTTCCACAAAAAGCGGTCTATCATTCCTGCCTGATTGGCAGTGATCCATTCCGCACTTCCCAAGTCATCAATGGTTATCGTTTTTCTTATTGTGTCAGGATACTTAAATAATGCCGTGCCTGCAATAAGAAAACAATCAGTCCATATACGATGTAGCTTCCCGTATGGATCAACCATTCGGGCATATCTCCCAGCATATCATTGTTTCGCGGCTATATACTTCTACCTTTTCCGGTCCGTCCGTATTAGGTTTATAGATTTCCTCCATACCTTATTGCTATTATTTTTTAATTCTCAATTCTCATTTTTAAATTTCCTAAGCGCTCAGTTCCAGCTGATTCTTCACCAGCCTGTAGTAATCACCCTGCCGGGCAATGAGTTCTTCGTGCGTGCCCCGTTCCGTTATCTCCCCTTCTTTCAGTACCACTATCTGGTCGGCATTCTTTACGGTGCTCAGGCGGTGCGCCACGATGACCACCGTTTTGTCCTTGAAGAATCTCTCCAGATTTTCCTGTATCACTTTCTCATTGTCCGTATCGAGCGCATTCGTCGCTTCATCAAAAAACAGGTAATCGGGATTACGGTAAATGGCGCGCGCTATCAGGATGCGCTGCTTCTGCCCTTGGCTCAATCCTTGCCCCGTGTTACCTATTTTGGTGTTATACTTTAAAGGCAAGGATTCGATGAACTCACGTATATTTGCCATCTCTACGGCATACAGCAGGCGTTCTTTGTCTATCATGCTGCCATCCGGCGCTATGTTGTTGGCAATGGTATCGCCGAATATGAATCCCTCCTGCATCACTACTCCACAATGTTTGCGCCACTCCTTGAAACTGATTTTTTGTAGCGACTGATTGCCTATCATCACCGCTCCTCCGATGGAGGATAGAATCCGAGCATCAGTTTTATCAGCGTTGTTTTCCCACTGCCGCTGAGGCCCACGATGGCGGTAGTCTTTCCGGCTGGTATGTCCAGCGATAGCCCTTTGATGATGCGTTTCGATTTTTCTGATCCGTAAGTAAAGACTACATTTTGCAATTGAATCGGGTCTTTGCCTGATATTTGGGTATCCTGGTCCATGCCTTCTGTCTCTTCATCGGGCTTGCCATGTATTTCTCCGAGACGTTCCAGGCTGAGCTGCGCGTCCTGCGTGTCCTGCATGAAGGAAACGAATTGGCTGATAGGCCCTTGCATCTGTCCGATGATGTACTGTATGGAAAGCATCACACCCAGCGTGATGCTTCCATGTAGTACGGCGGTGGCAGAGAGAACTGTTATCAGTACGTTTTTCACTTCGTTGATAAGTACGGCTCCCACCTGCTGCCACTGCCCCAGGTTGAGTGAACTCATATTAATGCGGAAGAGAGAAGCTTGTATGTTTTCCCATTCCCAGCGTTTTTGCTGTTCGCAGCCCAGCAGCTTGATGTCCTGCATACCGTAGATGAGTTGCATCAAATTATTCTGATTGACGGACATCTGTTCAAAGTTCTTCCTGTTCAAGTCGGCCCGCTTGCGCATGAACAGCTTTACCCAACCCATATAGGCTGCGCTGAACAGAATGAAAATGAGGAATATTTTCCAGCTGTATATGGCCAGCACGATACCGAAGATGACTACCGTGAGGGTAGAGAACAAAATATTGAGCACGGACTGGGTGAGGAAACTCTCGATGCGGTTGTGGTCTTCGATGCGGCGTATCAAGTCGCCTGCCAGTTTGCTGTCAAAGAACCTCATGGGCAGCCGCATCAGCTTGGAGAGGAAATCCGAGATGAGCGACACGTTGACGCGCGTACTGATGTGGAGCAGTATACAGCGCCGGATCACCTCAATAAGTGTGCGGCTGAATACCAGCATGAGTTGTGCGACCAAAATGAGCTGTATAAAATTCAGATTCCTGTGCCCTATGCCTTGGTCTACAATGGTTTGGGTGAGAAAAGGGAAGACCAGTTGCAGCAAACTGCCGGCCAGCAGGCCGATGATGAGCTGTATCATCGCCTTTTTGTAGGGACGTACATAGTGAAACAGATACCATAATGACAGCTTTTCATATTTTATGGGTTCCGCTTCATAAAATTGCGGGGTAACATCCAGCAAGAGGGCAATTCCTTTTTCTATTCCGCCTTGTGTGGTACTGATCCAGCATTTTTTCAACTCCTGTTCCTCATATTTCAGCAATCCGTAGGCAGGGTCGGCAATGTAGAACCAAGTTTTGCCCCTTTTCTTTTCTATTTTATAGAGGACCACGAAATGTTCCTGGTTCCAGTGGATGATGCATGGCAGTTTTGACTGTTGTTTCAGTTTTTCCATTGAAGTGCGTATACCGGTGGCGCGCAGCCCTATGCTGGCTGCCGCTTCACTGATACCTAGCAAGTTAACTCCCGTGCGCTGTATGTATGATTGCTCGCGTAACTGCTGTACGGAGAATGTCTTTCCATAATATTTGGCTATCATTCTCAGGCAGGAGGGGCCGCAGTCCATGCCGTCCAACTGTTTGTAGAATGGAAATTTGCTCATAATTGTCTTTTTTGTTTTACTCTGTTTATCAGCCAGTCGGCTATTTCGTTCATCCTTTCACTTTCGCTCTCAAAGAAGGCGCACAGGTGTTTTTGCCGTTCTATGATGTATTCCCGGTTTGCCAGTAGATCAATGATCTGCCTGTCCAGTTTCACGGGGGTAATTTTTTTTATTTCCTGTGGCGTGAACTCTGCCATGGGCACATGGGCAAAGGTGCATTCCGTCCAGTGGGTTATTCCTCCGGTGATAAGCGCCATGTCGCACAAGGGCAACAGGGCTTGCAGGCGGGGCAGGCGGTAAATGGCTATATTGGGCGGTAATGAAAACAACCGGGTTTCCACCTCTCCATGATTGGTCAGCAGGATGAATTGATATTGCGGATGGATGCTCGCACTCTGCTTTATGGCTTTGTAGAATGATTCCGTATGTGAGGGGGTGTTCACTTTTCTTTCTTCTTCCTCGTCTTCCAGCAAGCCTATAATAACAGTGCGTGAACGGTCTTCTTTTATTTCCGTCAGTTTGTCGATGAAATCGTCGTCTTTTGCACCTTGCGGCAGCAATTTATAAGGAATAGGCGGCAGGGTGAGACGGGCATTTCCGGCATTAGGTCTATCTTTCTGTCGGTTTTGTTTATGGCTATAAACAGATAGTTTATGTCATATTCATTATAGACTTGCTGCTTATCTTGCAGTTGATAGTCCAGCAATGCCAAATGTGGCGTAAACCATCGGAAATCATGTGGATAAATGATGCGTCCTATTCCTTTCCGCAGCAAACCGGTAGTGAAAACGGAGTCGGAGGTATCGGTATAATAGACCTTGTTTCCCCGTTCACTAATCAGGTATGCCAGTCGGGTGGTGGGACATACATTTCCTGCATCCGGTTTTATATCAAAAAGAAATTCAAACATGCCCCGTTTTTCTCATCACATTTCAATTCGTATTATCCTACTACTTTAAAGCCTAATGACGTATATAGATTTTTGCCATCATAATAATATGTTCCTAAGAATTTATCGAAAAGGATGCACACTTCCAGTTCATCGCGCATATAGGCAATGTACTCAAAGAGAGTGGAACGTGACATATCCATCTTTGCTGCAAATTCCTTGGATGTGCCTGTGCACTTGTGCCGGATAAGAATCCATATAGAGGATTTTCTTAAGGTCTACTCGTTTCATGGTCTTTGTAGTTTTTTAGGATGAATAATTAGGGTTATCTTTTAAAAGCTCCAACCAAGTATTTCCCATCTTCACTAGTTAGTTCTAATGTATATTCTCCGGATGGGAAACTGGCTATGGAAATGATAATATAGCTTGTTTGTGCTTGGGGCACTAACTGTTCATACATCACTTCTCCTGTTTGATTACCGGTGATGGTAATTTGTATGTCACAGTCCGGAGATGTGTTTTCAATGTAGATGTTCTGGCCATCGGTGCAGGCTGTGATGGGAATAGATGGCAGGCTTCGTGTATTAACTTTTTCTTGATTGCTATACCACTTCCCATTTATAATAATTTCTGTACTATTACAAAAAGAATACACTTTCTGCACCGATAAACCACTAAGCAATATGGTGAATAATACCATACGCAAACTCCAAATCTTTAATTCTTTAGTTGTTTTCATAATAATATTATTGATTGATTGTTATGCTGCAAAGTTATGGATTTAGAATGAAAAACAGATAGACCGGATATGTACGTTATATGGACAATTAAAAAAGAGATAATATGCTAATAATTAGAATATTACCTCTTTGTGCGAATGCGGAATGTGGACAGTTGCTTCCCTAGAACTCCCATAGCCACAGATCCAGTGTCTGTCCTTTGCCGAATGCTCCTATCTTTTGAGTGATACGTTCTTTCAATCTTAATTTTCTTTTAGATACCGAAGTCGATTCTATCCCCAGCAAATCAGCTATTCCCGGATTGGCTATTCCCAACTTGATGAAGCAGCATATCTGCAAATCGCTTTCTGTCAATGAAGGTACAAGAGTGGAAAGCCTTACTATATAATTATCGAATAATAGATTCATTGTTTCCTTTACCTCTTCCCATTGCTCGTCTTTCATGTATTGGGGCTTTGTCTTTAGCCGGTAAAGGACATCTGTCTTTTTTATCAGTTGGTTGCACAGGAATCTTTCACGATCATGCAATCGTTGGTTTTCTTCTCCTAAAAGTCCCAATCTTTCAAGTTCTTTGGACTTTTCATTCAGCGAAGAAGAATATTTATCAATATGTTGCTGCAACATTTTATTCTCTTGTTGCAGGGCTTCATTTTGGCATTTTATTTCAGATAGTACATTCTTTTGCTCCTCCAACTGTTCCTGCGCATCTTTATTCGCCTCCATTTGTTCTGCCAGTTCCTTCATGCGGCTTTGGTTACGACTGATTATTCTCTCATTCTCTTGTCTTTTTAAGGTATTCAGCTGTATTTCTTCTTCATGTCTTTGTATGATATGCTCTTTACGGATTAATTTTCGCTGGTATATATAGATAAGGATAGCTATCAGGCAGAATACCACTACCAATATGATTAGTACATTACGGATGATAGTATTATTTTCTATTTTTAGCTGGTTCTTTTCATTCAATAGTTTTTGCTGGTTATACTTTTCCTGCATATTCATAAGCTCTTTATTTTTATGCAATTTCCAGACAGAATCTTGATAAACTACCATACTATCGCAATATAGGCTCATTTTTTCATAGTCTTTTTTCTCTTTGCTTAGATTATATAAAATTTCATAAGTTGCACAAATCGTTTCCATGCGATTGGAGGATAATGTTTTATTCAGATAATAATAGGCAGAATCTGTTTTATTAATGCGTCTATATATGTCACCAATTACCAAGTAACTTTGTTCTAGCCTTTTTTTTAGGGGTAATTCGCTTGTTTCTTTAAGTATTAAAGCTTTTTGGGCATAGGATAGGGCAGGTTGATAATCTTTTGTTTCGGTATATACTCCTGCTAATTCGTTCATTCCATTTATTAATATACCATTATTATGTAGAGTTTCTGCCATTTGTATAGCTTCTTTATAATATTTTGATGCTATTATCAAAATCAAATAATACGGAATATACTTTTCCCAAATCATAATATGCAGAACATATATAATTCTTATTTTCGGATAGTTTCGCATAGTGCAATGACTGTTTAAACATTTGCAATGCATATTCATTCAGCGAATTATATAGGTATATATTTCCTATACTGCTATAAATCAAATGTGCCAGTTGATAGTCTTTCGTCTTTTCTACTTCTTCTATTGCTTTTAAATAGGATTCTTGTGCTTCATTCTTTTTATCAGCTTTTTCATATAATACACCTTTATAATAAAGTACCATTGCTTTCCGTTGGGGATTGTTTTGCTTCATAAAGTAATCATAGGCTATATTAATTAAGGTAGAGTCAGCAAGTTCTTCTTTATAATTCTTATACTTGGCTTGCACTGTTAGCAACGCCCAAGTAGCATTTTGCAATTTGTCCGATACTGCCGGAACTTTCATCCCTTGTAATACACCCAGTGCACTATCCGGATGTTCATACATCACCGCTTCCGCTTGAACCAATTCAAGCAACAACGCTTGTTGAGAAGCATTTTCTTTTTTGTGCAGGCAGAAAGGAGTATACTTATTATTATAATAATAAGTTTCTTTTTATTCCAATTGTTTTTTTCATAGTATTTGCATTTATGTATAGCGAACAAATATAGAAATTAAAAACGATATTGAAAAGATTTTATATCACTATTTACAAAAAAAGAGTGATTGATTATAGTTTGCATCCAGTGTTGATAGAAGTATTATGGATCTTAAATATTCAATTTAGTAAGGAGGCATGCCCTCCTTACTATTTTATGTATAAAAACGGCTGTATTATGTATATCTATTTGAATCCACAATATGTGATTAGAAACGAAAATAATTGTTCTTATATCATTGCTAAATCAGCTTTAATTACTGCTAAGCTAGAATATGCCATGGCTTTTGCAAGCGTAGTTCCACCTTCTATTGGATATATCTTGTCACATATTGGAGAAGGAGAATTAAATGCTTCAATAGAAAATATAGCAAATACCCTAAATATAAAACCAGACCTGATAGATAAGTTTATTCGAAAAATAATCGATAATCCAGTAAAAGTAGGATGGAATTATAAAGGAGTGACGATTTCTTTTCCCCCGTATCTGCTGACTTCTGTTAAGGAAGAATCGGAGGGAAGTGTTTATACGGATAATGAATTATTTTATACTACAGACTTTATACCTAAACGTCCTTCTGTTCCGCTGAATCTTAACTTTATGATTACAACCCAATGCAGGACGGATTGTATGTATTGCTATGCGGATAGAAACAGGAAGAACGATTTGACAAGTTGGCAAATTATAAAGGTGATAGATGAAGCTCATGATATGGGGGAATCTGGCTTTGACAGGAGGTGATATTTTTGCTTTCCCTGATTGGAAAGAGGTGATACGAAAAGTGGGGCAATATGGATTCACACCTTTATTGAGTACAAAAATACCGCTAAAAGAGGATGATATTTACTTTTTAAAAGAGTCTGGAATTAAATTCTTGCAGTTTTCATTGGATTCTATATTTACCTCTACATTACAGACAATGGTACGTGTAAAAGAAGACTATATAGATAATGTGAAGCAAATGTTTGAGTATTCTTAATCCAATCTGTGGTCAGATTGATAAGAAAATTATAATTCGCAAATAAAAATGAGGATTAAACTTATAAATATTTGTAACAAATGATTGAAGCAAGAGCATTAGTTCTATTAATTTTCTGAATTTGTCAGAAAACTATGATTTTATGTCACGTTGGTTAGGTGTATATGATAAATATGCAAAGCTATTGAAAGGTTCGTCGGATGCAGTTGTAAAAGATGGATCTGGAAAGATACCTGAATCAGCAAACGATAAAGTGGATTTAACCAACAAGCATTTGGCATTACAGGCTATATTAGCTGAATATGGTCAAAAGTTAAATAAAAGCCATCTTTATTCTGAAACAGTCGGTCTGTCCGAAGCCCATGATATTCGTCGCAAATGTTTCAGCGCATTACAGATGAACATCAAGAGCAAGAGATATAGGAACAAAAGAAGATCAAGATGCTGCAAGAAGCCTTATTGATCAGACTGGAAATTATAAAATGAATAAGATAATTACCCGTTCCGATATGTCTGCCCGCATTGCAGGTTACATTTTGATTCTGCAATCAGAGAAAACCATGATTCAGTAGAACGACTGAATCTGGCTGATCGCATCACTGAAGTGGAAAAGGCAAATAATCTTTATTTGGACTTAGATACACAGCGTGGTATTGTGAAAGAACAGAAAGGTCTTTCGGCTACTAGTCTGCATAAGAACTGTAATGGATTATTGAATCAGCTATATTCATTGGTAAATGATATGTTCTTTTATTATGATAATGAACTGTTTATTGCCTTTGCCGATGAACTGAATGCTGTGGCTGAATCTTATCAATTGGTTATCAATAACCGTAAGGCAGATGCCAAGCGTAAAAAGAATGAGAGAAAGGGCCTAAAATTATTGCCGGTTATCAATAACTAAGGTGCGGCAATGAATTGATCTGCTACTTGTATAAGCGATTCTATAAGACTGCCTTAAATAAAAGTGTGGTTACTTTTATTTAAGGCAGTCTTTCTATGAGAATACGAAAGAATGTTAAATGAAATTTTTTTTTGTTCAGTCCGGAGGTGTCGGACTGTGGGAGATTACATTTGCAATATCAAAACAAACCCTTATTGTTTAACCATTTAAAATAAATTCATTATGAAAGAGAACAATGAAAACAAGGCTAAAGCCTTGGAGGAAAACAAAAAGAATTATTCTTCTGAAAATTCAACTCCTCAAAATGGAGAAGATATTATTAGTAATGAAGATGCTGAAAAGCTGGAAGGCGGTATTAAGCATGAAGATCTTGAAAGACCATCTGAAGGTTCTCTTGGTGGAATCATCTGCTGCAATGGTTAATGATTTGTTTCAGATCAATCTAAAAAGATTAGTCTGAAGTAGAAGGTACTTAGCGATAAGTACCTTCTTTATCTTAATTTTTATATCTGAATATATGATAAATACTTACCATTATAAATAGATTCTTATGATTATAAATGATTTAACTATAAAATATACATTAGCAAATAATTGGATATTAAGAACAGATCCATATTATGAATCTAGAAAATATTCTGTTTATGATATTACTTCTCGTTTAACCTTGTATGTGACAAGATCATGTTATACTCTTTTGAAAATATTTCATGATAAGGCTTTGTCTTTTTCAAGTTTGTATGAAGCTATTGAGCAAAAGAATATTAAAATAGATTGGGAAGGGTTTTGGAATCTTTGCAAGGAGGTAGAACCTTTAAATTTTTTAGTTCCTTCGGAATTTCCATTACATAAGGGAGATGGTTTCCCTAATGGAGATGGAGTTTGTGGTTATGATGTTCCTATTACATCTACTCCTTTAACTGCTGAATTGCATTTTACACATAATTGTAATTTAAGATGCAAACATTGTTTCCAAAGTTCTTCTCCTAATAGTAGTCGATACAAAGAACTTGGGGTTTCTGACTGGATTGGCATTTTTGAACAGTTTGAGGATTGCAGAATGCATAATGTGACACTTACAGGGGGGTGAAATCATGTTTTTATCCACATTTTTTCTGAGGTCTTTAATAATATTGTCGATAAAAGGATTAATTATAGAGTACTAACTAATGGTACATTAATAAATAGTAGTAATGTTGAGGCATTATCTAGAAAAAATGTATCATTAACTATATCTTAGATGGCACTCGGATAAGCAGCATGACCAGCTGAGAGGAAAAGGAGTCTTTAATAAAGTTGTAAAAAACATTGAACTTTTGGTCGCTCATGGTGCAAAAGTTTCCTTAACATACACTATTAATTCAAATAATTATCTTTATTTACAAGAAGCTGTAAAGTTAGCAATTTCTTTGGGAGTAAAAGGTATCTTCTTTGGATTTACAGATAGAATAGGCAGAGCAAACGAGAATTTGACTTTAATATTGTCACGCTCTCAACGTGAAATTGTAAAACACAATTTTGCTCAATTAGAGGAAGAATATGGTCATCTTCTGAGTTTGTCTTTAGTAGAAGTTGCTACTTTGGAACGCTATCATGAATTTGTTAACAACAAAGTTTATTGTTCTGCCGGAAACAACGCATATTGGCGTTAGTTCGGATGGAAAATTATATCCATGTATTTATGCTTTTGGACATGAAGAATTGCTTGTAGGAGATCTTACAAAAGAAAATTTGAAAGAACTTTGGGAAAATAGAGATAAATGGAGAATGTTCCGAGGAGGATTTAGTTTGGAAAATATAGATACTTGTTCTACTTGTACATTAAACAAAAAGTGTTCACTGATGACTTGTCGTCTAAGGAATTATGATCAAGGTAATAGCTTCTATAATAAACCGATAGAATGTGCCGTTGATTATTCTATAGCTTTGTAATATAATGTGTTTTTGAAACTTTAAAAATATAGAATATGAGAGCGAATATACTTTTTTGTTTATACTTCTTTATGGGGTTGGCAGTGCAGCTGCAAGCACAGGTTACGGTAACAGGTAAAGTAATTGATGAGCAACAACAACCTGTCCCTTATGCCAATATAGTGTTACTTTCTTTGCCCGATTCTGCTTTCGTGGCAGGAAGTATCAGTAATGAAGAAGGCGCGTTTAGTCTCAATGTCAAAGAAACAAAGGATGTGCTTCGCATCTCATCTATTGGCTATGCTACTGTTTATCGTCCATTAGATAACAGAAGTACAGATCTTGGAATTATCTGTCTCGCTTCAGACACACAGATATTGGCTGAAGTTGTGGTAAAAGCTGATATGCCTGTTACTCGCATGAGAGGCGACGCACTGGTGACTAATATACAAAATAGTGTACTCTCTAAAGCCGGATCAGCAAGCGATGTATTGGGAAAAGTACCGGGTGTAATAAAAGAGAGGAATTCCTATGAAGTACTTGGCAAAGGAACACCTCTTATTTATATCAATGGGCGGCAGGTACGTGATGATTCGGAATTGGATCAACTAAATTCGGAAGATATTAAGAGCGTAGAAGTTGTTACTAATCCCGGTGCACGTTATGATGCAACTGTAACTGCCGTTATCCGTATACAGACTATCCGGCGTGCCGGAGATGGTTTCGGCTTCGATCTCCGTTCCAGTTACTATCAGAGCCAGAATGTAGACTTGATAGAGCAATTGAATGTAAACTACCGCCATAATGGACTTGATATTTTTGGTATATTCCGTTATTTAAAGAACGAATATATCATGAAAAATGATATTGTACATACCTTGGAGTCTGATTCTTTATGGAAATATCAGAATTTATTGGATGGAACTGTAGTAGACAAGTCTTTACGAGGTGAAATAGGAGCTAATTACAGCCTGAATGATAAACATTCACTGGGATTCCGCTATACTCTTACTTCCCGTCCAAATACGAAGTCGGATGTATTTACCTCTAATGATATTACAGCCAACAATCAGTTTTATGACCACTTGGAAAATCAAGAGTATTCTTCTACTTCCGGTAAGCCTACTCATCAACTAAATGTTTATTATAATGGTACTGTGGGAGATTTGAATATTGATTTTAATACAGACTATTATACTAATACTTCTACAGGAAAAGGTCTTTATCACGAAGTCAGTCAAGAGCAAGAAAGTCGGGATGTGCATACACAGAGTTACATTAGGAATAAATTGCTAGCTTCTAAATTGTACTTTCTTATCCGTTGTTTGGAGGTAATCTTTCGGTAGGCGGAGAATATACGGATACCCGTCGCAATGACGAGTACCGTAATCCGGAGAAATATGTGGAAAGTACCATCAGTCGTGTAGAGGAAGATGGATTGAGTGGCTTTGCCGAATACAGCCGTCAGTTCCCGATAGGTAACCTTTCATTGGGTGTAAGATATGAGCATGTAACTTTTGATTATTATAAGGATGGTGTGCACATGGATGAACAGAGCCGTATGTATGGAAACTGGTTTCCTAATCTTTCTTTTTCAAGAAAACTAGGTTCTGTCCGGACACAGTTGAGTTATACTGCTAAAACGCAACGACCTACTTATAGCCAGTTAAGCAACAATGTCACCTATGTAGACCGTTTCACTATGCAACGTGGTAACCCATTGCTGGAGCCGTGCACCATTCACGATATTTCATTGGTCGGTACATGGCGTTTTTTACAGTTACTTGTCAGCTATCAGCAGTGGCGTAAGGAAATCATTTATTGGGGAGATCCGATAGATAATGGCAATTCAATGATGATGACTTACCTCAATTATCATAATCGTCCGACTTTGAATGTTTCTTTCTCTATTTCACCGGCTATTGGCTTTTGGCATCCTAACCTAAATATCGGCGTGAAGAAACAATGGATGACAATAGATGGCATAGAGTTTAATAAGCCTCGTCCTACAATAAGGTTCAACAATACATTTGAACTTCCTGGTGATTTTCTTGTCAGTTTGGATGGGCTTTTTATGGGAAAAGGAAATTATCAGAATTTGTATCAGTTCAAAAATTATGGTACAGTTGACATCTCTGTCCGTAAGTCATTTTTAAGGGATGCCTTAAGTCTGGAACTTCGAGGGAACGATCTTTTTCATGGTTCACGTAATTATTGGCAAACATATTTGGCAGTATTATTTGGGAGCAGACTAATCAATGGGATACTCGTGAATTTTCTATTACTTTGCGCTATAAGTTTAATACAACAAAGAGCAAGTATAAAGGGACAGGAGCGGCAAATGATGAGCTAAGACGTTTGTGATAATTTCAAAAAAATAAAAAGTATAGAACATGAGGAAAGTGATTTTACTACTCGGATTAGTGTTACAAGTGATTATTGTTGACGCACAGAGTGTTTCCGGCTCATTAGTTGATGAAAAAGGAAATCCTGTCAGTTTTGCTAATGTGGTATTGCTATCTTCCAAAGATTCATCTTTTGTGCAAGGTACAATTAGCAATGAACAAGGAATTTTCAGCATAGACCAAACAAGCGGTAACAATATACTCAGAATTTCTTGTCTTGGCTTTATTCCGATGACAAAAGCCTATGCTCAATTTCCGGTAACGATTGTGATGCATGAAGATGTTAATCTGTTGGGGGAAGTCGTGGTAAAGGGGAATCGCCCGTCATATAAACTTACTGCTGAAGGGTTGCAGACCCATGTGCAAGGAACAGTACTTAGCAAAATGGGTACGGCGGAGGATGTGTTGAAGCATATACCGGGACTTCAGAAGAAAAATGATGCGTATGAGGTATTTGGAAAAGGGAGCCCGATAATCTATGTGAATGGAAGATTGCTGCGTGATTTGTCGGAACTGGACCAGCTGAAGTCAGAAGATATTAAGAATGTAGAACTGATTACCAGCCGGTGCAAGATATGATGCGTCTGTGAAAGCAGTAATAAGGAAGATAGGGTTGTCACTTCTACCAATACATTGAGAAGTGAACTCTTTGCTGCCAAACTGGTGCTGAGCCGTCCGCTGCTTGGAGGAAATGTCATGATAGGGGCTGAATACAGTCATACAGAGCGGCAGGATGATTATGTGAATCCGGAAGGTTATGTGCCGACTTCATTCAGTAAACTGAAAGAGCAGAATATCAGTCCGTTTTTAGAGTATAGCCGCAATACCCCCATAGGGCAACTCTCCGTGGGGGGACGTTATGAGTGGGTGAACTTTGATTATTATGAGGATGGGAAATATATGGAAGGACAAAGCCGGAATTTCAGTAATTTCTTTCCGAGTGTTTCATTGGGTTCTGAAATAGGCGGAGTGCAGTTGCAGCTTAGTTATGCGGCAAAGACGCGTCGCCCGTCCTACCAGCAGTTGAGCAATAATGTGACGTATGCCAATAGGTTCACGCTTCAGTCCGGCAATCCGTTATTGGAACATGAGGTGGTGCATAACGTTTCTTTGATGGGGGCATGGAAGTTTATGCAGTTTAGTGTGGATTATAATGACAGAAGAAATGCAATCATTTACTGGGGGGAACAAATGGAGTATAATCCGGCGGTAACGCTTATTTCTTTCAAAAATCTTCATAGCTTGAAGTCTGTTTCGGCATTCTTGTCATTGGCGCCTAAGTTTGGAATCTGGTCGCCGCAATTGAATTGGGGAGTACAGAAACAATGGCTGGATCTGGAGACTACCGATGGATTGCTGAAGATGAACAAACCGATGTTTACGGGGGCTTTTAATAATACGTTTAATTTTAATCACGGCTGGATGGCTTCGGTGGAAATGAATTATCAAAGTAAAGGCGATATGGAGAATTGCTCGGAAACCAAGAATATTTTTTATGTGGATGCCGGGGTTACAAAGTTCTTTTGGGGGATAGGATGTCTGTGAAACTGAGTGGTACGGATTTGTTCCATGGCATGAAGTCGGGAAACCGTATGTATTATAACCGGGCATCTTCTTTGCAAATTAATAATTATGATAGTAGGAAAGTGATGCTGACGGTACGCTATAAATTTAATGCTACGCGTAATAAATATAAGGGTAGTGGTGCCGGAGAGAGTGAGAAGGAAAGATTATGAGTGCCTACTTTTCACATTTCATTTGTTCTTACCCAGCTTATATACCATTTGGCGGAATAAAGGTACGTTTAACCATATATATTCGTACCAATGTTCTACCTTTCTTTTCCATAGTTTGCTCCAGCTATATATTTCCCACCATTTTAGATGGAGATTTGCCGAATTCATAAAATCTTGTGTGGGAAAGAGGGTCAGGGCTATTCCTTTTATCCATAATGTTTTCATTTCGTCCGCCCAATATTGCATGAGTCCGAATTCCGGTTCCCAGATAATGAATCGGGATTCATGAATGCCGTAACAGACTACATATCCTGGTACATTGAAATCATTGAGAGTGAAAAGGATGATGGGAAGTTTTCTTTGTGTTAATTGATGAATGTTTTGCAAACATATTTCGCTTTCATGCCGGAATATATAGCCCCTTGTTTCATTCCTGCCAAGGTAAGCTTTCCATTTATTTTGCACCATTCGGTCAATGTATGTATGTCCGTTTCTTTTCCGTTGTAATATTTTATAACAGTGAGCAGGCAAGCTACCTCTACAGGGCACTTGGCATTGGAACGGACAAATGATTTCTTTATTTTATCAAGTTCGTATTCTGTCATAACCCGGTTTGTTTTATAAGAGAAAACTCATGGAGCGGCCGCAATCACTTAAAAAAGAAATTCATTGGAGCGATTAACGTTCATTTGGACGTGGAAGTAGGTATGAACGCTGAATTACTTTAATAAGTGTGCGGCCGGAGTCTGCATGAGTTATATCTGTTACGTCCTGCTCTTTCTATTAACATATCGGCTATTTTGTTTATTTCCCGATTCTTACGCTCAAAGAAATCGCATAACTCTTTCGCCTTTTGTGTTAGTGTTGTTTTATTTTGTAATGCATATTCTATTTGTTGCTCCAATTTCATCGGAGTTATGTTTATCATATCTTTAGGCGAATATTTCAGTACCGGTATTTGAGCAAAGGTACAATCCAGCCATGCGTCAGAATGTGAGTCGGTCAAAGCCAAATCGCATAATGGTAATATGGTGTTAAGGTTCAGCGTGCGGAATAATTCCATGTTGTCGGGCAATTCAGACGATTGATATACATTTGGTATGTCGGTCAATAATATGAATTGGTACCGGGGATTTCTGATGGAACTTCTTTTTATAACTCTATAAAAATCTTCTAGAATCTTTGAATTTTTATTTCCTTTTCCTAATAATCCGACAATAATATTTCTTTCTTTGTCTTTTTTAATATCCTGCAATCTCTTTGTCAATGTTTCCAAACGTGGTCCGGAACCGGATGACAGGTAGGGAGTGGGTGGCAGATAAAGTATAGAAATATCTTTGTCCTGTATGTTTTTTTGGTCAGGCAACTGCATGGATATGAAAATATAGTCAATGGCTAGCTGCCAATAGAGGGAGGCATGTGCTGCATGCCGACAATCCAGAAGCGTTAGGTCGGGCTTTAACCAACGGAAATCATCTGGATAAAGTACGCAGTTGCTTATTCCTTTATCATATAGTACAGGCGTAAAAGCAGGGTTTGAGGTGTAGGTATAGTATACCTCTTGTTTCTTTTCCCGCAATATCCCTGCTAATTTGATGGTTAGCAATAACTGGCTTTTGTCCGGTGCTATGTCAAGAAGGAAATTCAGCATATATTATTGCGTTAATATGGATTTGTTTAATGAACTTTTTGGACAAATTATATTCATTAGAAATTGGAACTTTCATGTTCCAATTTCTAATGAATCAAGTTAGTGGTTTAAGTATACTTTAGTTGGGTTATGAAAACAGGTCTGTCACTCTTGAGTGAAATATCCCGTTAAATGTCCGGAAGGTGTACCTGTTATTTCTAGTTTATATTCTTCTGCAGGGAAATTTGCAATAGAAATTGTGATGTAAGCGCTCTGTACTTCAGGAATATCATTTTCATAAACGACGCCCCCTTTTGCCATATCTGTGATGCGGATGGTCATATCACGGTCGGGTGACGCGTTCTTGAGGGTAAGGAGATAGCCATCGGTAAATACAGTTATGGGGCAATTGGTAGCAGCACTTCTAATAGGATCATCCCATCTGCCATCCAATTCTACATCTTTAACAGGAGTTTCTGTTGTATTGGCTTGTACAGGCAAAATACCTATTAATGTAGTTATGATAATAACTATACTCCATATCTTTTTCTTTATACTTTTTAACTTCATGACTTTATGTTTGTTTTAATTGTTTTGTTTGGGGCAAAGTTAGAGGATAAATCTTAAAAACGTGCAGATATCATGTGGACAAATGGAAAAAGGTAATAAGTTAATAACTAGCTTATTACCTTTTTTTATAGGAGGGCGATATAGACAATTGTTTATTTTTAGTATTCCATAAGCCATAAATCAAGGCTTTGATTTTCGCCTAATGAACCTATTTCTTGTACGATGCGTTCTTTTAATCTTAATTTTCTTTTGGACACAGATGTGGGCGAGATGGCTAACATATTGGCGATGTCACCGTTGCTGAACCGTAGTTTTATCAAACAGCATATTTGTATATCACCGTCTGTTAAGGAAGGTATCTGATGACATAGTCTTTTAGTATAGTTATCGAATAATAAATCTATTTTTTCTTTTATTTCTTGCCATAGTTTGTTGTCTATATACTTTGTTGTTTTTAGCTTATTGAATAATTCTGTCTGCTTAATGAGTTGGTTACATAAAAAGCCTCGCGTTTTATGTAGATACTGGTTTTCTTTTGATAGATGTTCCATAGCTTCCAGTTCTTTCGATTTTTCTTTTAATGACTGGGCATAATTGCTTATATGATTTTGCAGGTTATTGTTCTCCAGTTTCAGCGTTTCATTCTGTTGTTGTATTTCTTGTCGTATTTTATTTTGTTCTTTCCATTGTTCTTTTATCTCTAGGCTTCCTTCCATTTGGATCGTAAGTTCTTCTATCCGCATTTTGTTGCGGTTTATCAATGTCTCATTTTCATGTATTTTCATAGTGAAATAACGAATTTTTTCTTCTTTCTCCGATATCTCTTGTTTTTGAGAAACTATTTTTCGTTGGTATAGATAGTTTGTTATTGCTATGATGAAAGACAAAATGATTAAGGCAATGAGCACATTGCGTATGATCCGGTCTTTCTTTATTTGTGACAGATTATTTTCATTGATTATTTTTTGCTGATCATATTTTTCTTGCATCTCTATTAATGCTTTATTGCGATCTGTTTTACCTATTGAATCTTGATAGAACCATAGCTTATTACTATATTCTACTGCCTTTTTGTAATCTTTTTCTTCTTGACTAATATAATATAGTGCTTGATAGGCGCTACGGGCTGTATGGATATTAGGTGACAGGCAAGCTTGGTTTAGGTAAAAATATGCAGAATCGTACATTTTTAAATAGCGATAAGTATCTCCCAATGAAAATATTCTTTGATCAGTCTTTTTTATTTTAATACAATCTTTTGCATACTGAAGAGCCTTTTTATTTTCTCCTGTTTTAAGAAATAAAAAACTGGTTTCGTTCATGCGCTTGCCAATATGGTAGGATAGTTATTCACTTGTCCTATTTTTATAGCTTTTTCATAATATTCTATCGCTTTATTATATTGTTTTTTCTGTGAAAATGCTCTGGCGATATATATGAAAGAGAAAGCTATGTATGTTTGGTTGTCGGATAGTTCGGCATTATGATGTGCTTTTTCAAAATATTCCATAGCATAATCATTTAGTTTTCGATACAGATACATTAGTCCTACCTCTGAATTGATAAGAAAGCCTAATTGATAATCATTTGTTTTCTCTATTTCAGTCGCTGCTTCTAGATAAAATGACAATGCATCTTCGGCATGATGACTTTCATGGCGCAAGATACCTTTATAATATAGCGCCAATGCCTTTCTTTGTGCATTATCATGTTTGGTGAAATAAGAGTAAGCGATATTTATTAAAGAATCGGATTGTTCAATTTGGTTTTTATATTGAGCTTGTGTCATCAATAATGCCCATGTGGCATATTGTTCATTTTCAGAAGGAATGTCAGGTTGTATGCCCTGTAATATATGCAGTGCGCTGTCGGGATATCTGTACATCATTGCTTCTGCCTTTGCCAATTCGGGTTGGAAGGCTGTGGGGTAGTTCTTGTTGTGTGTACAGGATATCAGACTGATAATTATGCTAATTATTAGCCCTGCATATTTGAAACTGCTCATAGTAATCATTTCTATATTATTGGCGATAGGAATCTTATGGGATATGTTGCGTAAGTGAATGAATTGGTTGATTTTATAGGAAAAGTTTGAAGATTGATGTTTTCTGATTTATCCTGCCATGGTATAATATAAAGGGATGTGCCTGAATTATTTTAAATACGGAATAAAAAATCAGGCATGTCCCTTCATTATAGCTGGGGTAACCCTTTGAATTGTCTGTATACCATTTTTAAAGTAGTTAAAATCCTAACTTTAATTTTACAAACTGTTTGATGAATTGTACTGTTCCATCAATCCCCAATACGGACGAATCAATGCATAAGTGATAAGTTTCGGCAGCTCCCCACGTTTTGTAACTATAATAATTATAGTAAGCCGACCGTTTTTTATCTGCTTTTTCCATCAATCTTCAGCGGCTTCTGTAGAAATATGATGGATATGCATCAATCTTTCGATGCGTGCTTCTTTGGAAGCAGAAACGAATATATTAACGCAACGGGGATGGTCACGCAAAATGTAGTCGGCACATCTGCCGACAAACAGACACGATTGTTTTTCAGCCAGTTCACGTATTACGTCGCTTTGTATTTTGAACAAAGCGTCATTGCTCAGACAACTGCCATAGGGAATGGCTCCGTCGCTGATAAAAGGAAAACGTGTTCCGAACAGACCGCCGATAATGCTTTGAGAAGCTTTTTCATCTGCTTTTTCAAAGAATTCCTTGCATAGGCCGCTCTCTTCCGAAGCTAGTTTGATTAATTCTTTATCGTAAAAGGCGATACCAAACTCTTGGGCCAGTTTTTCGCTATCTCTTTTCCTCCACTGCCTAGTTGGCGTCCTAGGTTGATAACATAATGCTCGTTCATAGTCGTTGTCTATTGATTATGTGGGCAAATATAAGGAAACTAATTTTTAATTCTTAATTTTCAACTTTTAATTTGTTACCGTGGGTCTTAAAAATCTTGAACTGGCGGTAAAGCATGATTCCTGCGACAACACTTGCCGCCAAGTCTGATATTGGCATACTCCACCAAATTCCTGCTGATCCCCAGCAAAGAGGGAGCAGGATGATGCTGGGAAGCAAGAATAATAATTGTCGGGTTAATGACAGGAAGATGGCTTTACCGGCCATGCCGATACTTTGAAAAAAATTGGACGTTACCATCTGAAACCCGATAATGGGAAAAAATATGACTACAATGCGTAAGCCGGTAGCTGATAGCTGTATCAGTCCCTCATGAGTGGTAAAAGCGGATACGGCCAATTCGGGCATCAGTTCACCTACTAGAAAACCGGTTGTTGTAACAGCGGTGGCGCCATAAATGGTAAGTTTTAATACCTGGTTTACACGATGATATTGTTGGGCGCCAAAGTTATAACCGGCTATGGGTTGCATTCCTTGATTCAGCCCCATCACAATCATGACGAACAGGAAAACAATCCGGTTTACAATACCAAATGCGCCAATAGCCAGATCGCCATCATATTCTTTCAAACCTTTGTTAATGAAAATTACAATGAAGCATGCTGCCAGATTCATCAGGAACGGAGACATACCGATAGCGATGGTGTTTTTTACGATTGTACCGCGCAGTTTGTAAATGCCTCGGCGGAGATGAAGCAACTCGTTCTTGTTGGTGAAGGTCTTGAATTGCCACACCAGTGAGATGATTTGGGCCAGAATGGTGGCAATGGCGGCACCCTGGATACCCCAATGGAATAGATAGATAAAGATAGGGTCAAGGATGGTATTGATAATTACTGTGGTGATGGTGGCTGTCATTGCTTTTTGTGGATGCCCCGAAGCGCGTAGTAAGGCATTCAGTCCCAAATACATGTGGGTTATAACATTGCCCAGCAGGATAATGACCATGTAGTCTCGTGCATAGGAGATGGTATCCGGGCTTGCCCCGAAGAAGTAGAGAATAGGATCAAGGAAAAGCAAGGTTAATATACTGAATCCTATGCCTATAATAAAGTTCAGCGTAACTACGTTACCCAAAATGTTTTGGGCGGTAGCATAATCTTTCTGTCCTAATTTTACGGAAACTAATGTGGAGGCACCCACACCGACCAGTGAACCGAATGCAGCCGCCAGATTCATCAGCGGGAAGGTGATAGCCAGTCCTGAAATAGCCAAAGGGCCTACACCATGACCGATGAAGATGCTGTCTACCATATTGTATAGGGAAGATGCCGTCATAGCGATAATGGCGGGTATTGCATATTGTAAAAGTAATTTTCCGATTGGTTGTGTTCCCAATTCTGTGGGGGTTCCTGTTTTTGCCATACTTTATTTTCTGTCTTTTTACCTGTTTAACCTGAATTCGGCTGCAAAGGTACACAAAAAATGAGTGTGAGGGAAAAGTTTGTTTATCTTTGCATTTAAAAAAATAAACGGAATAGAATTAATGAATAGTCAAAAAGGAATAGTGGGCTGCTTGCTATTGGCATGCACCTTACAAATGTCGGCACAAGTAAAAACGTATAAGTATCGTGTAAACTTTCGCGATAAGGCGGAAACAACCTATGCATTGGACAAGCCTTCGGCTTATTTGTCCGAACGTGCTTTGGAGCGTCGCATGAAACAGGGATTGCCCGTTGATTCTACAGATATTCCTGTGTGCCGGAGCTATATAGATATGCTGGTCGGAAAAGGAGCACAGCTTGTATCCAAAAGTAAATGGAACAATACAGTGGTAGTGCAGGTATCCGACACGTCGGTTATTGATAAAGTGGCGGCATTGCCTTTTGTGACAGCTGTCCGGAAAGTGTGGACAGCTCCCGACAGTATTCCTGCCCGCAATGCCAACCGTAAAAAAGAGGTGACCAATAGGGTGACAAAGAGTAATAACTATTATGGGGATGCGTGGCGGCAGATTGCTGTTCATCATGGGGACAGTCTTCACGCTGCAGGTTTTCGTGGGAAGGGGATGCAGATAGCGGTCATTGATGCCGGTTTTTATAATGCTGATGAAATCAGTGTTTTCAAAGGAATGGACTTGTTGGGAACACGCGATTTTGTAAATTATCACTCGGATATTTATGCCGAGAACTATCACGGCATGAAGTGTTGTCTTGTATGGCTGCCAATAAGCCGAATGTATTGGTCGGCACGGCTCCCGAAGCTTCATATTGGCTTCTCCGTAGTGAGGATGATGATACGGAACAGCCTGTGGAAGAGGATTATTGGGCGGAAGCTTTGGAATTTGCCGATAGTGTGGGAGTGGATCTGGTTAATACTTCATTGGGATATTATGAGTTTGATGATACGACCATGAATTACCGGTACCGTGATTTGGACGGGCATTATTCATTGATGTCTCATTCCGCTTCTTTGGCTGCCGATAAAGGATTGGTGTTGGTATGCAGTGCCGGAAATTCGGGGCGTGGCACATGGAAAAAAATCACACCTCCGGGAGATGCGGAAAATGTTATTACAGTGGGGGCGGCGGACCGGAATCTGGTTAATGCTGATTTCTCTTCTGTAGGAAATACTACAGATGGCCGTGTAAACCGGATGTGATGGCGGTGGGAGTTGCTTCGGCCGTAGCGGGTAATGATGGAACGGTTTCTCATGCCAATGGTACTTCTTTCGCATCGCCTACATTGTGCGGGTTGGTAGCCTGTTTCTGGCAGGCTTGTCCCTGGCTTACTGCCAAGCAGGTGGTGGAGGCAGTGCGGAATGCAGGAGACCGTAAAGAGTATCCGGATAATATTTACGGTTATGGTGTGCCTGATATCTGGAAAGCTTGTCAAATAGAATTAGAGAAGAAAAAATAATGGAAGAACATCCTCTTTCTTTATATGAACTGAATGCGTTGGTTAAGCGTAGCATTCATGCTTGTCTGCCCGATACTTATTGGGTTCAGGCAGAGCTGAGTGATGTACGTTCCAATTATTCCGGTCATTGCTATTTGGAATTTGTACAGAAAGAGCCACGGGGGAATAATCTGATAGCTAAGGCAAGGGGGACTATTTGGAGCAATGTCTACCGTCTGCTGAAGCCTTATTTTGAAGAGGAAACCGGGCAGGCTTTTGTTGCAGGTATTAAAGTGATGGTGAAAGTGGCTGTGGAGTTTCATGAATTGTATGGTTACTCGCTTACTGTGCAGGATATAGATCCTACTTATACATTGGGGGATATGGCGCGTCGCCGTCGCGAAATCTTGAAGCAATTGGAAGAAGAAGGTGTGCTGACTTTGAATAAGGAACTGGAGATTCCTTTGCTGGCGCAACGCATAGCCGTTATTTCCTCGGCTACGGCTGCCGGTTATGGTGATTTTTGTAATCAACTGGAACAGAATCCCTATGGTTTTGTCTTTTATCCGCGTTTGTTTCCTGCTATTATGCAGGGGGAACGGGTAGAACAATCTGTCATTACCGCATTGGATGCTATCCATGCCTGTCGTGATGATTGGGATGTCGTGGTTATTATCCGTGGCGGAGGCGCCACGTCCGACCTTTCGGGGTTCGATACATATGAGTTGGCGGCTAATTGTGCTCAGTTTCCTATACCTATTATAACCGGTATAGGGCATGAGCGTGACGATACGGTGTTGGACTGTGTTTCTCATACTCGTGTCAAGACACCTACTGCTGCTGCCGAGTATCTTATAAATCATTTGCACGACACTGCCAAGGTTCTGAAGATTATGCATCGGCTGTACTTCATACTATCTCTACCGTATGGAACGGGAAAATACTCGGCTGAACCGGATGGTAGAACGTATTCCCATGCAGACGCGGATGAGGCTGAAAGAGGAACATTATCGCCAGGAACGAATCATGAAACATTTGGAAGTAGGCCTGCAATCCCGTCTGACAAAAGAAACCCATTGTTTAAAAATGATGGAAACTCGGTTGGGCATCGTTTCACAGCGTCGTCTGGTAAAGGAAAAGCATCGGCTCCAACTTTTGGAGCAGGAATTGAAGGCGGCATCTCCCGAAAATTTGTTGAAAAGGGGATATAGTATCACGCTGAAAAATGGCAAGGCGGTGATCGATGCTTCTGTATTGCAGCCGGGTGATGAACTTACCACCCGTTTTGCCAAAGGAGAAATAAAGAGTATAGTAACTAAAAAATAAAACGAAGTATGGCAGCAAAGAAACAAACCTATGAACAGGCTATGAAACGTCTGGAAGAAATCGTATCACGCATAGACAGTAATGAGTTGGACATAGACAGTTTAGGTGTGAACCTGAAAGAGGCACAGGAATTAATCAAGTTTTGCCGGGATAAACTTTATAAAGCCGATGAGGAGATAAAGAAAATGTTGGATAATAATGTTTCAATGTGACAATATGCTAATGTGCCAATTGGCTGCGCTATATTCTGCATGGCATATTTGTACCTTAGCACATTGACATATAGGCAAATTATAAAAGCTATAAATAAAAAAGCTGTTTTGATTGGAATTTGCAAATATAAAACGTAATTTTGCTCTCATTCGTAAATAATAACATAATTAAGATACACTATGAAAGAGATTGATTGGGCAAATCTGTCCTTCGGCTATATGAAGACAGACTATAATGTACGTTGCTACTATCGTGACGGTGCATGGGGAGAGTTGGAACTTTGTTCGGAAGAAACGTTGAATATTCACATGGCCGCCACTTGTCTGCACTATGGGCAAGAAGCGTTTGAAGGGTTGAAGCTTATCGTGGAAAAGACGGTAAAATCCGTATTTTCCGTCCTGAAGCCAATGCGGAACGTTTGCAAAGTACTTGTGACGGTATTCTGATGCCGGAACTTCCTACAGAAAAGTTTGTGGCCGCTATAAAGAAGGTGGTGAAAGCCAACGAGCGTTTCATTCCTCCATACGAAAGTGGTGCGGCTCTTTATATTCGTCCGTTACTGATTGGTACAGGTGCTCAGGTGGGGGTTCACCCTGCCAATGAATATCTGTTTGTGGTATTCGTAACTCCGGTAGGTCCTTATTTCAAAGGTGGTTTTTCTACTAATCCTTATGTTATTATCCGTGAGTTCGACCGTGCCGCACCTTATGGAACCGGACGCTTTAAGGTGGGCGGCAACTATGCTGCCAGCCTGCGTGCCAATAAGAAAGCCCATGATTTGGGATATTCCTGCGAGTTCTATCTAGACGCCAAGGAAAAGAAGTACATTGACGAGTGTGGTGCGGCTAATTTCTTCGGCATCAAAAATAATACTTACATTACACCAAAATCATCTTCTATTCTGCCTTCTATAACGAATAAGAGTTTGATGCAGCTGGCCGAGGATTTGGGTATAAAGGTAGAATGTCGTCCGGTTCCTGAAGAAGAACTGGAAACCTTCGAGGAAGCGGGGGCTTGCGGTACGGCGGCTGTTATCAGTCCTATCCAGCGTATTGATGATTTGGAAAACAAGAAATCGTACATTATCTCTAAAGATGGAAAGCCGGGTCCTGTTTGTACAAAATTGTATAACAAACTGCGTGCTATCCAGTATGGTGATGAACCTGATACACATAATTGGGTGACAATTTTAGACTAATAGAAAAATAGATTCTTATGAAAACAAATTCAGAATTGAAGAATCGGGCAATCGATGCGTTGACCGGTAATTGGGGACTGGGTGCGGTTATTACCTTGGTCTATGGACTGGTGATGAATGCCCCTACGCTGCCCTATCGTATTATGGAGTCGGTGGCTTCGTCTTCCTTTAGTCTCATCGCTTTGTTGCTTTTGCCATTGGGCTTCGGCTATACCGTCCTTTTTTTGGATGTGATTCGTGGAATAAAGCTGGATTTTGCCCGTCTTTTCGATGGGTTTAAAGACTATGGACGGATATTGGGTACAATGCTGCTGACTACAGTCTATACGTTCCTGTGGACGTTGCTGCTTGTCATTCCGGGCATCATGAAGTCCTATTCATATGCCATGACGCTCTTTATTCTGAAAGATTATCCGGAGTTACAGTACGATGCTGCCATAGAGAAAAGTATGGCGATGATGTCCGGTCGTAAGATGAAGATGTTCTTGTTGGATTTGAGCTTCATTGGTTGGGCTATTCTGTGTTGTTTTACTTTGGGGATTGGTTTCTTGTTCCTGGCTCCTTATGTAGAAGCATCACATGCTGCTTTCTATGAAGATCTGAAGAAAGAATTGGGAGAGTCCGTTGAGGCAATTTCTGAATAATATAGAAAATAGAAAGATAAGAAAAATAGACCTGCAAGTGAATTGCGGGTCTATTTTTTTCTCTTTCACAGGATATTCCTACCTTTGCCTGTGGAAACAAATTAATGATAGACTAATTTTCATGGGAAAAGGAAAACTGGAGAAATTTGCTGATATGCGGGAGTATCCGCACGTGTTTGAATACCCTTATTCGGTGGCCGATAACGTTACGTTCGATATGAAGGGGAATTGGAACCGTGACTTTTTTAAGAACGATAATCCGATAGTTCTGGAACTGGGATGCGGACGAGGTGAATATACCGTAGGGCTGGGTCGTATGTATTCCGATAAAATTTTATCGGTGTAGATATAAAAGGGGCCCGTATGTGGACCGGTGCGACGGAAGCGCTGAAAGATGGCATGACGAATGTGGCTTTTTTGCGTACCAATATCGAAATCATCGACCGTTTTTTGCTCCGGGTGAGGTGAGTGAGATATGGCTGACTTTCTCTGATCCGCAGATGAAGAAAGCGACTAAACGTCTTACTTCCACATACTTTATGGAACGTTATCGTAAGTTTTTGAAGCCGGACGGACTGATTCATTTGAAGACCGACAGTAATTTTATGTTTACTTACACCCGCTATATGGTAGAGGAAAACAAATTGCCGGTAGAGTTTATGACCGAAGATTTGTATCATTCCGGTTTGGTGGATGACATACTAGGCATCCGTACCTATTATGAACAACAATGGTTGGATCGTGGTTTGAATATAAAATATATGAAGTTCCGTCTGCCGCAAGAGAAGGAGTTGCATGAACCGATGTGGAAATAGAATTGGATGAGTATCGCAGTTACAACCGCAGTAAACGAAGCGGGTTGAAAACAAGTAAATAATAACAGAATGATGACTTTATATCCGAAATTGATTTTGGACTTGGCAACGGTGCGTTATCCCGGAACGGGAAAGAATTTGGTGGAAGCGGAGATGGTTGCCGATAATCTTCGCATTGACGGTATGTCGGTAAGCTTTTCGTTGATTTTTGAGAAACCGACCGATCCGTTTATGAAATCTATGATAAAGGCTGCCGAAACAGCTATTCATACTTATGTTTCACCTGATGTACAGGTAGCTATTGCGACAGAGAGCCGTCAGGCGGCGCGTCCCGAACCGGGTAAGCTGCTTCCATTGGTAAAAAATGTCATTGCTGTTTCATCCGGAAAAGGCGGGGTGGGCAAGTCTACTGTGGCGGCCAATCTAGCTGTGGCCCTAGCTAAACTGGGATATAAGTAGGTTTGCTGGATGCTGATATTTTCGGTCCTTCTGTGCCTAAAATGTTCCAGGTGGAAGATGCCCGTCCTTATGCTGAGCAGATTGACGGTCGTGATTTGATTGTGCCGATTGAAAAATATGGTATCAAGTTGCTTTCTATCGGTTTCTTTGTCGACCCTGATCAAGCTACTTTATGGCGTGGAGGGATGGCTAGTAATGCTTTGAAACAACTGATTGGAGATGCCGCATGGGGAGAACTGGATTATTTCATATTGGATACGCCTCCGGGCACCAGTGATATTCATCTGACTTTGGTGCAGACTTTGGCTATTACGGGAGCTGTAATCGTCAGTACACCCCAGCAGGTGGCTTTGGCTGATGCGCGCAAGGGAATCAATATGTATACCAATGATAAAGTAAATGTTCCTATTTTGGGATTGGTGGAGAATATGTCATGGTTTACTCCTGCGGAACTTCCTGAAAATAAGTATTACCTTTTCGGAAAGGAGGGTTGCAAACAGCTGGCAGAGGAAATGAATGTGCCTTTGTTGGGACAAATTCCTATTGTGCAGAGTATCTGTGAAAATGGTGATAAAGGAACTCCGGCTGCTTTGAATGAGGACAGCATTACCGGGCGTGCATTTATAGAGTTAGCTGAAAATGTTGTGAAGCAGACCGAGAAGCGTAATGCGGAACAGGCACCGACACACATTGTGGAGATGAAGAAATGATTTAGGAATATATTTTTAAGATGAAAAGAGACTGTTCGGAACAGCCTCTTTTCTGTTTTTATGCTCTTTATTGCAGTTTGAAAGTTACAGGAACAGTGTATCTGCAACGTACTGCTTTGTCTTTTACAGTTGCCGGCTTCCATTTTGGCATGGATTTTGCAACCCGTGCTGCTTCAGCATCCAGTTCGGGGGTAATGCTGCGTACTATGCTTACATGGTCTACCGAACCATCTTTTTCAATAACCATCTGTACGATTACTTTACCTTGTGCTCCCTCCTTTTGCGCTGTTACGGGATATTTTATGTTGCGTGCCAAATATTGCAAGCAGGCTATCATACCTCCGGGGAATTCAGGCATATTGTCTGCTATCTGGTATACGGGGTCTTCTCCGACAAGAAGTAATCTCACCAGTTCCGGATTTTCCATATCTTTGATGGGGCAGAGTTCTTTTACCGTGAATTTTCCTTCTTGATAACCTTTATGGTTAATGGCAATGGTTTCGCCTACTCCTACTGTTAACTGAGCTTCTCCGTGAGCGTTTGTCGTGGCTTTGGCATTTGTTGAAGAAGAAATAAGTTCTACTCCTGCAAGTTGTTGGTTATCATTATTGGATATTTGTAACTTGATCCGTATTTGTTTGCCGGCTTTGATGTAGGCGGCAATATCATCATCGGTATCGAAAATGGCAGTGACATTCGGTTTGTTTGCTGAAAGTAGAAGTGATTGGTGTTTGGAACTTTTAGGAGAGGAAACGTCTAGGGAAACATACTTGGGAGTCGTCATATCCACTTCTATGGTAGCCTTTCCTTCTGCATTGGTCTTGAAAGTTTTTACTTCATTACCCGGTTTGATTTGCAGAGTAATATTAGGCTGAGGCTTACCTTCACTATTGGTTACGGTAATAGTGAAAGTCACCAGACCTTGTACTGTTGTGTTGACAAAAGATGCCACTTCTTCCCTTTCGGGGCGTGGGGTGCTTTCTTCCGTGGAATAGATTAACCTTTCGGCTGTCCGTGCCACGGTTTCAATGTTGCTGACCAAGAGTAGAGCAGCAGTCAGCGGTGCAAACAAGGCATATTTGATATGCCCTGTGGTGCGGGTTCTTTTTTTGTTCATCATTTTAATTCTGTTTTTTAAGTGTGATAAGTTGAAATTATTATATAAACCGGTTTGTCTGTTTTGGTTGGCTAATCCCAAAAGGTGATATTGATATGCTTTCTTATTTGTGCCGGATTCCATTACTTTATGATCGGCAAGGTATTCCAAATTGAGTCTGATCTCTGTTTTCAGCAGCCATGCAAAAGGATTCATCCAGCAAATGATATTTACTATTTCACTGATAATGACATCTATGGAATGCCATTGGCGGACGTGGTCTGTTCGTGCGTCAGGATTTCTTGTTTTTCATCTTCTTTCAGTCCGGGCAGATAGATGAAAATCCATTGCCAGAAAGAGAATGGATTGGCAGGTTCTGATAGACTGCGTATGGATATTTGGTCTACATTTATATTCTTGCTTTTTAAGACAAGGCGGAAAATACTGCTTAGTTGGATCATAAATCGTGCGGATAATAGAAGGATTCCAATCCAATAGACGAACTTTATTATATCAAGCAGGTCGGGTGTGGGAATAGCAACAGGAGCTGTGACTACTGTGGCAGTGGAAGTATTTGTTTCTGTTAGCATCATCAGTGTGTAGTAATCTGCCAGTTCATTGATGGCAGGTTGTTCTTTCACCCATGCTTGCATATCCATCAGCGGATAAAGAAAAGAGAGGGCAAGAAAACTCAGCAGTGCGATACGACGCCACTGGAAGAAAGTGTCGCGACAGCAGAACAGCTTGTAGAAAGCATAGAATAAGGCGATGCCTATATTTACTTTCAGCATGTAGATGAGTTCGGGTGCTGTAGTTATCATAGTATTTGTGAATTTAGCAGGATTATTTATCTTCTTCTTTCTCTATCAAGTTGATAATGTCTTTCAAGTCCGCTGCGGAGATTTTTGCTCTTTGGCGAAGAAAGATACCATTTCCTTGTATGAGTCAGCAAAATAGTTCCGGACCACACCACTTACAAATGTGCGTTTGTATTCGCTTTGTTTAACCACTGGGGTGTATTGATAAGTGTTGCCGAATCGTTTGGCCGTAACATACCCTTTCTTTTCAGGTTGTTCACTATGGATGCCACCGTAGTATAAGGCGGCTTGGGTTCGGGAAATTTAGCAACTATGTCTTTCACGAAACATTCTCCCATGCTCCAAATATGAAGCATCACTTCTTCTTCTTGTATCGTTAGCTTTCCATAAGAAAATGAATTGATTACGATGTTTTCGCAAAATCTACGAAAAAATCGTAATAAGCAAAAGGAATGGGAGTTAATTAGTGTGAATACAGATTGTGGGCAGATAAAAAACAAAGTGAAGAATCCGGCTGTGATAGATTGAAGCGGACCCTTCACTTTGGCATGAAAATGACAGATGAAGTAAAGTTTATTTTTTGTGTAGAATATAATGGTCTGCTAACTCTCCTGTTATTGCCTGTTTGTCTTGATTGAGAGCGGTCAGGGTATTCTCACCGACTTTATAATATTGCTTATCCTCTCCATTAATTAAAGTCATGATATTACCTTCAACAGAGTAAGTTCCATATTCTTTGAAAGTAGCATCCTGCCGGTCAATATATTCTGATATCAACTCAAAAGTCTTGTCTTTTTTAATAGTCAGGGTCATGTTGATACCCGGACAGTCGGCAGCCGGAAAAGTTCCGGTGTAAGTACCGTCATAATCCAATGAGTTTTCTGCATTGTGCATATCCGTTGTTTCGGTGGAGATTGCAGAATCGTTAGTGTTTTTGGAGTTGCTGTTACATGAAGTAATCAGCAGGCATACGCATGCCAGAATAAAAAGTTTTTTCATCATAAATAATTCATTTAGTTCTTAATTTATAAACAAATTCAGACGACATTTGTTCTGCGTCTTTTCTTAATCTCTTTTAATCTTTCGTATACATGTCTGCGGCTTAAGGTAATCTGACGACGGTATACGATGCAGGTGGTAAGGAAATAAACACCTGTTTGTATCCACAATACCCGGTACTCTGTCAGCACATCGGTCAGTGTGGCTCCCATATTGTTGATGCGTACAAAGCCGTTGATGCCGAAAGTGGAAGGGAACAGCCACGAAACCACCTCCCAGAATTTAGGAATGGCAGTACCTGGCCACGAAATGCCTGAGATAAATAGCAACGGTACTGAGGTAAATACATAAATCATCATACAGGCTTCCCGATGGTGAATAAAGATAGAACAAGTCATCGCGAAAAAGATGCATGCCAGTATATAGGGAAACATGAATGCCGCTAGGGTTCCGGCTTGAGCTATTTGTACCAGGCTGAACATTTTGGGAACAAGGCAGAGCATATAGGTAGCCATGACAGCATATATCATAAGGTAAGTCAGTGATTTGCCTAAAACAATGCGCAGCGTGCCATGATAATGGCGGCTCATGGGGATAAGGTCCCGAAAACGGTTGTTCTCACGAGCAGTTCCGGCAGATAGACCTACTCCTAGCAGTAAAGTTTGTTGGATAATCAGTATCAGTACGGCGGGTATCAGGAAGCTGGCAAAACCGTTCTGCGGATTGAAAATGGAAATATCCTCATACGCTATGGGAGACGTGCTCACTTCATCTTGTCGGATGGTTGTGTTGCCGGAGCGTTCTATCTTTATCTGTTTGTTCATTACCAGCGAGGCATTGGTGTTGGCTGTCAGCATGGCTTTGTAGTATAGCATACCGCTCATGTCACAGTAGATGGTGACATGGGTTTGAACTCCTTTAGTAATGTCGCGGCTGAAGCTTTCAGGAATATAGATGATGCCATACACTTTGCCGTTCTTCAATAAAGTTTTTGCTTCTTCCATATCACTGCAATGAGATACTATTTCCAAGTCGGCACCTGCATCTACCAGGCGCAGGTATTCACGGCTGAGGCTGGAACGGTTGTTATCTACTACAGCAGCAGGGACTTCACGCACTGTTTCATTGGTATATATAAAGGTATAGAGAAGCGGATAGCCTAGTGGTACCAGAATGAAGAAGATAAGTACACCCTGATCCTTTACAACTGCTTTCAACTCTTGCCACCAGATGTAGAAAAGGTCCTTGGTTCCTTGTGAGATGATATCTTTGAGTTTATATGTTTTCATACCTGTTTGCCGTTTTAGGGAATATATACATAATGTAATAGTACTGTGCGCAGTCTTTTCAGTATAAAGAAAGGCAACAGCATGAATAACATCAACGCGACTACTGAATGCCATGCGTAAATCAGCGGATATCCGTTAAGTGCCAAATCTACATAAATCAGGAAGTAGTGGCGTAACGGGAATAGATTGGCCAGTGCCTGTAATACAGGATTCATTGCCATAACCGGAAAACTCATACCCGATATGGAGAAAGAAATCACCCCCCATAGGGAGGCGGTGCTCAGTGCCAAGCGGACTGTTGTAAACAATCCGAACAGAAATACTCCGAAAGCCTGTGAAGCCAGTACTAGTAACAGACCGGCAAACAGCATGGGCAGTATACCGCTATTACAGGGATAGTGCAGGAAACCGTATAGATAAACATTATAGAAGGTGGCCATGACAAAGAAAACTACAGTCTGGGGCAGCAATTTGCCGGTCAGGGCTACGGTGATGGAATTGTCTGCCATGTCCATCCATTCTTTTTGGGTGTTGGTTTTCATTTCACTTCCAATGGTATAGACGGTGGTCATAAAGATGAGCAGCATCAGGATACCCGGTATGATGGTGTTACTCAAATATACAGAGTAATTGAGCCATGGGTTGTTTAATACATGAGAGTCGATGACTATGGGCTGCAGGAATGCCATGGCCTGGTCTTCTGTAGCTCCTTTGGCATATAAGGTGGCACGGCCGATGGCTCCACCCGCCAGCTCGGACATGGTGCGCTGGTCTTTATAGAGTAATGAACCTGCTACCAGATAGGAGTAGTTGGTATAAAAGGAAACCTTGGGTTGACGGCTTGCTAATGCCTTCTCGGTAGTTCCTTTTGGAATATAGTAGAAAGCATAGATCTTTCCTTGCTGCATGGCTTTGCGGGCATCCGCGAAACTGGGGTAATGTGCTATGATTTTAGTCTGCTGAAAAGCGTCCAGATTACGGATGATGCTGCGTGTGGTAGCTGTGTTGTCCAAATCGACCACACCTGCCGGCATATCCGTAGGGAGTCCGTTCCACATTAATGTAGTGAAGAAGAGATAACAGAACAAGGGAGCTATGATCATGCAGAACAGATATAGCGGTCTTGTGGCGATGCGGAACACTTCACGCCGGGCTATGCGGAATATACGGTTATGGACAGTATTGTTCATTGTTTGTTATTTCTCGATGATGGCACTCATTCCCGGACGCAATCCGTCTGTTCTCTCTACAGGAACAGCTTTCACCTCGAAGGTCTTCAGGTCGAATTGTCCCGTAGTCTTGGTTGCTTTCCAGGCAGCATATGTACCCAGATCTTTCATATAAGTAACCTTGAATTTTATTTCTTTGTCAAAGGCAGGAATAAATGCGCTAATCTCATTTCCTACGGTAAAGTCTTTTAGGAAATCTTCGCGTACATTAAATGTTACCCACATGTCATTCAAGCGGGCCACGTTCATAATGGGGGCACCGGTACCTACCAGTTCGCCTGCTTTGGGAAAAATTTCGGTCACTTCTCCATCAGCTGACGCGGTCAGTATCGTTTCGTCTATGTAGGAGGAAACTTCGGCTACAGCACCTTTGGCACGTTCTACTTGGGCTGCGGCTGCTGCTTTGTCTTCACGTTGTGCACCGTTCTTTGCCATTTCGTATTGGGAGCGTGCTGCTTTTTCTGTAGCGGTCATGGCATCAAATTGTGCTTTGGCTTCATCACGTTTTTGCGCGGACATTACGCCTTGTTCAAAGAGCCGGTTGACACGGTTGTATGACTTTTCAGCAATTTCTACTCCGGCTTTGGCTTTCTGCCACATTTCGTAGGCAGCTTGCAGTTGCTCTTGGCGGGTACCTCGTTGTGCTTTTTCATTCAAGGCTTGTGCTGCTTGTTCGGCAGCTTGTGCTTGAGAAAGTTTGGCTTTTACATCGGGGGCTTCAAGGATAGCCAGTGTGTCACCGGCTTTTACTTTGTCTCCTTCCTTTACACGAAATTCCAGAATGCGTCCCGGCACTTTGCTGGATACACGGTATTCGTCGGCTTCTGCTTGCCCCTGAATGATTTCCGGACCTTTACCCAGTGTAAAGAAACCTATCAGTGACACTATGACAATGACTGCTGTCAGTGAAATAAATGCCAGCAAAATATTGCTGTGTTGTGATCTTTCTGCCATATCTTTTCGTTTTTAATCTTTAATTTTTATTTAAGCACTCCCATTGATTTGCGCAAATAGACTTCAGTCAGTTTTACATCAATCTGAGCGTCTATTTTGTCCGACTGGGCAGATAACCAAGCGGTTTGCGCTTCCAATACGTTACTGGTAGGAATGACTCCTTCCATGAATCCCAGTTTGGCATAGCGCAGATTCTCGTCTGCTTTTTCCAGATTTTTTTCAGCCATACTCAGGCGTTTGGCTGCTTCATTTACTTTATAGCTGGCTTGGCTTACCTGCAATTCTACCTTTTCTTTTGCATCTGCCAGTTGGTAGCGGGCAATGTTTGCTTCCGCCTTGGCAGCTTTTACCTTATACATTCCTTCGCCCCAGTTCCATATTGGAATTTGTACCATAGCGCCAACAGCCCACATGCCGCGGAATTTGCGTTCAAAGCCGTTTACCAATGAGGGATTGGTTACCATGTAGTTGGCGGTCAGAGCTACTGTAGGAAGAAATCCCGCGCGGTGATATTGACTTTTTGGTCATAAATTTTATTAGCTAGATCCAAACTTCGTAATTCTTCGCGATTTGCCAAAGCGGTGGCTACATTATCACCTACATGATATTCAAGGAGAGTTAAGCTTTCTACGTCTTCATCTGCTAAACGTATTTCATCATTTAAAGGCAGACCGCATAATTGGCATAGTACCATTTTAGATAGGCTTAATCCGTTGTCTATTTGTGTGAGCTTCATTTCGGCTTCATTCACTTTTACTTTTACACTTAGTCCGTCGGCTTTGGTGGCGACACCTTCGGTTATCATTTTATCTACATCACTGTCCAGTTGGCTGACCAGTTGCAGATAGCTTTGGGCTAGTTTTTTCTTGTTTATCAGTGAGATGACTTGCCAGTAAGCTTGGTCGGTACTCAAAATGATATCCTGCATACCGGTGGCGTGCTGTGATTCGGCCAGTTGTTCAGCGTATTTGGTGATTTTATTGTAGGCAACGATTTTTCCTCCCATGAAGATGGTTGGGTAAGGGTCACAGCTCCTGCATACATATTGCGTGTGTCGGTGCGCAGCGCATCTACCAAACCTTGTCCTACCTTGTTCAGTGCATTTCCAATACCTGGGATGAGGGGAGCAAGTGGTTGCAGTATTTGTGCGAGTTCGGGATTGGAAGCTGCCAGTTGTTGGAAGTTTCCTGTATGGAGCCTTGGGCGGTAGTCCCTATCTGACTGATAGCTCCCTTTTGTTCGTCACTTAATAAAGAGATTTCTTTCTGAGTGCGCATATAGGTTCCTATAGCCGCAATCTTAGGAAGATAATTGGTAAAAGCCGCTTTCTTTTCATAATGTGCAGCTGTTATCTTTTCAGCTGAAATGCGCAACTCTTTATTGTTGGATAATGCTAAAGCACGACAACTATCTAAGGTGAGTGTGCTTTGGGCTGAAATACTATCTAAAACACCGATAAATAGGATAAAAGCTGCAATCTTTTTCATTATAGTGTTCTTGTTTTGTTGTTTTTTAAGTTGTTTATGCAACAAAAATAAGACAAATCTTCAAGAAAGCCATATTCTGGATGTTATTTTAAAATATTTTTATAATTCTGCAATCTGTATGTTTACTGCTTTTGCTTGGTGGAGAAAAACAGCCGGTTCGTTTCCAACCGGCTGTTTTTTATTAAATATATTGAAGGAGAGAATGTTCCTTGTTATTTCATGCTGAAAGCTTGTTGTCCTATCATGGTTCCATCAGCGAAAATATAAACATGATAAGTTCCGGCAGGCAAATATTCCTCTACGTCCCAATATACGGTTACATTTTGTTCTTCTCCGGTGTATTCTATGTATTTCTTGATGGAATAAACCAAATTACGGTTTTCGTATGGGAATGTGTTTGAAGCGTTTTTGGTTAGTATGTCATTGTCTGGTTTGGCAATACGTATATATAAAGTACGTTCACCTGTTTTGGCGGTAATATTCTTGACAATGGTGAACGAGATGGCTATCTTTTTCACATCTTTTACTTTCTTGGCTGTTTTACCACGTTTATTTCTAGGCTCTACGCTAATTCCTGTGGCATCCAATTGGGCTGCCAAGGTGACCTTTTCATTCAGATTCTTTTTCTCTTGCGATAAATTATTGATTTGACGGGTTGCCTGCGTATATTTTTGTTTTACTTCTTGGTTTTCTTCAGCTAGTGCTTGGTTGAGTTTGTTCAGTGAATCTATTTGGATAACATAGGTGCGTAGTACGGCACGTACTGTTTTCAGTTCTTTCTTCAAACGCATGATCTCAGCTGCGTTACTGGTCTTTACTTGTCGTAATTCTTCTAGCAGCCGCTGTGTTTTCAGCTTCTCACTCTCCAGCTTTTCGCGCAAGGAATCATTGTTTATCTGTATCTGAAGTTCATCATATTGGGTGGCGAAAGTGGTATATTCGTTTTCCATTTCCAGTTTTTCCACAGCGAAGAGTTCGCTCATTTCCTTATTCTCTTTTGCTTGATGAAAAGCATAAAAAGAAACTCCGCCGATAATCACAACCAGCAGAATAATGACAATAATCAGTTTTTTGCTCTTATCCATAGTGTTACATTGAATTTTGGACAAAAGTACAATAATTTATGTAGACTGCTCGAAAAATATTATGGAAATTTTTCTTTAATTCGGAATATCATTGTAACTTTGCGGTGCTTTTAAGAAGGCGATTTTATTATCAACTTAAACAAAATATAGAGATTATGTCAAAAGTAACCGTAGTAGGCGCAGGTAACGTAGGTGCTACATGTGCAAATGTTCTTGCTTTTAACGAAGTAGCAGACGAAGTAGTAATGCTGGACGTTAAAGAAGGCGTATCAGAAGGTAAGGCAATGGATATGATGCAGACAGCTCAGTTGTTGGGCTTCGACACAAACATTGTAGGTTGCACTAACGATTATGAAAAAACAGCTAACTCTGACGTTGTGGTTATCACCTCAGGTATTCCCCGTAAGCCGGGTATGACCCGTGAAGAACTGATCGGTGTTAATGCAGGCATCGTTAAGTCAGTTGCTCAGAATATCTTAAAGTACTCTCCTAATGCTATCATCGTAGTTATCTCTAACCCGATGGATACTATGACTTATTTGTCATTGAAAGCTTTGGGCTTGCCTAAGAATAGAATCATCGGTATGGGTGGTGCTTTGGATAGCTCACGTTTCAAATATTTCTTGTCTCAAGCCTTGGGTTGCAACGCTAATGAAGTGGAAGGTATGGTTATCGGTGGTCACGGTGATACTACTATGATTCCTTTGACTCGTTTTGCTACTTACAAAGGTATGCCTGTTTCTAACTTCTTGTCTGAAGAAAAATTGCAGGAAGTTGCTGCTGCTACTATGGTAGGCGGTGCTACTCTGACTAAGTTGCTGGGTACTTCTGCATGGTATGCTCCGGGTGCAGCTGGTGCATTTGTTGTTGAATCTATCATCCACAACCAGGGTAAGATGGTTCCTTGTTCAGTTTATTTGGAAGGTGAATACGGTGAATCAGATATTTGCTGTGGTGTGCCTGTAATCTTGGGTAAGAACGGTATTGAAAAGATCGTTGAATTGCCTTTGAATGAAGAAGAAAAAGCTAAATTTGCTGCAAGTGCTGCTGCTGTTCGCAAGACTAACGCTGCTTTGCATGAAGTAGGTGCTCTTTAATAAGAACAAGCTATAATTTTATATAAAAAGCCGTTTTTTCAGTGAAATGAGAAAGCGGCTTTTAATTTGTACAGAATCCCTGAAAAGTAAGTTCACTTACTTTTTCAGGGATTCTGAAATGAAACGGCAGGAAGATTTCTCCTCCATCAGTCCATCGGGTAAAGGGTAACCGGGATAAAGGGTAGGAGCTGTTTCATCTATCCATTGGTTGAGAAGCCGGTAGATGGGAATGTCTTCCTTATTCATAAAAGTACCTGTGTATTGGGCATTTTTAGACAACTGATTACCATCGTCATTTTTTCCGATAAAGTTATTTTTGCATTATCATAGTAGTTGTGGATAAAGAAAGAGTTGGCAGCTATACCTGCGAATAATCCTTTGGTCGTAATTAGATCTATGTTATAGACATAACAATTTTCAATGTGCGCTCCATCCGAAGCTTTTCCGCATATTCCACCATTGTAACTCTCTCTGTTCTTTATTATGTTGTTGGCAGAATAGCAGTTTGCTATCAAACCTTGGGCCTGGCTGGAACCTGCTATTCCACCGGCTGGTCCTGCTTTTATTTTTGAATTTGCGTCATAAATGATTTGGGTGTTGGTAACATAGCAATTGGTGATTTCCCCTGTTGAAGTTCCTGCTATGCCTCCTGTATTGGCTGATTGGTTCGTTTTGGTTGGATTGGCTGCAATTTGGCACTCCTTAACGCAACAATTTAGTATTTTGCCTTTATTGCGTCCGACTAAAATACTTGTACCTTCTGCTGTGCTCTTGCTTTTTGATGTGATAGATACTTTGCTGGATTCTATATGGAGATTTTTAACTATGCCGGTGATATTGACGGCTCCGAATACACCTGTGGTGCCATTGCTGGAATTGATAGGTATATTGTAAAGGGTGTGATTTTGTCCGTCAAAGGTTTGGGAAAAGTAATAGTTTGTTTGGGCGTATCCTATTTGTTTTAACTCAGTACAATCCACATCTTTAAAATCAATGTCATTCAATAGATAATAAGTGGTTATTCCATTCATCGTTTCTCCGAAATCGTCCAATGTTTTTCCTTTGTATTGGGTAAATGTATTGCTATTAATAAGTTGGCTGAACGCAATCCAATCTTCGGCAGTAATAATTCCCGGAGTTTTTTCAGATGTCTTTAAGTGATAAGTATATTCTTTATTACCGGTAAAAGACTTTGTTTCTAGTTGTGTTGTATATTTCTTTCCATTTGTTACCATATTTATGGCGATGACCATGTTTCCGACAGGAGGGACTATAAACGAATAATTCCGGAAGGAGAAACTTGGGCAATAGTAGTCGTATGTGTTCCGTTATCCGCTAGAACTATTTCAGCGGATTTGGGATAATAGAGGAAACAGCAGGACATGTTACCTCTATTTTCTGAAAATAGGTTTGTAAATTTCCCTCCAAATGCAGTGTCAGAAGAGAAAATAAATGTTTGAACTGTAAATGGATGGAATTTCCGGCCGGAAATTCATCCTTGACATACAGTATGTCTTCCAACGAATTGTTTTTATAAAGATTTTCTTGGACATAGTCCAAATCGGGATAGACAGGATATACTGCCGTAACATTTGTTTTTCCTGTTAGGTCACTCCAGCTAAATTCATTTTCTGCTTTCCATTGGTTGTCCATATAAGTCAGAATTCTGTTGTCTATTTGAAGACTGCCGGAAGCATTCAGCAGGATTTGATTGCCAGAGTTAAAAGTGGAAACAGGGGAGCTTTCTGTGAAAGCTGCTTGGTATGTATTGCCTGTGAGTACTACCTCGATATCGGTCCCTGTATAAACAAGATTGTCGGTGCAGCTTTGCAAAGCCAGGACCGACAATCCTATTATTAATGAGTTATATTTCAACTGAATAATGTATTAATGAAAATTGCTTTATGGTTCAGGTATTGTGAATTCCCTGTCAGCAAAGAGTTCCATTAGGCCGGATATCTGTTTGAGTCGTAAAAGTTCGTCGCATCCATGCCAATATTCTTTTTTATCCATTCGTCACTCATTCCGGCTTTGGTCAGTTCTGCCACGATATCTACCATCAGTCAATGCTGTGAGTGCCGCGGGCGCGGTTGTGGCGGATAGTGCTTGCCATTCTGTTTGAAAGGTCTTTTTCTATAACGACCACGGGAAGTAAACCTTTTTCTCGTTCAAACACACGTTTTGAAGTTTTAAGCACACAATAACGATGATATCCGTCTACCAGTCATATATATCTTCATCGGGAATATAATAACATACACAAGGCATAGTATAGCCATCTTCCCAAATGCTTAATTCCAGCAATTTCATTTCAGGAGCGGCTACGTGGTTTGGATTATAACTGTTGGCACGTACCTTTTCCACCGGTACTCTGTGCACGTGATACACAGGACTTCGAATTCTTCTTTCATCTGATAATGTTTTTATATTTCTGCATCACTCTGTCTCTTCTTAACTTTCTTTTTTAGTTAGGGCAAATCCCATATATTTACATACATGGTCATTTTTCAGAATGCAAATACACATACGTTTATAAGTGGGGATTTCTTTAAACTCTGCGATGTCTATATCATCTAGATAATCCATTTGGACAGGAAGTTTGTCTGTCTTGTAGTTTGTTTTCTTTTGTACGTAGAATTTTATGCCCAAATCAGTTAATTTACGTATGGTTGATAAATCCAGGCATCCTCCCTTGTATTTCCAGAACTCCCGGCTTACTCTTAGTTTTTCCAAGTAAGACTGTTTGGTTTCTTCGGGTAACGTATCTAACAGGAAATACATATACTCTTTCCATGTGTAGCCTTCTGGTAATTTGATGTTTTGCCATCCCATGGCACGGGTTCCACCATAGATTCCGGTAAAGTTTACTCCGTTTACTCGGCCTAGCATTCTCCCCCAAGTATTGGGATCGATGGCTTTGTATAATTTCAAGGTTTCCTGTGCTGTACTGAGGAACGGACTGGCTACACGTTGTCTGTCCAAAGGTACTCCGGCTTTATAATAAAGTTCGTACATTTGGTTGAATGGCCATTTGAAACGGGCGTATGCTGTCCATATATCTTCGGTAGTCCAGTCATAGATAGGGTAGGCATTGTATAAATCGTATCCTAGTCTGCGGGTCCACATCAGGTTGTGATAGCTGTTCAGGCGATTGTTACCGTGAATAGTTCTCCATCGGTCCAGGCTCTCTTGAGTTCGGATGCCGACCAGGCAGCAAGTGCGTACTGCATCATGCTTTTTATGGTACCACGATGCAAATGAAGTCTGGAAAGTGTAGTCCCACATTTCCTCATTGTAGAATGGGAAATCTTCTTTCTTATAACAGTTTTTAGGCATAGGCCTTACCCAGTGGGCGTGCATACTTTCGTCCCAAGGGCGCCAATAGGTTTGAAACATAGAAGCACAAGTCACTACTTTGAAAGGAACACAGACATGGTAGATTTCCAATATATCCTGATTTTCTCTGAACGTCTGTTCCACATATTCTGTAGTCATTTGATACTGTGCTTCATAGTCCATGTGGTATACTCCGATTTTCCTGTCCAGATTATGCTCTCTGATATATTGAATACATAAGTTGAGCAAGACACCGCTATCTTTTCCTCCAGAAAAAGAAACATAGATATTATCAAATTCGTTGAATAAGAATTTGAGTCTCTTTTGAACGAGTTGATAAACATTTTCCCCTTTAGTTCTTTTATTATTCATTTTTGTTCGTGTTGTAAATCATTTTAATATAATTAGTCCAACGGTGTTCGGTTTGAAAACCACAGTTGGAAAAAATAGCTTCGTGTTTGGTTTGAACAATTGCATATAAATTGTTTTTAGGCTTTACTGCTCCCAACAATTCAACCAGCACTTCCTGATCATCGTTATGGACATAGTAGTTGTTAATGACATAACCGCCACTTTTCTGCTCTACAGGGACAAAACCGGTTACGTCATTATCTTCGACGGCAATGTACCATTGAAAACGTTCGGTCGTTTTGAAGGGATAATTGTTATTAGCCCTTAGGACTTAGGATTCATAGCCAATGGTCCAATTAAATTAAATAATTGAGGTTCAAGGCCATCTAGTTGTAATATTTCCATAACTTAAATTTTACATACGTTTACTTGAAGCTACAAATGTATAAAAAAGATTGGATATACCATAAAAAAACGCTGCCATACCTTCACAGGCGGGCAGCGCAAGCTACAATACAAAATACAAATACAACTAAACGAGATATTTTTATGCTAATAGAATGCCTTTAAACAATTCCTTGAGCCATCATGGCATGGGCTACTTTCATAAAGCCTGCAATATTTGCTCCTTTCACATAGTTGATATATCCATCAGGTTCAGTACCATATTTTACACATTGTTCATGAATACCATACATAATTTGATGTAACTTATCATCTACTTCTTGTGCACTCCAACTCATATGCATTGCATTTTGGCTCATTTCCAAACCTGAAGTAGCTACACCTCCGGCATTTACGGCTTTACCCGGTGCATACATTAGTTTATTTTCAATAAACGCATCAATTGCTTCCGGGGTACAACCCATATTAGAAATTTCTCCAATGCAAAGAACGGAATTTTTTATTAAATTACAAGCATCTTCGCCATTTAATTCGTTTTGAGTCGCACACGGAAGCGCAATATCTACTTTAACTTCCCACGGACGACGTCCGGCAACGAATGTTGAGTTAGGATATTTCTCTGCGTATGGAGCTACGATATCATTGCCTGACGCACGTAATTCCAACATGTAATCAATTTTATCACCACTTACACCGTCCGGATCATAGATATAGCCGTCGGGTCCGGAGATTGTGACTACTTTTGCACCTAATTCAGTTGCTTTAGTCACGGCCCCCCAAGCTACATTACCGAAACCGGAAACAGCTACCGTTTTGCCTTTAATATCAATTCCTTTTGCTTTCAGCATTTGGTTTACGAAGTAAAGACCACCAAAACCGGTTGCTTCAGGACGAATCAACGAACCTCCAAATTCCAAGCCTTTGCCAGTGAAGGTACCTGTAAATTCACGGGTTAACTTTTTATACATACCGAACATGTATCCTACTTCACGGCCACCTACACCGATGTCACCGGCAGGAACATCCATATCAGGACCTACGTGGCGCCACAATTCAAGCATGAATGCTTGGCAGAAACGCATGATCTCAGCATCGCTCTTACCACGTGGTGAGAAATCGGAACCACCTTTACCACCGCCCATAGGCAATGTGGTCAGTGCATTTTTGAATGTTTGCTCAAATCCTAAGAATTTCAAAATGGAGAGGTTTACAGAAGCATGAAAACGGATACCGCCTTTGTACGGGCCGATCGCATTATTGAATTGAACGCGGTAACCTAAGTTTACCTGTACTTTTCCTTTATCATCTACCCAAGGCACCTTAAATGTAAAGATACGGTCGGGCTCTACCAATCTCTCAATCAAGGACGCTTTCTCAAATTCCGGATGTTGATTGTATATATCCTCAATAGAAAGCAGGACTTCTTTTACAGCCTGCAAGTACTCTGATTCACCAGGGTGTTTTGCCTCCAGGGAGGTCATGATTTGATTAATATCCATAACTATTATGCATTTAAGGTTTTGACAAAATGAAAATCATTTCTGATGCAAAGGTATGTTTTTTGGTGAATTGGCAAAATATTTTTGGCTAAATTTTAGTTTGGTGGTGATAAAAAGTTAATCGTTGTGGTAAGACCTCTCTACCCAAAAGTTCTTTTTTATTGCGAATAAGTTGCATAAAACAATATTATTGACGTATTTTGCTATTACATTATCCATGTAAATCAAATAACCATGCTCAGCAAGTTAAAATTAAATCAGTTGTATTTCAAGGATACCTCGTTTGTAAACCTCATGACCAAACGGATTTTTAATGTTCTTTTGGTAGCAAATCCGTATGATGCTTTTATGTTGGAGGATGACGGGCGTATAGATGAGAAGATATTTAATGAATATATGAACCTCAGTCTTCGCTATCCGCCACGTTTCACACAAGTTTCTACTGAGGAAGCTGCCTGGAAGCAATTGGAGAACACTACATTTGATCTGGTGATTTGTATGCCCGGATCTGATAACAGTGATACATTTGAGATTGCACGCAGCATAAAAGAACAATACCCTCATATTCCGCTGGTAGTACTGACCCCGTTCTCGCATGGTATTACGGCACGTATGGAGCATGAGGATCTGAGCATCTTTGAATATGTGTTCTGCTGGTTGGGGAATACGGACCTGTTAGTGTCTATCATCAAGCTGATAGAAGATAAGATGAATTTGGAACATGATATTAAAGAGGTAGGAGTGCAGATGATTTTATTGGTGGAAGATTCCATCCGGTTCTATTCTTCCGTGTTGCCTAACTTATATAAATTTGTGTTGAAGCAAAGTCAGGAATTTGCCACAGAGGCTTTGAATGCTCACCAGCGTACATTGCGTATGAGGGGACGTCCCAAAATTGTATTGGCACGTACTTACGAGGAGGCGATGGATTTATATAATAAATATCAGAATAATGTATTAGGTGTGATTACGGATGCACGTTACCCGCGTGGTGGTGTGGTGGATCCAATGGCAGGTATTAAGTTGCTGGCGGAGGTACGTTCCAGGGATCCGTTTGTTCCTCTTATTTTACAGTCGGCCGAGGTAGACAACAAGGTGTATGCTTCCCGGTATGGTGCTAGCTTTGTGGATAAGAATTCCAAGAAGATGAATATAGACTTGCGTGAAATTGTGTCTGATGATTTTGGTTTCGGGGATTTCATTTTCCGTAATCCCGATACATTGGAAGAAGTGGCCCGTGTTCATAATTTGAAGGAATTACAGAATGTTATTTTTGCTATTCCTAAAGAATCTCTCCTTTACCATATCAGTCGTAATCACGTATCCCGCTGGCTGTATTCTCGTGCCATGTTTCCACCTGCCGAGTTCTTAAAGCAGATAACTTGGGAGTCTTTGCAGGATATTGATGCTCATCGCCGTATAATCTTTGAGGCTATTGTGAAGTACCGTAAGATGAAGAATCAAGGTGTGGTGGCTGTGTTCCAACGTGATCGTTTTGACCGTTATTCTAATTTTGCCCGTATCGGTGAGGGGTCATTGGGGGGAAAAGGACGTGGTCTGGCTTTTATAGACAATATGGTAAAGCGCCACGTGGAATTTGATGAGTTTGAAAATGCGACGGTGGTCATTCCTAAAACGGTGGTGCTTTGTACGGATATCTTTGATGAATTCATGGATACCAATAGCCTATATCAAGTAGCATTGAGTGATGCGGATGATGACACGATATTGAAAGCTTTTCTTCGTGCCAAGTTGCCCGACCGTCTGGTGGAAGATTTCTTTGCTTTCTTTGATGTGGTGAAATCGCCTATAGCCATCCGTTCTTCCAGTTTGCTGGAAGATTCTCATTATCAGCCTTTTGCTGGGATATATTCTACTTATATGATTCCTTATTTAGATGATAAATATGAGATGCTCCGTATGTTGAGCGATGCCATAAAAGGGGTGTATGCTTCTGTTTTTTTCAGAGACAGCAAGGCGTATATGCAGGCAACCAGCAATGTGATAGACCAGGAGAAGATGGCTGTTATTTTACAACAGGTGGTCGGCACACAGTATGGTGACCGTTTCTATCCTTCTATTTCGGGGGTGGCACGTTCGCTCAACTATTACCCCATAGGAGATGAAAAAGCCGAAGAGGGAACTGTAAGTCTTGCTTGGGTGGTAAATATATTGTAGACGGAGGTCTGACTCTGAGGTGTGTCCTTATCATCCTAACCAAGTGTTGCAGACCAGTGAGATGGAAATTGCTCTTCGTGAAACGCAGACTCAGTTTTATGCGCTTGATTTGAAGAATACGGGGCATAACTTTTCTTTGGATGACGGCTTTAATTTGTTGAAGCTTCCGGTGAAAGAAGCTGATAATGATGGAGCCTTAACTTTCATTGCTTCCACGTATGATCCGTATGATATGATTATCCGTGACGGAATTTATCCGGGAGGCCGGAAGGTGATAACATTTGCCAATGTGTTGCAACACGATGTATTTCCTTTGCCCCGTATTTTGCAGTTGGTACAGGAATACGGGCAAAGTGAGATGAGGCGTCCTGTTGAGATAGAGTTTGCTGTGACATTGAACCAGCAAAAGAAGAATGGTACTTCTATTTATTGCAGATTCGTCCGATGGTCGATGTGAAAGCCAATCTTGAGGAGGATTTGAACCTTATTAAGGATGAGGATGTTCTTTTAAAGAGTAATAATTCACTGGGGCATGGCATTATGGAGGACATTCAGGATGTGATTTATGTGAAGACAGATGGTTATACTGCTTCCAATAATCCGACCATTGCTTATGAAATAGAAAAGATGAACCGTAAATTCTTGGATGAAGGGAAACATTATATATTGGTAGGTCCGGGACGCTGGGGAAGCAGCGATTCGTGGCTGGGCATTCCTGTGAAGTGGCCCCATATTTCGGCTGCACGTGTCATTGTGGAGGCGGGGCTGACTAATTATCGTGTGGACCCTAGTCAGGGAACCCACTTCTTTCAGAATCTGACTTCTTTCGGAGTCGGTTATTTCACAATTAATGCCTATATGAAGGATGGTATCTATAACCAAGAGGTACTGGATACCCGGCCGGCTATTGAAGAAACCAGGTTCATTCGTCATGTGCGGTTTGATAAACCATTGATAGTGAAGATGGATGGAAAGAAGAAGCTGGGGGTAGTGATGTTGCCGGAATAATGTTCTAAATTACGTAAAATGTGTCCTAAATTTCGATAAAAATAGTTATACGCTTAACTTTTTATTATATTTGCACGATTTTTCGAGTATAAATTAAATTAACTAAACAATGAAAAAGAATCTTTTTTATTATTTGTTCGCAGTGATTTGTTCTGTGGCATTGTTCACATCGTGTAGTGATGATGATGATGAAAAAATGGTAAATCCTGTGCCTCAGACAACCTTTACTGGTGAAAATGGTTTGCAACTTACATACAATGGTGCGCCGATGCCGGGTAAGAAAGTTACTTTTACTCCCGATGTAACCAATGCTCAGAAGGCAACTCTACGTTTGGAAGGGGAATTTGACTTAAATGGCATCTTGGGGAAAGCAAAGAGTGCTGCAGCTCGTGAAGATGTATCGATGCCTACTGCTCCCGGTGTGTTACCAGGAAGTCCGGTGGTTACCTTGCCGGTTGATTTGACTATCAATGGTGATCAATGTTCTTTTGCCGGTACATCAGAAACAGATTATTGTACTTTCTCTTATAAAGGTGAGGTTTCAGCCGGAGCTATGGAGCTGGCTTTGAGTGAAGTGAAATTGAAGAATGCGAAACTGGCTGGAATGACTTGGAAGTTGAAACCGTATAACCAGGAAGTAGAAGAGCAGGGTCCTGTTCGTCTGGTATGGGAGTCAGAAAAAGGAATTCCTCTTTTCGGTTCTTTTGAAATGCCGGTTGAGTCGGTTTTGAAAATCGCATTACGCATGCCGTTGATTGCTGTTGGAGCAGAAAATAAAGTTTCCGCTACTGATATGTTGGGAACAGTTTTGAAGGATGTCACTTTCATGGAAGACGGTAACATCGTGGCTACTTATAAAGATGCTGCTAATGGTGGTACAGAATGGACGAAGTCTCCTGTAAACTTGGCTCAATACGTAGTAGAGAATGACAATCAGATAAAGGTGTTTCTGAATCCTGCTGCTATCATCGCTGCTGTCAATAATGCAGGGAGAGCTATTGATGTTCAGACAGTTATCCAGCAGGCCATTCAAATATTGTATCCTATGTTAGTGAATGGTGTGCCTGTAGCTTTTGAACAAACAGAGGATGCTTTAAGCGTATATCTGAATACAGAATTACTGTTGCCTTTATTGAAAACACTGGTTGTTCCTTTGTTGTCAGACGAAGAAGTGGTTGCTATGCTGGTGGAATTGATGAAAAAAGACCCTGATTTCGGTGAAATGGCTGGTTTAGCTGAGCCAATGTTGAAAGCTTTTCCTGAGATTATAGAATCTACTACTAAAGTGGAGATTGGTTTGAACTTTGTTAAGTAAAGAAGGAAAGCTGAAATTATTTGTATAGTAGTAAGGCGAAGAGAGGTACCTCTCTTCGCCTTTTTTCATAGTTACTTTTATTTTTGTATTTCACCTTTGATTACCTGAGCAAAGTTTTTTAATTTTCCACTACAACTAGGATCACCTGTAAAAATATGAGAAGTGTAATGGAACATTGTTTTTCTCATATCAGAAAATGGATTTTTGTACGTATATCTGCATAGAATTATATAGACGTATGTGAAATCTTATATGTTTCAAATAAAATTTTACATCAAAGATAAGGACGTTTTTTAAAAAGATCAAGAGCTTTTAAAAAAGACAAAGAGCTTTTTTAAAAACGTCTTGATCTTTTTTACTACTATTGGGACTTTGTAAGCTGTCATTCTGTGGAAGTACAAAGCCTTTATACGTATTATTGCGAGGAAAAATCCTGAAAATATCTACTTTGTATTAAGCCGAAACAACTTATGAAAAAGAATATATAGCTGAAAACAAGTAGATTACGAGAATATCTGTTTCGGAACGTAATGAGGGCATGAGAGTATAAGTGAGAGCATATATTATTAGCATTTATGTATAAGTCATTTATAATTAACATATTATACATGTAGTGAGAGCATGAGGGTATAAACGTCCCCAACTTTCTAGAGAAAAAACTAATATGTCAAGAACACTTCTAAAAGTTGCCGGAGAACAGAATGATCCTTTAAGAGTAAAGTCTTTCCTCATGATTTTGTAGATAAACCACTACTCCCCCTTATCCTACTTCAGAAATGTATTGTTTATCGGAAAATTGAAGTAGGATAAGGGAGTAGAACAACAAATAGTCAGTGGTGGAAAACTTTTGGATTAGAACGCATACCCGAATCCTACATTCAGGTAAATGGCATACATATCAAAAGTAACGGTCTTGAAATCTTTGTTGAATATATCATTCAGGCCCCAATTCAAGTCGGCATGTACTTTCAGATGCTTGAACGCTTTCCAATCCACACCTGCTTGAACTCCCCATTGGAACTTGCGTAGATCACCGGAGAAGTCGTAAGTAGCAATGGCTCCGTTGGTGAAATTTATTTTGTCTCCGGTGGGGTTGGTTTCACGCAAATAGCCTTCATATACATGGCCACTGAAATCTCCATCCATCAGATAAGAAAAGTACGGGCCGAGTTTCAGCGTGGTGCGTGGACTCAGTTTGTAGGCTGCTAGTACGGGGATGGTGATGTAAGAGTTCTGTACTTTGGTGCGTACTCCTCCAGTCCAGTTTCCTTTTAGTCGGTTTCCGTCATAGCCTATGATTTCCATATTGTAATTCTTTACCGTTGCTTTGGTGCGCATGCCTTTATTCTCCAAACGCAGTCCAGTGATGATTCCCCATTTTTTTTTCGTATCCAGCCACTTGGTCATGTTTCCCTCGATAGTGATAGATAGGGTTGGGTTATATCCGTCTATGCTGCGTATTTCTTCGGGGAAAGGCAGTGGGGCGGTACCTCCTAGGTTGACTCCCGCTTTGATTTCGTACTCCCAACCATGCAATGCTGCGTTGATGATTGTTTTGTTTCTGTTTGTCTGCGCATACAGTCCGAGGCTTGCTAAAGCCAGTATCAAGGTTAATATATATTTTTTCATATCTGTTTTTATCTAAGTGGTTGTTTGCATACCAGTTCCAGGTCGTCAATAAGCAGGGTGCTACCCGGTGCGCCTTGAAATACATCACCGTCCTTGCTTGCCGATAGGACAATGCTGACGTTGTATCCTCCGTTTGCCAATTTTTGGGGATCTATTGTTTTCCCATAATGCTCATAGTTGAAGTCCAGTTCAAAGCGGGTCCATTCGCTTGTTTCATGCGTGTCGGTTATGACAGCAGCGGCTACCATGTTTTCATGTTCATAATTGTTCTTTGCGATATGGCCATCCAGCATCTGCACGTCTTTGGTCTTTTCGTAAAACAAGGCATAGATATTGAAAACGTCTTTTCGGTTGGTAGATTCTCCGTTCTCATAGAATTTGGTCCTGCCTTGTATTTGTAGTAGCCGACCAATTTAATGGGTTCGTAATAGAAGGTTGTTCCGAATTTGGTTGCAGACAACGCATCGCTCATGGCGGAGCTATGTCGAAACTGCCAATGAACAGGTTACCTGCTGCAATGGGCATACCTACCAGAGTCCCCAAGCTTCCTGTCTCGCGAGTAATCAGTTGCAAGCAGTTACCTGTGCGGCCGTTTGGACTGATGCTGGTGGGGAAGTCATTCGGAGCGTAACCGCTTCCGGTTAAGGCAAATCCCTGATTGCCACTGGACCATGTCAGTGTGGAGTAGCCAGAGGCTGCTTCGTATAGCACATAATATTCATTTTTATTGTAAGGTACGGTTTTTACGTTTTCAAAGTTAAAAACCGTCGGGATACTTTTGGTTTCTGGATAATGGATATTGATGGCGTAGGTGCGGTGCCAATTCTTGTCCTCGGATGTTACGGTATAGCGCACTGGGTTGGTGAAATTCTGTGTACTTCCGTTGGCCGGTTCGATAGATGCTCCTTCAGTCAGCTCGAAAGTGGGAGCTAGTCGGGTCAGGTCGGTACCGTTGTTTACTTCTATGTAAATAGGGTAAGCGTTCAGGCTTTTGTCGTAAGGACGGTTATAGTCAATGTCTGTACCTGTCAGCATCTCGGCAGGGAGGATGCAGTTCAAGATGTCCGCTTCCGCATTGGGGGCTTCGTCCTTGATACAGGAGGTGCAAAGGAGCAATCCTGTTACTGTGCAGGTGAATAAGTTTTTCAGCTTCATGAATTTGTAATTTAATAGTTGTTCTTATACATAACAGATTGCAAAGGTACTGATTTTCCGTGAAAGTGTTTGCATTCAAAATAGAAAGGTGCGGAAAATTGTCTTTCCCGCACCTTGAACTGCAAATATACTTAATAATAAAGGAATGGTTTTTATTAAACAATACCTTGAGCCATCATAGCTTTGGCTACCTTCATGAATCCTGCTACATTAGCACCTTTCACATAGTTTACATAACCATCGGCTTCAGTACCGTATTGTACACAAGCCTCATGAATATTTTTCATGATACTTTTCAATTTTTCGTCTACTTCTTCTTGACTCCAGCCCAGTTTGATAGAATTTTGAGTCATTTCCAATCCAGATACAGATACGCCGCCTGCATTGGCTGCTTTGCCCGGGGCATACAGGATTTTGGCTTCTTGGAATACGCGGATAGCTTCAGGGGTAGAAGGCATGTTTGCACCTTCGCTGACAGCTATGACACCATTGGCAACCAATTGTTTGGCTTCATCACCGTTCAATTCGTTCTGAGTGGCAGAGGGTAATGCGATATCACCTTTCTCACCCCAAGGACGAGCACCTGCTACATATTTGCAGCCATATTTTTCTGCATATTCACGGATACGTCCACGGTATAAATTTTTCAGTTCCATGATGAAATCCAATTTTTCACGGTCTATTCCATCCGGATCATAGATGTAACCATCTGAATCGGACATGGTAACTACTTTACCACCCAACTCGATTACTTTTTCTACCGTGTATTGAGCTACGTTACCTGAACCTGAAACCAAACAAGTTTTTCCCTTCAGGTCTGTGCCTTTGGTTTTCAGCATTTCCATCAAGAAATAGATGTTACCATATCCGGTTGCTTCAGGGCGAATCAGAGAACCACCGAATTCGCGGCCCTTACCGGTCAGTACACCGGAGAATTCATGAGAGAGTTTTTTGTACATGCCGAACATGAAACCTACTTCACGGCCACCTACACCGATATCACCTGCAGGTACGTCAGTCTCAGGACCGATATGGCGCCATAATTCCAACATGAATGCCTGGCAGAAACGCATTACTTCGGCGTTTGATTTGCCACGCGGAGAGAAGTCGGAACCTCCTTTGCCACCACCCATCGGAAGAGTAGTTAGTGAATTTTTGAATGTCTGCTCGAAGGCAAGGAATTTCAAAATTCCCAAGTTTACAGAAGAGTGAAAACGGATACCACCTTTGTAAGGACCAATGGCATTATTATGTTGTACGCGGTAACCCATATTTGTCTGGATGTTACCTTTGTCATCCATCCACGTTACACGGAATTGATACACACGATCAGGAATACACAAACGTTCAATCAGGTTCACCTTGTCAAATTCGGGATGTTTGTTGTATTCTTCTTCGATTGTACTTAGCACTTCCTCTACCGCTTGATGATATTCAGGCTCATTGGGGAATCTTCTTTTCAAATCTTCTAATACCTTAGCTGCATTCATAATCTACTTCTTTTTATAATTGTTAATTAATTCTTCTTGTTTCTTTTGATGGTGCAAAAATATAGATAAGAATTGAAATATGCAACAAATTATAAAGAAAATGCGTGTAAAAATATCAATATGTACAAAATGTAAGCTAAAAAGCGGATAAAAGATTATTTTCCTCTTTCCTTGAGATATTTTAATAGTGGAATAAAGACTAAAGCTCCCGAAATGATAATGGATAGTATTAAAGGACCGTCAATATGTTCGCTCCCTGTTAGAATAATATAGCAAATGGCAATCCATAAAAGGGCTAAGGTTACGATTTGTGGGAGGGAAAGCGGTTTTCTTCTCATAGTATTGTTTTAATGAGTTGAATATATTTCACCACAAATAGCCTTGATTTACACAGATAGAATTTGCTGGTACTAACAAGCATGATTAATAATCTGTGTAATCTGTGCAATCTGTGGTGAAAG